>Ga0081540_1000136_pt1 | contig 78663 bp, 74 predicted proteins | sample TabmetS2T1R1_FD_71024 | JGI IMG/M metagenome (GOLD analysis project Ga0081540, IMG submission 71024) | Tabebuia heterophylla rhizosphere microbial communities from the University of Puerto Rico - S2T1R1 | ecosystem: Host-associated > Plants > Roots > Rhizosphere ...
CCTCAAACGAACCCCATTAAAAGAAGCAAACCGTGCGCGCGGCAACCCCCCCCCCCGCCCTCGCCCTTTTCTGCGGGCGGCCCCGGGGGGGGGGGCCGGCGCCCCGCGCCCCGCCGATACGCGAAAACAGGAGGCCGTCCGATGCTTGCGCCCGCAGCCTTGCCGACGTTCGAGAATATCCTCTACGCGAAGAGAGAGAGCGTCGCCTACGTGACGCTCAATCGTCCGAAGGTGCTCAACGCGCTGAACACGCCGACCTGGCGCGAGCTGCGCATGGCGTTCGAGGATGCGCGCGACGACGTCGCGGTGCGCGGCGTCATCCTGACCGGCGCGGGCGACAAGGCGTTCATTGCCGGCGCCGACATCAATGAGCTCGCGCATCTCACGGCGGTCGAGGCGGAGCAATCCAGCAGCAACGGTCAGGCCGTGCTCGACCTCGTCGAGAATCTCGGCAAGCCGGTGATCGCAGCGATCAACGGCTTCGCGCTCGGCGGCGGCTGCGAGACGGCCATGGCCTGCACCATCCGGATCGCCGCCGAGCATGCGCGGTTCGGCCAGCCCGAAGTCAAGTTGGGGCTCGTTCCCGGCTGCGGCGGCACGCAACGCCTGCCGCGGCTGGTCGGCAAGGGTCGCGCGCTCCAGCTCATCCTGACGGGAGAGACGATCAGCGCGCAGGAAGCGTTTCGCATCGGGCTCGTCAACGAGGTGGTTCCCGCCGCGGACCTGATCGCGCGCGCCGAAGCGATCCTGAAACAGATCCTGTCCAGCGCGCCGCTCGCGGTGAAGTTCTCGCTCGAGGCGGTCAACAAGGGCGTCGAGACGAGCCAGAGCGAAAGCCTGGCGCTGGAGGCGTCCTATTTCGGGCTGTGCGCCGGGACCGAGGACAAGAAGGAAGGCACGGCGGCCTTCCTCGAGAAACGCGTGCCGCGCTTCCAGGGCCGGTAGTGCGCTGCCCTGAAACACATCAGGAGCTCCCAATGTCAGGCGATAACGTCTTTTCCGGCTTGAGGGTCGTCGACCTGGCGAGCTTCATCGCCGGGCCGAGTGCCGCCGTCATCCTGTCCGATTTTGGCGCCGACGTCGTGAAGGTGGAGCCGCCTGCCGGCGACTTCTGGCGACACGCGCACAAGATCCCGCCGCAGCCCCAGGCAAACGATGCCTATCCGTGGCACCTGGCCAACCGCAACAAGCGCGGCATGACGCTCGATCTGAAATCGCCGAGCGCGCGGAAGGTTCTCGAGCGACTGGTCAAATGGGCCGACGTGCTGATCGTCAACACCCCGCATCCCGCGCGCAAGAAGCTGCGCCTCGCGTACGAGGACGTGGTGCAGTGGAATCCACGCCTGATCTACGCGGACCTCACGGGGTTCGGCGAAAAAGGACCGGACGCCGGTCTCCCGGGGTTCGACATCACGTCCTACTGGGCGCGCAGCGGGTTGTTGTCGATGACTCGCGATGCCGGTGCGCCGCCAACGTGGCCGGTCGCTGGCAGCGGCGACAATGCAACCGCCGTCGGCCTGTATTCCGCGATCGTCACCGCGCTCTATAGCCGCGAGCGATCCGGCAAAGGAGCCTATGTCACGACCTCGCTCCTTGCCGAGGGGGTCTGGTCCGCCAGCGTCTCGATCCAGGCGGCGCTATGCGGCGCGACGTTCTTCGGGCTGCATGACCGGAAGAATCCCGCGAATGCGGCGATGAACGTCTATCGGGCCGCCGACGGCACCTGGTTCGTTCTGGTCGTCACGCCAGACAAGCTCGCCGGTGTAGCGAAGGCAATCGGCCGCGCGGATCTTCTGACCGACGCCAGATTCTCCGATCCGGCGAAGCTGATCGAGAACATGCCGCAACTCACGGCAATTCTCGACGACATCTTCGCGTCGAAGCCGATGCAGCACTGGTACGAGATCTTCAATGGCGTCCACGTCACGTTCGGAGCTGTGCGCGCCCCACAGGACGTCATCAACGATCCGCAGCTGGAGCTGAATGAAATTGTCGTTCCGCTCGAGGGCGCAGGCGGCAGGCTGACCTCGACGATCAGCAGTCCCATTCAGGTGCACGGTGTCACCAAGACTCCTGCAAAGCGTGCCCCGCAGATCGGAGAGCACAACGAGGAGATTCTCAAGCAGCTCGGGTTCAGTTCCGCCGAAATCGAAGGGCTCCACGCCAGCGGCGCCGTCCCGAAACCGAAAGCCGCCGCGGTCGCCTAGGCACCCGCGCGCGATCAAGCACGAGAGGACACACCATGGTTGACCTCGCGGCGACGGGATCAAGAGCCGCATCCGACAAAGCAGCATCGGGACGGCTGTTCGTGCTCGACCTCAGCGGCGGGCGCATCGTGTCGATGAATCCGGACGGCTCCGACCGGAAAATCCTCGTCACCGACTGCCGGCTGCCCGATGGCATCGTCGTCGACGTCGATGCCGGCCACATCTACTGGACCAACATGGGCGTGCCCAACCTGAACGACGGCTCGATCGAGCGTGCCGATCTCGATGGGCGCAACCGCACGACCATCGTGCCGCAGGGCGTCACCTTCACGCCGAAGCAGCTCCATCTCGATAAGGCGAACGGCAAGCTCTACTGGTCGGACCGCGAAGGCATGCGGGTCCTGCGCGCAAACCTCGACGGCTCGCAGATCGAAACCCTCATTGAGTCCGGCCACGGCGACACCGATCGCCGCGACGCCACCAAGTGGTGCGTCGGCATCACCGTCGATCCCGAGCGCCGAAAGATCTACTGGACGCAGAAAGGCCCGGACAATGCCGGGCGCGGCCGCATCTTCCGCGCCAATGTCGACATCCCTGCGGGTGAGAGCGCCGCCAATCGCAGCGACATCGAGGTGCTGTTCGACGGCCTGCCCGAGCCGATCGACCTCGAGCTCGATCTCGACCATCGCATTCTCTACTGGACCGACCGCGGCGACCCGCCGCGGGGCAACACGGTCAATCGCGCGCCGATCGACGTCTTGCCGGCGCCGGACCGGCTGCCCGAGATCGTGCTCACGCACCTGATGGAGGGGATCGGCATCGCGCTCGACGTGCCGGGCGACCGGATGTTCATGACTGACTTCGCCGGCTCGATCTATGCCGCGCGGCTCGACGGCTCCGACAAGCGGATGCTGCTCCAGGCCCAGGGCAATCTCACCGGCATCGCCTATGTCGAACTCGTTGCAGAGGAGCGTTGACCATGTCCACCAAACCTGTTCGTCGGGTCGCCATCATCGGTACGGGCGTCATCGGCGCGAGCTGGACGGCGCTGTTTCTGGCCAAAGGCCTCGACGTGGTCGCGACGGATGTCGCGCCGAACGCGGAAGCGGCATTGCGCCGTTTCATCGAGGCCGCCTGGCCGGCGCTGACGCGGCTGGGCCTCGCGCCCGGAGCGTCGCCATCGCGGGTGACGTTCACGGCCGACCTCCCGACCGCGGTCAAGAACGCGGACCTCGTCCAGGAGAACGGCCCGGAACGGATCGACTTCAAGCAGAAGCTGTATGGCCAGCTCGACGAGCTCCTCCCGCCCGACGTGATCATCGCGTCGAGCTCGTCGGGGCTGACGATGAGCGAGATCCAGTCTGGCTGTCCGTCGCATCCCGAGCGCTGCGTCATCGGCCACCCGTTCAATCCGCCGCATCTCATTCCGCTGGTCGAGATCGTCGGCGGCGCCAGGACCTCGGAAGCGACCATCGAACGCGCCGCGCAGTTCTACGCGGCCATGGGCAAGCGGCCGATTCGACTCAACAAGGAGGTGCCGGGCCACGTCGCCAATCGCCTGCAGGCGGCACTCGCGCGCGAGGTCTATCACCTCGTCGCCGAAGGGGTCGTCAGCGTCGCCGACGTCGACGCGGCGCTGTGCTGGGGCCCGGGCCTGCGCTGGGGCATCATGGGACAAGTCCTGCTCAATCATCTCGGCGGCGGGCAAGGCGGCATCGAGCATTTCTTCCAGCAGTTCACCGGCCCCGTGACGGCCTGGTGGAAGGTGCTCGGATCGCCGCAGCTGACCCCCGAGGTGCAACGCAAGCTCATCGACGGCCTGCACGCCGAGGTCGGCGCGCGCTCGATCGATGAGCTGGCAGCGGAGCGAGACGAGATCCTGCTCGGGTTGCTCGAGCTGCGCGCGCGACATGGTGGTGATGCTGCGCAGGAGCAACCACAACGCATCGCCGTGGCCTCCATTTAGCGTCAGGAGACGCCATGACAGCCTGCACCGGCGGCAGAGCCGTGCTGCCGTCCACCGAATTCCGGCTGACCAGCAGCGATGGACTGCGCATCGCCTGCGCGCGGTGGGACAGTCGCGGTCCGGTGCGCGGAGTGGTCCAGATCGCGCACGGCATGGGTGAGCATATCGGGCGCTATGCCGAGCTGATCGAGGCGCTGACCACGGCCGGCCTGACCATCTATGGCAACGACCATCGCGGGCACGGCCACACCGCGCCGTCGGTCGAGCATCTCGGGGACTTCGGCGCCGGCGGCTTCGACCTGCTGGTCGAGGACATGGTGCGGTTGAGCCGCGTCGCCAGGGACGAGCAGCCGCGCCTGCCTTTCATCCTGCTGGGCCACAGCATGGGCTCTTTCGCGGCTCAGCAATATGCGCTCGATCACAGCGCGGAGATCGACGGACTCGTTCTTTCGGGATCGGGCGCGCTCGACGGGCTTGCGCGTCTGGCGAGCTCGGCGCCGTCGGACGCCAACATTCTCAACGCGGCCTTCGAGCCGACGCGGACGCCGTTCGACTGGCTGAGCCGCGACAGCGCCGTCGTCGATGCGTTCATCAGGGATCGACTCTGCTTTGCGCAACTCAAGCCGGCCGCGTTTGCCTCGTTCCTGGCGGCTGCGCCTCGGCTGTCCGATCCGCTCAATCTTCGCAAGATACGCGGCGGCCTGCCTGTCTATGTTTTCTCGGGCAGCGATGATCCGGTGGGCCAGCAGCTCGATGGAGTCCGCATTCTGTTGGATCGCTACCGGGACGCCGGTCTCTACAACGTCGCTCACGAATTCTATCCCGGCGGACGCCATGAGATGCTCAACGAGATCAATCGCGACGAGGTCCGGGCCGATCTGCTCGATTGGATAGGCCGGGCGGTTCCATAGCAGTGATCTGGGCAAGCGTGTCCCAACAACCGCAAGGACGTTCAAGCTTTCCCGCGGCGCCTGGAATAACCTGAGATGGAAAGCTGGAATTGCGTGGTTCCGTAGTTCGAACGCGCGAGGTCTTGCAGCCCGATGGTTCCCCCCCCTCAATCGGGTTTGCTGCGGCCGGTCGATTTGGTTCGACCGGCCGCCCCTGCGCAAGAATGACCGGCGAGTGACCGTGTCGCGGATAGACGGTCCTCGCGCAAGGGACGCGTCATGCATAGCTCGCTCGCGACGGCCAGCCGCCGCACGCATCTCAAGGTCGTAGTCACGTCCCTCGTGATGGGCATCGTCGTGATGCTCGTCGGGATGACCGCGCGGATCGTTGACACGGGCTCGACAACCGGCCGTCCGCGCTGGCTGCCTCCACCGAAGCAGGCGGAGGTCGTCGCGGTCGTGCAGGACTCGATTGCCCCAGAAATTCCATGCAAACAGCAGACGTGGCCGAGCGTCGACCGCCAATGTCTGCCGTGGACGGCGATGGCGGACGCGCCGCATGACGGCCACGCTGACCCGCCCGCCGCGATCGCGCGCTTGCCGGGCGTGCGATCCGCTCGCAAGGATCAGATGCGGCCGGGCGCCGTACCGTCGCCGATGAATGTCGCCGCGCAGCTACCTTCGGCAGCAAAGGTCAGGCGGGTCAAGCAAGCTCATGACGCCAAAGTGCGGGTTGCCCGGCATGCCAGAAACGAACGCGTTGCCCGCTATGTCAACGACGACCTGAGCGACGTGCCGATGAGCAGCTTTGGCGCCGCCTCGCGGCGTGGCGTGGTCCGGCCGACCAATCCACAGGACGCCTACTACTATTCGTGGCGATCTTCGCAACGATCGTCCGACCTGTTCGGGTTCCTTCACCAGCGATAGACACGAGTGTTAACGCGTGCGGCCGCCGCAACCCGTCGTTGCGGCGAAACTGGCCAATCCCTGTGGCGCCTCCCCTCCATGGTGATAAAATTGCACATGTCGTTCGCGGGAAACCTGTGTCCATCTTTCCAGGACATGCGCTAGACGGACACGGACGCAGCCATGATTCCACGGGGCGCATACGGCGAACAATTGAGGCGCAGTTTCCGACTCACCAGCGCGCCCGCGCTGGTGACGCAAACCATTCAAAAGACTCCGATTGCAGTGACACGATGCAAGCGCGACGTGCCGCATCGCGAGCCCACGTTGCCGCTGCCGCGCGAGGACGCCTACATGATCGTCCTCCAGATCGGAGAACGCGCCGAGCGCGAGCTCTGGCTGGATGGCAAGACCGTCAGGACCGAGCCCGTCGGTGCCGGCGACGTCGTGTTCCAGGACTTGCGGCGAAGCCCGATTCTGTACATGCACACGCCCGTCGATTCCGTGAACTTCTACCTGCCCCGGGCGACGCTCGACACGATCGCCGATGACGGCAATGTCCCGAGAGTAGGCGATCTTGCCTACACGCCGGGCGTGGGCGTCCACGATGCGGTCCTGGCGGAGCTTGGCCGGCTGTTTCTTCCGGCCTTCGATCATCCGGAGCAGGTGAGCAAGTTGTTCGTCGATCACCTCACGCTCGCCGCCGGCGTCCACACCGCCCAGACCTACGGCGGGATGAAAAGCGTCGCGGATGCTTTACGCGGCGGTCTCGCGGCCTGGCAGGAACGCCGCGCCAAGGAAATCCTGAGCGCCAATCTCGAAGGAGAAGTGTCGCTGATGGACCTCGCCCGGGAGTGCCGGCTGTCGATCAGTCACTTTGCGCGTGCCTTTCGCAAGTCGACCGGCCTTTCTCCGCATCAATGGCTGCTGCATCGGCGCGTCGAGGCCGCCAAGGCTCTTCTGAATGACAGCAAGCTATCGCTCGGAGAAATCGCGATCTCCTGCGGCTTTGCCGACCAGAGCCATTTCACGCGCGTCTATACGCGCCTATACGGCATCAGCCCGGGCGCTTGGCGGCGCCAAACCGATCGCGGCTGAAATCAGCGCGCCTGCATGCGGCGCCAGGCACCCGGACTCTCGCCGACCGATCGCGTGAACACGCGCGTCAAATGGCTCTGATCGGCAAAGCCGGTCTTGGTCGCGATCTCGCCGAGCGTCAGTTCGGCATTGCGCAGCATGTCTTTCGCGCGCTCGACCCGCCGCTGCAGCAACCATCGGTGCGGCGGCATGCCCATCGAATGCGTGAATGCGCGCGCGAAGTGGCGCGTCGACAGACGGCACGCGGCTGCCACCTGCGCCAGCGCGAGGCTGCCGTCGAGATTGGCCTCGAGCAGCTCCTTGGCGCGATTCTGCTGCCACGGCGCGAGCCCGCCGCGCGCGACGCGCCCCGGTACGCCGCGATCGGTGTATGTGCCGATGACATGCGCCGCGGCCGCCAGCGTCACATGGTCCACATACAGGCGGCTTGCTTCGTTGGGACGGCTCAGCGCAGGCAACAGCGAGAGCGCGAGCCGATGAAATACGTCGTCACGCAGGGCGAGCAGGATCTGCGCCGTCAGCTCGCCGACCAGCTGGCCGTCCTCCTCGTCGAGGATTCCGTTGAGCGCTTTGCGCGAGAAGTAGAAATGGACGGTGTGGAACGGACTCTTGAAACGAACATTGGCGGGGCGCCGGAGATCGATGAAGGTGACCACGCCCGCGGGCTGGGGCGGCTGCCATGGGACCTGCTGGTTTTCGAGCCACAGGTCGCGGTGAAATCCGTCCAGAATCGACACCGCCGCAATGAACGCGTCCTCGACCGGCGGCGAGTCCGATTTTTCGGGATTCGGCTGGTCGGCTTTGACCTCGGTGATCGCGATCTCTGACTTCCGGAGCCTGCGCATGACGAACGACGAGGCCGCCCCGACGCGACACAGCTCTGCCATCCGTTGTCCGTAGCTGCCTTGCGGTTCCATCGCCCCACCCGTGCCGCTACGTGCTCTAGTGCTTCACGACGCGCTGCCACGCGCGCGGATTGGTGCCGACGACGCGCGTGAACACCCTGACGAAATGGCCCCGATCGACGAAGCCGCAGCTCGCAGCCACCTCGTCGAGCGGCACGTCCGAGCCGCGCAGCAGCGCCATCGATTTGTTGATGCGCTGCTCCAGCAGCCATTTGTGCGGCGTCAGCCCGGTCGAGCGAACGAAAGCCCGGTTGAATCCGGTCAGCGACAGGCCGCATTCGTTGGCGAGCTGCGCGACGGTCAAGCTGCCGTCGAGGTTCGCCATCAGCAGATCCTTGACGCGCTGCTCCTGCCCCGGCGTGAGCACGTCGGTGCGCTGCTCGGACAATTGCTTGCCGACGCCGTAGGTGAACAGCACGTGCGCCGCGGTCGCCGAGGTGATGTGGTCGACGAACAGCTGGTTGGCCTCCTCCGGCCGTTCGAACGCCGGCATGAGCGACATGCCGAGCGACGCGATGGTCGGGTCATCGGCGCCGAGGCAAGGATCGTGGTCGACGTGATCGATCCGCGCGACGCCTTCGATATCGGCGATCGTGTCGAGCGCTCGTCGCGGCAGGTAGAACGAAATCGCGTGCAGCGGCGACACGCGCTCGCCGATCCAGGTCTTGCGCAAGTCGAAGATCGACACCGAGCCGGCCTTCATGGGTGGCGCATGGACCGGCTTGCCATCCATCCACAAACGGCGCTTGGTGAAATCGCGCACCTGCAGGTTGACAAGGTAAGCATGCTCGCGGCGGACCGGCAGCGTCCGCTCGTTGTCCACCAGGTCGCACTTGATCTGGGTGACCGCGATTTCGGTCTTGTGCAGGCTGTGCGTGACGAAGGATGGCGCTGCATGGATGTGAAAGGCCTTGCCGAGCTGCTTGCCGTAGGCGCCGCGATGACCGCTGATGTCGTTCATGGAGGAATCCCTTATCGCCGTCGCCAAACGCTAGCGCGCCGCCGCAGCGGTTGGCTTTGGCTTAAACGGGCGGGGATTGTCTAATCCGCGCATGAAAAGCGCCGAGCTGCGGGCAGGTGAAGGCTCCGGCCCTGCGCTCAAGCCTCGGAAATGGCTGACATATCGGTCGTTTTTGGAGGGCGGTTGTTGAACCGCCGCCAGGCGCCCGGGCTGACGCCGCAAAGACGGGTGTACACCCGTGTGAAATGGCTCTGATCGGAAAATCCGCACGAGATCGCGATGTCACCCAGGCTCAGCTTGCCCTCATTCAGGAGCGCTTTCGCCAGCTCGACTCGCCGCTGCAGCAGCCACTGATGCGGAGCCAGACCGGTCGACTTGCGGAACGCGCGCGCGAAATGGCTGGTGGACAGTCTGCATTCCCGCGCGAGGTCCGTCAGCGATACGTCGCCCGCGAGATTGGCGGCCAACAGCTCCTTGGCGCGGCGCTCCTGCCAGGCCGCCAAGCCGCCACGCACCACCCCGGCAGCGCATTTCATGCCGCCGTACACCTGGGCGATATGAATACCGGCCGCCTGGGTAAGGTGGTCGACGAGCAGCTTGCTGACCCCCTCCGCATGCCCGAAGGCCGGGAGCAAAAGGCCGCCCAGCGCCGCCAGGATCGGATCGCGGATGCTGACGCCGGGCGTGAAGGCAAGGTCGACGATGCTTGGCGCGTTGGCCTCGTCGGCGATCGCGTCGAGCGTGGGGCGCGGCAGATAGAAATGCAGTGAGTTGAGCGGGCTGCGCAGGTTGAACGAGGGCCGGCGCCGGAGATCGTGCATCACCACATCGCCGGGACCTAGGATGTCTGCCTTGAACGGCTTGCCGTCCAGCCACAGATCCCGCTCGCTGCGCTCGCCGATCTGAACGACGACCATGTAGGCGTCCTCGCGCGGCAACGGTGACGTGAGCCCGTGGTTCGGCGTATCGAGCTTGCACCGGGTCACCGCAATCGGCGTTTTCTTGATGGTCTGCGACACCAGCACCGGCATGTGATCGAGCCGGAAGCTTTGCCCGAGTCGCTGTCCGTATGAACCGTGATCAGCCATACGCGATCGCCCCAGTATGAATCTCGGTATCAACTGACGGGCATTCACAAGCAAGCCAGACCTTTGGGCCAAGACCTTCGAATCAAGACCTTCGGATCAAGACTTTGGGCGAAGAGCTTCGCAGTCCTGGTTGCCCAAACAGGCTGCAGTAGGTGCACGTACAAACGTCATCCGGCGCGCGGACCTTGCGGGCTTTGCGGCCGGAGCGCTTGCCAAAATCCGCCATCGATTGCTCATTTCGGCCAAAACGAATCCGCTGCGTCGACGCAGACCATTGCCAAACCGCAGAAATTGACGAAGTCCTCATACGAAAGGATGACGCTGACCCAGAGCCTGTTGCGGTTTCGGCACGCGTTAGCAGGGATCAACCGTGTCGATGCCCAGCCCGGTCGACAGCACCAACCGCCTCGAGGAATTCCGCAACAATTGGCCGGCGCTGGTCGGCTGCCTGATCGGTCATGGGGTCGGCATTCACACGCTGCCGCCCTATACGGTCGGGCTGTTCATCAGCCCGATGGGCGCGGAATTCGGCTGGAGCCGTATCTCGATCTCCATCGGCGTCACCGTCTCGACGCTCGGTCTCGCCATCGGCGCGCCGATCGCAGGCGCGCTGGTCAATCGGCTGGGCGAGCGCGCGCTCATCGTATTCAGCATCCTGATCGTCGTGGCGGGCTATCTGGCGCTCAGCGCGATGGGACCATCGATCGGCATCTACTGGGCGATCCTGTTGCTGACGGCGATGTTCGGGGTCGGCTGCTCGCCAGTGACGCTGTCGCGGATCCTCGTGTCCGTGTTCGACAAGAGCCGCGGCACCGCGCTCGGCATCACGCTGATCGGCACCGGGCTTGCGGGGACGCTGCCGCCGCTCATTCTCGCGCCGGTGATGGCAACGTACGGGTGGCGTGCCGGCTATGTCGCGCTCGCCGTCATCGTCGCCGTGGCGTGGCCCATCATTCTCGGGCTGTTCGTGCTCAATCGCGTCGGCAAGCCGCATCCGCCGGCCGCTCCGACCGAAACGCCGGCGGCGGCGATCGGCGTCGGGGAGCTGGTGCAACACCCCGTGCTGATTCGCCTCATGATTGCGTTCTTCTGCGTCGCGATCGCGACCGGCGGCGTCGTGGTGCACTTCTCGCCGATGCTGATCGACGCCGGCTTCTCGGCGCTGCAAGCCGGCCGAATGGCAAGCCTGATCGGCATCTCGATCATCGTCGGCCGTCTGCTCACCGGCATTGCGATCGACCACGTGTTCGCGCCACGGCTCGCGATGCTGCTCATGGGAGCGAGCGCAGTCGGCTTCGTGCTTCTGGCGGTGGACGGGCCGCCCCTGATCCCCTACGCGGCTCTCCTGGTCGGAATGTCGCTTGGGGCCGAGATCGACCTGGTGATCTATCTGACCTCGCGCTATTTCCTACCGCACATGTACGGCCGCGCCTTCGGCGTCCTGTATTCGTCGTTCCTGGCCGGCGTCGCCGTGTCGCCGGTGATCTACGCGCTGCTGCACGCGCCGGTCGGCAATTACACTCTGGGCTTCGTCTGGGCCGCGGTTTTCCTTGCCATCGGCGCAGTCCTTTTCGCGACACTGCCGAAATTCCCGGTACGAAGCTAGTCGTTCGCTTCGTATTGCGGGGCCAACTCCTCGCGATCGATCTGCCGGTATAGTGGACATTAAACACAGGTGTAATTGAACGACGCCGAAACCTGCCGTCCTCTGACGACGAGGGACGAGTGAGCGGCATTCCTGCATCCTGTGGCTGATCGGGAATTTTACCGCAGCCCCTTGCGAACTACGGCGGACCACGTGAAGGCGAACGAAAGTCAGCCGCTTCAGCCAAACCGCGCGTGTTCCGTTCAAGACGGCATGCCGCCCCCTCCGCATGATCGTCCGCGAGCATCACGGATGAGCGGCCGCAGCTGTCGAATACATTCCACCCGCCGGCTTCGGCGGAACGGCCACGGACGCAGGCGGCTGACAGGAAAGGTCCGGATCCGATGGTCGGACAACTCACGACGCATGAACGCCAGCTGGCGCTCGTCATCCTGACCGTACTGGCCGTCGTCGGCCTCCTCACGCTCATCGTCGGCCGCGGCGATCCGCTCGGCGCGCAAGGCGTGCTGGTGCTGCTGATGGCGCTCGGCGGCATCTTCTTCGTGATCTCGCGCTATTTCGAGCCCGAGCCCGGGGCGGATCGGCTTGAACGCTATTATGACGAGCCGTGCAAGATCGGCATCCTGCTCGCGATGGGATGGGCGGTGTTCGGCCTCTTCATCGGCGACTGGGTGGCGTGGCTTCTCGTCTACCCGGACCTCACCTTCGACGCCGGCTGGTCGAGCTTCGGCCGCCTGCGGCCCGTCCACACGACCAGCGTTATCTTCGGCTTCGGCGGCAACGCGCTGATCGCCACGTCGTTCTATGTCATGCAGCGGACCTCGCGGGCGCGGCTGCCCGATCAGCTGAGCCCGCTGTTCGTGCTGTTCGGTTACAACGTGTTCTGCGTGCTCGCCGTGACCGGCTACATGATGGGCATCACCCAGTCGCGCGAATATGCCGAGCCGGAATGGTATGCCGATCTCTGGCTGGTGGTGGTCTGGGTCACCTACTTCATCGTCTATCTGCGCACGCTCGCCCGCCGCCGGGAGCCGCACATCTACGTCTCCAACTGGTACTACATGGCGTTCATCCTGGTTGTCGCGATGCTTCACATCGTCAACAACCTGGCAGTGCCGGTCTCGCTCGCGCACGCGAAGAGCTACTCGCTGTTCTCGGGCGTCCAGGACGCGATGACGGAGTGGTGGTACGGCCACAATGCGGTGGCCTTTTTCCTGACCTCCGGTTTCCTTGGCATGATGTACTATTACCTGCCGAAGCGCGCCGGCCGCCCGATCTTCTCCTACCGAATGTCGATCATCAGCTTCTGGGGAATCGTCTTCCTCTATATGTGGGCCGGCTCGCATCATCTGCACTACACGGCGCTGCCGCAGTGGGTGCAGACGCTCGGCATGACCTTCTCGATCATGCTGCTGGTGCCGTCCTGGGCGTCGGCGGGCAATGCGCTCCTCACGCTCAACGGCGCCTGGCACAAGGTGCGGGACGACGCGACGCTCCGCTTCATGATGGTGGCGGCGGTGTTCTACGGCCTGACCACCTTCGAGGGATCGTTCCTCGCCATCCGCTCGGTCAATTCGCTGTCACACTACACTGATTGGACGGTCGGCCATGTCCATGCCGGCGCGCTCGGCTGGGTCGCCATGATCACGTTCGGCGCGATCTATGCCTCGGTGCCGTGGCTGTGGAAGTGCGAGAAGATGTATTCGGCGAGGCTGGTCGAGGTGCATTTCTGGCTCGCGCTCGCCGGCACCGTCGTCTACGTGATCGCCATGTGGAACTCCGGCATCATCCAGGGACTGATGTGGCGGACTTATAATGACGCGGGCACCCTCGCCTATTCGTTCGTCGATTCGCTGGTCGCCATGCGTCCCTACTACGCCATGCGCGCGTTCGGCGGCCTCCTCTTCCTCATCGGCGCGGTGGTCGGCTGCTACAACATCTGGATGACGATCCGCGCCGCGCCTGCGACGAAGGCCGAGCCGGTTGCCGATCGCACCGATCCGGTGGTGGCCGCGACGCCAGTCCTCGCGCCTGCGGAGTGACCGTCATGTTCGGGATTCACGCACTGCTCGAACGCAAGGCCATCTGGCTCACGCTTGCGATCATCGGCGTCGCGAGTATCGGCGGCATCATCGAGATCACGCCGCTGTTCACCATTCATCAGACCGTCGAAGACGCCCCCGACATGCGCGTCTATACGCCGCTCGAGCTCGCCGGCCGCAACATCTACATCCGCGAGGGCTGCTACGCGTGCCACTCGCAGATGATCCGCACGCTGCGCGACGAGGTCGAGCGCTACGGCCCGTATTCGCTCGCCGTCGAGTCGAAATACGACCACCCGTTCCAATGGGGCTCCAAGCGCACCGGACCCGATCTCGCGCGCATCGGCGGCAAGTATTCCGACGAATGGCACGTGCGGCACCTCGTCAATCCGCGCGAGCTGGTGCCGCAGTCGGTGATGCCCGCCTACGCCTATCTGTCGCGCGCGCAGCTGCGCGTTGACGATCTGGACGCGCATCTTCGTGCCAACCGTACGGTCGGCGTGCCCTACACCGACGACATGATCGCCAACGCGGCCGCCGATGCCTACGGACAGGCGGCCCCCGATACGCCTTACGCCGAGGGCGTCGTCAAGCGTTATGGCACGGCGACGAATGTGAGCGCGTTCGATGGGCGGCCGGGCGAGCTGACCGAGATGGATGCGCTGGTCGCCTATCTGCAGATCCTCGGCCGGCTCACCGATGCCGCGCACAAGGCCGTCGCGGCCGCAGGGAGGTGACGATGGGCCTCGATCACGACACGCTGGTCTGGTTCTCGAAATCGTTCGGCCTGCTCTATCTGGTCGCGCTGTCGCTCGTCGTCGTCGCTTATGCCTACTGGCCCTCGCACCGCGAGCGGTTCGATCGCGCCGCCGACGCGATCCTCCATGACGAGGACAAGCCATGGCGCTAGAAGATCGCGATCCCTATACCGGCCAGCCGATGACCGGCCATGAGTGGAACGGCATCAAGGAGCTCGCCACGCCGGTTCCGCGTGTCGTCTATTTTTTCCTGATCGTGACGGCGTTGTTTGCGGTCGGATATTGGATCCTCATGCCGGCGTGGCCGCTGTGGTCGACCTTCACCAAGGGACTGCTCGGCAACGATCAGCGCGCCATCGTCGCCGCCTCGCTGCAGGAAGCGGCGGCCGATCGATCCACGTGGATGAACCGCATCGAGCGGGCAAGCTTTGCGGACATCCAGGCCGATCCGCGGCTGATGGAGTTTGTCCGCCAGACCGGACGGACCGTGTTCGGCGACAACTGCGCCGCGTGTCACGGGCGCGACGCCCGGGGAAACAATGGGTTTCCGAACCTGACCACGACCTCGTGGTTGTGGGGCGGCACGCCGGACGCGATCGCCGAGACGATCCGGGTCGGCATCAATTCGGCGCATCCGAAGACCAGGACGTCGCAAATGATGGCGTTCGGACGCGACGGCGTGCTCAAGCGCGACGACATCGAGAAGGTCGTGAACTATGTGCTGACCCTCTCGGGTCCGGCGCCAGCCGATGCGACGCCGGAGCAGATCGCCGCCGGCAAGGCGATCTTCACGGCGAACTGCGTGGCCTGCCACGGCGACGACGGCACCGGCAAAGCCGATGTCGGCGCACCCAACCTGACGGACCGGTCCTGGATCTACGGCGGCAACTGGCAGACGGTCTACACCACCGTGTGGGGCGGCCGTCAGGGACACATGCCGACCTGGGAAGCCCGCCTGTCCGCCACCGATCGGAAAATCCTCGCGCTTTATCTGGTCGATCTGAGGGCGTCCGGCAAATGAGCAGCGCGCCGTCGACACGGAATAGGATCGCGATCTGGTTGGGCGTCGGCGCCGCCGTGCTGCTCGTCGCCGCCGCGAACGCGCACCTCCTTTACGTGGCGGTGACGTCGCAGCCCGAGTGTGTGTCGCATCTAAAGCCGGGCGACAGCGGCACGGAGCGCGGATCGTTCAGCGCGGCGAAGTCCGCCTGCTCGCCACAACGAGGCAAGTCATGACCACGATCGCTGCCGCCCGGCCGCTCCGCCCGGACTTGAACCGGCATCTTCGACCAGCCGTGGCGTTCAGCTGGCTCGCGGCCGGCTGGCGCGACCTGCTCGTGCAGCCGGCGCCGAGCCTGATCTATGGCCTGTTCGTCTTCCTCATCTCCGCAGCGATCGTCTACGGGCTGTTCGCGTTCGGCTACGACTACATTCTGCTCCCGGCCTTCGCCGGCTTCATGGTGGTCGGACCGATCCTTGCCATCGGCCTCTATGAAAAGAGCCGGCGGATCGCCGCCGGCGAGCCGGTCAGCCTCCGCACGATGCTCGCCGTCAAACCGGCGTCGGGTGGACAGATCCTGTTCACCGGCGTGCTGCTGTGTCTGCTGGTGCTCGCCTGGATGCGAGCCGCGGTCATCATCTACGCGCTGTTCTTCGGCCTGCGGCCGTTTCCGGGCCTGCAAAACGTGGTCATGATGCTGTTCACCACGCCGACTGGCTGGGCAATCCTGATCGTCGGCACCACGGTGGGTGCGCTGTTCGCCGCGTTCTCCTTCGCCATCAGCGCCTTCTCGATCCCGATGCTGCTCGTGGAGGACGTCGACGCCCTGACCGCCATGGGCACGAGCTTCGCGCTGGTCTCGCGCAACCTGCCGGTCATGCTCACCTGGGGCGCGATTGTCCTTGTTCTCTTCCTGCTCAGCCTGGCGACCGGCCTGCTGGGCCTGATCGTGGCGTTTCCGGTGCTGGGCCACGGGACCTGGCAGGCCTTTCGCGCGATCCGGCCGCAGCCGGCGCCGAGCGGCAGTCGTGGTGACACTCGCTGAGAGGCTCCGATGAGCTGCTGCGCGCCGGCCGGTGAGCTCGCCCTTGCGATGACCGATCCGGGCAGTGCTGACAGCGAGATTCTGCTCGCGAGCCGCGACATCGGCGATGGCATGCGGCAGACGGACTTGTCGATACCCGCGATCCACTGCGGCGGCTGCATGCAGAAGATCGAGCGGACGCTCGGCGGCCTTGCAGGCGTCGCGCAGGCGCGCGTCAACCTCTCGACCAGGCGCGTGACGATCCGCTGGCGTGGCGAAACCCCGCCGCCCTTCATCGCCGCGCTCGACGCCATAGGCTACGACGCACACCTGTTCGATGCCACTGCACTGCGGGCCGACAACGTCCTCACTGAGCTGGTGCGCGCGCTCGCGGTGTCCGGCTTTGCCGCGAGCAACATCATGATGCTGTCGGTCGCGATCTGGTCCGGCGCCGACGCGTCGACGCGCGATGCGTTTCATTGGCTCTCCGCGCTGATCGCGTTCCCGGCCCTCGCCTATGCGGGCCGCGTGTTCTTCCGCTCGGCCTGGGCCGCGCTCAGCCGCGGTCAGACCAACATGGACGTGCCGATCTCGATCGGCGTCTCGCTCGCCTTCGGCCTGAGCCTCTACGAGACGATCCACCACGGGGCCCATGCCTATTTCGACGCGGCGACCTCGCTGCTGTTCTTCCTGCTGATCGGCCGCACGCTCGATCACATGATGCGCGAACGCGCGCGTACGGCCGTGCAAGGTCTCGCCCGGCTCGCCGCTCGCGGGGCGTTGGTCCTGCGCGGCGACGGCACGCGCGAGTATCTGCCGGTCAATGAGATCGAGCCCGGCATGACGATCCTGCTCGCCGCCGGCGAACGCGTGCCTGTCGATGCACGCGTCATGACGGGACGCTCGGAGCTCGACGGCTCGCTGGTCTCGGGCGAAAGCCTGCCGCGGCCCGTCTGCGAAGGCAGCGTGCTGCAGGCCGGCACGCTCAACCTCAGCGGACCGCTGACCATCATCGCGACGGCGGCCGCCAAGGATTCGTTCCTGGCCGAGATGACGCGCATGATGGAGGCAGCCGAAGCCGGCCGCTCGTCCTATCGGCGCATCGCCGACCGCGCGGCGCGGCTTTACGCGCCGTTGGTGCACCTCACCGCACTGCTGACATTCTGCGGCTGGATGGTCGTTGCCGGCGACCTGCATCGCGCGGTCACCATCGCGATCGCGGTGCTGATCATCACCTGCCCGTGCGCGCTCGGGCTCGCCGTTCCCATGGTCCACGTCGTCGCAGCGCGCCGCCTGTTCGAGCGCGGCATCATGGTCAAGGACGGCGGCGCACTGGAGCGGCTCGCCGAGGCCAATCACGCCGTGTTCGACAAGACCGGCACCCTGACGCGCGGCGTCCCGCGGCTGGTCGACCGTGATGCCTGCGATGACGAGGCGCGCGCCATCGCAGCCGCGATGGCCGCGGGCTCGCGCCATCCCTATTCGCTCGTCCTGGCGGCGGCTGGCCGGGAAATCAGCGCGACACCAATCGATGTGACGGACCTGCGCGAATATCCGGGCCTCGGTCTCGAGGGCCGGATCGGCAACACGAGCTATCGGCTTGGCCGGCCCGAATGGGCGCTGCAGTCCGATGAGGACGTGCCTCCCGATATCAATGTCGTGCTGTCGGCGAACGGGCGGCGGCGGGGTGGCTTCAGGTTCGAGGACGATCTGCGTGCCGGCGCATGCGAGGCGGTCGCGGCGCTGAGATCGCGAGGCCTGTCGGTCGAAATCCTGTCCGGCGATCGCGAAGCGCCGGTCCGGCGGTTGGCGATCGCGCTCGGCGTTGCGTATGCGGCGCAGGTCTCGCCGCGCGACAAGGTCGCCCATGTCGCGCAGCTCGCTGCACGAGGACACCGGGTGCTGATGGTTGGCGACGGCCTCAATGATGCACCGGCGCTGGCCACGGCGCATGTCTCGATCGCACCCGCGTCCGCCGCGGATGCCGGCCGCAACGCCGCCGATCTCGTTTTCCTGCGCGAGAGCCTGACGGCGGTGCCGCAGGCGATCGACATCGCCCGCGAGGCCGGCCGGCTCGTCCGTCAGAACCTGGTGCTCGCCGTAGGCTACAACGCGATTGCGGTCCCGATCGCGATTCTCGGCCACGTGACGCCGCTCGTCGCAGCCGTGGCGATGTCGCTGTCGTCGATCATCGTGGTCGGCAATGCGTTGCGTCTCGGCCGATCGGGCGATGCGCGCAGCGGCACATTGTTTTTCGCGAGCCGCCCATCGTGGCCGCGCCCCGCCGTCGGGAGCAATCGATGACGGATTTCCTTTATCTGGTCCCGATTGCTCTCGGACTCGGTGCCGTCGGGCTTGGCACTTTCATGTGGACGCTGCGCAGCGGCCAGTACGACGATCTCGATGGCGCCGCCGAGCGCGTCCTGCTCGACGATGACGACCGGCCGGCGGTATCCCCGTCGTGGGCCGACCGGCCCACTCCCACGCCGGCACGACACCCCGGTGACAATGCTTCGGCAAGCCCAACCCAATAATCGCAAGGACGGTCAAGCCTTCCCTCGCCGCACGGCCTACTCTTACGTCAGATCCAGCCACCCGACCCGCCCAGGACTTGCGTGCCCATGGCCCACTTCCCACATCAGGTTGCTTATCTCCGGTCGCATTTTTTTGATCGGCCAGCCCTGCGCGCAGGCAACAGGCGTGTTATTGTGTCGGCGGGCAGAAGCCCGCGTGTAAGGCGCGTGTCATGAGCAGTACGCTCGCGAGTGCCAGCAGTCGCACCCATCTCAAGGTCGTCGCCGTGTCCCTCATGGCGGGCATCGTCGTGATGGCCGTTGCGGCGATGGCAAGGGTGGCCGACCGGGGCCCGGCCGGCCCTCCGGCCTGGCTGCAGGCTCCAAAAGAGACGACGCAGGTCACTGAGCTCAACGAGACCCCGCAGATTCCGTGCCGCGAGCAGACTTGGCCCAACATCGATCGCCAATGCCTGTCGTGGACCGCGACGGCGAGTGCTGCGCCCGCGGGCCGCGCGACGCATACGCTCATGACCGCACGCGTGCAGGACGGGCCTGCTCCTCGCAAGAATGAGGCGCGTGTCGGCGCGCCGGATGCGACGCCGCAGGTGAAGGTGGCGGTCGAGTCACCAGCCGCGCCGGCAGCCAAGCGTGTCAAGCCGGCGCATGACGCCAAGCAACGGCTGGCGCGCCATGGCCGCAGCGACAGCGTCGCACGGCGTGCCGACGACGACCTGAGCGACGTTCCGGTCAGCAGCTTCGGCGCCGCGCCGCGCCGCGGCGTGATCCGGCCGACCAATCAGCAGGACGCCTATTATTATGAGTCGCGGCCGGCGTCGGGATCAGTGGACCTGTTCGGATTGCTGCATCGAAATGTCCCGTGAGTGAGCTGCACACGCGGCCATAGGCGCATGCCTAATGCTGCGATGATTCAACGGTCTGTCCATCCATCTGGAGATTTCAGGCACCCGCGCCCATGTTGCCGACATGAGCGATCTCTACGTGCGCGCCGCGAAGAACCTTCTCCAGCTTCCAGTGCTGCTGGCGCTGCTCGTGTTTCTGCCCGCCGGCACGCTCGGCTATTGGCAGGGATGGCTGTTCAGCGCGGTGTTCCTGGCCTGCTCGCTGGCCATCACAATTTACCTGGCCATGAAAGATCCGCAATTGCTCGAGCGCCGCATGAAGATCGGGCCCGGCGCCGAGACGCAGCCGACCCAGAAAATCATCATGATCGCCGCATTCGTCTGCTTCGCCGCCACGCCGGTGCTGTCGGCCATCGACCATCGCCTGGCATGGTCGAGCGTCCCGACCGCGATCGTGATCCTCGGCAACGTGCTGATCGTGTCGGCCAATGTCGGCTTTATCCTGGTGTTCCGCGAGAACACGTTCGGCGCGGCGACAATCCAGGTCGTCGAAGGTCAAAGGGTCATCTCGACGGGTCCCTATGCCGTGGTGCGCCACCCCATGTACAGCTGGGGGCTGTTGATGATGCTGGGGATCCCGCTTGCGCTCGGGTCGTGGTGGGGCTTGCTGATTGCCGGGGCCAGCGTCGCCGGGATCGTGGTGCGCTTGCTCGATGAAGAGCGATTCCTCGCCGGCAATCTCCCGGGATACGCGGACTACATGCGCAGCGTTCGGTACCGCTTGGTGCCGCTCGTCTGGTGAGCCACGACACTACTCAGCCCGCACCTCGAACAGCTTGTCAGCCGCCATCGCCGCATCATAGCGGCCGGCCGGATCGAGACTCTTGTTCCATTCGATGATCTTCGGGCCCCTCGCCGGCGATGCTGTAGCGCAGTGCCTCGCCGGTCTTGCGGTTGCGAACGACGATGACCGCGAACGCACCACCCGGCGCCTTCTCGCTCGCGATCTGCAACGAGCCCTGGCCCGGACTGGTGCCGGTCGCCAGCATCACACCGTCGGCGATGCACGGGCATGGCGCCCGTTCGCCGCTGTAGAAGGTCACCGCGAGACCGCGCGGCTCCGGCTTGAGGCGCTGCATGGCGTCGAGGCCGATGCGGATGCCGATCGGGATGAGGAAGACAGAGCCGCAAACAATGACAGCAATCTGAGCATAGCTGGTATTCGCTGTTATGACCGGCAGCGCCGATGCTCACAATAACCGCCCTCGCCCGCAAGTGCGGCATTTAACGTCACTGAATCAATGTTGTTGACTGACCAACGACTTCGCTAAGCTTCCGTCGATCAACCTGCGCCGCCCCATGAGCGCAGCGACACAGCGGAGGACGGTCCGTGCATCGGTTCCGGACGGCGAGCTGGGCCCTGTGCCTTGCGGCGGCGCTGTCCGCGCCCAGCGCGACCGCCAACGCCGAAACCATCGCCACGTTCACGCGCAATCCGGCCAACCCGATCCTGCGCGGCGTGCGCATCGGGACCGAGACCGCGGCGCGCTCGCTCAATGTGCAGACGATCCATTTTATCCCGCGCAGCGAGACCCCCGCCGAGCAGCTCGGGCTGATCGACGAGGTGCTGCGCAGCAAGCCCGATGCGCTCGTGCTCGCGCCGTTCGATCCGGCCGCCATGGTGCCGGCGGTCGACAAGCTCATCGCAGCCGGCATCCCGGTCACCAATGTCAACGAGCGCCTCGCCGGCGGCAATGCCGTCGCCTATGTCGGGACCGACGACTATCAGCTCGCCATGGCGACCGCCCGCTACCTGATCAACGCGCTGGGCAAGAAGGGCAACGTGGTCATCCTCGAAGGACCCGAGAACCTGCCGACCAGCGTCGCGCGCGTGAAGGCCTACAAGGACGCGCTCAAGGAGTTTCCCGACGTGAAGCTGCTGGCGTCGAAGGCGGCGAACTACGCCCGCGCGCCGGCGGCCGATACGATGAAAAGCTTCCTGCGCCTCTATCCGCAGATCGACGGCGTGCTCGCGGCCAACGACCCGATGGCGATCGGCGCCATCGAGGCGCTCAAGGCGGCCAAGAAGAAGGCGCTGGTCGTCGGCATCAACGCCAGCCGCGAGGTGATCGATCTCGTCAAGTCGGGCGATCTGCTTGGCAGCGGCGACTACAACGGCTTCATCCAGGGCTGCCTCGCCGCGCAGATCGCGATCCTCAATATCCGGAAACAGCCGACGCCGAAGGAGATCAGCCTGCCAGCGGTGGTGATGGATAAGTCGAACACCCAGGACTACGAGACGCCGCTGGAGAAGCGGAGCTGTCCGAACCTGGACAGCGTCACCACCCGATGAGAGCGTTCGCCCGATCAAAACCCACAACTGACCCCGGTGATGGAGAACAACGATGGGCTTTCTGACCGAGCAGGAAATCGCCGAGCTGACGCCGTCGGAATTCGCGCCGCATCCGACGCCGATCCCGACGCAGATCGTCTCCAGCGACGAGTTCACGCCGCCGCCGCAAAGCGAGAAGCAGAGGGAGGTCGAGGCCCGCCTGCTCGCCATGGCCGACGAGCTCGGCGGCAAGCAGGGCCTGTCGCGCCGCGCGTTCTTCCAGAGCGCCGCCGGCATGGCCGCGGGCTTCGTCGCGCTCAACGACACGTTCGGCACGGTGTTCGACGCGAGCCGCGCGGAAGCGGCGACGCCGGCGATGGCGCAGGAGCGCGCCGCCTCGCTCAAAGACCAGTTCATCATGGACATGCACACGCACTTCCTGCGTGACGACACGCGACTGGTGAACTTCGTGCGCTCGCGCGAGGCGGTCGGCAAGGCCGCCTGGAATCCGGCGCTGGTCGACAAGCCGCAGACGCTCGACGACCTGAAATTCAACAACTACTTCAAGGAAATCTACCTCGACAGCGACACCAAGGTCGCGCTGATCTCGTCGTCCCCATCGGAAATCCCGCGCGACTGGTTCCTCACCAACGAGATGATGATCGAGGCGCGCGACAGGGTGAACAAGGAAGCGGGCGCGCGGCGGATGCTCGCGCACGCGATCTTCACGCCCGGCTGGGACGGCTGGCTCGACCACCTCGAAGGATCGCTGCAAAGGAAGCCCGAATCGATCAAGGGCTACACGGTCGGCGACAACACCAACAAGGACGAGGCGAAGCATCCCTGGCTGATGGACGACGAGAAGGTCACGTACAAGGCCTACGAGCTGTGCGTGAAGCACGGCATCAAGAATGTCTGCGTGCACAAGGGCCTGTTTCCACGCGCGACCGCCGAGAAATGGCCGCACCTGCTCAAGTATGCGATGGTCGACGACGTCGGCAAGGCGGCGAAGGATTGGCCGCAGCTCAATTTCATCATCTATCACGGCGGCTATCGGCACGCCGCGGGCGGCACGGCCGAGGATGGCTGGAACGAATTCGAGCAGACCGGTCGCATCTCCTGGGTGTCCGATCTCGCGGACATCCCAGAAAAGTACGGCGTCACCAACGTCTATGCCGACGTCGGCCAGCTGTTCGCGCAGAGCGTAGTCGCTGTGCCGCAGCTCGGCGCCGCGCTGATGGGCATCATGGGCAAGGGACTCGGCTACGACCGCATCGTGTGGGGCACCGACGCGGTGTGGACCGGCTCGCCGCAATGGCAGATCGAGGCGCTGCGCCGGCTCGAGATCCCCGACGACATGCAGAAGAAATACGGCTTCACGCCGGTCGGCCCGGCCGACGGGCCGATCAAGACGGCAGTCTTCGGCGGCACCAATGCCAAGCTCTACAATTACGACACCAGCAAGCGCACCGACATCGGTCCGAACCGCGACCGCTTCGCGCGCATGAAGGATCAGTACGAGAAGAACGGCCCGGCCCGTTCCAACCTGCGCTACGGCTACGTCAGCGGCCCGGTCGACTGGTCGGCCTTCGCCTAGCTCGTTGGCGAGCAGCACACGGCCCCCCGCAGCTCGCGCGGGGGGCATCCACGGATCGATGCTCACGGGAGCCGGAAAGTGATCTTTTGGACAACCCTGCTGATCATTCACGGCCTCCTCGCACTGGCATTGCTGGGCGCCGTCACCCACCAGACGGCCGCGCTGTGGTGGCCGGTGCGCGCGCCGGCCGGATCGTTCGTGACGCGGTTTCGCGCGGTGCCGGGCACGTCCTATGTCACCGCCGTGATCGTGCTCTACATCATCACGTTCATCATGGGCGCGTGGATCTACACGCAGTATCGGTTCACCTCGCGGCTCGCGCTCGAGCAGCTGCGGTTTTTCAAGACGGTCGGCGCGTTCGAGCTGAAGGAGCACGTGGCGACGATCGGTCTGCTGCTGCTGCCGGCCTATTGGGCGTTCTGGCGCGCGCCGCTCAATCCCGATCCGCGCGCCCGCAAGCAGGTGACGCTGCTCCTTGCCATCCTGGTGTGGGCAAGCTTCCTGATCGGTCACATCACCAACAACGCGCGCGGAATGGGATCGTGATGGCCACCGACAAGGTTCCAACCTTCGCGTTGATGTTCGGCGTCATCTGCGCCGTGCTGTACGTCGTCTGCACCGAAGTCAACCTGCCGCTCGTCACCTACCATCCGGTGATCGGCGAGATCGATTGGCTGTACCAGCCGCCGCGGCGCGGGCCCACCATGTACTGGTATGGATGGATGCTCACCTCAGCGATCGGCGCGGTGCCGCTCGCGTTGCTCGCCACCGCCGTGCCCGAGCCGTGGCTGCAACGCGCGCTGACATTCGCGTGCGTCCTCGCCGTCGCCTATCTTGCCGTCTCTACGCTCGCGCTATGGGTCTACGACAACGCGACCGTGGAGCTGGAATTCCTGAAATGGCGTTGGCCGTCGCTGGCCGCGGCAGTTATCGTCGCCGCCATCGCGACGGCGATCGCGCCGGCGGCCTGGAACAAGCGGCTGTGGCATGGTTGGATCTGGCTCGTGCCGGTCGGCGCGCTCGGCGTGCTTGCCTACTACCTCACGCCTTATTTTACGCGCTGACGCCGCAAGGAGAGCGCCATGAGATCTCTGGTTCGGATCGGCCGGGTCGCAGGATGGGTGCTTACGGCGACCTGCCTCGTCTGCGTCAGCGCCTGGGCCGGCGGCCAGGGTTTTGGCGACGATGATGACAACAGCGAGGAGGAAGGCCCCTCCTACTTCGGCTTCGTTCGCGACACCAAGGGCGGCACCGTGCCGGATGCCAAAGTCACCGTCTCGTTGAAGGATCGGATCAGCATCGTCACGCGGACCGATGCGCTGGGGACGTACAAGGTCCCCGGTTTCGGCAAGGAGACCGATCCGAACGACGTCGCCGTGTCCTGCGGCAAGGACGGCTACAAGCAGCTCCGCGTGGTGCGGCGCCCGATGTCGTCCAAGGATCCGAAGATTCCGATCGAGACCGAATGCACCTTGCAGCCGCTGTGAGGCGGGTTCGTTTGACCGAGGAAAACGAGAGGCGCCCATGCGCAAGTTGATGTTCCCGCTGGTCGCCGTGGGCCTGATCATCGTGCTCGGCCTGTGGTCGATGCGCGCGGGCGCGCAAAGTCAGTTCGGCGACGCCAATGCCGAGCCGGCGCCGTTCAACCCGCAGATGGCCGCCATGATGAGCATGCTGATCCAGCCGCGCCACGCCAAGCTCGGCCTCGCAGGCCAGGCGGAGAATTGGCCGCTGGCTCAGTACATGCTGAAGGAGCTGAAGCAGGGCTTTGCGATCACCGCACGCTCGGTGCCGCGGTGGAAGGGGCTGCCGGTGCCCGACCTGTTCGACGCGGCAGTGAGCCAGCCGCTGACGACCCTCGAATACGGAATCAAGCTGAAGTACCGCCAGCAGTTCGATGAGGGCTTCGCCAAGCTGACCGAAGGCTGCAACGCCTGCCACGCGACGACCGAGCACTCGTTCATCGTCATCAAGGTGCCCGACGCCTCGGCGTTTCCGAACCAGAGCTTCCAGCCGAAGCCGTAGCGGGCAGCTGCGCTCACAGATGCGAAGTGTCCTCGCCGCCTTGCTGTCCCTGCTCGCGTGCCACGGCGCGCTCGCCGAGGGGACCACGCTGCGCTATGCGCAGGCCTATTCGGCCCTGCGCAGCATCTTTGCGCTCCCGCATTTCGTTGCCGAGCGTGAGGGCTTCTTCGCGCGCGAGCAGCTCTATTTCACCATGGTGCCCGTCGCCGGCGGCGGCGAGCGGCTCATCGCGGCGCTGCACGACGGCACCGCCGACATCGCCCACGTGGCGACGCCATTCCTTGTTCAAGCGGCGCTGAAAGGCTCGGACGCGGTCGCCATCGCGGCCGAGTTCAACAATCCGGTCTACTCGCTGGTCGCCAAGCCTGAGAATAGGAGCTTCGCCGACCTCAAAGGCAAGCTCATCGGCGTGGCGGCGGAAAACGGGTCGATCACCATCTCGATCCGCAAGCTGCTTGCCGACAACGGCCTGAACCGGGACGACTACCGCACGCGTTTCGTCGACGGCACGCCGGACCGGCTGGTCTGCCTCACCTCGGGCGATTGCGACGCCGTGCCGCTCGGCCAGCCGCAGGACTTCGTGGCGATCCGCGCCGGCCATCGCCTGCTCGGCCTGTCGACCGACGCGGTGCCCGAATATGTCTACACGGTGACGGCGGCGCGGCGGTCCTGGGCGCTCGCCAACAGCGACACACTGACGCGCTACGTCCGCGCGCTCGCGGCCGCATTCAAATTCATTCGCGATCCGGCAACGCGGCCCGACGTGGTCCGGACCATCGTCGACACGACCGGCTTCTCCGAGGGCAATGCCAGGCTCGCGCTGGCGCTCTATTTCGAGCCCGAGCGCCGCGTGCTGCCGATGCGCGGCGAGATCAGCCTCAAGGGAATGCAGCAGGCGATCGCCCTGATGGCGGACGGCGGCGTGCTCAAGCCGCCGCTGCCGCCGGCGGAGCGGTTCGTCGATCTGACGTACCTGCGCGCCGCGGGAATCGAGTGAGAGGCTGGTTGGGCCCTATGGGTCCCGGTTCTTCGCTCGCCATAGCCCGTCTTCGACGCCGAGCGAAGCGAGAGCCGAGACCCATTTAATTCCCGTATCAATGATGGTGGTGTCCCCCACCCTTGCCGGCGCCGGCGTCACCGCCCGCGCTCGGCGGCGGCGGGTTTGCCGCGCTTGCGCTCTCGGTGCCCTTCGGCTTCGGCGCCGCGGCGGCGGGCGCCGCCTCGACGAAATATTCGATGTCGACCGTGCCGGCCTTCTCGAAGGTGAGCGTGCCCTTCACCTTGTCGCCCACCTGGAGCGGCTGCTTGAGCCCGATCAGCAGGATGCGATGCGCGCCGGGCTTGAACACGATGGTCTTGCCGGGCTTGATCTCGAGGCCGTCGGCGACCGGGCGGCTCTTCATCGCGCCGTCGACATTCGCCATCTCGTGCACCTCGATCCGGCTCGCCCCGGCCGCCGTGCCGCTGAGCAGACGGTCCGGCGTGTTGCCCTTGTTGCTGATCGACAGATAGCCGCCCGCCGCGGTCGTGCCCTTCATGGTCGGCCGTGACCACGGATGACCGATGTCGATCTCGCCGACCTTGAAGTCGTGCGCTGCGGCGCTGGTCGCGGCGAACACCGCCGCAGCAAGCAGAACAGCAGATGAAATCGTTTTCATGTCGCTCCCTCAACACTCAACATCTGCCGCCCGCGCCATCCCTAGTGTCGGAATCCGTCGTCATTACGGCTCGCGTCGTCATGCCGTGCGGCGGAATCGAATCCATCGCTGTACGCGCGACACAGGTCCGCCACGTTCGCCGTGCGCCGACACGTTTGCGACACGCACGCCAAAGTTAGCCGCCGACGCGCCCTGCTTCGCGCAACATCCGATCGAACTCGCGTCCCATTCCGATGGAACTAGAAGAGCGGGCGGTACGCAGTACGTTGAGTGTGCTCGGGGGCGAGTGTATGCGTGTGTATGTTGACGGGCCGGCAGGCCCGCTCTCTATTTTTGCGCTGTTGTTCTGTCTCGGTGCTCCGGCCGAAGCGCATCATCCCGGCGTCGGCGGCAACGGCGGCAGTGGCGGTCCGATCAACACGATCTCCGCCGGCACGCTCGGCGAAGGCCAGATCGGCGTCGCCGTCCGCTACGAGTTCATCCGGCTCGGCCAACTTGACGACGCCGGCCTTCTCGCCGCCGCCAGCCAGGGCAATCACGCGCATTCGATGCGCTCGATCGAGGGTTTCTCGGTCGGCGCTGGTTACGGCATCACCGACGACCTGATGGTGTCGCTCCGCCTGCCGTTCATCCGGCGCTCCGACATCCGCGAGCCCATGGTGGAGGAGGACCACATGATGGGCGGGATGATGGGCATGGGCGGCAGCTTCATCAATGCGCGCGGCAATGCCGCGGGCCTCGGCGACGTGACCCTGCTCGGGCAATATCGCTTCCACAAGAATCCGGCGCTCGGGATCGAGGCTGCCGTGCTGTTCGGCATCAAGGTGCCGACCGGCCAGACCAATCGGCGCGACGCGTCGGGCGAGCTGTTCGAGGCGCAATTCCAGCCGGGCACCGGCTCGGTGGACGGCCTGTTCGGGTTTGCGCTGACCAAGCGCATGGGCCCGCTGTCGTTCGACGTGAGCGGGCTCTACTGGCTGGCGGGCAAAGGCACGCAGGACACCAATCAGGGCGACCGCTTCCTGTTCGGCGGCGCCGTGTCGTACCGGGCCGTCGGCTTCATCCCGCCGTCGCAGGCCAAGGACATGCACGCGCATTGCAGCCAGGCGCAGAACGCGCACCACGACCATTGCCAGAATCACGAGGGTCATCAGCACAAGCACGTCGAGCGGGCGCCGTTCGCGCTCGACCTCGTGCTCGAGCTCAACGGCGAGTGGCACGACAATCAGCGCATCGCCGGCGTGATCGATCCGAACTCGGGCGGGACTACCGTCTATTTCTCGCCGGGCGTCAGGGCGGTGATCGACCGCTACGCGGCCTTCGTGTCGGTCGGGGTGCCGATCGTCAACAACCACAACGGCGTCCAGTCGAAGCCGGATTGGCGCATTCTCACCGGCATCAGCGCGGCGTTCGATTGACATGCGCGCGTCCGCGGCCAACCGGCCTTTACTCGACACGGCGCACAACTATGATGCGCGCGGAAGCTCGACTGCCCGCCCGCCCGGACCTCGCATGCGTTTGCGGCCACTGATCGCCCTGCTCGCGGCCTACGCGCTCGGCCTGCAACTGCTGCTGGGCGGCCTGGTGCCGATGCCGGCGGCCGCGTCCGCCGGCGATGAGGTCAATCTCACGGTCTTCTGCCTCGATCATCCCGACCAGGCGGGCGCGCCCGGAGAGCCGCAGACCAGGCACGTCCACAAGACCTGCTGCATCTTGTGCGGCGTCTCGTTGCTGTTTGCGTCGCCGAGCGCCAGCCATGCCGCCGTTGCCTATCCGCGCACGGCTGGTCGCATCCTCGTCCCGCCGCCCATCGTCGGCGGCGCGGCGCGTCCTCACCTCTCGCCACGTCTGTCGCAAGGCCCTCCACACGCTGCGTGATCCGGACCAAATCGCTGGAACATCGCAAATGTGGAGAGTGTCATGTCTCGCGTTTACCGCGCGTCTGATCTGGCCGCGATAGCGGCGCTATGCGTATCCTTCGGCCTGTCTACCGCCCATGCTCATCACCCGGGCATCGGCGGCGGCAGCGGCGCCGGAGCGATCGTCACCATCGGGGCGGCGACCCTCGACCAGGGCCAATTCGCCGTCGCCACCATCCTCGAATACATCCGGGTGCGCGAGCTCGATGACGCGACGCTCGCCGCCAATGCCGGAAAGGACGTGCACAGCCTGCGCGCGATCGAGAGCCGGTCGGTCTCCTTCGCCTACGGCGTGACCAACGATCTCACCATCTCCGCGCGGCTGCCGTGGGTACGCCGCACCAACATCCGAGAGGGCGAGCAGGAGCTACCCGACGATCCGGCCGATCCGCTCCCGCCGCCGACGGTCAACAACCGCGGCAACACATCCGGGATTGGCGATCTGACGGTGCTTACGCAGATGCGGTTCCTCAACAACCCGGTGACGGGCACCCAGATCGCCGCCCTGCTCGGCTTCAAGGCGCCGACCGGCGTCACCAACCGGTTCGACAACTTTGGCGAATTGTTCGACGCCGAATTCCAACCCGGATCAGGTTCCTGGGACGGACTGTTCGGCGCCGCATTCAGCCAGCGATGGGGCAACTGGTCGTTCCACTCGAACGTGCTCTATATGCTGGTGAGCAAAGGCACGCAGGACACCGATCTCGGCGATCGCTTTCTCTACAACGCAGCCGCGGTGTACCGGCTGTTCGGCGAGACCGAGCAAATCGAGCATCTGCACATGCACGCTGGCGAAACGCACGCCGGCCGCACGGCGGCATCGCGCGCTCCCCAGTCCGCGCCAGCGGTCCCCGCCGAACCGCATCGTCGTGTGGCGCTCGATGGTATCCTCGAAATCAACGGCACATGGAGTGACCACAAGCGCGTCGCCGGCGTGGTGGATCCGAACTCGGGCGGCAACACGGTATACTTGTCGCCAGGCCTGCGGCTCACGATCGACAACTGGGCGGGCTTCGCCACGTTCGGAATTCCGATCGTGAACGACCCCAACGGCGTTCAATCAAAGACCGACTGGCGTGTGCTGACCGGCATTGCCGTCGCATTCGGAGGACAACAATGATCGGGCGATTTGTGAAACATCTTCTCGGCGCCGGGGCGATCGCCGCGGCGGCCCTATCGCCGGCTTCGGCGCACGTGACGCTCGAACGCCGGGAGGCGCCGGTCGGCGCGACCTACAAGGCGGTGTTCCGCGTCGGGTATGGCTGCGGCACGTCGCCGACGGTGAAGCTGCGCCTGCGCATTCCCGAAGGCGTGATCGCGGTGAAGCCGATGCCGAAGCCCGGCTGGCAGATCGACACGGTCAGGGCCAAGTACGACAAGACCTTCACCATGTTCCACGACAACGCGGTGAGCGAAGGCGTCAAAGAGGTGACCTTCACCGGCCGGCTGCCCGACGAGAACTACGACGAGTTCATGCTGTCGGTATACCTGACCGACGATCTCAAGGCCGGCAGCGTGCTGTATTTCCCGGTCGTGCAGGAATGCGAGAGCGGCGTGCATCGCTGGATCGAGATTCCGGAGGCCGGCAAGGACGCGCACGATTACAAGGAGCCAGCGCCTGGTGTGAAGCTGCTGCCCAAACGATGACGCGCAGGGCGGCGATCACCGCTGTCGGTGTGATGCTGCTCTTGGCGCTGCTGACGCCGGCGGCGGTGTCGCCGGCGCAGGCGCATGCGTCGCTCACGCGGAGTGATCCGGCCGACGGCGCGGTGCTGGCCGCGGTGCCGCGACAGATGGTGCTGACGTTCAACGAAGCGGTCAGTCCGCTGGTGCTCCGGCTTATCGATCCGCTTGGCAACACCAAAGTGCTCGACCCTCCGGCCGACCGCGCCGAACGGCTGGTCGTGACGCTGCCGGAGCTCGGCAAGGGTACCCATCTGTTGAGCTGGCGCGTGGTCTCGCTCGACGGACATCCGGTCGGCGGCTCGCTGATGTTCTCGGTCGGCGCGCCGAGCACGGGCATGGCCAGGCCCGAGAGCACCGCGAACCGGGCGGTCGCCGCCACGCTGTGGGCGGCGAAGCTCGTCGTCTATCTCGGCTTGTTCGTCGGGATCGGCGGCGCGTTCTTTGCGACGTGGATCGCGACGCCGGCGCGGCCGGCCGGCGGAGCGATTGCGACGACCATCATCGCCGGCCTCGTTGCGTTGGTGTTCACCGTCGGCCTGCAAGGGGCCGATGGGCTCGAGATGCCGCTGGCGGGGCTGGCGCGGAAGATCACGTGGGAAACCGGCCTTGAAACAGCCTACGGCCCGACCGCGATCGTCGCCGCCTTTGCGCTGTTCGCCGGCCTGTTCGCACTGGAAGCACGGTCACAGGTGTTGTCGCTCGTCGCCCTGCTCGGCGTCGGCATCGCGCTTGCGCTCAGCGGACATGCCAGCGCCGCGGCGCCGCAGTGGCTCACGCGGCCGGCGGTGTTCGGCCATGCGATCGGCGTCGCATTCTGGATCGGCAGCCTGCCCCCCCTCGCCGTATTGCTGCGGCGGCGCGATGCCGACGCGCCACGGGCGCTCGCCACCTTCTCGCGATGGATCCCCTGGCCGCTCCTGCTTCTCGTGGTGTCGGGTGCGGCCCTCGCGGTGATCCAGATCGAGCGCCCGGACGCGCTCGTCTCGACGCTCTATGGACAAATACTCGTCGCCAAGCTCGCCGCGGTCGCCGCGCTGCTCGCCCTCGCCGCCTGGAACCGCTTCCGGCTGACGCCGCGCGCGATGCAAGCGGACGCCGGGGTGGCGCCGCGATCGCTCAGCCGGTCGATTTGCGCCGAGACGATCATCGTCGTCGCCATCCTGGCGCTGGTCTCATCGTGGCGGTTTTCACCGCCGCCGCGCGCACTCGCTGCCGCCCAGAGCGAGCCAGCCTTGCTCCACCTCCATACCCTCGAGGCGCTCGCCGACATCACGATCGCGCCCGGCCGCGCGGGTCCGGTCAGCGTGACGATCACGGTCTTGACCGGCAACTTCGGAAGTCTTGACGCGAAGGAGATCGTCCTGACGCTCGAGAACCGCGGTGCCGGCATCGAGCCGATCACACGCGCGGCAATCAAGAGGGCGGACGGCAGGTGGGGGGTCGACGCGCTGTTGCTCCCCGTGCCCGGTCGCTGGAACCTTCAGCTCGCCATCCTGATCAGCGATTTCGACAAGGCGATGCTCGACGGCGTCGTTGACATCAAGTGACACCCGCAGTCAGACGCAGCCGCCAGTTCAGAAATTAAGCTGGACCGAGCCGAATACGCCGTGCGCGCCAACTGCTCGGTACCGCCCACTCACGGCATTTTCGGCAATAAGGTTCCAGCTGTTACCATTGTCTTTGCGCAATGGCTCGGTTGGGCAGCGGAAAGACGTCGAGTCCTGCGGCCCAGGCCATTCGCCGAACGCGGGCGGAGCAACAGGCCTCGAATGAGCGAGAACTGCTCGGGACTGGAAACTCTGCTGTCCCAGAGTGATACAAGCGTCAGCGGGACGCCGTCCGGGTTCGCCGCGAGGGATGCCTCCGCCGGGCAGGCATGAGCTCAGCGCCTGCGCGGCACCAGCTCGGTCACGTGAGTATCGGATTAGCCTGCCCACAGACTCGCGATGTCGCAGCCCTCGAACGGATCGTGGGCCGCCGGACATGCGCCGCCGCGTCAGGTGCGGCCCGGCGGCGACAGCAGGCCACTGGCGAGGACGGCGACTTCGGTGCGGTTCTTCGCATTCAGCTTGCGCATGATGTTGCGGACGTGAACCTTCACGGTCCCCTCTCGCATATTCAATTCGTAGGCGATCTGCTTGTTCGCCTTGCCATGCTGGAGCGCCTGCACGACGGCGGCCTGGCGTTTGGTGAACAGCTCGGCAGGGCGCTGCTTTTGGGAGCTGCTCGCCTCGCCGGCCGCGCTCCAGGCGATCAGGCTCGAAGCCGGCACGAAGGTCCCGCCGGCCTCGACCAGTCGCATGGCCTCGACTGCAACGTCGAGCGTGACACTGGTCGGCACGTAGCCGCGCGCGCCGCTGTTCAAGGCGGCGATGACGAGATCGGGACCGTCGGAATCGGTCAGCACGACGGCTGGCGTGCCGTCACCCATGCTCGCCAGCAGACGCAGATCACGTTCGATCTGCGCATCGGTTCGGCTCACGCTCGGGACACAGAGTACGACGATATTGGGCGGCGGACACGTCGCCGCGGCTTCGAGCCACTCCGGCACGCTGGAAAAGGCGATCGCGATCTGATTGTCATTCGCGGCGTTCAGGCACCGCGTCAGGCAGTCGCGAATGAGCACGCGTTGATCGATGACGATGGTGGCGCGCTTGCCCGCGCTCGGCGCGGCAGCCTGCAGGGGCGGTGCGACAACTTGGATGGAAGAACTCTTGTCTGCCTCTGAAGAACTCTTGTCGGGCTCCGGAGTTGCGACGGATCCGCGGCCGTGCGAAACAGTACCAGACGCATTCTGTGTCGAACGACGCCATGGGACTTTCATGTCACTCACCCTACAGACTGTGAACGGCCAGAAGTGAATCGGAGGCTCAGTGCTGGTCGGTTGCCGCCGCGTTTGGTCCGCTTCAAACGGATGCCGAGTGGTCGTCGTGTTTGTCTCCCCCTGGCTCTCCTCAAAGTTGTTTCTACGCTATAGTTTTGCCTTTTTGTCGAGCTTGAATTATGCACAGTTCTGGCATTAAATTTTGCCAATTTGCTCTGACTATAGGTAATATAATACCTTATTTCATCACTTTGCCATGACCAGCGGGCAATGGTGGCAATTGTCGCACGAAAGCAAGACCGAGGTCTCTTATGCGACCTAATGGCGCGTAACGGCGCAAGCAACGCATCTCAACTGAAGGCTGCATCAGCCCTCAGCGCGCCAGCACCGCGTCGCAAACAAAGGCGTCGCACCCGCTGCGTCTCACTTGGATTTTTCGATCCTGGTCAGTGTAAAGGCGCCGTTCACGTTCTCGGCGTCGAACCTGACCTTGTCCCCCTCCTTCACCGCCGAGAGCATCGCCGGGTCCTGGACGCGAAACACCATGGTCATGCCCTCGTCCATGCCGAGCTTCTTGATCGGCCCGTGCTTGATGGTGATCTTCTGCGCCGACTGATCGACCTTGCGCACCTCGCCGTTGATCAGTGCGGTCTCCGCAATGGTGGCTCCGCTCAGCAGCGCGATGGCCATCGTGGCTGCAATCGCGCGAATCGTCTTGCGCATCTCGTGTCTCCTTCCCGTCATTTCACAACGATCTTGCCGAACATCCCGCGCTCGTAATGACCGGGGATCAGGCAGGCGAACTCGAACTCGCCCGGATTGGTGAAGCGCCAGACGATCTCATCCGTCAGGTAGGGCGGGACCTGCCTGGCATTCGGATCGTCATGCTCCATGTGCGGATGCTTCTTCATCACCTGCGCGTGCTTGCGGTTCTCGGCGAGCGTCGCCAGCACGAACTCATGATTGAGCAGGCCGGAATTGGTGATGACGAAGCGGACCTGCTCGCCTTTGCGGATCTCGAGCCGGCTCGGCTCGAACAGCATCCTGCGGCCGTCCTCTCGCATGACAACGTTGACGACACGCGCCGGTTGCTTGGGATCGCCCGGCTGTCCAGCCGAAAAGCCCGAATGCGCATGCGTGTGCCCGGGCGCGCCGGGCCCGGCGACGGCGGCACACGTACCGACAACCCATGCAGTCAGCATCAAAAGTCCTTTCATCTCTCCCCTTCCCATCAATGATGTCCCTGGTGACCACCACGCGATCCCGGCTTGATCACGTTGACGTCGACGCCGTTCCTGTTGCCGCCGCTCGGCTGACTTTGCTGTTGCGCCGGCGGCGGCGTGCCCGGCACCTCATAGGCGACCGTGCCCGGCGGATGCTTGTAGGCACCCGGATCGCGGTAATCGTCGCGCGCCAGGCCCTCGCGCGCCTTCACCACCGTGAACATGCCGCCCATCTCCATCGGGCCGAACGGCCCGGTGCCGGTCATCATCGGCAGCGTGTTGTCCGGAAGCGGCATCTCCATCGCGCCCATGTCGGCCATGCCGGCTGAGCCCATCGGCATGTAGTCCGGGACGAGCTTGCCGATCGCCTTGCCGAGGTCGCGCTTCTGCACGCCGATGAAGTTCCGCACGTTGTGGCCCATCGCATTCATGGTGTGATGCGACTTGTGACAATGGAGCGCCCAATCGCCGGGCCGCTCGGCGACGAACTCGTAGGCGCGCATCGCGCCGACCGGGATGTCGATTGTCGCCTCGGGCCAGCGTGCCTCCGGCCGCACCCAGCCGCCGTCGGTGCAGGTCACCTCCATGTGCGCGCCGTGCATGTGGATCGGATGGTTGGTCATGGTGAGATTGCCGATCCGCACGCGCACACGGTCGCCCAGGCGCACCGGCAGCGGATCGATGCCGGGGAACACGCGCGTGTTGAACGTCCACATGTTGAAGTCGGTCATCTCGGCGACCTTCGGCACATAGGTCCCCGGATCGATCAGGTAGGAGCTGAGCAGGAACGCGAAGTCGCGGTCGATGCGCATGAACTTCGGATCACGCGGATGCACGATGAACAGGCCCATCATGCCCATCGCCATCTGCACCATCTCGTCGGCGTGCGGGTGGTACATGAAGGTGCCGCTCCTGGTGAGCTCGAACTCATAAGCGAAGGTCTTGCCCGGCTGGATGTGCGGCTGCGTCAGGCCGCCGACGCCGTCCATGCCGTTCGGGAGCAGCATGCCGTGCCAGTGGATGGTGGTGTGCTCGGGCAGCCTATTGGTGACGAAGATGCGCACCCTGTCGCCCTCGACCGCCTCGATGGTCGGTCCGGGCGACTGTCCGTTGTAGCCCCACAGGTGACCTTTCATGCCGGGCGCGAACTCGCGCACCACCGGCTCGGCGACCAGGTGAAATTCCTTCCAATCGCCGTTCATGCGCCATGGCAGGGTCCAGCCGTTGAGCGTCACGACCGGCTGGTAGTCGCGGCCCGCGGCGGGCGCGAGCGGCGGCTGCGTCGCCGGCCCCGTCGCGGTCGCCGCTTCGGGGATGGAAGCGGCCTGCACGCGGCCCGTCACCGTGCTCGCGCCTGCGAGCAGTGCGGCGGTACCGAGCAGATGTCGTCGTGAGAACATGGTGATCTCCTTCCAAAGGTCAGTGGCCGCCGGCAGCCGCGCTCTCGGCGGCCATCGACGGCTGGCTTGCACGTGCGCTCACGCCGCCGCCGACCACGGCTACGCCGAGATCGGTCGAGGCGAGCCAGAAGTCGCGCTGCGCTTCGATCGCGGCGGTGGTGGCGAGGATGCGCTGGCGCGCCTCGGCGAGCAGCGCGAACACGTCGATCTGCATCGCGTTGTAGCGAAGCAGGCTTTCGTCCGAGATGATCTTGCGCAGCGGCAGCACCTCGCGCTGGTAGTGCTGCGCGATCTCGTAGGTCGAGCGATAGGCGCGGTAGGCGTCGCGCGCCTCCGAGCGCACGTCGATCGCCCTCGCCGCCAGCCGGTTGACCGCCTGCATGTAGGTCTCTTCCGCCTCGCGCACGCGCGTCTCGCCGAAGTCGAACAGCGGGACCTGCAGCTCGACCTCGAAGCCGCGGTCACGGATGCGCTCGCCGGTCTCCTTGTCCTTGGTGGTCTTGGCGACGCCGGCGAGGTCGAGCAGGTTGACGAAACGCGTCGCCTGGGTGAGCCCGTAGGTCTTGGCCAGCGCCCCGACCTCGATGCGCGCGACCTGGAGGTCGACGCGGCGGCGCACCGCCTCGCGCTCGATCATGGGCAGGCTCTGCACCTGCCTGGGCAGCGCTGGCTGCGCCGTCGGCAGCTTGAAGGCGAGATCGTCGCCCCAAAGCCCCATCGCGCGGATCAGCCGCTCCCGCTCGCTCGACGCGGCCTGGCGTGTCTTGGCGAGCTGCGCGGTCAGGTCGGCGTAAAACACCTGCTCGCGCGCCTGATCGAGCTTGTTCATGGCCCCGGTCTCGCCGAGCCGCGCCGCGAGCCTGGTCGCCTGCTCCGCCGCGGATTTCGCCTGGTCGAGAAAGCCACCGAGCTCGTTCGCCGCGACCGCGCGATGGTAGCTGCGCCGCGTCTCGGCGGCGACGCGCAGTGTCTCCTCGGCGGCGCGCAGCTGCGCCTGGTGGAACCGGTCGCCGGCGATCGACGAGCGCGCCGGCAAGGTCGCCAGCGCGAGAATGTTGCCGATGATCTTGCGCTCGATCTCGATCTCGGCGGAGCCGGAGATGCGCATCAGCGAGAAGGTCGGATTGGGCGGCAGGCTCGCTGCGACCATCACCGCCTCGGCGATGCCGAGCTCGTTGTAGGCCGCCTGCAGCGCGCGGTTGTTGAGCAGCGCGACCTGCACCGCCGCGTCGGCGGTGAGCGTGCGCTTCAACAGGCGCCGCACCGCGGCCTGCGCTGCGTCCGCCTCCTCCGGCGTGCGGATCGCCACCACGTCCTTGCGCAGCTGGCCGCCGGCAATGTCGGCGACCACGTCCATGCCCCCGTCGGGCGACAGGGTCTTGCAGGCGGACAGGAACAGCAGCGACCCGGCAGCCGTGAGCTTGCGATATCCGCTCATCGCGCACCTTCCGGCGCCGGGGCCACGCGCTCGTTCTGCTGCTGCCACGGCGCAGGCTCGACCGGGCGCTGACGCGTGTACGGGCCGACGGTCGAGGGCGCCGCGACCGCACGGACCGGCGCCGCCGGATCGGACGGATCAGCCCCTGCGTAGGGCGGCGGTCGCCCTCCTCCGCATGCGGCAAGCGTCGCCGCAAGCGCGAGCGCGATCGCCAGCCTGCCGAGGCGGCGTCGCCATGGCGTCATCCGCGGGTGCGGACACGCCGTCATGTGCACGGACATGAGACTTCCCGTCTGTCGATGGAATGCGTGCGCCGGCGGCTAGGCCGCCCGCGCGCGTGTCACAGCGACAGCAGGGCGATCGGAGGTCGGTTGATGCGGTCAGGTGCGCGGCCGATCAGATGATCCTCGCGCGGCAGGATCTCCGTCGATGCGTGGACGGTCTGCTCGACGATCGGGCCAAGCTCGGTCGGCAGACCGGCGAGACAGAACAGGCCGCAGCACGAGCCCATATGGGCCTTGCCGCCATCGCTGTGGTGCGACGGCGCAGAATGATCCGCATGCCTGTGATCGGCATGGTCATGACCCGCGTGCGCGGCCGCATCCCCATGATCGTGCGCATGACGATGCGCCGCCGGCGCGGTCACGGCGTTGAGGCAATGCGCATTGGCCACGTCGCCCAGGGCGATAGCAAGCGCCGGGGCCATGACGCACAGCGCATAGAGCGCGACGAGCAGGCCCGCCACGCGTACACGCCATGATCTGGTCGACCGATACGACATCGACTCGCTCGGACTCACCCCGGAAACGCCGATCACAATGCAGAATCAATGCCATCGCGCCGGAGGTGACGCAAGCGGCAACACCGCAGCTCACGCGCTAGTGCCGCGCGCGTCGGTTCCGTCGCGCGGAATTCCGGCTCCAGTCAATGACTTAGAACGACCAAACCGCGGCGCGCTGGTTGTGAATGATCTCACAATCGCCGCGCGCTATCGCTTCGCCATCGCCTTCGTCTTCCACGCCTCCCATGAGCGGGCGAGGCCGAAGCCCTCCCGCTCCTCGATCTTGCGTGCCTCTTCGGCGTCGAGAAACGTGGGGGATCCGCCGAGCGCCGCGGCCTGCGCCTGCAAACTCGCACTCAACGACAGGAAGATGCTGCGGCTGACCACTCTCGGAAGGGATGGCCCGACCACCGCCGCGCCGTGACCGCGCATGAGTGCGGCCGGTCGATCGCCGAGCGACGCGGCGAGCGCTTTGCCCAGCGCCTGGTTGCGGATCAGCATGTCGGTCATCCCGCCGGCCTCGCGGATCTCGAACACCGGAATGCCGCCGCTGATGAAGGCCGACCGGTGATAGATCGGCTGCAGCGGCACGCGGGTGACGCCGAACGGAATCAGCGCCGGCGAATGGGTGTGCACGACCGCGATGACGTCCGGCCGCGCCTTGTAGATCTCGCCATGGATGAACCGCTCGGTATAGGGCGCGCGGCCGGCGGCATTGACCGGGTTGCTGTCGAGATCGAACTCCATGATGTCGCCGGCAGTGACCAGCTCCGGCGCCCGCGCGCGTGAAAGAAGATAGCGGTTGGGATCACGCGGATGCCGCACGCTGACGTGGCCCCAACCATCGAGCACGCCCTGATCGGCCAGGATGCGGTTCGCCGCGACCAGGTCCTCGATCAGCTGCGGATCGACGGGGCCGGCCGACGCAGGCGCCGGCGCTGGTGTCTGCTGTGCGGTCGCGGCAATCGGCGCGGCGAGCGCGAGCACGCAGGCGGCGAGCAGGCCCGCCGACGTGGCAGCCAAGCGAGACACGATGGCCATGAGATCCTCCCTGTGAAACGAGCGCGATGATCAGTCGATGCTGATGTTGGCGTGCCGCACGACGTCGCCCCAGCGTCGCCGCTCGGCATTGACGAACTCGGTCATGTCGGCGCGCGTGCCGCCGACGCGGGTGAGATGCAGCTCGCGGAAGGCCGCTTCGATGTCAGGCAGGCCGAGCGTCGCGTTGATCTCGCGGTTGAGCCGTTCGGTGATCGCGGCCGGCGTCCCCGCCGGCGCCGCAACCGCGTTCCAGGTCGCGGAGAGGAACCCGGTCACGCCCTGCTGCTCGATCGTGGCAATCCCGGGCAGCTCTGACAGCGGCTCCTTGGCGGCAATGCCGACGATGCGCGCGCGGCCGGATTGATGCAGCGACAACACCGCCGTCACGTCGACGAACATCAGGTCGACCTGGCTGGCGATCAGATCATTGAGCGCCGGCGCGGTGCCGCGATAGGGCACGTGGACAAGCTCGGTGCCGGTCAGCCGCTGGAACAGCTCGGCGGTCAGATGCGAGGTCGTGCCGTTGCCCTGCGACGCGTAGGTGAGCTTGCGCGGATTGGCCTTGGCCTGAGCGATCAGCTCCGCGGTGGTCTTCGCCGCCAGCGTCGGGCTGAGCACCAGCACATTGGGGCTGAGCGACAGGATGGCGACAGACTCGAACGCCGCCGGGTCATATTTCAGGTTCTTGTAGAGCGCCGCGTTGATTGCGAGCGGCGCCGGCGCGGTGGCGAGCAGCGTGTAGCCGTCCGGCGGCGCGATCGCGACCGCGCTCGCGCCGATATTGCCCCCTGCCCCGCCGCGGTTCTCGATTACGACCGGCTGCCCGAGCCGCTCCTGCAGCTTCTGTCCGACCAGTCGCGTCACCGTATCGACGCCGCCACCGGCCGGCACCGACACGATCACGTGGATCGGCCGGTTGGGATAATCGGCTGGTTCTGCCTTTTGTGCTTCCGCGTTGGTCAAAGCGGCAACCTCTAGGCCCGCGGCCAGGCATGCAAGCATTCTCATGGGGCGTTTCTCTGCAGATGGATTGGTGTGTCCGACGTCTTGCGGTCGGTTGCGTTGTTCGAGCTCAGCTATCGGTCTTGGAAAATCCCGCGCCCATGCTCCAGTCGCGCGAGACATAGGGCCGGTCGACCGCGTCGCACCAGCCTTCCCACGCGCGCTCGAGCGTGAACCCCGCACGGCCCTTGGTGATGGCGGCGACCTCGCCGTCGGACAGGTAGGTCACCTCGCCGAGCGGCAGCACCTTGATCAGCATGGCGGCGTTGATCTCCATGTAGATCGAGGTGAACACCGCCTCGCGCACCGATTGTCCGACCACGGTGCCGCCGTGCCCGCGCATCAGCGCGACGGTGCGCGGCCCGAGCGCTTTCGCGAAGTCGCGGCCGATCTCCATGCTGGTGACGAGCAGGTTGGTGTCGCCGAACTTGTTGCGGATGTCCCAGTTCGGGATGTCGGTGCCGATCGGGCCGCACATGTGCATGATCGGCTTCAGCCGATGCGTGCTGACGGTGAACGGGACGACATTCGGGCTGTGATGATGCACCACTGCCATCACGTCCGGCCGCGCCTCGTAGATCGCGCCGTGGATGAATCGCTCCGAATAGGGTTTTCCAGGCGATGCACCGATCGTCTGGCCGTCGAGCGTGAACTCGGTGATGTCGGCCGGCTCGACGACGCGCGGCGCCCGCGCGCGAGAGAGGAAGAAGTGATCCGGCCGCTCCGAACTGCGCGCGGAGACGTGGCCGAACGAGTCGACCACGCCATGATGCGCGAGGATGCGATTGGCGGTGACCAGCTCTTCCTTGAGGTCTGCAATAGCCGACATGTTGTTCCTCCCGAGATGATTTAACGCCAGCGCTCCTGGCCGGTCGCGGTCGCCGCGACATATTGGATGTCGTCGGGGAGCCGATTGCCCCGCCAGACCACATGCATGTCCGGACGCAGCAGCAGCAGATCATAGCCGTAGATGTCGCGCGCGGCGGCGTCCGGGATGTCGAGCGTGCTGACCGGTGCGCCGTAATTCCTGATGGCGGCTTCCAGCGCCGATGTCTCTGCGCGCGTGCCGCCGAGCCGCAGCACCGTGTAGCCGTCGGGAATGCGATCCTGGATCGGCGTGCCGTCACCGAGCCAGACATGGGGCAGCCGCGCGCCCGGCCAGGTGGTCGGATGGTACTCGCGAAACAGGTGCTCCGGGCCGCCCGGCACGTTGCAGATCACCGGCGAGTCGACATAGCGATAGCCGAGCTCGGCGCCGATCATCTCGTTCGATTTCGGCTGTTCGATCTGCGCGACCTGCACGAGGGCGTCACGGATCGCCTGTCCCGCCGCGCTGTCGTCGCGGATGCCGGGGCGATATTGCGAACGCCATTTGCGCCGGCCGTGCGAGGCGTAGCGCGAGGCACCGACGTTGCGCTCACCGACCTGCCGCCGCTCGATCTCGTAGGACCGCAACAGGTGGGGCCCCCCAAAACCTTGCAGCGTCGCGGCGAGCTTCCAGGCGAGATCGACGGCGTCGCCGACGCCGGTGTTCATGCCGAGCCCGCCGGTCGGAATGACCAGGTGCGCCGCATCGCCGGCGAGGAACACGCGGCCCTCCCCGTAACGGTCGGCGAGCAGCAGGTTCTGCCGCCACGGCGCGCACGAGAGCATCTCGTAGCGCACCGGGATGCCGATCGTGCGCTCGAACATGGTCTTCATCTCGGCGTCGCTGTCGACGACCGAATGCAGCGTCCAGTGCACCGTAGAGTCCTGCATGATCAGGAACGTCGCGCGGTCGTCGGCCACGTGATAGTGGCGTCCCTTGCCCGGCCCGGGCCCGATCGGAATCCTGTCGAACAGCTCGTCACAGCGGTAGAGCGCCTGACGCAGCTCCAGCAGGTTGCCCTCGCCGCGCAATGGAATGCCCAGTTGCTTGCGCACCGGGCTGGCGCCCCCGTCGCAGCCGACCATGTAGTCCGCGCGGATCGCGTCCGTGGATCCGTCGGCGTTGTTCACGTGCGCGGTGACGCCGGTTGCGTCCTGCTCGAATTTTTCGAATTCGCAGCCGTAGCGCACCGTCACGCTCGGCAGGCGCTCGGCGACCGACTTGAGCAGCGGCTCGAGTGTGTATTGCGAGATGAGCTGGTACGGCTCGAGCGGCTGCGTGCCGTCGTTGCTGCTCCGAATGTGGGCGCGCGCTTCGTCGACCGAGGCATAGTGCTGGCTGTTGAGCGGCGGCTCGTTCATCGCGAGGATGATGAACACGTCCATCGGCACGTGCGACGGCAAGCCCGCGGCGCGGATCTTGTCAGCGACGCCGAGCCGCCGGAACATCTCCATGGTGCGGGCGTTGCAGCGCTCCATCTTGGGCAGGAACTGCGGCGCCTCCTTCTGCTCGATGAGCACGCAGGGAATGCCGCGCTTGCCGAGATCGACCGCGAGCGTAAGCCCGACCGGCCCGGCGCCGACAATCAGGACGGAGGTGGTCAGCACGGCGGGCTTTCGGTCTGCGTGGGGGGAAAACGCATGCTGGTCGAGGTACATGCGCGGCTGCCGGGCGGCAAATACCGAATTTGACAGGCAGCTATAACAATTTCCTATATCGGCGCGATCAGCCCCGGCGTACATATTCTTATGGAGCTTCGACAGCTGCGCTATTTCGTGGCGGTGGCCCGGGCCGGCAGCTTCGTCGCCGCCGGGCGGGCCATCCACATCTCACAGCCGGCGCTCGGCCATCAGATCAAGCAGCTCGAGCATGATCTCCGCGTCGCCTTGTTCACGCGGCACTCGCGCGGGGTGGCGCTCACCGAGGCCGGCAAGATCTTCCTGGCAGAGGCGGAGAAAGTGCTGGCGACGGCCCACCGGGCGGCGAGCGCGGTGCGGCCGTTCCGCAGCCCGCTGACCGGCGAGGTCACGCTGGGGGTGACGCCCACGTCCGGACAGATGCTGCTGCCGCATCTGCTCGACATTTGCGGCGCCGAGACAAAGCTCAAGCTCACCATCCGCGAGGGCCTCAGCAATGAATTGTTCAATGAGCTGCGCACCGGCTCGCTCGACATGGCGCTGTGCTACGACCCGCCGCGCGCGAAAATGATCGAAGCCGTTCCGCTCTATCGCGAGGACCTGTTCCTGATCGGCCCCCCCGATCTCATCAAACAGCACGGCTCGGACGTCGAGTTTCGCGAGCTGAAGAATTATCCGCTGATCCTGGACGATCGGTTTCAGGTGATCCGCCAGCTGGTCGAGCGCGCGGCCGCGCGGAAACGCGTCTCGCTCGACATCGGCCTCGAAATGCCGCCGGCCAACCTCAAGCGCGAGCTGATCATGCGGCATCGCCGCGCCACCATCGTGCCGTATGGCGCCTATCTCGACGAGATCCGCAGCGGGCGCATGAGCGCGCGTCGGATCGTCAATCCTGCGCTGACCCGCAACGTGCATTTCGCCTTCCGACGCGGCGAGCACGAGCCGGCGCGCGCGTTCATTCTTGCGGCGATTCGATCGGACGTCGATCGCATCGTCGACGCGCAGGAGGTGAAGTGGCGGCGGCCGGCATGACGCAGCGCGGCGCTGCGGTTCGGCTGCCATTCCTGTTCCGCGTGGCAGCTTGTCGCATCGAACGGCGGTTGCCGATCCAAACACGGTCGGCGAAGTTGTCCCTATAGCGCAGCTCGCGCGGGGGCGACCTTCTCTCACCAAGGACCCGCTATGAAGGCGCTCATCGTGTTTGCCGGGTTTCTCCTGCTCGGATTGGCTGTTTCGGTCGGCATCGGATTTTACGTCGAGCGGCTGACCTCGTCTGGCGTGAGCCTGCTCGTGTTCCTCTGCCTGTTCTTCGCCAATTTTGCCGTCGCGTGGATCTCGACCGTTCTGGTCATGGATGGATCGCTGAGAGACGTGCGGGGAACACGCGCCGCATTGTCGCAGCAGCAGAGCGCGCAAGCACGATCCTGAGCGCCACGAGTCGGGCCTCACATAGCTCTATCTATTGAACGGCGTGACGGGGTGCGCCGGGACTCACGATCGAGAGTCCCGGTGCGATGCTCCCTGCACGTCAACGTGGGCCGCCGGCGCGTCGACCGAGTTCGTGGAGCGCTGCCTCGTGCATGGCGGCGAGGCCCGCTTCGCGCGAGCCTCGTCATGCCTTCGCATCATGCCGGTTCTTGTCATTCGGAGTGAGGCCGTGTGGTCCTCAGTTTCACTTCTCTCAGGATAGCTCCACATTTCGAGAGTGCATTTTGTATTCACCCGTGGTTCGGTTCACAGCTGCCTGAGCATAGCTCCTTGCATATGATGAAGATCGCTCACGCAGAGGCGGTCTTGCCATGGAGTTCGAGGAACTGATCACGCGTCTGGCGCTCGCCCTCGGTGTCGGCCTGCTGATCGGGGTCGAGCGCGGCTGGCAGGCGCGCGACGAGGAATCTGGCAGCAGGACGGCGGGGATCCGAACCTTCGTGATCACGGCGGTGCTGGGCGCGATCGTCGCCGTCGTCAGCCAATCGGTCGGCGGGATCGGCGCTGCGATCGTCGCCAGTGCGGGCTTCACGGTCTACGCGGTGGTCATGGCGATATTCTGCCTGCGCGAGAACCGCGCGCGGCGCATCTATTCCGCGACGACCTGGATCACCGCGATGCTGACATTCGCGCTGGGAGCCTGCGCGATCGTCGGCGACATGCGCGCGACGGCCGCGGCCGCCGTCGCCGCGACGCTGGTGCTGGCGCTGCGCGACCCGCTGCACGGCTGGCTCGAAAACCTGACCTGGCCTGAGCTGCGCTCCGCCATCGTGCTGCTGGCGATGACGTTCATCGCCCTGCCTGTCCTGCCCAACGAGACCATCGGACCGGTCGGCGGGATAAATCCGCGCGACGTCTGGCTCATTGCGATCGCGCTGGCCGGCGCGTCGTTCGCCGGCTACATCGCCGTAAAGTACCTCGGCGCCAGTCACGGCATTCTGCTTGCTGGAGCGGCCGGCGGCCTCGCCTCCTCCACCGCGGTGACGATCGCCAATGCGCGGCGGGCGGCCGCCGGCGAAGGATCGAGCCGGCTGCTCGCCGCCGGGGTCGCGGCGGCAAGCATGGTCATGTTCCTGCGCGTCTGCGTGATCGTGCTCGTCTTCAATCAAAGCCTGCTGGTCATGGTCGGCCCGCCCTTGGTCGTCGCAGCCGTGGTCTCATTGATCTATGCGCTGGTCGCTGCATACGGCAACAGCGCCGAGGCGCAGTCCGCTCCGGCAGCCAAGTTCAAGAACCCCTTCGCCTTCTGGTCGGTCATCGGCATTGCCGTGTCGCTTGGGCTCGTCATCGTGGCGGGCCGCGCCATCAGCCAGTGGCTCGGCGGCGGCGGCGCGATCCTCGGCGCGGCCGTGGTCGGCCTGGTCGACGTCGACGCGGTGACCGTGTCGCTCGCACAACTGACGCCGCAGACGCTGAGCCGGCAGCACGCCATGATTGCCATCCTGGTCGCGGTCACCTCGGACACGATCAGCAAGATCGCGATCGGCGCCTTGATCGGCCGTGGCAGCTTCGCCCTGCAGATCGCCGTCATGGCCGCCTGCGCGCTCGGCGCCGGCGCGCTCGCATGGTGGGCAACGCTCGCCATCGCGCCGACCGCCTGAATTGATGTTTATCAAAGCCCCGGGTCAGCAACGGTGCTGGTGTAACGACGGGCGGATGCTCCAGCCCCTTCTCCTCCCCTGCTCCGCCCCGGTGACGAGCCCCGGATGCATTTCCGGGGCTCGCGCGTCACGGGAGCGAGATTTCGCGCATCATCATTGCCGTCTCCCGCATCGGCGCGCGTTCTCGCCAGGGCGCCACATTGCCCGGGAACATCGCGGTTTGTTGAACACTTGCGGACGTGTCCCTTTTGTCTTTTCGTTGTAATATGAATTGTGCTTAACTCCTGATTGTGCAACTATTAGGAGAGTCATATGACGCATGCACTCAACCTGACCCTGCCGATCAAGCAGGACGAGGCCACGCAGGCCAAGCTCAAGCACCTGACGGCGAACTTTGCGACCGAGGTCCAGCCGAAAATCGAAGCTGCGCTGAAGGCATCGAGGATCGTCCACTTCGCGCGCGTCGTCGTCATCGACAACAAGTACATCCAGGTCATCACGGAGTATGAAGGCCCGCATCAGGAGTACACCGAGTTCTTCCGCAGAGCGCTCACGCCGGTGTTCGCGGCGATTTTCTCGCTGGCGGACAACGTTCCCGACGTGACCGACACGAACGCGTTCTGGGAATTCTCCAAGAACCACAACTATCGCTCGCTTGGGACCGCGACCAACGGCTCGACCGACTTCAGTGGCAACCCGGCGGGCTGGCTGTTCTCGGCCTACGATCACAAGAATGTGGAAGCGATCCTGACCGCTCTCGAAAAACCTTAGGCGCGCCCCACAGCCGCTGAAGGCCGCAGCGATCGTTCCATCATACCGACCGTCGCGCCGAACATGATCGGTGACCAATGGCCGACCTCGACAATATCCAGGCCTTCATTGTCCGAAGCTCGGCAAAGCCGCTCATCGCGACGCTGCTGTTCAGGCTCGGAGACGCCGAAGCGGCGCGCGGTTTTCTGCGCGACTGGTCGCCGATGGTCCCGCGTGGCACCACTTCCGAGAGGACCGGTGAACCCGCGCTGCATCTGCTGTTCAGCTGGACCGGACTGGAAAAGCTGTTGCGGGGGCATTCCCGGCTCGACGTGGAACAGGGACGCCTCGCGTTCGAGCCATTTTTCGTGGATCCCACCCAGGCGCCCGACGATCCGGCGATGGCAAAGCAACTCGGACTTCTCGGTCCGAGCGCACCCGAGCACTGGTGGGATCGGCGCTTCACGTCGAAGGATATCGAGGTTGCGGTTCACGCATCGTTCGACAGCGCGGACCAAAAGGCCCGTGTCCTCGACGACCTGCGCACGTCCGCCGCGCGCCAGGGGCTCGAAGAGCTCAAGTTGCCGACGTTCGAGAACGGCGCACTGGAGGGCTGTCGGCCTGCCGACGGCAGGCTGCACTTCGGATACCGCGACGGCATCACGACGCCGGACGTCGACTGGACAGACAGCGGTCGGCCTGGCGCGGTCGATCTCCGCGAATTCGTGGTCGGCTATCCGAACGACGACTATCCGACAGCGCCGCAGCATCCAGGCGTATGGCAGGACTTCGCACGAGACGGCTCGCACGTCGCATTGGCGTGGATCTATCAAGACGTGGCGGCCTTCAACGGATTCCTGAAGGACAATGGCCCGAAGGCGGCGCCGCTTGCGGCGCCGGATCAGGCGTCGGAGTGGCTTGCCGCGAAGCTGATGGGACGCTGGCGCGACGGCACGCCACTCGCAAAGTTTCCCGACGGTCGGCCGCCACATCCGGTTCTCGACAACGACTTCGGCTACGCGGACGATCCCAAGGGAATCAAATGCCCGATCACCGCGCACATTCGCGTGGCCAATGGCCGCGATCAGCCGCTGAAATTTGCAAACACGGTGCGCTTTCCCCGCGGCACACCCCGGCTCATCCGTCGTGGATTTTCGTACGGCCCCGCGCTGACCCAGGCGGCCAATGACGACGTCGACCGAGGCGTGGTCGGCGTATTCTGCTTCGCACGGGTCAACGAGCAGTTCTATACCGTGCTGCGCTGGCTGCAGAAGACCGACTTCAGCGACGCGTTCAGGTCGATCCCGAACGGTCTCAATGCGCAGGACGGGCTTTTTGGGAATCGCGGCTTTGAGCAGGCAAACACGAGCTTTCATCTCCCCCGGGCCGACGGCTCCTCGGTCAGCCTGCAGCTGAGGGACTTCATCCGTTACAAGGGCGTCGCCGTCTTCTTCGCGCCGAGCATGGCGGGTCTCGCGACATTGTCTGCCGGCTAGTGCCCCGTTTCCGACGCGCGTGATACATTGCAGCACCCTCTGACACGCGCGTCGGAAACAAAGGGGCACTAGGCCGTGTACTCATAAATTGGACCGGGTCCGGTTCGGCCAGACGTCGGGGCCGATTAGGGGCGGCCACTGATCAGCCCGAGTGTGAAGTCGTTCACGTAAGCGGTCTCCCGGACGTGCTAAACGCTTGGCCGTGCAAACCGGTCTTCAGCCTCGGGGGACTGCCATGAAGCGTCGCGAATTCATTTCACTTCTCGGCAGTGCAGTGATTGCTTGCCCGGTCGCCACGCGAGCGCAACAGGCGACCAAGGTGGCGCGCATCGGGTGGTTGACCGCACAGCGGGAGGCGAGCTTAACGCCTTTTATCGATGCATTGCGCACGGCATTTGTCGATCTCGGCTACTATGAGGGACGCAACCTCGCAGTCGAGTACCGCTACGGCGACGACGCGATTGAGCGCGTCCCGGAGTTCGCCGCGGAACTGGTGCGGCTCCCGGTCAATTTGATTTTGGCACAAGGTGCGGCCGTTGCCGTGGTCGCCAAGCTCGGTTTGCCCATTCCTGTGGTCTATGTCTTTAGCGGCGATCCGGTATCGGCGGGCTTTGCTGACAGTCTTGCCCATCCACGCGGAAACATGACCGGCCTGACATTCATGGCGGCCGAGCTGAACGGTAAACGCCTAGAATTGCTGCGCGACCTCATTCCGGACCTACGCCGCGTCGCCATTGTCGCCAACCCTGCGCATCCCGGCGAGCATCTCGAGCGCGCCTACACCGAAGAGCATGGACGGTATCTCGGCTTGAATACGGATTATTTTGCCACTCGAACCCGAGACGAGCTTGAACGTGCCTTGACCACAATGGCGAAAGATCCGCCGCAGGCGATATCGCTTTTTGCAGATGGATTCGCGATCCAGTATCGCCAGAGCATCGTCGAATTTGGAATGAACTACCGCATACCGGTGGTTTCCGGTTGGCCAGTTTTTGCTAAGAGCGGTGCGATTTTCACATATGGTCCGCACCTTGCCTCGTCCTACTCCCGTTTGGCGTATTACGCCGACCGCATCCTCAAGGGCGCGCGTCCGTCCGAACTCCCGATCGAGCAACCGACGAAATTCGAGCTTGTGGTCAATCTGCGGACAGCGAAGGCGCTTGGTCTTGAGATGCCCACATCGTTGCTGCTGCGCGCCGACGAGGTGATCGAATAAAGGGACGCTGCAATGACCGCGTGGGGTCGCGCCCGGTAAGTCTCTAGATCAGCAAATGTTGTCCGGTTGACATCGAAAGCGGACCTCCGAGGCGCTATGAGTACGCGCCCTAGTCCGCTTTGCGCTCGAAAGCCGACATCGCGCATTTAGGAGTACACGCCCTAGCAACCATATGATTCTAGCGCCGCTTATCGATTTGAAGTTCGTGAACGAGCGTGCTGCAAGTGGTGCACGAACGTCAAATCGGCGGCACCAGAGCAGATCCCGAAAGTGGCTACCGGTTGTCGGATCGCGGTCGACCCGGTCGACCAAGCGGCAGTTCGCCCCTACTCCACGTCCTCGACCTCGGTCGGGCCGCCGCCGAACGCCTTCTGCGCCAGGGTCGCCGCCATGAACTGGTCAAGGTCGCCGTCGAGCACGCCGCCGGTGTCGGAGGTCTGCACGCCGGTACGCAGGTCCTTTACCATCTGGTAGGGCTGCAGCACATAGGAGCGGATCTGGTGGCCCCAGCCGATGTCGGTCTTGGCGGCCTGCTCGGCAGCCGCCTTCTCCTCGCGCTTCTTGAGCTCGAGGTCGTAGAGCCGCGCGCGCAGCATGGTCCAGGCCTGGGCGCGGTTCTTATGCTGCGAGCGCTCGTTCTGGCAGACCACGGCGATGCCGGTCGGGATGTGGGTGAGTCGCACCGCCGACTCGGTCTTGTTGACGTGCTGGCCGCCCGCCCCACCCGAGCGCATCGTGTCGGTGCGCACGTCTGCCTCGTTGATCTCGATCTTGATGCGGTCGTCGACCACCGGATAGATGTTGACGCTGGCGAACGAGGTATGGCGCCGCGCGTTGGAGTCGAACGGCGAGATGCGCACCAGTCGGTGCACGCCGTTCTCGCTCTTGAGCCAGCCGAACGCGTTGTGGCCCTTGATCTGCACGGTCGCCGACTTGATGCCGGCCTCCTCGCCCGCGGTCTCTTCCAGGTACTCGACCTTGTAGCCGTGCTGCTCGGCCCAGCGCGTGTACATGCGCAACAGCATGTTGGCCCAGTCCTGGCTCTCGGTGCCGCCGGCGCCGGCATGCACCTCGAGGAAGCTGTCATTGGCGTCGGCCTCGCCGGAGAGGAGTGCCTCCAGCTCGCGCCGCGCCGTCTCGTCCTTGAGCTTGCGCAGCCCGGCCTCGGCGTCGGCGATCACCTTCTGGTCGTTCTCGGCCTCGCCGAGCTCGATCAGCGTGGTGTGGTCATCGAGCTCCTGCTCGATGCGGCCGATGGCGCCGAGCTGGTCCTCGAGCGCGGTGCGCTCCTGCATCACCCGCTGGGCGCGCTGCTGGTCGTTCCAGAGGTTGGGGTCCTCGGCCTGCTGATTCAGCTCGGCGAGGCGGATCTTTGCCTTGTCGACGTCAAAGATGCCTCCTCAGCAGTCCGAGCGACCGCTTGATCTCGTCGACCACACCTTGGGTTTCTGCGCGCATGGCATTCTCTGATTGCGATCTTTGATTGCGATCTCTGATTGCGATTCTTGGGCCGATGTAGCGATCCGCGGGCGCCGACGCAACCGTTCCTTTCGACCCGACCTTTTTTCGGGGCACAGTCCGCGCTAAACCTCGGGTACATGCAGGACGAGATCAAGCAGCGCATCATCGGCACCTGGAAGCTCGTCTCCGTCGTGAGCGAGGACCTTGCGACCGGAGCAAAGGCCGACTTCTTCGGTCCGGAGCCGCAGGGCTACATCACCTATTCGCCCGGCGGGCGCATGATGGTGATCAACGTGCGCGGCGACCGCAAACGGCCGGCCGGCGCGCAGCCGACGTCGCAGGAAGCGGTGGACCTGTTCCAGAGCGTACTCGCCTATGGCGGCGACTACACGATCGACGGCAACGAGATCACCCATCACGTCGATATCTCGTGGAACGAGGCGTGGACCGGCACCAAGCAGACCCGGGTGTTCCGGTTCGACGGCGATCGCGTTCACCTGTCGACCAAACCGTCGCCGGATCCGGTGCATGGCCGCATGAGCGTGCGGACGATGACCTGGGAGAAGCTGAAGTAACGACTCAGCGCGCCGCAAGGGCCCGCCGACTGCGCGCGATGGTGTTGGCGATGTGTCGCCGCATCGCCTGCTCGGCCGCATCGGCCTGCCCCGCCGCGATCGCCTCGACCACCGCAGCGTGCTCCTCGTAACCGGCCTGCATATGGCCGGCATCCCCGGCGACGTGATGCAGTGCGATGCGCATCTGGTTCTCCAGCACCAGCAGCGTCGCCTCGAGCCGCTGGTTGCCGGCGCCGCGCGCGATCGCGCGATGCAGCTCCGCATTGGTGCGGAAATAGCCCTCCGCGTCGGGCGCCACGACCGCGCGCGTCTGCTCGGCGAGGATCTGCTTCAGGCGGGCGACCCCGGCGGTGTCGATGCGCTGCGCTGCGAGCCGCGCCGCGCCGGCCTCCAGGAACTCGCGCATCTCGTGGATGGCGAACAGATCCTCGGCCGCGATGGTGGCGACCACGACGCCGCGGCGCGGCTGCTCGATTGCGAGCCCCTGCGCGACCAGCCCGAGCACCGCCTCGCGCACCGGGCTGCGCGACACGCTGAGCCGGCGGGCGAGCTCGGGCACGCTCAACTGCTCGCCGGCGCGCAGCGCTCCACCCATGATCGCGTCGCGGAGCGCGCCCTGCACGGCGTCGACCAGCCGCTGCGCGCCCGACAGCGCCGGCAGCGCGTTGAGGGTCGCCTCACCAGCCATTGACGCGCTCCCAGCGATCGGCCACGGCATCGCCCTGCACGACGTCGAAGACATCGTAGGCCGCACAGGTGATACAGGCATGATTCGGCAGCACGCGGACAAGGCTGCCGACCGGCAGGCGCTCGAACCAGGTGTCGTCGTCGACCGCCACCGTACCGTGCTCCTGGTGCACGTTGTCGACGGCGAGATTGCCGAGCCGCGCCAGCCTCCGCGCATCGCACACCCATCCGTAGCCGGCGCCGGGGAGAAACCTGTGGGCGCCGATATCCTTCGACAGCGCGAGCGCGCCGGCGTCGAGAATGATGGCGCGCCCCGCCCGGTTGTGGCCGATCACCGAGGCGAGCACCGACACGGCGATATCGTCGAGGCGGCACATGTTGCGCGAGAGCTGCGCGAGATCGAACACCATGTAAATGCCGGCACGCACCTCGGTGACGCCGTCGAGATGGTCGACGTGCAGTACCGTGGGGGTCGAGCCGATGCTGACGATCTCGCACGGCAGGCCGGCCGTGCGGATGGCGGCGGCCGCGGTCACCGCCGCGTCGCGCTCGACCGACGCGATCGCCGCGACCTCGCGCGGGTCATTCGTGGCGTAGGAATGGCCGGCATGGGTCATCACGCCGCGCAGGCGCAGGTTTGGGCATGCAGCGATCGCGCGCGCGAGCGCCACCACGCCGGGGTCGGCGGGCGGCAGGCCGCTGCGGTGCTCGCCGCAATCGATCTCGATCAGGAAGGAGAGCGTGACGTCGTTCGTCGTCGCGAATTCGGCAGCCGCCTGCGCGACAGGAACCGCGTCGGTGACCAGCATGAGGTCGCAGCCGGTCTCGCGCTGGATGCGCACGGCATGGGCGAATTTCTGCGGCACGACACAGGCGGCAAGCAGGATGTTCCGAAAACCGCCGCGCGCGAACCATTCCGCCTCTTTCAGGGTCGAGACGGTGATGGCTGGGTCATGCGGATCGGTCGCGACACGCGCGACGTCGAGCGATTTCGCGGTCTTGAGATGCGGCCGCAACCGGACGCCGAGCGCCGCCGCGCGCACGAGCATGCGGGCACAATTCGCCTCCAGGCGATCGCGATCGAGGAGGAGCCGCGGCGTCTCGAGCGAGCCGATGTCCGTTGCCGGTATCTCGGCGACGCGAGCAAGGCGATTCATCGAACCAGCTCCAGAAGCGGATTGAGCGAGTCCGCTGCGTAGTCGGGTGCCGCGCCGTCGACCGGCGCGAGTCCCATGCGGTTGTGCCAGAACACCGGCATGCCGACGCCCCTCGCGCCGGGCACGTCGGCGGCCGAGCCGGCCACGAACAAGGTGCGCGCCGGATCGGTGGCGAGGGCGGCGAGCACCGCCCGATAGGGCTCCGGCCGCGGCTTGTAATAGCCGACTGCCTCGGCGGTGGCGACCACCGCGAATTTCGTCCCGCAGCGCGCGGCGGCGGCGAGCCCCAGGCGTTGCGAACAATTGGTCGCGACGCCCAGCGGCACCCGCTGCGCCAGCTCGCCAACCACGCGCGGCGCCTCGTCCCAAGGCGAGAGCTCGTTCCAGCGCGCGACGAGCTTTTCGGCGCAAGCCGTGCCGACCCCAGCCCCGCGCGCAGCCTCGCGCACCAGCTCTTCATACGGGCGATAGGCGCCGGCCCGGTAGGTCAGCTCGAGGTAGCGCCGCCGCCAGCGCAAACCGTCCTCGGCCGAGCCGGCGACTGCGTTCCACACGCTCCATGAATCAAGGAGTGCCGTGAGCAGGTCGAACACCACGGCGTCGTACCGGCGATCGGCCATTCGAGGTCCTCCTGCGCACTTCTCTCTATTTACATGTTACATGTAATCTGTCAACGTAGTCGGACCGGTTCATCCTCACAGCGAGAGATCGCATGCACTGCTCTGGATTCATTGGATGTTTGGTTTTGATGCTCGCCACAACGAGCGCCGGCGCGGCCGACTCTTTCTCCTTCCCGGCGCGGCAGATCAACATCGTCGTGCCGTTCGCGGCCGGCGGACCGAGCGACACCATGGCTCGGCTGATCGCGCAGGGCCTGACCGAGAAATTTTCCACGCGCGTGATCGTCGAGAACGTCGCCGGCGCCGGTGGCACGCTCGGCAGTGCGCGCGTCGCCAAGGCCGACCCAGACGGCCACACGCTGGTGTTCGGCAATATCGGCACACACGCGGCCAATGCCGGCCTTTTCAAGAAGCTGCCCTACGATCCGGAGAGCGATTTCGTGCCGGTCGCGCTGATCGCCAGCGTGCCGTTCGTCGTCGCGGTGAAGAAGGCCTTGCCCGTGGCCGACTTCATGGCTTTCAGGTCGCGCGCGAGTGAAAGCCCTGCCCCGCTCACCTATGGCAGCGCCGGCATCGGCTCGGCCTCGCATCTCGCCTGTCTGTTGCTCGACGCGGCGATGGGCGCGAAGGCGAGCCACGTCCCCTATCGCGGCGTCGCCCCGGCGATGAACGATCTGATCGCGGGGCAGATCGACTTCATGTGCGACCAGACCGTCACCATGATCCCGCAGATCCAGGGCGGCACCATCAAGCCGCTCGCGGTCATGTCGCGCGCCCCGGTCGCGCAATTGCCGCTGCTGCCGACCGTCGTCGCCGCGGGCCTGCCGGATGTCGAGGTTGAAGCCTGGAATGCGGTGTTCGCGCCAAAGGGCACGCCGCGGCCGATCGTCGATCAGCTGTTCGCCGCGGTGTCCGACGCGCTCGCCGTGCCGGCGGTGCGCGCGCGGTTCGTCGAGCTCGGCGCGATCATGCCGTCACGCGAGGCGGCAGCGCCCGACGCGCTACGCGCGCACGTGGCAGCGGAGGTCCGCAAATGGGTGCCGATCATCCGGACCGCCGGCGTCAGCGCGGACTGAGAGCGCCTATCCCGGAAAAGTGGATACCGGTTTCCCGCCTGCGCGAAGCCCTCGGCTCAGCTTGCCCGGGTGGCTCGATGCGTCGGCGGGCGAAGGCAGGCCCGAAAAGGATATGCGCCGACGAAAACTTTCCGGATTACCACACGCCGCGGCCTGAGCCGACCGCGCGGTCGGCCTCGGGGCTCACCCCCGCCGAGAACGGCCGGCCCTCGGCATCGGTCATGCCGACGACCGAATAAGAGTCGGACGGCGCAGTGCCGGGCTTGAAGGCTTCGAGAATGGCGCCCTGCCCGGGCTGCGCGCGCATGCCGGTCTTCGGATCGATGCGGATCAGCTTGAGGCCGGGCGGCACGCGGAACGGCACCGCTGCCTTGTCGGCGAGCGCCGCCTTCATGAATTCCTTGACGATCGGCGCGGCGAGATGGCCGCCGGTCGCGCCGCGTGCGAGGTGCCGCGGCTTGTCGTAGCCCATATAGACGCCGACCACGAGGTCGGGCGTGAAGCCGACGAACCAGACGTCCTTCTCGTCGTTGGTGGTGCCGGTCTTGCCGGCGATCGGCTTGCCGACCTCCTTGAGCACCGTCGCGGTGCCGCGCTGGATCACGCCCTCCATGATCGACGTGATCTGATAGGCGGTCATTGGGTCGATCACCTGCTCGCGACGGTCGATCAGCGTCGGCTCCGGCTGGTTCTGCCATTTGGCGGCTTCGCAGCCGCGGCACTCGCGCCCGTCGTGCTTGTAGATGGTGTGGCCGTAGCGGTCCTGGATGCGGTCGATCAGAGTCGGCGTGATCCGGCGGCCGCCATTGGCGAACATCGCGTAGGCCGAGGTCATGCGCAGCACCGTGGTCTCGCCGGCGCCCAGCGCGAACGACAGATAGTTCGGCAGCTCGTCATAGACACCGAACCGCTTGGCGTATTCGCCGATCAGCGGCATGCCGATGTCCTGCGCGAGCCGCACCGTCATGACGTTGCGCGAATGCTCGATGCCGAACCGCAGCGTCTGCGGGCCGTAATATTTGCCGGTCGAATAGTTCTCCGGCCGCCACGCCGGCATGCCCGGGCCCTGGTCGATCTCGAGCGGCGCATCCATCACCACCGTCGACGGCGTGTAGCCGTTGTCGAGCGCCGCCGCGTAGACGAACGGCTTGAACGCCGAGCCGGGCTGGCGCAGCGCCTGGGTCGCGCGGTTGAACTGGCTCTGGTCGTAGGAGAAGCCGCCGACCAGCGCGAGCACGCGGCCGGTGGTCGGATCCATGACCGACATCGCGCCCGATACTTCCGGCAGCTGGCGTAGCCGGAACTGGCCGCTGTCCTTGTTGAGCGGATCGACATAGACCACATCGCCCGGCTGCAGCACCTGGTTGACCTTGGTGATCGCACCCTTCGGACGATCGGTCCCCGCGGCGGCCTTGGCCCATTTCACGCCGTCGAGCGGCACGATGCCGACCTGCCGCTCGCGCGACACGGCGCCGCCCGGCTCGCGCGGCGGCTGGAAGCCGATGCGCGCGGCCTGGTCGCCGGTCTCGAGCACGACCGCGAGCTTCCACGGCGTAACATCGGACAACGACTTGATGTCGGCGAGCTTGAGGCCCCAGTCGCCATTGACGTCGATCTTGGCGATCGGCCCGCGGAAACCCTGGGCTTCGTCGAAGTTGACGAGGCCGGTGGTCAGCGCCTTGCGCGCCATGACCTGGATCTTCGGGTCGAGCGTGGCGCGCACCGACAGGCCGCCTTCGTAGAGCTTCTTCTCGCCGAAGTGCTCATAGACGTAGCGGCGGACCTCCTCGGCGAAATATTCGGCGGCAAAGATATGCGCGCCGGTCGGCCGCGGCGTCACCGCGAGCGGATCCTTGCGGGCCTTCTCGGCCTCCTGCGCCGTGATGTACTTGTCCTCCAGCATGCGATCGATCACGTAATTGCGACGCTCGAGCGCGCGCTCGCGTTGCCGGAACGGATTGTAGTTGTTGGGGGCCTTGGGCAAGGCGGCGAGATAGGCGGCTTCGGCGACGGTCAGCTCGTGCACCGACTTGTCGAAATAGAGCAGCGACGCCGCGGCGACGCCGTAGGCGCCGAGCCCGAGATAGATCTCGTTGAGATAGAGCTCGAGGATCTTCTCCTTCGAGTAGGTGCGCTCGATCTTCAGCGCCAGCAGCGCTTCCTTGACCTTGCGCTGCATCGACAGCTCGTTCGACAGCAGGAAGTTCTTGGCCACCTGCTGGGTGATGGTCGACGCGCCCTGCGGGCGGCGCCGGCTACCGATATTCTGCACATAGGCGACGCCCGCGCGCGCGATGCCGGAGAAGTCGAGGCCGTTGTGGTCGTAGAAGTTCTTGTCCTCGGCGGCGACGAAGGCGTTGATGACCCGCTTCGGCACGGCCTGGATCGGAATGTAAAGCCGGCGCTGGGTAGCGTATTCGGCGACCAGCGCGCCGTCCGACGCGTGCACACGCGTCATCACCGGCGGCTCATAGTCCTGCAAGGTGGAGTAGTCGGGCAGATCCTTGGAGAAATGCCAGAGCAAGCCCGCGGCCGCGCCGACGCCGACGATGAACACGATCGTCCCGGCCGCGAACAGGAAGCCGAAAAACCGCAGCAGCAATTTCATGGTTCAGCTCAGCCCTAACCCATGCGGCTCGGTTGCGATGCCGCGGTCCATCGAGTCGCAGCGGCAGTCGGTGAATGTCGCAGGTTTCCCCCGCTCCCACCAGCCGGAAAACCCACCGGGTCCCGGAATGCGTCGATCCAACCCGGTTTGTGTCCGCCGGCTCCGCCCGTGCCGGTAGCTGGGCTTTGGTGGCGCGATTTTATGTTCAAACTGGGGCCGGCGCGGCACAAGTAAACATCCCTTGGATCCACTGGCATGCACTAGTTCTTACCCGCGGCGGCGCCGGCATTACCGCCGGCAAGTCGGGTCGCGAAGAACATGTTGATGGCGTGGACGATCGTATCCCCGACCTTTGACCGCCAGGCATCCGAGGTCAGCTGCTTTAGATCCTGCTCATTCGACACGTAGCCGAGCTCGACCAGGACCGACGGCACGTCCGGTGCCCGCAACACGATGAAGCCCGCCGATTTCAGCGGATGCTTGTGCAGGCGGGCCGACACTTTGAGCTGGCCCACCAACGTGCGGGCAAAATGCACCGAGAACGTCTTGGTCTCGCGCTGCGCGAGATCGATCAGGATGTCGGCAATGTCCTCCGCCTCGCTCGACAGATCGACGCCGGCGATCACGTCTGCCTTGTTCTCCTGGTCGGCGAGCTTGGCCGCCTCGCTGTCGGAGGCCTTGTCCGACATCGTGTAGACGGTCGCGCCCTGCGCCTCGCCTTCGCCCTTGGCGAGCGCGTCGCAATGGATGGAGATGAACAGCTGCGCCTGGTGCGAGCGGGCGAGCCGCACCCGCTCATTGAGCGGTATGAATGTATCGTCGGACCGGGTCAGCACCACCCGGTATTTGCCGGTCTTCTCGATCTTGTCGCGCAACAACATCGCGAAATCGAGCACGATCACCTTTTCTTCCAGGCCATCCGGCGCGCGCGTGCCGGTATCGATGCCGCCATGGCCAGGATCGATGACGACCACCGGCCGGGGATCGTTGTCGGGCCGGGTCGTGGGTTGGCCCGCGGCATCTTGCGGCTTGCGCGCAAGGCTGCTCTGGCGCGCCGCGCGGTTCTCGACCGCGAGGTTGCGCATAAAGCTGTCGCGATCGGTTGCCCCGAGCTCGAGCACGAGCCGCGCCGGCTGGCTGCTCGACGCGTCGAGCACAAAGGCCTTCTCGACGCGCACTGGCCGCGCCACGTCGATGACGATGCGGGAGCCCCCCTGCATGACGAGACCGAAGCGGAATGCCTTGACCAGCCCGCGCCCGCGCTCGCCGATCCGCTCCGGCAGCTGGAAATTGACCTGGGACAGATCGACCACCACCCGGTACGGGTCGGCGAGAGTGAAGGCGCGGATGTCCACCTTGCGCGACAGGTCGAGAACGAGGCGCGTCTCTTTCTCATCGCCCGCCAGGCGGGCGTCAGTGACGACGGGAACCTCCGCCCGGGCGCCCGACCAAGCGCCCGGCAGCACGGTCCCGATCAGGACCAGCCCAACAGTCAGGCCAACGCGGATTGCGCGAAAAGTTGCCGGTTCCAATGCCCTCGACGCCCCATTTTCCGCCCGACCATTGGTAGGATCGGTACGGTTAACCCCCCGTTAAGCACGAATCGCCCCCATCAGACCCCTGACAAATCCGGCCCGGCGGGGGACAGCCCAGCCCCTCTTTAAAACACTGGACTCGCGGCCGAACTTTGTCAGAGACCGGGGGTCGGCTTGCCAAGCCCCCCGGGGTGGCCGTAAGACAGGGCGACGGTTCAAGGATTCCGGTCTTGCCGCGTTCGGGCATCCGGCACGCCTGACCACGGACGCGCCAAAAAGGTCGCTGGAGGCGACGGCGGCGCACGGTCGGCTGAAGCCAAGCCCTCGTCCGGAAGGTACCCCTTCTCGAAGGGTGCCCTTTTCGAAGGATGACCGGGAGACGTGCGCGGCACCACGCTTTGTTCGCGCGCAGGACCGTCTGCAAGTCCAATCCGAGGCGGCGCTCAGGCGCTGCCGCATCGCCCGGAGCCCAATTGATGGCGAGGACGCGAGACCAAGGCCGACCGCGCTGCCCTACCCTCCGTGGTAGGCCGGCGGGAGCGGCCGCGGCCCGCGTCGCGTTGCGATTTGGAACCGGTACCACTTCTGACAACCCCCTATTCGGTGCGCCGCACCAGCCGCTTTGCTCCGCCGCCAGTCCGGCGACGCGGCAGCAGGCCTGCGCGCCCCGCAAAGAGAAGATTCAATGGCAAACAAGATGCTCATCGACGCGACACACCCGGAGGAGACTCGGGTGGTCGTTCTGCGCGGCAATCGGGTCGAGGAATTCGATTTCGAATCCGCTCACCGCCGACAGCTCCGGGGCAATATCTATCTCGCGAAGGTAACGCGGGTCGAACCATCCCTGCAGGCCGCCTTCGTCGACTACGGCGGCAATCGCCACGGCTTTCTCGCCTTCAGCGAAATTCATCCGGACTATTATCAGATCCCGGTCGCCGATCGGCAGGCGCTGATCGCCGAGGAAGAGCGTGCGCACCGCGCCGCCGAGGCGGAAGCGGACCGCCGCGCCCAGCGGCAGCGGCCGCAGCGTCAGGCCGCCGCATCGGCCGACGACGCCGTCCGCAGCGAGCCGATCGAGGCACTGAGCGAAGCCGAAACCGCGGTCGCGCCGCACGAGACGGCGGTCGACGAGGCGCACGACGACGCCCATGACGAGGCGGCCGAGCAGTCCGCGTCCGAGGCCAGCGCCGGTGCGGCGCAGACCAACGAGCATGACGAGCATCACGAGCTCGAACGGCGCGAGGACGAGCACCGCGACGATCATCACGAGGATCATCATCACGACGCCGAGCAGGCCGACGCCGGGCAGGCTCTCGCCGCGGCCGAGCCGGTCGACGCGACCGAGGCGAGCGCCGAGCCGGTCGAAGGCCACGGGGAAAACGCCGAACGGGCCGAGCACGCCGGCGAGAACGGAAACGCCCCCGCCGAGGTGGTGGAGGAAGAGGTCGTCGACACCGTCGGCGGCGACGCGCTCGAGGAGGTGCAGGAGCGGCTCCCCCGCTATCGCCGGCAGTACAAGATCCAGGAGGTGATCAAGCGCCGCCAGGTGATGCTGGTGCAGGTGGTCAAGGAGGAGCGCGGCACCAAAGGCGCGGCGCTCACGACCTATCTTTCGCTCGCCGGCCGCTATTCGGTGCTGATGCCGAACACGGCGCGCGGCGGCGGCATCAGCCGCAAGATCACCAACGTGCAGGACCGAAAGCGCCTCAAGGAGCTCGCGCAGGATCTCGAGGTCCCGGAGGGCATGGGCGTCATTCTGCGCACCGCCGGCGCCTCGCGCACCAAGACCGAGATCAAGCGCGATTTCGAATATTTGCTGCGGCTGTGGGAGACCGTGCGCGATCTCACGCTCAAGTCGACCGCGCCCAAGCTCGTCTACGAGGAAGGCTCGCTGATCAAGCGCTCGATCCGCGACCTCTATGGCAAGGAGATCGACGAGGTCATCGCCGCGGGCGACGATGGCTTCGAGGAGGCGAAGGACTTCATGCGCATGCTCATGCCGAGCCATGCGAAGAACGTGAAGGCCTACAGAGACGCCCAGCCGCTGTTCTCGCGCTACGGCATCGAGAGTCAGCTCGACGCCATGTTCACGCCGGTGATGCAGCTCAAGTCGGGCGGCTACATCGTGCTCAACCAGACCGAGGCGCTGGTCTCGATCGACGTCAACTCGGGCCGCGCGACGCGCGAGCATCACATCGAGGACACCGCGCTCAAGACCAACCTCGAAGCCGCCGAGGAGATCGCACGGCAGCTCCGCCTGCGCGACCTCGCCGGGCTGATCGTCATCGATTTCATCGATATGGACGAGAAGCGCAACAACCGGCTGGTCGAGCGCCGCCTCAAGGAGGCGCTCAAGCACGACCGCGCGCGCATCCAGGTCGGTCGCATCTCGCATTTCGGCCTCCTGGAAATGTCGCGCCAGCGCATCCGCACCAGCGTGCTCGAAAGCTCGACCGAGACCTGCGTGCATTGCGGCGGCACCGGCCACGTCCGCTCGGTCTCGTCGGTGGCGCTGCAGTTGCTGCGCGTGCTCGAGGAGACGCTGCTGCGCGGCGCGACGCACAATCTGATCGTGCGCACCCGTTCGGAGGTCGCGCTCTACGTGCTGAATCACAAGCGCGCGCATCTGCGCGAGCTCGAGGCGCGCTTCCGCGTCACGCTGACGGTCAACGCCGACCCGACCATCGCCGGCCAGCAGCAATTCGTGATCGAGAAGGGCGAGCAGGTCCACACGCTCGAGCAGGCCAAGGCCTTCGTGGTGCAGCCGATGACCGTCGCGCCCGAGGCGGAGGAGGACGTCGAGGACTTGAGCGACGAGCTCGAGGACGAGGAGAGCTTTGCCGACATGGAGGCGCCCGCGGCCGAGCAGGACGAGCCGGCCGATCGCGCGTTCGGCGACCGTGGCGAGGGACAGCGCGGCGAAGGCGGCCGGCGGCGGCGCCGCCGGCGGCGGCGCGGACGGCGTGGCGAAGGCCCTGAGGGCGGCTTTACCCAGGAAGCGGCGGAGGAACACGGCGGCGCGCACGACACGGAGTACAACGGCGCCGACGAAGCCACGTCGACGGGCGTTGAGGCAGGCCCGCGTGAGCACGCGCATGATGCAGGCCCGCATGAGCACGCGCCTGATCATGAGGGCGCCGAGGCCGGCGATGGCGAAGGCAACGGTGAGGGCAACGGTGAAGGCGGCGAAGGACGGCGACGGCGACGGCGCGGCCGGCGCGGCGGACGCCGAAATCGGCGCGGTCGCGAGGGCGAGGCGCCCAACTCCGCCGCCGCCGAAGCGGGAGAGCCGTTCGAGCCGGAGGTCGGCCGTGCGGCCGCGGATTTCGACACGGCACCGCCGGACCATGAGCACCGGGGATATGAGCCGCCTGACCACGCGCCGCCCGCATCGGCGAGCGAGCCACCCTATCACGCGCCGGCGCCCGAGCCGGAGCCGCAGCCGGTTGCGCATCAGTCACCGGCCGAGGCAGCCGATGAGCTGCACCACGCCGAAGCCGAAGCGCCGCGGCGCCGTTCGACCGTGCGCGAGCGCGCCCCGCTCGGCGGCGAAGGTGGCGCCGACCCGGCCCCCGCTCCGGCCGCCGAAGCACCGCCGCCGGCGATCACGGTGGTCAGTCCCGAGAAAGGTGACGAGGCAAGCCAGCCGCGGCGTGCCGGGTGGTGGTCACGCCGGTTTGCCGGCGGCGACAAGGGCTGAGCGTCGACCCCCATGCAGAGCCGGTGGGTCGACGCGGATGCGGAAGCGATGGTCGCTCGCTATGCCGAGGGCGGCATCGGCAGGGATCTCGCTCTGCGGGTCTACACGACGCGGCTGCTCGGCGGCGATCCGAAACTGGTGCTGCACGGCGGCGGCAACACGTCGGTGAAGACGCGTGTCGCCGACCTCGGCGGCGCCGAGACCGACGTCCTCTGCGTCAAGGGATCCGGCTGGGACATGGCGACGATCGAGCCGCCCGGCCTGCCCGCGGTCCGGCTCGACCAGCTCAGGCAGCTGCGGGCGCGCGAGGCGCTCAGCGACGAGGACATGGTGCGCATCCAGCGCGCCAACCTGATCGATCCGATGGCCCCGAACCCGTCGGTCGAGACCCTGCTGCATGCATTCCTGCCGGCGAAGTTCGTCGACCACACCCATTCCATCGCGGTGCTCAGCCTGGTCGATCAGCCGGACGGCGAAGCGCGCGCGGCCGAGCTCTACGACGGACAGATGGGCATCGTGCCCTATATCCCGCCGGGCTTCGCGCTCGCCAAGGACGCGGCCGCCGCGTTCGACGCCAACCCGGGCGTGCTGGGCCTCATCCTGCACAAGCACGGCATCTTCACGTTCGGCGACACCGCGCGCGACGCCTATGAACGCATGATCGACATGGTGACGCGCGCCGAGGAACGGCTGAAAGCGAACCGCACCGCGGTGTTCGTCACGGCGCAGCTGCCCCAGCGCACGGCGCCGCTCGCGGCAGCCGCGCCGATCGTGCGCGGCGCCTGCAGCCTCAGCGAGGCGAACGGCGGCGCTCGCCGGCTGGTGCTCGATTTCCGCACCAGCGACATGATCCTGAATTTCGTCAATGGCGCGGACGTCGCGCGCTACAGCCAGGCCGGCGTGGTGACGCCCGACCACACGATCCGCACCAAGAACTGGCCGCTGGTCCTGCCGGCACCGGCCGACGGCAGGCTCGACGACTTCAAACGGGCTGTCGCGGAGCAGGCCTCCGCCTTCATCGAGCAGTACAAGGGCTACTTCGCCCGCAACAATGCACGTTGCGGCGGCAGCAAGAAGCCGCTCGATCCGCTGCCGCGGGTCGTGCTGGTGCCGGGGCTCGGCCTGTTCGGGCTCGGCCGCTCCAGGAAGGATGCGCGCGTCGCGGCTGACCTGGCCGAGAGCGCGGTCGAGACCATCACCGACGCCGAGGCGATCGGCCGGTTCGAGTCGATCTCGGAAGCCGAGATGTTCGACATGGAATACTGGTCGCTCGAGCAGGCGAAGCTCGGCTCGGCGCCGGAGAAGCCGCTGGCCGGCCAGGTTGCCGCGGTGACCGGCGCCGCCGGCGCGATCGGCGCTGCGACGGCAAAGGCGCTGGCTGCAGCCGGCGCCGAGGTTGCGCTGCTCGACATCAATGCGAGCGCGGCGGCCGAGAAAGCCAAGGCGATCGGCGGCGGGCTGGCGGTCGCCTGCGACGTGACCGACGCGAGCTCGGTGCGCGCCGCCTTCGACAAGGTGGCCGAGACATTCGGCGGCCTCGATATCCTGGTGTCGAACGCGGGCGCCGCGTGGCAGGGCCGCATCGGCGAGGTGGACGAAGCGACGCTGCATGCGAGCTTCGAGCTGAACTTCTACGGCCACCAGCGCTGCGCGCAGGCGGCGGTGAAGATCATGCTGGCGCAAGGCACCGGCGGCTGCCTCCTGTTCAATGTCTCGAAACAGGCGGTGAACCCGGGCCCGAATTTCGGACCCTATGGCCTGCCGAAGGCGGCGACGCTGTTCCTGGTACGTCAATACGCGGTCGACTATGGCCCCGAGGGCATCCGCTCGAACGGCGTTAATGCCGACCGCATCCGCTCGGGCATCCTCACCGACGAGATGATCGCCTCACGCTCCAAGGCACGCGGGCTGAGCGAGAAGGACTACATGAGCGGCAACCTGCTGGGGCGCGAGGTCACCGCCGACGACGTCGCGCAGGCCTTCCTGCACCAGGCGCTGGAATTGAAGACCACCGGCGACATCACCACGGTGGACGGCGGCAACATCGCCGCGGCGATGCGGTAGCGCAGCGCGAGCTGTAGGGCGGAATAGCGAAGCGTATTCCGCCGACCGAATCTCACAGGCGCAATACGCTGCGCTATTGCGCCCGACGGCCTACGATCGTATCTGCGCTCAATCGCTCGCCAGGATCACATTCTTCAAATTTGGAAATACCTGGTTCTCCCAGCGCTTGCCGCTGAACACGCCGTAGTGCCCCACGCCCGGCTGCAGGTGGTGGCGTTTGAGGTGCGCGCGCAGCCCGGTGCACAGCTCGTGCGCCGCCGCGGTCTGGCCGACTGCGCAGATGTCGTCCTTCTCGCCTTCGACGGTGAGCAGCATGGTGCGCTTGATGGCGCGCGGCTCGATCTTCTCGCCGTGCCAGGTCAGCGTGCCGAGCGGCAAGGCGTGCTCCTGGAACACCAGCCGCACGGTCTCCAGATAGAACTCGGCGGTGAGGTCGAGCACCGCGAAGTACTCGTCGTAGAACGCCTTGGTGGCCGCGACCTTGTCGTGCTCACCTTTGACGATGTTGTCGTAGAGATCGCGATGCGCCTTCACGTGGCGGTCGATGTTCATGCTCATGAAGGCGGCGAGCTGCACGAAGCCCGGATAGACGCGGCGGAACGCGCCGCCGAACCGGATCGGCACGTTGGCGATCAGCTTCTGCTCGAACCAGTCGATCGACTTCGACTTGGCGAGCTCGTTGACCTTGGTCGGGTTGACGCGCGTGTCGATCGGGCCGGCCATCAGCGTCATGCTGCGCGGCTGCGCCGGATTGCGGTCCTGCGCCATGACCGCGACCGCGAGCAGGAGTGCGACGCAGGGCTGGCAGACCGCGACCGCGTGCGCGCCCGGGCCCATTACTTCCAGGAACTTGATCAGATGGCCGATATAGTCGTCGAAACCGAAGCGGCCGTGCGTCAGCGGCACGTCGCGGGCGTTGTGCCAGTCAGTGATGTAGACGTCGAACTCCGGCAGCAGGGTCTGCACGGTCGAGCGCAACAGCGTCGCGAAATGTCCGGACAGCGGCGCGACCAGGAGCACGCGCGGCTGCTCGGCGGCGATGTCCTTGCGGAAATGCAGGAGCGTGCCGAACGGCGTCGCGTGCGTCGCCGTCTCGGTGACGGCGACCACCTCGTTGCCGACCATGACGCTGGCGATGCCGTAGGCGGGGCGCGTATGGGTCAGGCCGGCGCGCGCAATCAGCTCGTAGGCCGCCGTGAGGTTTCGCAGGAAGGCCGGCGTCGCGCCGTTCAGAGCGGTGTTGCCGAAGGCATGTACCGCCATCCCCGCGAGGGTGCGAACCGGCACCATGATGTCGGAATGGGCTTGGTAGGCTTGATAAAGCATCCGGGTCCGGCCGCGCGACATCGCCGCGCGGTCCACGTTGCCTGATTGAACGTGAGGCCCCCGGAGCCTCGACTGCGAAGCCTAGTGCATTAAATGCTGCGCCGCGAGAGAGAAAATGGTACTCTGCTGTCGGGGATAACGCTGATGGTGAACGCTGTGACGCGCGACCACAGCGGTGTCCTTGCGTTAGTGACGTAGCAGGGTCAAACTGGTTGATCTAACGTCGATTCTGATCGAATCGCGGGGCTGCCGGGCCACCGCGAGAGAGGATGATTTCTCCATGGCCCCGGCGACTCTCACCATCAACAGCAAGAACTACGGCTCCTGGTCATTGCGCGGCTGGTTGCTGTGCAAAATGGCCGGCCTCGACTTCGTCGAGCAGATGGTGTCGAGCGACGATCCGTCCACGCGAGCCGAGCTGCTGCTGCTGGCGCCCTCGTTCCTGGTGCCCTGCCTCACCCACGACGGCATCCGCATCTGGGACACGCTCGCCATCGCCGAGTACCTCAACGAGATCAAGCCGGAAGCGGGCCTGATGCCGACCGAGCGCGCCACCCGCGCGCGCTGCCGGTCGATCTCGGGCGAGATGCATTCCGGCTTCAGCAACCTGCGCTCGGCGCTGCCGATGAATCTCAAGGCGAAGCATCCGGGCTTCCCGGTCTGGGCCGGGGCGCAGGCCGACATCAATCGCGTGTTCTCGATCTGGCGCGAGTGTTTCGCCGCCTACAAGGGGCCGTTCCTGTTCGGCGAGCGGCCCTGCATGGCCGACGCCATGTACGCGCCGGTGGCGACGCGTTTCCTCACCTACGATGTCAAGCTCGACTCCGACTGCGCGGCCTACGCCGCCGCCATCATGGCGATGCCGCACATGCAGGAATGGATGGCGTCGGCGAAGTCTGAGCCGGAGGAAGTGCTGGAGCTCGACGTGGAGTTCTGAGACCGGACAGGCCTACTTGCACCACGTCGGCGATCGACCAGCAAGCTCCTTAAGTGCCGGAACGTCCCGCGCCGGCTGCGCCGCCCAAGCCTCGAAACGCTTCCAGTCCTTCGCGGCAATTATGACGACGCGCCGCTCCGTGCGCTCCGTCTCTGCGGCTTCACTCGGGATAGATGACGACATCAACGCCTCGTTCGCTCGATCATATAGAAAAATCGCCTTACCGCCCACCCAACCACTGCCCGATCCGCGCCACCGCCTCGTGCATCTCGGCGAGCGAGCCGGCGTAGCAGAAGCGAACGAACTTGCCGCCGCTGACCGGATCGAAGTCGACGCCCGGCGTCGCGGCGACATGGGCCTGCTCCAGCATCAGCTTGGCGAAGGCGAGGCTGTCGTTCGAGAACCGCGACACATCGGCGTAGAGGTAGAACGCGCCGTCCACCGGGAGGAATTTGTCGAGCCCGGCCTTGGGCAGGCCCTCGACCAGAAGCTTTCGGTTGTCCTCGTAGCCGTGCTTGACCGCCTCCATCTCGGCGCGGCCGTCGAACGCCGCCTCCGCCGCGATCTGCCCCAAAGTGGGTACCGAGATGGCGAGGTTCTGCTGCAGCCGCTCGATCGGTCGCACGAGCGTCGGCGGGACGATCATCCAGCCGATGCGCCAGCCGGTCATGCAGAAATATTTCGAGAACGAGTTGATGATCACGACATTGCGCGACAGCTTCGCCGCGGTCTCGGCCGCAAACGCGTAGTCGAGGCCGTGATAGATCTCGTCGGAGATGACGCGGATGCCGGCCTGCTCCGCCGCGCCGATCAGGTCGGTGAGCGCCTCGCGCGTCATCATCGTGCCGGTCGGATTGGCCGGGCTTGCGACGAGAACGCCCTTGAGCGGCGTCTTGCGATGGGCGGCAATCAACGCCTCCCCGGTCAAGGCGAACCGCGTCGCCGCGGTCGTCTCGATCAGCACCGGCTCGCAGCCGAGCGCAGTGAGGATATGGCGGTACGGCGGATAGCCCGGCACCGCGACGGCAACACGGTCGCCCGGCTCGAACATGGCGAGAAACGCGAGGATGAAGCCGCCCGACGAGCCGGTCGTCACCACGACGCAACTCGGATCGACCTCGGCGCGGTAGACCTCCGCATAATGGCGCGAGATACGCGCACGCAACGAGGGAATGCCAAGCGCCTCCGTATACCCGAGCCGCCCGGCCTCGAGCGCGCGACGCGCCGCCGCGAGCGCTGTCGATGGCGCCGGCGCCGCCGGCTGGCCGACCTCCATGTGTACGACTTTTCCGCCGGCGGCCTCGATGCGGGCCGCCGCGGACATCACGTCCATCACCATGAACGGCGGAACATCGCTGCGACTGGAGGCGGACATCAGCGCTTTGGCGGCATCGAGCATCATGTGGACTTACCGTTTCAAGCCCTTGGAACCGATCATGAATGCCCCGCTGTCGCCGCATTTCGCGGGTGTGTGGCGCGCAAGCCCCAATGCACGAATACCTGCGCGCGGGCAGGTTGACCGCACCCGACGGCGTTCGTAGCGTGCAAGCAAGGGCGGATCGAGATCCGGTTTCCCATGATTGCAGGATTGAGACCTATCAGGCAGCGTCTGACGGCGCCAGCAGCACGGGTGATTGCGTGCTTGACGGCCTGCGCGCTCGCGCTGGGCGATGTTCCGGCGCGGGCGGCGGGCGGGCCGCCGATCATCCGCGACGCCGAGATCGAGCAGCTGCTGCGCGACTATACGCAACCGATCCTGCGCACGGCCGGACTGCTCAAGCAGAACATCAACGTCGTTATCATCAACGACCGCGCGTTCAACGCCTTCGTGATGGACGGCCGACGCATCTTCATCAATGCCGGAGCGCTGATGGAGGCGCAGAACCCCAATCAGGTCATCGGCGTGCTGGCGCACGAGACCGGCCACATCTCCGGCGGGCATCTCTCCAAGATGCGCGAGGAAATGGCCAATGCGCAGACCATTGCGCTGGTCGCCATGCTGCTTGGCATGGGCGCCATGGCGGCCGGCGCAGCCGGCGGCGTGAAGGGCGCCGGCGACATCGGCATGGCGGCGCTCACCGCGCCGCAAGGCGTCATGCTGCGTTCGCTCCTGGGCTATATTCGCGCGCAGGAGGAGCAGGCCGACCGCGCCGCGGTCAAATTCCTCACTGCGACCGGACAATCCGCCAAGGGCATGTCCGACACGTTCAAGCGGCTGTACGACCAGACGGTGTTCCAGTCGCAGCGCATCGATCCCTATCTGCAGTCGCATCCGATGCCGGCCGAACGCATCGCCGCCCTCACCGAGATCGCCAAGACCAATCCATACTGGGACAAAAAGGACCCGCCGGAGCTGCAGCAGCGCCACGACATGATGCGGGCGAAGCTGTATGGCTTCATCGACCAGCCGGACACGCTCTACCGACGCTATCCGATCAGCGACACCAGCATGCCGGCGCGCTATGCGCGGGCGATCGCGACCTACCGTCACCGCGATCTGCGCAGCGCCCTGCCCCAGATCGACGCCCTCATCCAGGCGCAGCCGAGCAATCCGTATTTCCACGAGCTCAAGGGCCAGGCGCTGCTCGAGAGCGGGCGGCCAGCGGAGGCGTTGACGCCGCTGCGCTACGCGGCCGCACACGCGCCGACCCCGACGCTGATCCAGGTCATGCTCAGCCAGGCGCTGATTGCGACCAACGACCCCAAGAATGCCGACGAGGCAATCCACCACCTGCAAGTAGCAATCGGCCGCGATACGGAAATCACCGACGCCTATTCGCAGCTGGCCATGGCCTATGGCCGCAAGGGCGACTTCGCCCAGGCCGACCTGGCCTCGGCGCAGGCCGCCTTCACCCGCGGTGACTATCCGACCGCCCGTCAGCTGGCGACCCGTGCCAAGGGCCGGTTCGCGATCGGAACCCCCGGGTGGGTGAAAGCCGACGACATTGCGAGCTATAAGCCGCCGAAACCCCGCAAGTAGTGTTCGCAAACCGGTAGTTCACCCTACTTTTGCGACACCAGTGCCTGCTCCCGAAATGTGATTACCGGTTTCGGGTATGTCATGCTCCAAGGGGGCAGAATGGAATGATTTGCCGTAACGCAGAGAAAAGGATCATCCTCATGTCCGTGCTTCGCAGCGCGCTCGCCATCGCCGCAACCGCAGCCCTGCTGGCGACCGCGCCGGCGCCATCCGTGCAGGCGCAGTCGTTCAACGACGAGCAGCGCGGCGAGATCGAGCGCATCATCAAGGACTACCTGCTCGCGCATCCCGAGGTGCTGCAGCAGGCGGTCGCCGAGCTGGAGAAGCGCCAGCAGGCGGCGGAGGCCGAGAAGGCCCGGTCCGCGATCAAGAACCACTCCGAGGCGCTGTTCAATTCGACGCGCCAGGTGGTGGTCGGCAACCCGAAGGGCGATGTCACGCTCGTCGAGTTCTTCGACTACAACTGCGGCTACTGCAAGCACGCGCTCGCCGACCTGCTGGAGATGATGAAGACGGACAGCAATCTGCGCGTCGTGCTCAAGGAGTTCCCGGTGCTCGGCGCGCCGTCGGTCGAGGCAGCGCAGGTCGCCGTCGCGGTCCGCATGCAGGACAAGACCGGCGGCAAGAAATATCTCGAGTTCCACCAGAAGCTGCTCGGCGGACGCGGCCAGGTCGACAAAGCCCGCGCGCTTGCGGCGGCCAAGGAAGTCGGCCTCGACATGGCGCGCATCGAAAAGGATCTTTCGAGCGACGAGGTCAAGCAGACGCTCGAGGAGAGCATGAAGCTGGCCGAGGCCCTCGGGCTCAACGGCACGCCGAGCTATGTCGCCGGCTCCGACGTGGTGGTCGGGGCGGTCGGCGCCGCGACCCTACGCGAGAAGGTCAACACCGCGCGCTGCGGCAAGGCGACCTGCTGACCTGCCCCTCCTGAGCTTCCCTCGCCGGGGTCTGGATAAGCCCCCGGCGAGGCTTCCCCTTCCGCGGGTTGGCCCGTATAACGGCGCCGACATGCCGAAGATCATCTACGTTCTCAACGGCCCGAACATGAACCTGCTCGGCACGCGCGAGCCGGAAAAGTATGGCCATGCGACCTTGCGTGACGTCGAGAAGCTGTGCCGCGACACCGCCAAACAGCACGGCATCGACGTGGAATTTCGCCAATCGAACCACGAGGGCGAGATCGTCACCTGGATCCAGGAGGCGCGCGAGAAGCAGGCGATCGGCGTCGTCATCAACCCGGCCGGGTACACGACCACCTCGATCGCGATCCTGGATGCGATCCTCGGCACGCAACTGCCGGTGATCGAGATCCACATCACCAATATCCATCAGCGCGAGACCTTCCGGCACAATTCCTACGTCTCCAAGGGCGCCAAGGCCGTGATCTGCGGCTTCGGCATCGAGGGCTACCGGCTGGCGATCAACGGGCTCGCCACCATCACCGGGAATGCGGGGAGCTGACGGCGTGGCGCGCCCTCCGCAGAAGCCCGAGGCCGGCAAGGATAGCGCCAAGGGTAGCGTCCCGATCGACGCGGACGCGATCCGCACGCTCGCGGCCTTGCTCGATGAGACCGGGCTCACCGAAATCGAGATCGAGCAGGACGGGCGCCGCCTGCGCGTCGCGCGCGGCGTCAGCAGCACGGCGGTCAGCGTCATGCCGGGCGCGGTGGCGCGCGGCGTAGACACGATGCCTGGGACGATGGCGGTCGCGGCTCCGGCCGGCGCCATAGACCCGTCGCTGCATCCCGGCGTCGTCGCCTCGCCGATGGTCGGGACCGCCTATCGCGCGCCTGAGCCCGGCGCCAAACCCTTCGTCGACATCGGCAGCCGCGTGAAGGTGGGCGACGTCCTGCTCATCATCGAGGCGATGAAGACGATGAACCAAATTCCCGCGCCGCGCGCCGGCACGGTGACCCAGATCCTGTTCGAAGACGGCCAGCCCGTCGAATTCGGCGAGCCGCTGGTCATCGTCGAGTGATCCGCTCGGCGAGCCCGAAGGTGAGCCCGGTCAAATGTTCGACAAGCTGCTGATCGCCAATCGCGGCGAGATCGCGCTCCGGGTGCTGCGGGCCTGCAAGGAGCTCGGCATCGCGACGGTCGCCGTGCATTCGACCGCGGACGCGGACGCGATGCACGTGCGGCTCGCCGACGAGAGCGTCTGCATCGGCCCGCCAGCGGCGAAGGACAGCTATCTCAACATCCCTGCCCTGCTCGCCGCCTGCGAGATCACCGGCGCCGACGCGGTGCATCCCGGTTACGGCTTCCTCTCCGAGAACGCGCGGTTCGCCGAAATCCTCGGCGAGCACGGCGTGCAGTTCATCGGCCCAAAGCCCGAGCACATCCGCCTGATGGGCGACAAGATCGAGGCGAAGCGGACCGCGAAGCGCCTCGGCATCCCCGTGGTGCCCGGCTCCGAGGGGGGCGTTGGCAGCGAGAGCGAGGCACTCGTGATCGCCCGTGACATCGGCTTCCCGGTGCTGATCAAGGCGACCGCCGGCGGCGGCGGCCGCGGCATGAAGGTCGCGCGCTCCCAGCAGGACATCGGGCTCGCGCTGGCGACCGCGCGCAGCGAGGCCAAGGCCGCGTTCGGCGACGACGCGGTCTATATCGAGAAATACCTCGAGCGGCCGCGCCACATCGAGATCCAGGTGCTCGGCGACGGCGAGGGCCGCGCCATCCATCTCGGCGAGCGCGACTGCTCGCTGCAGCGCCGCCACCAGAAGGTGTGGGAAGAAGGCCACTCGCCGGCGCTCAACGCGGCCTCGCGCGAGCAGGTCGGCGAGGTCGTCGCCAAGGCGATGCGCGACCTGAAATACCTCGGCGTCGGTACGGTCGAGTTCCTCTACGAGGACGGCGAGTTCTATTTCATCGAGATGAACACGCGCATCCAGGTCGAGCATCCGGTGACCGAGGCGATCACCGACATCGACCTGATCCTCGAGCAGATCCGCGTCGCCACCGGCGGCGGCTTGCCGCTGGAGCAGAAGGACGTCAAGTTTCACGGCCACGCCATCGAGTGCCGCATCAATGCGGAGAACCCGGTGTCGTTCCGCCCCTCGCCCGGCAAGATCCTCTACTACCATCCGCCCGGCGGACTCGGCGTGCGCGTCGACTCGGCGGTGTACCAGGGCTACGCGATCCCGCCGTTCTACGACTCGCTCCTTGGCAAGCTGATCGTGCACGGCAAGACGCGCGCCGAATGCCTGATGCGGCTGCGCCGTGCCCTCGACGAATTCGTGGTCGATGGTGTGGACACCACGTTGCCGCTGTTCCGCGCACTGGTGCGCGAGCCGGACATCATCAACGGCGACTACCACATCCACTGGCTGGAGCAGTTCTTGGCCCGCGGCGGATTGAGCGAGTAGAAAACCCGGCGTCTCCGTTCAACCGCCGGTCATCCACGGATCGAGCCAGCGTGCGCTGCGCGGAAAGCGCGCGAGATCCGCCGCGATCTCCTCTCGGCGCGGCGGCGTTCCGTCGCGGAACACCGGCCGCTGCTCCCAGTCGGCGGCGATGCGGCATTGGCCGTCCGGCGACAATCGGATCGTCGCCGAATGCCAGAGGCCGCGCACCGCGTGAATGCCCTGCGCACGCGCTTCCCTCGCCGCGAGCACGAGCGGTACGAGCGCCTGCTCCTCGGCGAGCGGCTGCTTGCTGGCGCGGCCGTCCGGGTCATCGATTTCGCAGCGCGCGCCGGCTACGCGGATCATCAGGCTCTTGTGCTGCCACGGTTGTTTGCCGCGCGGCACGTAGGCATCGAGGAGCTTGGCGATTTCCCGCAATGTCGGATCGGATGCGATTTTGGCGCGCTCGCGCTTGCCCCAGGCGTCGAAGAATTCTTTCAGAGGTGCGTCGGACTCGTGCCCCTTGATCAGCAGCTTCGGATCGCGATGCACCCGCTCGCGCAGAAACTGGACCAGCGCCGGACGGCCGTCTTCGACGCCATCGTCGTCGCCACGAATGAGCTCCGATGGAAGCGACACCGGGTGCTCGTTCGCCACCAGATCGCCCTGCCTGAATGCCGCGAGCCCCCAGGCAGCGAGGAACGCCTCGAGGCTCGCGGCCTCGACGCGCAGGTCGCCTTCGCTGCCGATATAGACGAGCGGCACGTCGTCAGCGGCGGCCCCGTCGCGGAACCACTGCGCCACCCGCGAGCCGTCGGGCAATCGCATGAAGATCCCGAACTGCGGCCAGCAATCGACGCCGTTCTCGATCCAATAATCATCCAGGCGATCGCCGGTCAGAGCGAACGCGCCGAGCGACATCCAGGGCTGTCTCTTCACATGGCTGGCAAGATCGGCGAGCAGCGGCGGAAGATCGCGGCCATCCGGCCACCGCCGCTGCAGCTCGTCGAGCCGGACCTGGTCGTCATAGGTGTCCATCATCGCCTTCCGCCCCCGGCCGCGCTTGCGGCTCTGCCCTGCCGCGATGCCGCTGAGGCCGAGCATGAACGTGCCGGCCAGCAAGCCGCGCCGCGTCAGCAATGACATGAAAAACGTCCCCGAACCACGACACCCGCGACTCAGCTTTGGTCGCTCGCACGGCGCGGTGGGTTCAGGCCGACCAGTCGAGTTACGCCATCGCCTGCTGCGGCGTCAGCGGCCCGCGCTGCCTGCCGATCAGCGACGTCAGCATGCGCACGATCACGTGCGGATTGTACGGCTTCGGCACGAACACCGAGCCGGCCACCGGATCGATGTGCTCGGGCCGCGCATTGCCCGATGTGTAGGCGATCGGCAGCTGCGGCCGCAGCTGGCGCGCCAGCTTGCCCAGCATCGAGCCGTCCATCTCTCCGGCGAGATGCACATCGGTGAACAGCACGTCGACGACATGATCGAGGATGAGATGCTGCAGCGCCTCCTCACCGCTCGCGACCGCGACGACGGTGAAGCCGCGCTCGGCGAGCACGTCGGTGGCCATCTCGCGCAAGATCGGCTCGTCCTCGACCAGCAGGACGACCTCGCCCAGAATCTCTTCGCTGTGGTCTGCCATGGCAGCAATCGTCTCTCGGGTCGGTCGGGCGAAGGCGCCCGTTCCTCCGACAACACGCAGCCGGACCGATCGTTGTCGGATTGCGAAAATTTGAGCCGAATTTGATTAATGAATCGTTGGCGCGCCGACGCTGCGTTAGCCTCGCCGTTCAACCGCCGCCGGTTCCCGCCAGACGGACGAGCTCCGCGGTCAGCGCACCGTCGCGGCCCCACTCGCCCAGGATGGAAAAGTGATGATGCCCGGGCAGGACGGTCAGGCTGACCAGCGCCCCGACCTGGCGCCCGGCCCGTGCAAATTCCTGTGATTGCCGCTGCAATTCCGGCAGCTCCGCCCCGCCGACGAACAGCGACAGGGCCGGCAGCCCAGACCAGACATGCCGCACCGGGCTCAGCCGGGCGACCTCCTCGGCATCGAGCCGGACGGCGTCGTTCAGGTAACAGAGCGCGATCGGCTCGAGCTCGAAAATGCCGCTGATGGGGATGCCGCCGCGCACCATGGGATGCGAGGCCGCCGCCGCGGTGAGATGGCCGCCGGCCGACCACCCGCCGATGAACATCTGCTCGCGATCGAAGCCGAGCTCGCTCGCGCGATCCGCCAGGTAGGTCAGCGAGTCCCTGATCTCGGCCATGATATCGCCCAGCCGGACCTGCGGGGCGAGCGTATAGCCGACCACCGCGACGTCGATGCCCTGCGCGACCGGGCCTTCGGCGATGAAGGCGAAGGTCTCCTTCTCGTTGCGCTGCCAGTACCCGCCATGGATGAAGACGAACAGCGGCGCCCGCGTGTTGCCCGAGGAGAAGAAGTCGAGCCGCGCCCGCTCGCGCGCGCCGTAGCGCAGGTCGAGCACGGCGTTGCCGTGCATGCGGACGAAGGCGCTGCGGTCACGCCAGCGCGAGAGATAATCGGCGCTGTCGGCGACCGCCGCGCTGTTGTTGTAGGCGGCGTCGAGCGCGGCGCGGTCCATGCCGCGATAGAGGACGCCGGCCTTGGCTGCGATCCCGGCGCTCACGGCTCACGCTCCGGCCGGCTCGAGCGCGCGCGGCGCCAGGTGGCTGGTCAGCCGGCGCGCCACGTCGCGGCGCACCGTGTTGAATTCGGGCGACGACACATCGCGCGGCCGCGGCAGGTCGATCTGGATATCGCTCGCGATACGGCCCGGCCCCGCGCTCATCACCACCACCCGGTCGGAGAGCAGCACCGCCTCCTCGACCGAATGGGTGACGAAGATGACGGTGACGCCGGTGCGCGCCCAGATCTGCAACAATTCGCGTTGGAGCTGCTCGCGGGTCAGCGCGTCGAGCGCGCCGAACGGCTCGTCCATCAGCAGGATGTTGGCGTTGTTGGCCAGCACGCGGGCGATGGCGACGCGCTGCTTCATGCCGCCGGAGAGCTGGCTGGGATAGCGGTCGGCAAACTTCTCGAGGCCGACCAGCTTGAGGAACTCGTCGGCAATCGCCGCGATCTCGGTGCGCGGCAATCCGCGCTGGCGCGGGCCGAAGCCGATATTCTGGCGGACCGTCATCCACGGAAACAGCGCGTAGTCCTGGAACACCATGCCGCGATCGCTGCCCGGGCCCGTCACCGGCTTGCCGTGCACGGTGACCTCGCCGCTGGTCGGCTCCTCGAAGCCGGCGACGATGCGCAGCAAGGTCGACTTGCCGCAGCCCGACGCACCGATCAGGCAGACGAACTCGCCCCGGGCGATGGTGAGATCGACGCGCGCCAGCGCCTCGATCTCGCCGTCGCCGACCGCGAAGCGCTTGGTGACGCCGCGGATCGCGAGCAGCGGCTGGCGGACGGCGTCAGGCATGGTGCTGCGGGCTCCAGCTCAGCAGGCGGTTCGAGATCATCACGATGATGCGGTCGGTGATGAAGCCGCACACGCCGATGACGATCATGCCGGTCACCACCAGATCGGTGCGCGACAGCGTGCGGCCGTCCATGATGACCGAGCCGAGGCCGGTCGGTACCCCGGTCATCTCGCCGACCACGATCAGGATCCAGGCGAAGCCGTGGGCGATGCGCAGCCCGTTGAAGATCGACGGCAGCGACGCCGGCAGCACGACCTGGCGGAACATCGCCGGCCCGGAGCAGCCGAGCATGGCCGCCGCCTCGAACAGCCGCACGTCGACCGAGCGCACACCGAAGATGGTGTTGAGCAGGATCGGATAGAACGCACCCAGGAAGACCAGGAAGATCGCCGCGTTGGGGCCGAGACCGAAGAAGATCATCGACAGCGGCAGCCACGCGGTGACCGGGATCGGCCGCAGCAGATTGATGGTCGGATCAAGCAGCTGGCGAAGGATCTTGACGCGGCCGATCAGCAGACCGAGCGGTATGCCGATGGCGGCGGCGAGGAAGAAGCCGCCATAGACGCGCTCCATCGACTTCCAGATGTGGGTGAGAATGGTGGCGCTGAACGCGTCGTCGTACACGCCGCCAAACGAGAAGTCATACATCATGATCGCGACGTCGCGCGGACTCGGAATGAGACGGGTGCCGGTAGTGGCGACCGCGACGTGCCAGCACACGACGAACGCGGCAGGAAAACCGACGCCGAGCACGACGGCTCTGATCCGGTCATGCAGTTGACGGCGGCGGCGCGCCGCCGCCGGCGCCTCCGATGCGCTCTGCGGCGTGACTTCCGGAAGCGCCGTGACGTGCTCGCTCACATTGTTCCCCGGCCGCGTCCCCTTACTGGAATTGCGTGGTGACGAACTTGTCCAGGTCGATCATCTGGCGCAGCTGCTTGTTCTCGTACATGAGCTGCGTGTAGGCCTTGGCGCGCTGCATGAACTCCCCGTCGATCTTCCAGGCGAGCTCGACGTTCGGCACCGCAAGCTCGACCGACTTCTTCTGCTGGCCGAGCTTCGCCACCGCCATGTCGACAATCTCCGGCTGGTGCGCCATCGCGTAGTCGACCGCCTTCTTGTGCATCTCGACAACCATCTTGATGCGCTCGGGGTTTTCTTTGACCTGTTTCTGGTTGGCCGACAGGATCATGTTGAGCGAGCCGATCGGCGTCGAGTACGGATACTCGACCAGCACGCCGGTCCCGTTGGCGAGGCTGATGCCGGCCGCCGGCTCCGCCCCCCCCCAGGCAACGACATCGCCCCCCGCCCGCGCCGCCCCCCGG
>Ga0081540_1000137_pt1 | contig 78366 bp, 79 predicted proteins | sample TabmetS2T1R1_FD_71024 | JGI IMG/M metagenome (GOLD analysis project Ga0081540, IMG submission 71024) | Tabebuia heterophylla rhizosphere microbial communities from the University of Puerto Rico - S2T1R1 | ecosystem: Host-associated > Plants > Roots > Rhizosphere ...
AGCCACCCCGAGAGCGGGATGACGGTCACGTTCGCCATCGCGTACCCGGTGGAGACCCAGGCGATCTGGTCCAGCGGGGTGCCGAAGCTCGCCCGGATGTCGCTGAGCGCGACGTTGACGATGCTGATGTCGATGACCGCCATCAGCGCGCCGAGCATCGCGGCGACGGTGATCCAGAGCTTGCTTCCCTGGATGGGAGTCTGCTCGGCCATGACGCGCCTCAGTTGGTCCGGACGGTGACGACCGCGCTCATGCCGGGGCGAAGCGGGACCTCGGGAGCCCGGTCCAGGCGGACGAGCACCGGCACGCGCTGGACCACCTTCACGAAGTTGCCGCTGGCGTTGTCCGGCGGAAGGAGGGCGAAGCGGGCACCCGAGGCGCCGGCCAGGCTCTCGACATGACCCTGGAAGTCACGCCGGCCATAGGTGTCGACGCGTACGGTGGCCTTCTGCCCCGGCTTCATCTCGCCGATCTGGTCTTCCTTGAAGTTGGCGACGACCCAGATGTCCTGGAGCGGCACCAGCGCCAGCATCGGGCGCTCCGGGCCGACCAGCTGGCCCTGCTCCACGGTGCGCCGGCTCACCACGCCGTCGACCGGAGCGCGGATCTCGGCATAGCTCCGGTTCAGCGCGGCGAGGTCGTAGGCAGCCTGCGCCTGATCGACACGGGCCTGGGCGGCCAGGACGGCAACCTCGGAGGCCTTCACCTGATCGGGCGCGGTCTCGGCGGCGGTGAGGCGGCCCTGTGCGGTGGTCAGCCCGCCACCGGACGAGGCGAGGTTGGCCTCGGTGCTCGCGAGATGGGCCCTGGCCTGATCGAGCTGTGCATGCGCCTGCTCGGCACGGGAGCGCCGGGCGTCGACGTCGGCGCGGGAGATGGCCTCTGCCTTGGCGAGGTCCTGCGCCCGGACCCAGTCCGCCTGGGCGAGCCGATCGGCAGCCTCGGCCGCCTCCACCTCGGCTTTCGCCTGGGCGAGAGCGCTCCGCGTGGAGGCCATGCTGGAGCTGGCCACGGTCACGCCACCGCGCGCCTGGCGGAGCGAGGCGTCCGAGTTCACCTGGGTGAGCCTGAGGTTCACCTGCGCGGAGGAAAGGCCAGCCCTCGCCGACTCGAGGTCCGCGCGGGCCGAGGCCAGCTTCGCGTCGAGGTCCTTCGGATCGAGCTGCACGAGCAGGTCACCCTGCTTCACCGACTGGTTGTCGATGACCAGGACCTTCTCGACCTGCGCGGAGACGCGCGGGCTGACGCTGACGACCCGGCCCTCCACCTGGGCGTCGTCGGTGCTCTCCTTGCCGTGGCCCAGGACCCAGACCCCGAGCGCGCCCACGACGGCGAGCGCGGTCAGACCGCCGAAGACCTTGGTCGAGCGGCGCTGGGCGAAGGCGAGCCTCGCGGGCGGGGCGGGGACGACCTCCGGCACGACGGCCGGCACCTCTCGCGGGGCGTGGTCACGCGGCGCGGGGTCCCGAAGAGCAGTGGTGGTGGCTGCGGACATGGGTGATTGCTCCTGAGTTGCTGAGGTCCGATGACGGAGAGGGTTCGGTCCCGGGTCACTCGTGGCGGAACACGTCCACGCGACCGCGGAGCTTCTCGATGAGGTCCACGAAGGTGTCGCGCTCGGCCGGAGTGAGCGCGTGCATGAGGTCCTGCATCCGCCGCAGGTGGTCCGGCAGCACCGAGGCGAGGAAGTCCAAGGCCCGCGGCGTGAGGCGAACGCGGTAGGTGCGCCGATCGGCGCCCGCGTCGTCCCGGGTGACGTACCCCGATTCGACCAGGCCATCGATCAGCCCGGTCATCGCGGCCCGGGTGACGCCGGTCCAGTCGGCGAGCTCCGCCGGAGTGAGCCCGTCCTCGCTGTCGGACTTGTACAGCGCGATCAGGACCTGCCAGCGACCGCGCGACAGGCCGTAAGCCTGGTAGTGCTGCTCGAGCGCCGCGTCGAACTCTCGGTAGAAGTACAGGAGCGGGACGCAGGCCGAGACCGCGTCCCGGTCGAGCCCGGGAATCGTCCGCGCCAGCCGCTCGAGCTTCTCGAACTTGGGGCAGGGTGATGATTTCATGCCTTGATAGTTAAGACGTTGATCATCAACTGTCAAACCAGAAGGGGATGGCCCGGTTTGTCCACCCGTGTCAGGGGGTTAAGCGATGTTCGCGCCCCTCCGGCACCCCGCCGGCCGTCATGTGGGGTCCTGTGCGCAAGCTCAATTTGACCGAACTGGAGTGGCTTCCCTACGCCATCGCCCCGGGGGTCGGCGGGGAGGTCCGCGACGTGGGCCGTGCAGTGGGCACACGCAACGTGGGCCTCCGCATCCAGCGCATCCCGCCGGGCGCCCGGGCCTCCCGCCGCCATCGGCACCTGTTCCAGGAGGAGCTCCTGGTGGTGGTGCGCGGCGAGGGCACCCTCGTCCACGGGGACGAGCGCGTTCTGGTGCGCTCGGGCGACTTCGTCAGCTACCACGCGGGCGACCCCGAGGCGCACACGCTCGAAAACACCGGCCAGGGGGTGCTCGAGGTCTGGGCCTTCGGTGACCGGGTGCCGCACGAGGTCTGCGTGTATCCGGACGAGCAGGTGGCGTACGTCGAGGCCCTCGGCGGCGACGTGCCACTGGGCGACGTCGAGGCGTGGGCCACGCTCGCCGGCCGCGGAAACGGGATCGAGCCCGTCACCCCTGACGAGGCCGAGGACTGAGCGGTCTCGCTGCGGCGCGAGTCCTCGCGGGACATGTCGCTCGATGAACTGCACACCCGGGTCGGTTCCGGGCGGACCTGACACCCGTCACGGGACCCGAGCGAAGAGGCGGATCTCTTTGTTATGCCGCCGCACCCGTGAGCCCCACCCCCGTCCTCGAGGTCGAGCAGCTCGTCAAGCGCTACCGCGACGTCACCGCGCTGGCGGGGGTGTCGCTCACCATCGGAGCCGGGGAGATCTTCGCGTTGCTCGGTCCCAATGGCGCCGGGAAGACCACGCTCATCGGCGCGGTCTGCGGGCTGGTGAAGAAGACCAGCGGGACCATCCGCCTCTTCGGCGTGGACCTGGATCAGGACCCCCTGCGTCCCCGGTACGACGTGGGGCTGGTCCCCCAGGAGGTGAACTTCGATCCCTTCTTCACGGTCAGCGAGTCGCTGCGGATCCAGCTCGGCTACTACGCGCGGCCGCCTGACGAGGCGCGAATCCGCGAGGTGCTCGAGGCGCTCAGCCTCGGCGAGAAAACCAACGCGCAGACCCGGGCGCTCTCGGGCGGCATGAAGCGACGGCTCCTCATCGCCAAGGCGCTGGTGCACCGGCCCAAGCTGGTGTTCCTCGACGAGCCGACCGCGGGTGTGGACGTGGAGCTCCGGCGCGACCTCTGGGCCTACGTGCGCCGACTCCGAGCCGAGGGCACGACGGTCATCCTCACGACTCACTACCTCGAGGAGGCGGAGGAGCTCGCGGACCGGGTGGGCATCATCAACTCGGGGCGGCTGCTCCTGGTCGAGGACAAGCTCGCGCTCCTCCGGAGGATGGGGGAGAAGCGGGTGCGGATCACCTTCTCCGGACCCGTGGGGCCGCTCCCGTCGGGTCTCGACGGAAGGGCCGAGGTCGCCGAGGACCGACGCTCCCTGGTGGTGACCGAGCGCAACGGCACGCCGAGCGCGGGTGAGGTGCTCCAGCAGCTGTACCGCGGCGGCTTCCCCGTGGCGGAGGTGGACACCCGGGCGAGCCGCCTGGAGGACGTCCTGATCGAGATCCTTCACGGAAGCGAGGAGGCCGCGACATGAACGCCGTCGGCCTCCAGACGCTCTTCACGAAGGAGGTGCGCCGCTTCCTGCGCGTGCCGGGGCAGACGGTGCTCAGCCCACTCATCTCGACGACGCTCTACTTCGTGGTCTTCGGTGTGAGCCTGGGCGGCCGGATGGAGGAGGTCACCGGACAGCGGTACCTCCCGTTCATCGTCCCAGGCCTGGTGTTCCTCGGGCTCGCGAACAACGCCTTTCTCAACAGCAGCAGCTCGATGTTCATCATGAAGATCCAGGGGACCATCGTGGACCTCCTGGTCGCGCCGCTCGGGCCGTGGGAGATGCTGCTCGGATTCGTGGGCGGCGGGATGGTGCGCGGCCTCGCGGTGGGGCTGCTCACCTGGGCGGTCGCACTGATCTTCGCCGGGTTCCAGCTCGCACACCCGCTGGCGACGATCGGATTCCTGCTCGGGACGGCCTACGTCTTCTCGGCGCTGGGGCTCATCGCCGCGGTCTGGGCGGAGAAGTTCGAGCAGATCAACTTCTTCCCGACGTTCGTGATGCTCCCCCTGACGTTCCTGGGCGGCGTCTTCTACAGCATCAGCCGGCTCCCCGAGCCGTGGAGGACGATCAGCCACTTCAACCCCATGGTCTACATGGTCGAGGGATTGCGCTACGGGATGCTGGGGACGAGCGCGCTTCCACCTGGAATCGGCGCGCTGATCCTCCTGCTGCTGGCGGTCGTCTCGACAGCAGTGACCTACGCGCTGCTCGCGCGCGGCTACAAGCTCAAGCAGTGACAGAGCGTTTTGACCGGCGTGTGGTGAGCGGAGCGAGGTGGCCGAGACCGAGCGAGACGGCGCACACGAGGCTGCGCGTCGCAGCGAGAGGATCGGACGCCGCAGCGATCAACACACGCCGGTCGGAGCGCTCGTCAGCGCCGACGGTCGACGTCCACGAAGAATCGGCGGAGGATGTCAGCGACCTCCGCGGGCTGGTCGAGGTGGGGCCAGTGGCTGGTGTCCTCGATGAAGACGTTGGGGAGCTCCGGCACCGCCGCGCGCATCGCCATCGCTCCGTCGAGGGTTCGAACCGTGATCAGCAGCTTGGGACCGGGGAAGCGCCGGACGACGGTCGGGTCGCGCGCCAGCACCGACTCCATCGAGTCGACGTAGGTGTCGCGAGGGGTGAGCCCGAGGGTCGCCAGCACGTGCTGGCGGGTCTCCGGCCTCGCGTCGTGGAGGATCTGCTCGAACCAGGCCCGGCTCGAGGAGCGGAACCGCTCCGGGGCCACGGTCTCGCGCCACTCGGCGATCTCCTTCTCCGAGACTTTCCGGAGGTCGCCGGGCGGATCGACGAGGGCCACGCCCGAGAACCGGTCGGGGAAGCGAGCAACCGCCTCGCCGGTGACCGCACCCCCGTAGCTGTGTCCGACGACGATCGGCCGGTCCAGCCCGGTGCCCGAGACGACCGCGAGGACATCCGCCGCCATGGCAGACAGGTCACGATTCCCGTCCTTCGGCCGGTCGGACTCGCCGTGGCCTCGCTGGTCGAACGAGACCACCGTGCGGTCGGTCGCGAGGAGTGGAACCACCGCGTGCCAGTGGCTCCGGTCGCCGCCCCCTCCGTGCACGAGCACGACCGGAGTGCCCGGACCGCTTCCGGTCCTCTCCACCCGTAGCCGTCCGGCGGTTCCGTCCACCCAGTCCATGGCGGGGCGGGACGCTAGCCGCGGAGAGCGGGCGGCCGCCATAGCCGTGAGGAGCGTGTTACAGCTCATTCCGTCGATGCTGGCCGCACGTCCGCACATCGAGCCCCGCCGCGTTCCGGGGGCCGACTCCGTGGTGGTGAGCGAGATCTACCTCTCGCTGCAGGGGGAGTCGTCTCACCAGGGGCTGCTCTGCAGCTTCGTGCGGCTGACCGGATGTCATCTCCGGTGCCGGTGGTGCGACTCGGCCTTCGCCTTCCGCGGCGGGACGCGGATGTCGGTGAGCGAGGTGGTCGAGCGGGTGAAGGCGCTCGGCTCGCCGCGGGTGGAGGTGACCGGGGGGGAGCCACTCCTCCAGCCGGGTGTCTATCCGTTGATGGAGGCGTTGCTCGAGGCGGGGATGGTGGTGCTGCTCGAGACCTCGGGAGCAATCGACGTCCGGCTGGTGCCGCCGGCGGTCCACAAGATCGTGGACGTGAAGTGCCCCGGCTCGGGCGAGGCGGACCGCAACGACTGGCGCTGCCTGGAGAGCCTGACCGCGCGGGACGAGCTGAAGTTCGTGCTGGCCTCGCGCGAGGACTACGCGTGGGCCAGGGCGTGCATCGCCCAGCGCGATCTGGACCGCGGACCGGCGGGACTGCTCTTCTCGACGGTGCACGGTGAGCTGTCGCCGACGGACCTGGCCGAGTGGATCATCGCCGACCGCCTCCCGGTGCGCTTCCAGCTGCAGCAACACAAGGTGCTCTGGGCGCCGGACGCGCGCGGAGTCTGATCGCCTCCGGGTCGCGGGGTCAGATGACGACGCGAGGCGCGGCGGTCGCCGTGTCGCCGGTGTTCGGCGTTCCCGTCGGTTCGATGAGAAGGATGTGGGCCTCCTCGTCGGCGACGGGCCGGTGCTCGACGCCCTTCGGGACGACGTAGAGCTCGCCGGGGCCGAGCTCGATGTTCCCGTCGCGCAGCTCGATCCGGAGACGGCCCTTCAGCACGAGGAAGAAGTCGTCGGTGTCCTCGTGACGGTGCCAGCTGAAGGGACCTTTCAGCTTCACCACCATCAGGTCGTGCCCGTTGAACTGGCCAACCGTGCGCGGACGGTAGTGCTCGGAGAAGGTGGCGAGCTTTTGAGCCAGGTTCACGCCGTTCATGCGCCGCTCCGTTCGGGTTGGGCCCAGCGTCCCGAAGAGTGACCGCGACGCAGGCCCGGTGCCAGCACAGTTCCCTGCCGGAGGGGTCGTCGGGTCCGCGGTGTCCGTAACGAGGTGTCTGGCACCTCGACCGGCTTCACCCACCTCCCGAGGGCCCGTAACGAGGTGTCTGGCACCTCGACGCGGGACCCGGGCGGGTCTCGCAGTCCATCACCGCTTCAAGCTCGCGAGGTCGACCACGAAGCGGTACTTCACGTCGCTGCGCACCATCCGATCGTAGGCCTCGTTGATCTTCTGGATGGGGATCATCTCCACGTCGGACACGATCCCGTGCTTGCCGCAGTGGTCGAGCATCTCCTGCGTTTCGGGCATCCCGCCGATCGCGGAGCCGGCCAGTCGCTTGTTCCCCCGGATCAGAGAGAACGCCCCGATCTGCAGCTTCTCCGGAGGCACGCCGACCATCACCATCGCCCCACCCGGACGGAGCGTTCCGAGGAAGCCCTCCACGTCGTGCTGCGCGCTGATCGTGTCGAGCACGAAGTCCAGCTTCCCCGCGAGTGGCTTGAGCGCGTCGGGCGACCGGGTGAGCACGAAGCGGCTCGCTCCCAGCCGGTGCGCGTCGGCCTCCTTGGACGCCGAGGTGCTGAAGAGCGTCACCTCCGCCCCGAGTGAGCGCGCGAGCTTCACGCCCATGTGTCCCAGCCCACCGAGCCCGATCACCCCGACCCGCTGGCCGCTCTGCACCTTCCATTGCCGGAGCGGGGACCAGGTCGTGATGCCGGCGCAGAGGAGAGGCGCGGCGGCGGCCGGGTCGAGCCCGTCGGGGACGCGGGCCACGAAGTGCTCCTGGACCACCAGCTCGCTCGAGTAGCCGCCGTAGGTCGGCGTCTTCCGGTCCATCTCCGTGCCGTTGTAGGTCAGCGCCACGCCCTCGACGCAGAACTGCTCGGTTCCAGCGCGGCACTGCTCGCAGTGGCCGCAGGAGTCCACCATGCAGCCGACGCCGACCAGGTCGCCGGCCTTGTACCGGGTCACCTCGCGCCCGACCCGGGTCACCCGGCCGACGATCTCGTGGCCGGGCACCATGGGGAAGATGCCGCCGCCCCACTCGTCCCGGGCCTGGTGGACGTCGGAGTGGCAGACGCCACAGAACAGGGCGTCGATCGCCACGTCTCGCGGACCCGGTTCACGACGGTCGATGGCGAATGGAGCCAGCGGGGCACCGGCAGATCGTGCGGCGTAGGCAGGAACACTCATTGGAGACCCTCTCGGAGAGGAGCCCGGGCACCCGGGCTCGCAGGAGTTGTCTGCCGCTTGAAGGGCGCAAGGTGAACTCAAAGAGGCCACAAGCGCCTTGTAGAGTTGCTTCAGAATGCCCTCTACCCGACTCGACGCACTGGCAGAGTTCCTCGCGGTTGCTCGCCATCGCAGCTTCACGGCCGCCGCCGCCGAGCTCGGGGTGACTCCGAGTGCGATCAGTCAGGCGGTCCGCCAGCTGGAACGGCAGATCGGCGTCGCTCTGCTGACGCGCACGACCCGGAGCGTGGCGCTGACCGACCCGGGCCGACGGCTGGTGGACGAGAGCGGACCCGCCGTTGCGCAGGCGCTTGCCGCGCTCCGGGGTGCCGGCGCTGCTCCCGAAGAGGTGACCGGAATGGTCCGGCTGACGGTGCCGGAGCTCGCGCTTTCGACGGTGGTCGCTCCCATCGTCCCCGCGTTCGTGTCGCGGTACCCGCGGGTGAGCCTGGACATCCAGGTGGAGAACCGGTTCGTCGACATCGTGACCGAGGGCTACGACGGCGGCATCCGCCTCGAGGAGTCTCTCGAGAAGGACATGGTTCAGCTGAACCTCACCGGGCCGGCAGCATTCGTGGTCGCCGGAGCACCGAGCTACCTGGCCGCACGCGGCGTCCCCGAGAGCCCCCGCGACCTGTTAGCTCACGACTGTCTGGGCTACCGCACGCAGACCACCGGCGCGGTGTATGCGTGGGAGCTGGTTCGCGGAAAGCGCCTGTTCCGGGTCCCGGTTCGCGGCCCGCTCGTGTCGAATGACGGCCGGTTGGTCCAGTCGCTCGTCGAGGCAGGACTGGGTCTCGGGTACCTCTGGGAGCCGCACGCTCGGGAGGCGTTGCAGACGGGGCGGGTCCGACAGGTGCTCCGCGACTACACCGCGGAGGTCGCGGGCCTCTTCCTCTACTACCCAGGACGTTCGGTCTCCCGGGCGTTCCGCGCCTTCATCGACCTGTGCCGGGAGATGGTCGGCCCGCGAAAGCGCTCGACCCGGGGCGCTCCGGTCACTCCCTGAGATCGCCCGGGAGACCCATGACGAGGTCTCCATGACGAGGTCTCTGACACCTCGGTCCCGGTAACGAGGTCTCCGTAACGAGGTGTCTGGCACCTCTAATGGCACCTCTAATTCTTGCGTGATCTCCGTGGGTTCCGCTTGTCGCCGAGCCAACGAGGCGTGGAGCGGGAAGGGACACTCGCCCGGATGGCCAGCGGGCTGGCAGGCGGCGGGAAAGCCTCAGCGTACCGGCGCGAGCAGCTCCGCGAAGCTCACCCGCGTCGCGTGCACCCCGAGGCACACCGCCGCAACGCCGATGCAGGCGAACCACGCAGGAACGATGAATGCCTTCCGCCGATGCTCGAACTGGCCCACCGCGAACCACGCCACGTACGCGGGGATGAGCAGCACCATCAGCCCGGTCCCCAGGCTCCGGCCGAACGCGTGCCGGAGGATCGGGATGGTCAGCGCCGCCGCGACTATCGAGAAGATTGCACCCGTCCAGGCCAGCATCGTGCGAAGGTTCCCCGCGGGGAGGTCTCTACCATGGGCGCAGTCCGCAGCGTCTTCTTCTGGGCCATGTTCGGCGGCCTGGCCGGAACCTGGGCTGGAGGGCTGATCTCCCGCGCGTTCCTGCCCTGGTTCAACACCCCGGGCGCGGGCATCGCCTCCCAGTGCGCGTGCGAGCCGCTGGCCATCAACACCGTCTCTCACACGCTGGGAATCGAGCTCGGAGGGATGGTCATCGGCGCGGTCGTCTTCGCGGTCCTGGCGATCGTCCTCGGCGCCGGACGGAGCCGGAAGGTCGAGCCGCCCGCCCCGGCGACGCCGCCCGCCGCGGCCTGAGCAACGCGATCTTCTCCGGTCGGGTGAGCTGCTTGAGCGCCCACTCGCGCCGGAGGGCGGCGCTCCGGTCGGCCGCCGGCTCGAGGTAGACCAGGCGCACGGGCAGCCGGCTCCGAGTGTAGGCCGCGCCTCGGCCGCTCCCATGGACCCTCAGGCGCTGCTCGAGGTCGTTGGTGGCACCGGTGTACAGCGACCCGTCGCAGCAGCGGAGCATGTACACGCACCAGTCGTGCATCGCGAGGGCGGGAAGGCTGGTCAGCCCGGGTGGCGACATGCTACGGCACCGGGCCGCCCATGGCCCGTTTCCTCTTCTCCGCGCTCGCCGTTCTCGCGCTCCTGGGCTGCCAGAAGGGCAGCTCTTCGGAGCGCATCACCCTCGACCTTGCCCAGAAAGCAAAGGGGGGCACACCCCTCGCCACGTTCAAGGGCGGCTCCATCACGGTCGAGGAGGTCAACCACCAGCTCGCCGCGCTTCCGCCGATGGTCCGGATGCGTCTGCAGAGCCCGGCGGCCCGGAAGGACTACATCGAGGGCCTGATCCGGGTGGAGCTCCTCGCCCGTGAGGGAATCCACCAGGGACTGCAGAACGACCCCGAGGTCGTGGAGACGGTGAAGAAGGTCCTCGCCCAGAAGACGCTCCAGCAGACCCTGGAGAAGAATGCGCCCCAGCCCACCGACGACGAGGTGAAGGCCTGGTACGACAACCATCAAGCGGACTACCAGCGCCCGGAGATGATCCAGGTGCAGGACCTCTTCCTCACCGCCGACTCCAAGGACGCGGCCAAGCGAAAGGCACGCTCTGCGGAGGCGGAGAAGCTCCGTGCCAAGGCCAAGGCGCTGAAGCCGGACGACGAGGCCGGATTCTCGGCCCTGGTCAAGGCCAGCTCGGACGACGCCCTGACCAAGCAGCTCGGCGGTGACCTGCGGCTGATGCCCACCACCGACCTGGAGGCGCGGTACGGGCCCGAGGTGGGGCAGGCCGCGAAGGCTCTCCAGAGCGCGGGCGACCTGTCGCCGGTGGTGGCGACCGACAAGGGCTTCCACCTCCTCCGGCTCAAGTCCCGGGTCCCTGCGCGCGTCCAGACGCTCGAGGAGGTGAAGATGCAAATCCGCAACCGCCTCTACAGCGAGAGGCGCACCGCCGCGAGCGACGAGCTGCTGAAGCGCCTGAAGACCGAATCGGGCTACACGGTGGACGAGGCTGCCCTGGCGCAGATCCAGGTCGCTCCCGCGAGTCCCGGCACCCCCGCAGCAGGACATCCGGGCATGACCACGCTCCCCGGGGGCTTGCCGGGTGCTGGAAGGCCGACGGTCGCCCCGCCGCCGCAGCGCCCGCCACCGCCATCGACGAAATGACGCGGTCGCCCCTGCCCCGGGCTGCGGCCCTCCTGCTCCTCGTGGCCGCCGGCTGTCACCGACGGCCTCCCGAGGACCCGAGCGCAGCGCCGGTGGCATGGGTCAATGGACAGGTCCTGACGCGAGCGGAATTCGAGCGCGAGCTCGCCCGTTCTCTCGAGCTGGCCGATGGGAGCACCGCCCCCACTCCGGATCAGCTCGGCGCCCTCCGCCACACCGTCCTCCAGGCACGGCTGGACCGGCTCCTGTTCGTCCAGGAGGCCAAGACGCGGGGCCTCGAGATATCCCCCGCAGAGGTGGAGCAACGGCTGCAGCGCATGCGGGCGGACTGGCCTCCCGAGGAGTTCGAGGCGCTGCTGGCCCAGCGACACCAGACGCTCGACGAGCTTCGAGCCGAGCTAAGGGCCCAGCTGGTCCAGGAACGGCTCTTCCACGAGCTGGTCTACCCCCGGGTGGCGGTCACTGAGGAAGAGATCCGGGCCGAGCTGGATTCGCACCCCCAGCTGCTCCAGGAGCCCGAGCAGGTCCACGCAGCGCAGATCGTCGTGAAGGAGCTCGACCAGGCCAAGGAGATCCGGACGAAGCTGCGCGAGGGCGCGAAGTTCGCCGACCTCGCGCGCGAGCGCTCGCTCTCCGCCGACGCCAAGGACGGCGGCGACCTGGGGTGGTTCCCGCGCGGGGTGATGCCGCCTCAGTTCGACGCGGTGGCTTTCTCGCTCGGGGCAGGGCAGATCTCCGACGTGGTGACGACGGATTACGGGTTCCACATCTTCAAGCTCCTCGAGCGCCGCCCAGCACGGAAGCGGGACCTCGCCTCCGTACGGGGCGAGGTCGAGCGCCGCTTGCTCCGCGCCAAGCAGGAGCAGGCTCAGACCGATTTCGTGACTCAGCTCCGCTCCAAGGCGGAGATCCGCATCAACGAGACCCTGGTGGCGCAGGTCGTTCCCCGTGCGCCGGCCGGCCAGGCTCAGGAGATTCACCGATGAGACGTTTCATCATGGCCGGGCTCGCCGGACTCGCCCTGCTTGGAGCTCCGCGGGCGCGCGCCGAGCTGGTCGACCGCGTGGCGGCGGTGGTGAACACCGACGTGATCACCCTGTCCGAGGTGGAGAAGCGCGCCGCCCCCGAGCTGGCCCGGATCGATCAGGAGACCTCGGGGCCGGAGCGGGCCCAGAAGCGGGCCGCGGCGCTGAAGCGCGTCCTGGACGCGATGATCGACGAGAAGCTCGTGGACAACGAGCTGAAGGAGCTCAAGGTCCAAATCGGCGACAAGGAAGTCGACGCGGCGATCGACGAGGTGAAGAAGAGCTACAACCTCAACGACGAGCAGCTGCAGCAGGCAGTGGCGCGCGAGGGCTACACCGTCGCCGAGTACCGCGAGCAGATGCGCAAGCAGATCGGCCGCTACAAGCTGATCGCCGAGAAGGTCCGGAAGAACGTCAAGGTCTCGGAAGCGGACGTTCAGACCGAGTACGACCGGATGACCCGTTCCGAGGGCGAGGACTACGAGGTGCACGTCCGCCACATCCTCATCGCGGTTCCCCGCAACGCTTCGCAGGCACAGGTGGAGCAGGCGCGGCGGAAGGCGGCCGCGGTCGCGGTGGAGGCTCGAGAGCCTGGAGTGAACTTCGCCGAGCTGGCGAAGAAGCGCAGCGAGGGCAGCAGCTCCTCGGATGGCGGTGACCTCGGTTTCTTCAAGCGCGGGACGATGGTTCCCGAGTTCGAGCGCGTCGCGTTCAACCTCAAGACGGGTGAGGTCTCCGAGCCGGTGCGAACCCAGTTCGGCTGGCACGTCCTGAAGCTGGAGGAGATCCGCAAACTGGGCATGAAGCCGCTGGCCGAGGTCCGTCCGGAGATCGAGGACCGCCTTCGCAAGGCGCAGGCCGACCGGCTGACGTCTCAATACATGGAGACGCTCCGCAACGCCGCGGTGGTGGAGAAGAAGATCTGAGCGCCTCTCCCGCGGCCGGCCGTCCGCGGGTCGGCATCTCCCTCGGAGATCCCTCGGGCATCGGCCCCGAGATCGTGGACCGGGCGCTCGCGCACCCCGGTGTTCGGCGGGTGCTGGTTCCTGTGGTGTTCGGCGACGGCCCGACGCTGGAGCGGCTTCAGCGCCTGCGTCAGCTGCCTCGGGTCGAGCCGGGCGAGCGGCTTCCGACCGAGGGGCCGGCACGGGTGGCGATCACCGAGCTGCCGGCGAAGGACCGGGCTCCGGGGAAGCCATCGCGCGCCGGAGGCAAGGCGCAGCTGGCCTACGTCCGCGCGGCGGTCGAGGCGGCCGTCCGCGGTGACGTCGATGCGCTGTGCACCGCGCCGGTCTCGAAGGAGCAGATCACCCGCGCCGGGATCCGCTTCATGGGGCACACCGAGCTCCTCGCCGCGTCCTTCGGACGCGAGGTGCTGATGCTGATGGATGGGCCGCGCGTGAAGGTGGCGCTGGCCACCAACCACCTCGCGCTTCGCGACGTGCCGCGGGCAATGGACAAGAATCGGCTCGCGGCCCAGCTCCAGCTCCTCTCGGCATCGCTGCAACCGGTGCTCGGGCGACGACCGCGCATCGCGGTCTGTGGCCTGAATCCGCATGCAGGAGAGGGAGGCCTGCTCGGGGACGAGGAAGTGCGGGTCATCGCTCCGGCGATCGCGCTGGCACGCCGTCGAGGCGTCGACTGCACGGGGCCCTGGCCGGCGGATGGGCTCTTCGCGCGGCCCGACCGGATGCCGGCGGACGTGGTGCTCGCGATGTACCACGACCAGGCGCTGGTGGTGGCGAAGGCGCTCGACTTCGACCGGACGGTGAACGTGACGCTGGGTCTGCCGGTGCCTCGCACCTCACCCGATCACGGAGTGGCCTACGCGCTGGCCGGGAAGGGGAAGGCGAGCGCCGAACCGATGGTCGCCGCGCTGCTCAAGGCCGCTCAGCTGGCCGTGCCAGCAAGTCGGCGGCCACGGCGCGCTCCTCCCGTTGCACGCCGACGCTCCTAGCTGAGCTGTCGGCCGCAGGTCGAGGACGAGCCGCCGAAGGTGTCAGACACCTCGTAGTGACACCTCGTCGTGGACCTCGTGTTGGCGAGCTGCAAGCCCCGGAACGTCAGCCCGAAGCTGCCCCTCAGCTCGCGGAAGTCAGCGTGATCTCGGCGATTTCCGGAGTGGCGAAGAGCCGCATCGGCGGGCCCCAGAAGCCGGTCCCCCTGTGGGCATAGACCCAGACACCGAGCAGCTTGCGAAGCCCACGGACGACTGGTTGCTGAAGGCGCACGAAGAAGTGAAAGGGGAAGATCTGCCCGCCGTGCGTGTGACCCGAGAGCATCAGGTCCACGCCATGGGGTGCCGCGCGGATGATGGCCCGGGGCTGATGCGCCAGCAGCACGCGCGGTACACCCTCCGGAGCGCCGGCGAATACGAGGTCCGGCCGGCTCTCGTGATCGGCGAGGAACTGCTTGCCGTGCAGGTCCGGGATCCCGCCAATGACCACCGCGCCGCCCTCGCGCTCCACGACCCGGTGCTCGTTGTGGAGCACCGTCAGGCCGAGCGCTTCCACCATCCGCACCGATTCCCGGCCACCCCAGTAGTACTCGTGGTTGCCGGTCACGAAGTAGACGCCGTACGGCGCCTCCAGGTCGGCGAGCGGCTTCAGCGCCTGCTCGACGACGTTCGGAGGACCGTCCACCAGGTCGCCGGTGATGGCGACGACATCCGGTCGCAGCGCGTTCACGCGATCCACCACCCGGCGCAGGAAGTCCTCGCCGAGCCGCGCGCCGATGTGGAGGTCGCTGATCTGCACGATGCGGAACCCGGCGACGCCCGGTGCGAGCTTCTCCAGTGGCACGCGCACCCGGCTCAGCACCAGGCGACCGCGCGCGGTCCACATCGCAAACGGGACGAGCAGCGCCGTTCCCAGCGCGATCGACACCGCCTGCAGCCGCGCCTGATGCACGGTCGCAACGGCACCGGGCCAGCCGTGAAACAGGCCGTAGAGCAACCGTCCCAGATCCGTGACGGCGGTGACCGTCAGCAGGATGCCCGACACCCCGAGCCAGCCGATCGCGAGCGGCGGGAAGATCCGGCTCGGCCAGCCACGATCTCGACGGGAGAAGATGAATCCCACCGGGACCAGCACCACCAGGACGGCGAGCAGCGCGCACCCGAGGACCGCCAGCACAGGAGGCAGCGAGGGAGCCACGAACAGCCGGTGTGCAACGTACACGTGAAGGAGCGCGAACACCCCCAGCGCAGTGAGGAAGGGTGCGAGGAAACCGGAGCGACGGCGTGGGCTCATACAGTGGCCGGGAGGCCTAACGGGTACAGCCCCTTCCTGCATGCGCAGCGGCCCCCCGGACGACAGATAAACGCCCGGAAAGGAACCCTTCCCGGCCGTCGAGGCAATCGCTGGAGACGGTGGTCGTCTCCAGGGCACGGTGAGCGGATGAAGCCGCCAGCCGCTGAGGGAAGGAACGGAAGAGCAGTCATGAACTCGATCATCTCGGAAAAGCGATTCGCCTTCGTCGCGCTGCCGTTGCTGCTCGCGACCCTCGCACTATTCTACGTGCTCGGGGCGGCCGCGCTGTTCGCCGAGGCGGCCAACGCGCACCAGGACATGGCCCGGCATGGGCGCAGTGAGCTGGTCTCGCCCGTCATCGAGATCCGCGGTTAGTCGTCGAAACCAGGGCGGAGAGCCGAGCTCGGTTCTCCGCCTGGAAGAACGGCGCGCGGAGCAGGGAGGACAGCGCGCGCTTGGGGATGCACCAGAGCTGAAGTGAATCCTCCCACTCGCCGAGCACCGCCACCGCTCGCGCCTCGCCGTCGTCGCGGAACTCCTCGTTGCAGCGCTCGACGAGGTCGCGCGGCTCCCGGACCTCCCAGCCTTCCTCGCCGTGCCCGGCATCGACGATGAGCGCGACCTCCGGATCCTCGCGAACATCGAGCACCTTGAGGAGCCGGGCCGAGCCTCCGATCCGCTCACAGAGCGGGCCGATCAGCTCGTCAGGGCGAAGGTCCAGCGCGATGGAGAGCCCACCATCGAGGGTACCCGCATCGCACAGCGCGAGGAGCTGCTGCCCTGGAGGGACGTGGGCACCGTCGGTGAGTAGTCCCAGATGCTGGAGCTCGGCCTTGAGGCTCATCGGGGAATAGGTGTGCCGACTGGAACGGTCGGGCGCAACTCCTCCGCATCGAGCGGCGGGCCGACAACAGCCACCACCACACGATCGGGCATCATCAGCCGAGCGGCTCGATGAACGGGTTGTCCGGGGCGACCACCCGGTTCTTCCCGCGGCGCTTGGCCTCGTAGAGTCGCGCGTCCGCGGTGGTGAGCACGGCGTCGAACGTCTCGCCGTCCGCGGGCCAGCTTCCGAGGCCGGCGCTGACGGTCATCTGTCGCTGCTCCCCACGGCCCACCTGGATGCTCACGCGCGCGAGCTCCGCGCGGATGTGCTCTACCCGCTGGTGGGCCTGCTCCACCGCGGTCTCGGGAAACGCAACGACGAACTCCTCGCCTCCGAAGCGGGCGACGAGGTCGCTCTTTCGCACCGACGAGCGCAGCCGCGTGGCGACGGCCTGGAGCGCGCGATCGCCCACCGGGTGCCCGAACGTGTCGTTGAACGCCTTGAACCCGTCCAGGTCCAGGATGGCCACGCTCAGCGGCGAGCCCCGGCGGCGAGCGCGCGCCAGCTCCTCGTCGATCCGCTCGACGAAGGGTGCTCGCTGCGACAGGCCCGTGAGGTGGTCGACCCCGATCATCAAACGGAGCCGCTTCGCCCGCTGCGCCACCGCCGCCATGATGATGCCGCCGAGCGCGAGCATCGCGAAGTGCACCGCCTGGGTCGCACGCCCCACCCCGCCGTCGGCGCCCTCGACCCCGAGGGGACCGGCCGCGATCCAGAGCAGCAGCGCGTGAGCGACGATGCACAGGCCGGCCGTCCAGAGGCAGAGCCGCCAGTCGTACCGAAGACCCGCGCTCATGATGACCAGGAAGTACAGCTCGTAGAGCGAGCGTGTCGGCAATGCCGCGTCGCCGTGCCGGAGCACGAAGAGCAAGGCGGCGGTGGTGAGCGCGACGTCAGCGGCACAGCTCAGCCACGGCACCCAGGGCTCGGCGACGTGGAACGCGAGCCAGGCCAGCAGTAGCGCGTGCAGGAGCCCCACCAGGAGCAGGAGCGTCAACCCGGTCCAGCGCTGGCCCGGCGCCATGGCGACGACGAGCACGCTCAATCCGGCCACCAGGAACAGCCGGACCCCGGCCACCCAGCGCTCGCCCGAGGCGCGGGCGCGGAGGATCAGCTGGTCGGTCTCGGGACCGATCTGTCCGATGAGCGCGGCGAACGCGCTGCGGAGCCAGGCCGTGTCGGGGAGCACCACGGGACGCGGGACTTTACGGTCCGCTCGCAACGGGCGCGAGCACGATCAGCGGTCCTGGTCAGGCGCTGGAAACGGGGTCGGTCCAGAGCGCGGGCCTACACGTTGAAACGGAAGTGCATGCAGTCGCCGTCGCGGACGACGTACTCCTTGCCCTCGATCCGGAGCAGTCCCTTCTCGCGGACGGCGGCCTCGCTCCCGAGGCGAATCAGGTCCTTCCAGTCGAAGACCTCGGCCTTGATGAAGCCGCGCTCGAAGTCCGAGTGAATGACCCCGGCCGCCTCGGGGGCCTTCGCGCCCCTGTGGAAGGTCCAGGCGCGGCACTCCTGCTCGCCGACGGTGAAGAAGGTCTGTAGGCCGAGCATCCGGTAACCGGCGCGCACCACCTTGTGCAGCCCCGGTTCGCTCAGTCCCACCGAAGCCAGGAAGCCTGGGCGCTCCTCGGGAGGAAGCTGCTGGATCTCCGCCTCGATTCCCGCGGCCAGGGCCACCATCTCCGCGCCCTCGGCCTTCGCCAGCTCGCGGACGGCGGCCACGTGCGGATCGGCGTCCTCCTTGCCGAGCTGCGACTCGCCGATGTTCGCCACGTAGAGCACCGGCTTGTCGGTGAGGAGGAACAGCTCGCGAAGCTGCCGGTGCTCGTCGGAGGAAAGCTTCTGGGCCCGCACGGTCGTGCCCGCGTCGAGGCCAGCCTTCACCTTGTCCAGGAGCGCCAGCTCCACCTTGGCCTCGTCGCCCGCCTTGCCACCGGCCTTGGCGTTCCGCTGGGCGCGCTCCCGCCGCTTGTCGACCGTCTCGAGGTCCTTGAGGCAGAGCTCGGTGTCCACGATGTCGCGATCACGCTTCGGGTCCACGCCACCTTCGACGTGGGTGACGTTGGGATCCTCGAAGCAGCGCAGCACGTGCAGCACTGCGTCCACCTGCCGGATGTTCGCGAGGAACTGATTGCCGAGGCCCTCGCCCTTGCTCGCCCCCCGCACCAGGCCAGCGATGTCCACGAACTCCAGCGAGGTGGGGATGGTCTTCTGCGGCTTCACCAGCGCCGAGAGCTGGTCCAGCCGCTCGTCGGGCACCGGCACCACGCCGACGTTGGGCTCGATGGTGCAGAACGGATAGTTCGCCGCCTGCGCACCCGCGGAGGAGAGCGCATTGAAGAGCGTGGACTTGCCCACGTTGGGCAGTCCAACGATGCCGATTCCAAGTGCCACGAGCCCTGCTCCCTGCCCGCTCCCTAGACCTTCGGCTCGGGGCGACCCGGAGCCCCTGCGCTTCGTGAGACCTCGGCCAGGTACTGGTCGGCCAGATCCTTCTGCGTCTTGTCGTCGAGGTGCTTGTTCAAGAGCTTCTCGGTGATCTGGATGGCCAGGTCGGCGGCGGTCTTCTTCACGTCGGCCACTGCCTTGGCCCGCTCGTTCTCGATCTCCCGGAGGGCGTCCGTCTTCTGGGCCTCGGCCTCGGCGCGGGCCTTGGCGACGAGGTCGTTGCGGAGCTTCTCCACGTCCTCGGCGTTGCGACGCATCATGTCCGCCGCCTCGGCACGCGCCTTCTGGATCGCCTCCTTCTGCTCGGCGAGGAGACGCTCGGCCTCGGCGCGCTCACGCTTCGCCGATTCGATCGACGCGGCGATGGTCTTCTCCCGATCGTCCACCACCTTCAGGATGGGGCCCCACGCCACCCGACGGAGCAGCAGGGCCACCAGGAAGAAGGTGACCAGCGTCCAGAAGATGAGGCCGGGACGGACGTCGACGAGGTTGGAGGCGGCGAGGACGATGGGCATGGCGTGTGTACTCTCGAGTCAACGGCCCGGGGAGCGCCGGCTGCAGCGGCCCCCGGGCCCGAGGTCGACCGGTCTCAGCCGGCCTTGGTCGCGAGGAGGATGCTCACCACGAGGCCGAACAGACCGACGCCTTCGATGAGCGCCGCGGCGATGAGCATCGTGGTCCGGATGTCACCCGTGGCCGCCGGCTGACGGCCGGTGGCGTCGAGCGCCGAGGCTGCGAGGCGGCCAATACCGATTCCCACGCCGAGCACGCAGAGGCCTGCGCCGATGCCGGCAGAGAGGAAGGAGTAAGCGAGGTTGGTCATGACTTTCTATTTGTAACTTTCGACGTCGGGACCCGCTTGTGGGGGGGTCGTGGATGCCCTTCTGGACGACCTCCCGCGAGCCGCATCCGGCCGCGGGGTTCTCGTGAAATCGATTACCCTGGTGCGCTGACCGGCTTCGGCGCCAGCTGTGGCTTGGCGTGGGCCTCGTCGTGAGCCGCGTGCTCCTCGTGCCCGTGTTCGTCGTGGTGGCCCATCGCCACGCCCATCCCGATGAAGAGCGCCGAGAGCATCACGAAGATGTACGCCTGCAGGAAGCACACGAAGAGCTCCAGCAGGTAGATGAAGATCGCGAACGGCACCGCGACGACCGCCACCGTCGCGTGACCGATGATGAAGATCAGCCCCAGCAGGCTGAAGAGCACGATGTGCCCGGCGAGCATGTTCGCGAAGAGCCGGAGCATCAGCGCGAACGGCTTGGTGAAGAGCCCGAGGATCTCGACGGGGATCATGATGATCCACATCAACCACGGGGCACCGCCGGTGAGGTGCTTGAGATAGCCGCCGAGGCCCGCCGCCCGGATGCCTGCGAGCTGGGTGAGCACGAAGGTGCAGAGCGCCAGCGCGAGCGTGACCCCCAGATTGCCGGTGGCGGTGGACGCCCAGGGCACCAGGCCCAGCAAGTTCAGGGTGAGGATGAAGAAGAAGACCGAGAGGAGATAGGGGGTGTACCGCGGCCCCTGCTCCTTGCCGATGTTGGGGATCGCGACGTCGTTCCGGACGAAGATCACCAGCATCTCGAGGATGTTCTGCCTCGGCCCGTGCGGCACCGGCTGACCTGGATCCCGGTTCGCTCCGAAGGCGAAGAGGAGGACGACGAGCACCGACCCGACGAACATCCAGAACGTGTGCTTGGTGAGGCTGATGTCGAGACAGCCCTCGGACAGCTTCGCCGGCTCCTCGGCGCTTGCGGGGCAAGCGTCGGCCTTGAGCGGGATGCGCCACACCGGGAAGTGGATGATGAATTCCTTCTCGGAGAGCGGGACCTGGAATTCGACCTCGGGCGAGTCCGCCACGTGCTCGAGGATGTACGCCGAGGTGTCGACCTTCTCGTGCTCGGTGCCCTCGTGGGCTCCGGCCGCATGTTCGCCGGACGCGGGCGCGGCGTCATGGCTCGCAGCGTGACCCGCCTGGGCCCGCGCGACCATCGACACCGCCAGCACTGCGCACCACAGCCACCGCCGCATCACGTCACTCCTCGCCGCTGGCCCCTCGCGGCGACCAGCACGTACGTCATTTCCAGGCACAGGGCCACCACGAACACGCCGAAGAACGTGAGGGTGTAGGCCCCCACGTCCTCGTGCTGCGCCCTCACCCACCGATAACCGCCGAACCACGCCGCGACCCGCAGGACCAGACCGGCCAGGCTCGCCCCCAGCGCGACCTGGATGCTCCGCCGGACAGCGATGGACTTCCCCACCAGGACGACGGCGCTCGCCAGCACCGACACCACCACGCCCGCGCGGGTCGCCGGCGTTCCCGTCGCCCACCATCCGACCGCGCCGAGCAGCGCCAGCGCGCCCATGAACCCGAGCAGCCTCATCGCTTCTTCATCGCGGTCAGTCCCTGGATCATCCCGTAGAAGCCCGCGCCCATCCCCAGGAACAGGCCGATGATCAGCCCCCACGGCGAGACGTGAAGCTTGTGGTCGATGAACCACCCAGCCCCGCCACCCACCAGAACCCCGCCGACCACTCGCCAGACCGCGGTGATGTAGGGCGCCGCCGCGCGCTCCGCGCGGGCCTGGGGGCTGAGCTCGCTCCCCTCTTCGTCTTTGCGCCCGTCTTCCAAAGAACCGGCGCGCGTCTAGCACCCACACCACAGAGGTGCAACAGCGCAGGATGACTGGGGTCCAGCTCCTCTTCTGGGGGGGAACGAGGTGTCTGGCACCTCGATGGGGCGCGCCTCGAGGCTACAGGGCCCGGAAGGCGTGGCGAGCGGCGGCCAGGGTGTGCTCCAGCTCGCGCTCGCCCATGGCCAGGGAGGCGAAGGCGGCCTCGAACTGGCTCGGCGGCAGATAGACCCCCCGGTCGAGCAGGGCGTGGAAGAAGGCCCCGAACCTCTTGGTGTCCGAGCGCTTGGCGGTCGGATAGTCGAAGACCGGCTTGTCGGTGAAGAACAGGGTCCACATGCTCCCCACCCGGTTCAGCGTCACCGGAACCCGAGCGGCACGCGCCTCCGCCAGCAGCCCATCGGTGAGGGCACGGGAGATCGCCTCCAGCTTCTCGTAGACGCCCGGCTCCCCGAGCGACCGGAGGCAGGCCAGCCCCGCCGACACTGCCAGCGGATTCCCGGACAGAGTCCCCGCCTGGTACACCGGCCCCGCCGGCGCGACCGTCTCCATGATCGTGCGCCGGCCGCCGAAAGCGCCCACCGGAAGCCCGCCGCCGATGACCTTGCCCATCGTGGTGAGGTCCGGGCTGAGCCCGAACAGCTCCTGCGCTCCGCCCTTGGCGAGGCGGAAGCCGGTCATCACCTCGTCGAAGATGAGCAGCGCGCCGGCTTCGCGGCAGAGGTCCGCCAGGCCTTCGAGGAACCCCGCCCGGGGAACCAGCACCCCCATGTTGCCGACCACCGGCTCGACGATGACCGCCGCGATCTCCTTCCCCCTCCGGCCGATGAGCTCGCGGGCCGCGGCGAGATCGTTGAACGGCAAGGTGAGGGTGAGCGCCGCGAGCGACGTCGGAACGCCCGGCGAGTCGGGAAGCCCGAGCGTCTCCACCCCGCTCCCTGCCTTCACCAGAAATGGGTCGCCGGCGCCGTGGTAACAGCCCTCGAACTTCACCAGCCCTTCGCGACCGGTGTACGCGCGGGCGACGCGCAGCGCCGCGAGCGTCGCCTCGGTGCCGGAGGACGTGAGGCGCACCTCCTCGACCGCCGGCATTCGCTGGCAGATGAGCTCGGCCAGCTCGACCTCGCCGGGATGCGGCGCACCGAAGCTGGTGCCCGCGCGGGTGGCTGCCGTGACCGCCTCGACGATGGCCGGATGGGCGTGGCCGAGGATCAGCGGGCCCCAGCTGCCCACGTGATCCACGTACCGGTGACCGTCCACATCGGTGAGCCAGGCACCGCGCCCTTCCTTGAAGAACACCGGCGTTCCGCCCACCCCGCGGAAGGCACGGACCGGCGAGTTCACCCCTCCGGGGATGACCCGTCGCGCGCGATCGAAGAGGCGCTGGCTGCCGGCTCGCTCGACGCTCATCAGAGCTCCAGCGTCTCGCGGAGCTGCAGCGGCTGGTAGCGCCCGAGCAGACCCCTGGACTTCAGTGCCGCGGCGAACTGCGCCGGCGTTCCGGTCAGAACCGGGAAGGTCCCGTAGTGCATGGGTGCGACCTTCTCCGGCTGGACCATCGCCGTCGCCTCGGCCGCGCGCTCCGGCCCCATGGTGAAGTGATCGCCGATGCAGGCGAGCATCAGTGTCACCTTCATCGACTTCAGCAGCTGCATGTCGGTGAACGCGTCGGTGTCACCGGTATGGTAGATGGTCGGCCCGTTCCGGACGGCGATCACGAAACCGACCGGGTTCCCCGCTGGGTACTGCATGTCCCCGCCCTTCTCCTTGGCGGTGAGCGAGGAACCGTGGATGGCGTTGACGATCGTGACCTTCACCTCGCCGTCGAAGAAGGCCAGCGTTCCACCGACGTTGCCCGCGGAATCGAACCCGACCTGGTCCGACGGGAATCCGAGGTACCGAACGTATGCCTGCGCCTGATCGAAGCTCGTCACCAGCTTTGCCTTGGTGCGCTTGGCGATCTCCACCGCATCACCGACGTGGTCTGCGTGGCCGTGGCTGACGAGGATCAGGTCCACCTTCTTGAGATCGGCGAGGTCCTGCTTCCCGTTGGGATTGAGGGGGTTCGTGATCCACGGGTCAATAAGGATCACCTTCCCGGACGGCGTCACGAGCCGGAACGCGGCGTGACCGAACCAGGTGAGCTGGGACTTCGTGGCCCCTCCCACCTGCGGCGGCACCGAGGACGAGGCGTTCTGGGCGGTGGCGACGGCCGAGATGGAGCAGAGCAGGACGGTGAGGACGCGGGCCAGGTGTCGCTTCAAGGTGCGATTCCTCCGGGGTCGAGGGACGGCTCGGGCCCGGCATAACAGACCCGGGGCACCTCAGGCTTCCATCGCGTTGCCGCGAGCCAGTTTCTGCCGTCAGTCGCCGTGCTCGCGAGCGGCCTGCTCCGCGGAGCCACCGGCTGCCTCGAGCGACGTCCGCGCCTGCACCACGCGGCGCACCTCGGGGCGCTGGAAAGCCTCTCGGGCCCCGACGCCACGCGGGGTGGTCTCCGCGATCCGCTTGCGCGTGCGGGCGATCGCGCTCTGCACCACCTGAGGATCCGGATGCCGCTCGAGCGCCTGGACCCACGCCTGAATGGCGCCGGCGTCGTCACCGGCCTCTCCCCGGAGCTTCCCGAGCTCGAACAGCGCGTGCGGGACGAGCTCGGAGGTGGGAAACTTCTCGGTCAGCGTCGAGAACGCCTTCATCGCCTCCGCGTGCATTCCCTCGCGCATCGAGAGCGATTGCCCGACCAGCATCCACCCGTCGTCCAACAGCGGGCTGGAGGGAAACTTCTGGAGCAGCGTGCGGGCCTCGAGCTCGGACTGCTGGTAATCGCCGAGCTCGAAGTAGAGCTTCGCCACGTGGTACCGGAGGTCCGGCGCGGTCGGCGGATCCCCGGCCAGCGCTGCGGTCAGCTCGGAGATCGCGCCGCGAAGATCGCGGTAGTGGGATTCGAGGATGCCAGCGAGCACCACGTGTCCCTCGGCCGTCTCCGGCGCGTCCGGCGCCTGTGCGACCAGCTCGCGATAGACGCTGACCGCCTTGGGCACGTCGTGCAGCTCGAGCCAGTACACATCGGCCGCACCACGCAGGGCCTGCGCACGGATCCGCGTGGCCTCGGAGCCGTCGGACTTCTCGACGGCGTCGAGCGCCGAGCGGTACTCGCGAAGAGCCGCCTGCGGTTTCCGGGCGTAGACCAGCTCGCGTGCCCGGGCGAGGTGCTCGGGACCCGAGCGCGAACAGGCCGAGAGCGCAGCGAGCAGCGCTACTGCGAGCAGGCGTACTTCACGCAGAGGGTTTGCTCGCAGCGGACGCACGAGGTCGTCGGGAGATTCGGCTCGCTCGTGTCCCCGCAGACGGCCAGGTTCCCGGTCAGAGGGCAGTCCTCGGGCCGCACGCAGCGGACCTGTCCTCCATCCAGACCGGTGACGGCCGACGTGGTCGCCTTGCACGGGCCGCCATCACAGCCCAGGAGGAGGACAGCGGCAAGGAATGCAGCCAGGGCCACGCAACGAGGTCGCACCGCGCGTGACTTGAGCACGAAGCGTGCACCGTTCACCACATCAGCGCGGATCGATGAGCGGCACGCGCGGGCCTCCGACCCCGCCGGGTGGCTCGCTCGCATTCGCCCACCGCCGACGCATCCCACGCCCCTTCTCGGCTTGCTCCTCGAAGAGTCGGGCCATGTCCTGGAAGTGGGTATCGGCGACGCGACAGGAGACCTCGGAGATCTGCTGGTGGCGCGCGGAGAGCTCGCTCCAGACCGCGAGCCGTGCTTCGCCGGCGAGGAGTCGCGCCTCGACGAGGTCTGCCGCAGCCTCGAGCGCCCGCCCCTCCGCGGCCAGCGCGTCGCGCCGCGCCTGCTCCTCCGCGGGAGAGATCCCGCAGCCGGCACCCATGGCGAGGATGAAGAGGACGACGGTTCGCATCACTCGCCAGGAAAGCTAGAGAGCACCCTGGCCCTTCGCACCCCACCTTGTTACCCGAGGTGGCAGGCATCGGACTCCGAGGGGCTCCAACGTTGCGCAGTCGACGGCCCGTTCGTTCAGCGTCCAGGGGTACGGACAGACCCGGTGGCCTGGCGCGCGACTGACGGGGGACCGCTCCGCTCCGGACGTAACAACGTGCACTGGAATCAGCGCGGGCCGGCGCGGGCGTAGCGTGTCCGACCCTGACACCGAGGGCGGGAAGGAACCCGAGCCGGGAGAAAGGCTCCGACTCCGCGGCAGAGACGAGGTGCCAGACACCTCGTGACGAATGCCGACGCGTGCCCCGGAGGGACCACCACAGTTCCCGGACGCAGCGACCGAACCAGGTGCCAGACACCCCGCGACCGCGGCTGAGCGCCAAAACGGTGCCGGCAACGCGGTGCCAACGCGGTGCCAGACACCTCGTTACCGACACCTCGTTACCGGGCACCTCGTTACCGACAACTCGCGACCGGGCACCTCGTGACCGCAGCCGAGCGCCCGAGGCAAGGTGCCGAGACAAGGTGCCAGACACCTCGTTACCGACACCTCGTGGCCGCGGCCGAGCGCCCGAGGCAAGGTGCCGAGACAAGGTGCCAGACACCTCGTTACCGACACCTCGTGGCCGCGGCCGAGCGCCCGAGCAAGGTGTCCCGAGCAAGGTGTCAGGCACCTCGCGACGGACACCTCGCGATGGGGAACACCTCGTGATCGGAGGCGGATCGACCCAAGCGAGGTGCCAGACACCTCGCGAGCCTGGGCGGGTAGCCCGTTACCGACCGTTCGTTACGTGAGTTTCCGTTCGGCGTTTCCGCCTTGGGCAGACCACTCAGGACGCCGGGCCCTGCCTCGGAAACTTCCGTCAGGAGCGTCGGCCGCCGCCCTGCGGCAATTCCGCACTCGCCGAAGATCTCGAACGCGACATGTGCCTGCGAGGTGCTAAGCCTGATCACGCGCTGGTGGTCGGTCCCCCCAGCAGGCCGCTGGGCCGGCAGGGAAAGCGCGGCGTGATGGCGGGGACCGACCCCACGCGAGTTTTCCGAGCACCGAGGCTCAGACCTTCGGCACCGCCCGGAGGATCGCCTTCCCATCCTTCACGAACACGCGGTACTCCACGTCGCGCGCGTTGTGGCGCTCGAGCAGCTCGGGCACCTGGCGCTTGAGGCTCTCCGCCACCGCATCGAACGAGAGTCGGGTCGTGTCCTCGTTGCAGCGGCGCTTGGCCTCGACGTAGGCGCGGTACACGCTCCGGAGCCGGGTCTCGCCGAGCGGATCCGGCGGAGGGGTCCCGGCGATGTGGATCTGAGGCTCGGGCGCCGGCGCCTCTGGCTTCGCCACGGCCGCGACCTTCCCGGTGCTCGCCGCCTTCGCTCCCGCCGACACTGCTGGATCCGGAGCGGGCGGCGGCGCCGCCGGCACCGCGGGGCCGGAGCTCTTCCTTCGCAACCGGGCCTTGTAGAGGTCGCGCCGGTACGTCCCGTCCTCCATCTCCTGCATCGTCTTCGCCCAGAGGCGCTCGTAGGTCGCTGCGCTCGCCTGCAACGACTGGATCCGGAACGAGAGTGCCGAGTTCCTCGCGGGGACCGTCTTCAGCGCCGCCATTCGCTTCTTGAACTGCTCGTGCGCCTTGACCGGCGGCCTCTTCTCCATCCCGAGGAAGTACTGCTCGTACTGTCCGCGCAGAGCGTGCAGGAGCGCCTCCACCGAGTCGACCTCCAGCGAGACCTGGGCCCAGTTCGCCGCGGCGGCGGCGGCGCTGGCCTTCGCTCGGTCCTCGGGGCGCGTCGGAGGCGGCATCGGCAACCCTCAGGATTCCAAGTCCTCCACACGTGGCGCAAGTCGCACCAGGTGGGCGCCACACGCCCCTCCCCCAGGCCCGGACGCCTGGAGGCTCCTCACGCCGGCTGCGCACCCGGGGCAGAGGGCAGCTCACGGGTCGCCGAGGACCGGCGGACCAGCAGCGTCACCCCGAGACCGAACATCACCAGCGAGATGAACTGGCTGGTCGAGACGTTCCACCACGCATCCAGGGGAACCTGGTCGATGAGCTTGTGGAGCGTCCCTCGCTCGAAGTCGCCCCGGAACAGCTCGACCGTCGTCCGGATGATGGAATAGCCGATGAGGTACAGCGCGAGGATCTGCCCATGGAAGCGGCGGTACCGCCGAGCGATCATCAGCAGCACGAAGAGCAGTAGCTGCGCGAGCGACTCGTAGAGCTGCGTCGGGTGGATGGGGATCGTGGTCCCGTGCTGCGCGACCCAGTCGGAGATGCGGATCGCCCCGGGCACGGGATGGTCGAACACCTGGCCGGTGGACTCGATGACCCAGCGGCGCAGCTCCTGTGACTGGCTGTCGAAGGCGATCGCGCCTGAGGTGTGCTGCCCGAAGAGGTCCAGGGCCCGGCCGGCGCCCGGGAAGCGGACCGCCCAGGGAAGATGCAGCGACGCCGGCTTCCCCCAGCAGCAGCCTGCGGCAAAGCATCCCAGCCGTCCGAAGGCCTGCCCCAGCGCGACGGTCGGAGCGATCACGTCGGCCATCCGGAGGAAGGGGATCTTCCGTGCCCGGCAGAACCACCACACCGCCAGCGCAGCGCCGATCAGCCCTCCGTAGAAGACGAACCCGCCTCCGAGCGCACCGAGCACCTTCCACAGGCTTCCGCTCCCCAGCGCATCCAGGAAGTCCTTCGGCGTGACGATGATGAACAGGACCTTCGACCCCACGATCCCGCCAACCACCACCCACACCGCCAGGTCCATCGCGTCATTGCGCCGGCGGATTCCCTCCGCCCCGCCCCACTCCCGCTGGGCCAGGCGCGCCGACACCAGGATCGCTGCCGCGAACCCCGCCATCAGCATCAATCCGTACGTGTGCAGCGGGAAGCCCTCTCCCTTGCTTCCGAGAAACGCGGTGGCCGGGAGCGCGTAGTGCAACCCGAGGTAGATCAGCGCCGCGAAGAGGACCCCGTAGATGACGGCCCGCTGCGTCCGCTGTTCCTTCGTGGGCGGCAGCTCCTTGCCCGACTTCCTGTCGACGGAGCCGGGTGCGTTCCGCCACCCCGCCCAGATCCCGTAGCCGAGGAGCAGGACGGCGACGACGTAGAGCACCGCCTGGGAGAACGGGGTGTCGAAGCGAAGGTCGATCAGCGTGGGCAGCACTTCAAGAGCTCCTCTCGGTTACGGCGTCGGGGCGGCCTTCCGCTCCCGACGAACCATGCCATCGATGAGCAGCAGGATGACGCCGACCACGATCGCACTGTCGGCGACGTTGAACGACGGCCAGGTGTACACGTCCTTCCAGTGCGCCTCGATGAAGTCGATGACGAAGCCGCGAGCCAGCCGATCCACCCAGTTGCCGATGGCCCCACCGAGCACCAGCGGCAGCCCGATGAACGCCCAGCGCTCCTGCTTCGTTCCCTGCAGGCGCAGGTAGTACAGGGTGATCAGCACCACCGCGCCGATCGACACCAGATGGAACAGCGGGCCCCGCGCACCCGGCGGCAGCTTCCGGAAGAGACCGAACGCCGCGCCGGGGTTCTCCGCGTAGCGCAGCATCAGGAAGTCCTGGCTGAAGACGATCGGCTGCTTCGGACGGAAGTGCAGGCCGTCCCAGCCCGGCGTCGGCGCCGGTCCGTACAGCGCGCCGAGACGCGCGCTCACCGAGGGAAGCGCATCGAAGCGAGTGGTGAGTCGCTCGACCATCTCGTACTTCACCCACTGGTCCACCAGCACCAGGGCCAGCGCGCTCACGTAGAGCACCACCAGCTTTCGGATCAGCGCCGGATCTCGCAGCAGCGCGCCGGGTGCCCTGTCAGCCACCGCCTGCTCCAGCCCGGGCCCCGTCACGACAGGGCCTCCTGGCACTTCGGACAGACGTCGGCGCCGGCAGCCACCTCTGGCGCGTAGGTCCAGCATCGCGGGCACTTCGCGCCGTCCGCCTTGCGGATCTCGATCGCCAGATGTCCGGCGCCGGGGATGCCGGCGGTGGTGCGCACCATCCGCTCGGTGGGCTCCTTCTCCAGCGTGACCTGGCTCACGATCAGCAGCCCCGGCAGCTCGCGAAGATGCTGGACCAGAAACTCGCGCCCCTCGGCGTCGGCGTGGAGCAGGACCTTCGCCTCCAGCGAGCTCCCGATGAGCTTGTCCCGGCGGGCCGCCTCGAGCTGCTGCTGCACCGCCGATCGCAGCGAGAAGAGCCGCTCGAAGGTCTCCATCAGCACAGGGTCCCGGCGGCCGGTGGCCTGGGGGAGCCCGGCAAGGAAGACCGACGGCGCTGGACGACCCGGAACGTGCTCCCAGACCTCCTCGGCCGTGAAGGAGGTCACCGGGGCGAGCAGCCGCGTGACGTCGAGCAGCACCCGGTGGAGCACGGTCTGGCCGCTCCTCCGCGCGTGACCGTTCGCCTTCCAGGTGTAGAGACGATCCTTGGAGATGTCGAAGTGCACCGCGCTCAGGTCGCTCCCGCAGAAGTCGACCAGCGCGTGGTACACGAGGTGAAAGTCGTACTCGTCGTAGGCGCGGCGAACGCGCCCCACCACCTCGTCGAGCCGGGCCATCACCCAGCGATCCAGCGGGAGGAGCTCGGACTCCGGCACCGCGTCCTTCGCCGGCTCGAAGTCGTAGAGATTGCTCAGCGCGTAGCGGAGCGTGTTGCGAATCTTCCGGTAACCCTCGCCGAGGTTGCGGAGAATGGACTCGGAGACACGCACGTCGTCCCGGTAGTCGGCCGCGGCGACCCAGAGCCGGATGATCTCCGCGCCCATCTGGTTGATCAGCTTCTCCGGCTTGACCGTGTTGCCGAGGGACTTGGACATCTTCTTGCCCTCGCCATCCACGACGAACCCGGCGGTGAGCACTTCCTTGTAGGGCGCGCGTCCCCGGGTGGCCACGCTCACCAGCAAGCTCGACTGGAACCACCCGCGGTGCTGATCCGAGCCCTCGAGGTAGAGGTCGCCGGGGAAGCCCATGTCCGGCCACTTCTCGCTCACGGCCGCGAAGGCGCAGGCCGAGTCGAACCAGACGTCGAGGATGTCGGTCTCCTTCCGGAACGAGGACTCGCCGCAGGCCTCACACTTCAGACCCTGCGGCGCGAAGCGCTCGAGCGGCGCCGAGTACCAGATTCCAGTGCCTTCCTTCTCCACCGCGTCCGCCACGCGCTCCATGAGCTCCGGGCTCACCACGGACTCGCCGCAGCGCTCGCAGTGGACGACGGGAATCGGCACACCCCATGTCCTTTGCCGGCTCAGCGTCCAGTCCGGCCGGTTCTCCACCATTCCCCGGATACGCGAACGCCCCCAGTCCGGGACCCAGGTGACGGTTCGATCGATCTCGCTCAGCGCCTGTCCCCGCAACGTGGCGTCCAGTCCGGCAGTCGCATCGAGCGGCCGGTCCATGGCGATGAACCACTGCGGTGTGGCCCGGAAGATGATCGGATTGTGGCAGCGCCAGCAGTGGGGGTAGCTGTGCTCGACGGCGTCGGTCGGCCGGTTGAGCAGCACGCCGCGCTCGACCAGCAGCTGGACGATCCGCGGATTCGCGTCGAACACCTTCACGCCGCGCAGCTCCGGCGGCTGCACCGTGTCGTCGAACCGGCCGTCGGCCAGCACGGGGTTGTAGATGTCGAGCCCGTACTGGATGCCGACCTCGTAGTCCTCCTGACCGTGCCCCGGCGCCGTGTGGACCAGGCCGGTGCCCTGCTCGAGGGTCACGTGGTCGCCGAGCACCACCACGCCCTGCCGGTCGATGAACGGATGCCGGTAGGCGAATCCCTCGAGATCCCGTCCCGACGCGTAGCCGAGGATGCGGCGGGGCTCGACCAGCGCCGCCGCCGAGACCTCGCCATCCGCCGCGGCCAACGTCTTCACCGCGAGCTGAGCCGGGGCGACCTCGCCGAGGACGCGGGGGAGCAGATCCTTGGCCACCACGATGACCCGGGGGCCCAGGTCGTAGAACACGTACTCGAGCTCGGGGTGCACAGCGACCGCCAGGTTGGCGGGCAGCGTCCACGGGGTCGTCGTCCACACCACCAGATCGACTTCCCTGCCTCCGAGCCCGGGGAAGGCGTCCGCCAGCGCTTCCCGCCGCCGCTCCGGAAGCAGTCCCGCCGTCCCCGGCTCAGTCCGGAAGGCGACGTAGACCGACGGGCTGCGGTGGTCCTCGTACTCGACCTCGGCCTCGGCGAGGGCCGTCTGATCGGTGATGCACCAGTACACGGCCTTCTTCCGACGGTAGAGCAGGCCGCGGCGGGCGATTCGCGCCAGCTCCCGGACCTCCTGTGCCTCGTAAGCGAAGTCGAGCGTCCGGTAGGGCTCGTCCCAGAGGGCGAAGTTCCCCATCCGCTTCCGCACCGCCGCCTGGACGCCGACGGACTCCAGGGCGTAGTCGCGACACGCCGCGAGGAACTCGTCCCGGGAGAGCGTGCGCCGGTCCACCTTCCGCTCCCGCAGGCGCTTCTCGACCGCCTGCTCGATGGGAAGACCGTGGCAGTCCCAGCCGGGCCGGAAGGCGCAGAGCAGCCCGGCCATGTTCCGGGACTTCACGACGATGTCCTTGAGGACGTGGTTCAGCGCGTGCCCGGCATGCAGCTCTCCGTTGGCGTACGGGGGGCCGTCGAGAAAGACGAAGCGAGGCGCCGCGGCGTTCTTCCGGAGCAGCGCCCGGTAGGTGTCCTCGGCATCCCAGCGGGCGAGAATCCGGGGCTCGAGCTGGGTCAGATTCCCCTTCATCGGGAAATCGGTGCGCGGCAGGTTGAGGGTCTGCTTCCAGCGGTTGTCGCCCGCGGCGTCGGACATGGCGGTCAGGGAAGAAAGCCCGTTCGGCTAGCACCCTCCGTCCCGGCGCGCAAACCGCTCGCCTCCCGGCGGTGCTACGTTCCGCGGCCCGCCGTGACCCCGCCCAGGAGACAGCGACCGAAGTCGCGCGACCGGCGCTCGCCCCGGAGCACTGCGCCGGCCGGACGCCGGGTGGTGGCCATCCTCAGCCGGAAACGGTCGCTGTACTCCACCCGGAGGCTGGTGGAGGCAATCCGGGCCCGGGGCCATCGCCCGCTGGTGCTGGACACCCTCCGCTGCAACCTGGTGCTGACCTCGGGCGCCCCACGGATGGTGTTCCGGGGAGTCGATCTGCGCGGCCTGGACGTCGTCATCCCTCGCATCGGGGCCTCCATCACCAGCTACGGGCTCGCGGTGGTCGAGCAGCTGGAGATGATGGGCGTGCCGGCGCTCAACCGGGCGCAGGCCATCGCCCGGAGCCGGGACAAGCTGCGTTGCCTGCAGCTGCTCGCCCGTTCGGGTCTCCGGATTCCCCGGACGGTCATGGCCCGGGACGCGAGCAACGTCCCCCGCCTGGTCGACGAGGTGGGCGGCCTGCCAGCCGTCGTGAAGCTCCTTCGCGGGACGCAAGGCGTGGGCGTGATGCTCGCGTCGACCATCCCGGAGCTCCAGGGAATCCTCGATACCTTCCAGGGCCTCGGCCAGGAGATCGTCCTCCAGGAGTTCGTGGCCGAGTCACGGGGCCGGGACCTCCGCGCGCTGGTGGTGGGCGGGCGGGTGGTGGGCGCGATGCGGCGCCGGGCGAAGCGGGGCGAGTTCCGGAGCAACCTCCACCGCGGGGGACGCGGGCGACCGGTCGAGCTCGAGCCGGCGTACGTCGACGCGGCGCTGCAGGCGACGTCGGTCGTGGGGCTCGAGGTGGCGGGCGTCGACCTGCTCGAGACCCGCGAGGGGCCAACCCTGCTCGAGGTCAACTCCAGCCCTGGGTTCGAGGGGCTGGAGCGTGCAACCGGGCTCGACGCCGCTGGAGCGATCATCGACCGCGCGCTGGCGCTCTCCCGTGCACGGGATGTCGCGACGCGGCGAGCGTTGTGACCGGAGGGACACGCCGGCATCCAGCCGAGCGTGGTGTGCAGTCCACCCGTGTGCGCCTCACGCCGACGTCGATTCTTGCGGGCCAGCCTGGATGCTTTGCGACGGGGCGTCATCGACACCGTTGTCGACCTGCACCCTGCTTCTCTACAGTTCGAGGCCCTTCCACCCACGCATGAGCCGAACCTCCAAGCAGAGTCAGGTGCTGGTGTACCAGGACGTGCTCTGCCCCTGGTCCTGGCTCGCCGAGCTGCGGTTGTCGCCGCTGCACCGCGAGCTGGCCGACGGGCTTCGCTTCGTCCCACGTCCCTACCCGCTGCGGCCGATGGAGTCGCTTCCGAGCGAGGACGAGATCTCCCGCGCGGTGAAGGACCTCACCTCGGCGGCGCGCGAGCGCGAGGCGCTACCGCTCCGGCCCGAGCTCTGGACCTCGGGAGATCCGCCGCGCTCGAGCATCGAGCCGCTGGCGGCCCTCGAGGCGGCGAGGCTGCAGGGTGAAGCGGCGAGGCTCGAGCTCCAGATGCGTCTGCGGCACGCGGCGCTGGAGCAGGGCCTGAACGTGACCCGGACCGACATCGTTCTCGAGCTCGCCGAGCGAGCCGGCCTCCAGATGAACCGCTTCACCGCGGCCTTCGGATCGTCGCAGACCCGCCGTCTGATCCGCGAGGAGTACCGGCTGGCGAGAGGGCGTGGCGTCCGGCGCGTGCCCACGCTGGTGATCGCCAACCGCTGGATGATCTCCGGCCTCCGCGAGACCGGCGAATATCGCGAGCTGCTTTTGGCCTGCGTGGGCAAGCTCGAGCGAGCCCGGACGCCGGCGCTCGAGCGGCTCGTCCACTAGCTCCCCACGCAGTCCGTGCGGCCGGCTTCGTTCACGTCCGAGGCGGCGAGACCGCGGCGTCAAGAAGCCACGCGTCCGGGCGCGCCGACGGCGCGACGCGACCTCGGCGGCCGGGCACGTGCGTCCGCGGCAGCCACGACGACGACAGCGACGAGTCCGTGGCCCCGCCACGTTCCCGCCGACGACGCGTTGCTCACGTGCTGAATGCGGTGACGGCCGACCCAGGCCACGGCGGGCGGTCGACTGGAGAACACGGCTCTGCAGATGCTCGGCTGCGCTCGCCGACCCTCGGGCGATGTTCTCCCGTGGAACGGGGCGCCCGCGCCGGGTGTCCGCGAGCGGAGGCCCGGACATGGCCGCGTACCTCCACACCGAGTGGTGAGCTGCGCCGCCAGCGCGCTGGCCGCCATCCTCGTCGCGGCGAGCCCGGGGGAATTGCGCCCGCCCCAGCTGCCGCAGCACGCCGGCGACCAGAGGACCGACGTCTCCTCCCAGGATCCGGGCGCGGCCCCCACGGCCGCGGCCGGCCCGGACGGAGGAGCGCCGATCGCGACTGGAGCGGCGACCGGTCTCCAGGAACCACCCCTGGTCGGCGAGACGGTGGTCACGGCCAGTCGTGCCCCGCGCCTCCGGAGCGAGGTCCCCGCAGACGTGACCGTTCTCGAACGGAGCGATCTGGAGCAGTCGGCATCGCCGCTCCTCGATGACGTGCTGCGGAAGGTTCCCGACGTCGGCACGTTCCGCCGCTCCTCGAGCCGTGTGGCGGATCCCTCGAGTCAGGGGCTGAATCTTCGCGGCGTCGGGCCTTCGGCGGTCTCGCGTGCGCTGGTGCTCGTGGACGGGCTGCCGCTGAACGACCCCTTCGGAGGCTGGGTCTACTGGCAGTCGGTGCCGGGCCTGTCGGTCGGCTCGGTGGAGATCGTCCCCGGAGGCAGCTCGGTGCTCTACGGGACCTCGGCGCTGGGTGGGGTGGTGAACGTGCGGTCGCGTCCGCTCGACGTCCCCGGCGCCGAGGCGGACGTGTTCGGCGACACGTTGCCCTCCCTGGGCATCGCGCTCCGCGGCGTCCAGCGCGCCGGTCCGGTGGCAGTGGAGCTCACCTCGGAATTCCTCGGGAGCAACGGCTACAACGTGGTCGCACCCGAGCAGCGCGGGGCGATCGACGTTCCGGCGGGCAGTACCCACGTCTCGTTCCAGGGCCGCCTGCAGGCAGAGCTCTCTCCGACCGTCCTCCTGGGGACGAAGCTCGGCTTCTTCGACGAGGACCAGAACGGCGGCACCGAGTTCACCAACGGCTCGGCGCAGGTCCGGTCCGTCGCGGCGACGCTCGCGCTCGGACCGCACGACATGCCGGACGTCGAGCTCGCGGCCTGGTTCAGGAACGAGGTCTTCCGGCAACAGCGTGCGCGGATCATGAATCAGCGAAACACGGAGGCCCTCGCCGGAGAGCAGCGCGTGCCCGCGGACGACGAGGGCTTCTCGGTCGTGTGGCACGCGCCCCGGTGGGGGATCCAGCGCTTCGACGTCGGCGCTGACCTGCGCCGCATCTCCGGAACGTCGTTCGAGCGGCTGTTCCCGTCTGCCACGGCTTCCCCCGCATCGCCGACCGAGCGGAATGGCGGCGGCGTCCAGCTCTCCGCCGGAGTCTTCGTCCAGGACACCCTCCGCCTCGGCCCGGTGACCGTGGTCCCCGCGCTCCGGTTCGACCACTGGCACAACGACCAGGGACGGCAGGAGCTCATCACCGTCGGCGGGACACACTCGGTCCAGGAGTTCCCGCTGCATCACGAGAGCCAGCTCAGCCCCCGGCTCGGAGCCCTGTGGCAGGTCGTGCAGTCGGTCGCGCTGAGGGCGTCGGTCAACCGCGCCTTCCGGGCTCCCACCCTCGGAGAGCTCTACCGGCCCTTCACGGTGGGGACCGTGTCCACCGCGGCCAATCCAGAGCTCACCGCCGAGACGGTGGTGGGCGCGGAGGCTGGCATCGAGTGGACCCCCTCTCGCGCCTTCCGGGCCCGCGGCACCGGCTTCTGGAACGAGCTGCACGACCCCATCGTCAACGTCACGCTCCCGGCGCCGCTGGAGGACGGATCCACCCGGCAACGCCAGAATCTCGGGAAGGCCCGGGTCCAGGGCGTGGAGCTGGCGCTCGAGGCGCGTCCATTCCGCGGATGGGAGCTTCAGGCCGGATACACCTTCGTGGACTCGCGCGTCCTCGAGGCGGACCTCGCTCCCGGAACCGTCGGGAAACGCCTGCCGCAGGACCCGGTTCACCGCATCGCCGGCGCGGTGGAGGCCCGCCCCGCTCCCGGCTGGACGGCGCGGGTCCAGGGCATCGCGGCGCTGATCCAGTACGAGGACGATCTCAACACGCTCCCGCTGGGAACCCAGTTCCGCCTCGACGTTTACCTGGCGCGGGCGATCGGACCGGCGGTCGAGATCTACACCGCCGTCGAAAACATCCTGGACCGGCGCGATCTGGTGGGCCGCGCCGGGGTGAACACCATCTCGGGGCCCTTCACCGTCAGGCTGGGCGTGCGACTTCGCAACTGGGACGCAGCGGACGGCGCACACTGACGCAGCCAGACGAGGTGCTGCGGTCGGCAAGCAGTGTTATTAGATGGGAACCCATGGAAGTCCCCATATCCTCGGCCGGAACCCTCCGGGCGCTGCGACGGCTGGTCCGGACCCTCCGGCTCGCCGACCGTGCAGCCGAGTCGCGGCTCGGCCTCAGCGCGGCGCAGCTCTTCGTCCTCGAGCGCCTGGCGGAGGGCCCCGTCGGATCGATGGCGGAGCTCGCCGGACGAACGCTCACCGATGCGAGCTCGGTCTCGGTGGTGGTGCAGCGGCTGTCGGAGCGGGGGCTGGTGGTCCGGGCCGTCTCGCAGGACGACGCTCGCCGCACGACACTTCGCCTCTCGGCCTCCGGAAAGCGGCTGCTCGCCACGGCCCCCAGCTCGCCCCAGGCAGACCTCATCGAGGCGCTGGAGCAGCTGACAGGCACCGAGCGCCGCGACCTGGAGCGCTTGCTGGAGAAGGTGGTCCGCGCGATGGGAATCGCCGACGACGCTCCCACGCCGATGTTCTTCGAGGACGAGGGCCGCGTCGTCCAGCGCAGGACGCGGTCGCGGATCTCCGGGGCACGAGCCAGAAGCCGTGGCTGAAGGCCCCGCGCGGACGGGCTCCACCACGGAGGGACTTCCCGTCGCGCCGTCGATGGGTCCCGGACTGGCCCAGGCGCACATTGCACCGCACGCGGCGAACGTCACCCGCCGCACGGCGTACATCTGCGCGCTCGCGGTGGGAGTGGCGGTGCTGGCCGCCGGGATGGCGCAGGTCCTCCAGCGGCTCATCGCCCTGGTGACCAACCTCGCCTTTCGCGGCACCGCCTCGCTCGAGAACCTGGGCCCGACCACGGCGCACCTCGGCCTCTGGGTCATCCTCGTGCCGCCGATCGGCGGGGTGGTGGTCGGGCTGATGGCTCGCTACGGCTCGCAGGCCATCCGCGGGCACGGCATCCCCGAGGCGATGGAGCAGATCCTGACGAACGAGAGCCGGATCCCGGTCCGGATGACGTTCCTCAAGCCCCTCTCCGCGGCGGTCGCCATCGGGACGGGCGGACCGTTCGGGTCCGAGGGACCGATCATCGCCACCGGCGGAGCGCTGGGGTCCGTGCTGGGCCAGATGCTCCCGGTCACCGCCGCCGAGCGGAAGACGCTGCTCGCGGCCGGCGCCGCGGCCGGCATGGCTGCGACCTTCGGGTCTCCGGTCTCCGCCGTTCTCCTGGCGATCGAGCTGCTGCTCTTCGAGTACCGCCCCCGCTCGCTCATCCCGGTGGCCCTGGCCGCCTGCACTGCCACCGGCGTGCGGTTCTCCTACGCGGGCAGCGCTCCAGCCTTTCACAGCGTGAGCTTCAGCGAGCCGAGTGGCGGAGCGTTGATCCTCTATGTCCTCCTCGGAGCGCTGGTGGGCGTGGTGTCGGTCGGCGTGACCAAGGCGGTGTACCGGATCGAGGACCTCTTCGAGCGATTCCCGATCCACTGGATGTGGTGGCCGGCCATCGGCGCCCTCCCGGTGGGGATCATCGGGTACTTCGCGCCGCGCACCCTCGGCGTGGGCTACGACAACATCGACGCGGTCCTGACCGGGGCGCTGACCGTCGGGCCCCTGCTCTCGCTCTGTGTGCTGAAGTTCGCGAGCTGGTCCATCGCTCTGGGAAGCGGGACCTCGGGCGGTACGCTGGCCCCGCTCTTCACCGTGGGGGGAGCGCTCGGTGCGCTGATCGGAACCGCACTGACCTTCATCCTTCCGCAGGCCGGGGTGGATCCACGGCTGGCAGCGCTGGTCGGAATGGCGGCCATGTTCGCCGGAGCCTCGCGGGCGCTGCTCGCCTCGGTCGTCTTCGCCTTCGAGACGACCCGGCAGCCGCTGGGGCTGTTGCCGCTGCTTGGCGGATGCAGCGTGGCGTGGCTGGTCTCGGCAGCGCTGATGAAGCACAGCATCATGACCGAGCGTATCGCCCGGCGCGGGCGCGTGGTCCCGGCAGAGTACGCCGCGGACTGGCTCGCCCAGTGGCGCGCGGGGGAATTCTCCAGCCGTCCGGTGGTCACGCTCGGGGCGGCGGAGACGGTCGGCGAGGCGCTGCGGCGGCTCGCGAGCGTGGCTCACCAGGGCTTTCCGGTGATCGACGGGAAGCGGGTGGTGGGCGTGGTGATGCGTCGCACGCTCGTCGCCGCGGCGCCTTCGCGGCGGGTCGCCGAGCTCATCGAGCGGCCGCCGGTCACGGTGCGGGCCTCGGACACGCTCCGTCATGCCGCGGACGTGATGGCCCACACCGGGGTCGGACGTCTCCCGGTGCTCGCCGACGGCCCCGCGCCCGCTCTGGTCGGGATGCTGACCCGGAGCGACCTGGTGGGCGCGCACCGCCCACGCCTCAGGGCGGAGCGCGTCGCCGCACGCGCGCTCGCCAGAGGATGACGAACGCCAGCGTCGGCGCTGCCACGGCCACGAGCGCGATCAGCGCGTCCGCGAGTCCCCGGAGGCGAGGGACGTTCCAGACGAGGACCTCGACCAGGGTCACCACGGCGTCGGCCCCCACCGCGGCGACGACCACTCGTGAAAGCCCATCGCTCCACCGGACCGCGAGCAGGAACAGTGCGGCGGCGAGCAGCACGTCGAACCCTACCCAGGCCCAGCGCACCCACCCGGCGGGGAAATGCCAGGGCTCTGCCAGCGCGAGGAGCACCGTCCAGGGGACGAGGAGCACTGCCAGGAGGCGAACGACGATCGTCGGGCCGCGGAGGAACGTCCGGAGGCCGAACCTCAGGAGGCGGGCGCCCGCGAACGCCTCCAGCACGTCGAGCATCGTCCGAACCGTGCCCTGATCCGGCGGGTACACGAGGTGGATGGGGCTCCACCGCGTCGGGCGCAGGCGGGCCTTGAAGGCCCTCAGCCCCTCGAAGTCGAAGAGGACCGACCCGGCCGAACGCGCGAGCCTCAGCGCCGGTACCACCTGTCCGGCCAGCGGAGCGAGGCCGAGCGTGACCATCCGCGCGCCGTCTCCCTCGACGTCCGAGTCCGCCGCGCGCATGGCATGGTCGATCAGCAGCTCGGTCGTTCCGTTCGGCGCATCCGGAGCGCGGATGAGGTTCTGGAGCAGCCACCCGGGCCGGGCGAAGATCGGTGCCGCAGTGACGAACCCGACCAGCCGCCCGTCCTGCTCGGCCAGGTGGACGCGGTGCTCCTCGAGGAGGGTGAGCGGGTCCACCTGGACCAGGAAGCCCATCGGCGCCATCTCGTGCGTGGCGAGCCATCCGGCGACCAGCGCCTCGAGCGCACGAGGCAGGGGCGCGGTGCTCGGGACCAGCTCGGCGTGGGTCGCGGTCCGGACCGTCACGCCCTTCGCGCGCGCACGGCGGAGCTGCTCCCGGAGCCCGCTGCTGGCGCGAAGCGTCTCGGGCCATCCCCGGGCGTCCCACTCGGGCTGCTCGCCGACGAGCAGGGAGGGCCAGGGCAGCGCATCCACCACGCGCTGCTCCACTCCGAAGAAGGCCGTCCGGCGGCCGGAGGCGAGCGCGTGGCGCTGGAACTCCTCGGCGACCTCGCGGAGACGGTGCGAGACGGTCAGCGGGGCGCCGGCGGCGATCCAGGCGCGACCGGTGTCGACGTAGGCGACGCAGGCGTCCTCATCCGCGAACCAGTAGTGAAACCCCGGCTCGAGCACCTGGAAGGAGGTCGCGTTCCAGCCATGGCGGCGCAGCACCGCGAGCACACGGCGGCGCTCGGGTTCGAGCGAGGTCATCCGTTGCGCTGCTCTGCGCCGAATGCGCCGCCCGCGCAACCGTGAATCGGGACGCGATCAGGACCCGGGCGGGCGACCCGGCGGCGGTGGGGGCGGTGGACGGCGCCGCGGCCCGATGTAGAAAAGCCACCGGATCAGCGCCGACTCCCGCTGCCGGGGTGGAAGCTGGAGCGCGGCCTTCAGCTCCGGGTCGTCCTCTTCCGGCTGGTTCAGCGTCCCGAGCCAGGCACCGAGGAGCATGAGGCCCAGCAGCACGCCGGCGACCACCCCACCCATCAGGAGCAACGACCCGCGATCGAGCTCGGTCACGTCTGAACCCCCCGCACGGACGATCGCACGGTGGGTTGCCGACGGCCAGTCTCGGGCGGGCCACGTCATCGACCGCTCGTGGACCGCGACACCTCTGGCTAGAGTCGAGCGCCTCGAGGGAGGCGATGGGCGCCGGACTCCTGCTGCTTGCCTTGCTGTCGACGGCCGACACCGGCGTGGACAGCGTCTTCGACGAGCCGCGCATCGGCGTGGAGATCGGAGGACGCGCCGCGGGCGGTCAGACCTTCTGGGTCCTCGCCGCGGCCGGACCCAGCTTCGGCGTCGACCTCCGGCTCCGCCTCTGCCCGAGCTTCTCGCTGGGGTTCGCGCTGGAGACGGGCTCCGGCAAGAGCCCGGAGGGCGACCACCAGTGGGAGCTGCACAGGAAGCAGATCGGCTTCGACGCGCAATGGCGGTTCGATACCGGACCCCGGATCCGCCCCTGGATCTCGCTCGGGATGAGCTTCGGGAGCGTCGACCTCGACTACGACGATGGCTCCTTTCATAGCTCGGCGCACACCTGGGACTTCGCCCGGCTGGGACTCGGCGTCGATTTCCTGGTGGGTCACTTCGTTGCGCTGGGCCCGTTCGTGAGGGGCTCCCTGGGACATACCCGCCTTCCGGACGTCGGTGACCCACCCGGCGCCGACACCGGACGGTCGATCGACTCGCTCGAGGTCGGTGTCCGGGTGCTTCTCGGCCTGTGAACACTTGGGGCGAGGAGGCGCTCCAGCCTAGGGTGCGACGCTCGCCATGCGCCTCTTCGCCATCGGAGACACGCACCTCCCGTCCACCCGCGGCAAGACCATGGACCGCTTCGGGTGGATCGGGCACCCCGCCCCGCTCGCCGAGGCCTGGGACCGGACGGTGACGCCCGGGGACGCGATCATCGTCGCCGGCGACATCTCCTGGGCCACGAAGCCGACCGAGGTGGCGGACGATCTGGCCTGGCTCGACGCGCGGCCAGGGAAGAAGATCCTCCTCCGGGGGAACCACGACTACTGGTGGGGCGACTCGGCCACGAAGCTCCGCCGGCTGTTCGAGCCGTACCGTTCCATCGTGGGCTTCCTCCAGAACAGCGCCGCCACCGTCGGTCCGTACCTCGTCGCAGGCTCGCGCCTGTGGACCACCGCCGAGGCGCCCCCGATGCCGGGCGGCGAGATGGGAGACGAGCCGTCGGACGGCCAGCTCGTCGAGCGCGAGGCCCGGCGGCTGTCGCTCTCTCTCGACGACGCGCGAAGGAAGCTCCAGCAGACGCCCGGCCTCACGCCGGTGGTCGCGGTGCACTTTCCGCCGCTGTATGCGAACCGGAAGGAGACGGCCTTCTCCGACCTCATCGAGGCCTTCCGTCCGGCGGTCTGTGTCTATGGCCACCTCCACGGCACCGAGGGAATCGCCGCCGGCTTCCAGGGAGAGCACGGCGGCGTCCGCTACGTGCTGGCCTCCTGCGACGCGGCTGGCTTCCGTCCGGTACTCCTCCTCGACGGTCCGAGAAGCACCGCTTCCACCGCCGGCGTTGCCGAGCACGGCGGCTCTCCCGTAGGTTGATTCGCGAGTCAGGCCCCCATGAATCCGCTCATCACCAGCTTGCTGGTCTTCGTCGGGCTCACCGTCTTCGTCTACATCATGTACGGGCGCACCTCGGTCCTCCTGGCCATGAAGCGGGAGAACCGCCTCGACCGGCTGGCCGAGCGCACCCGTGCCCTGATCCGCTTCGGGCTCGGGCAGAAGCGCATGGTGGATCCGGAGGAGCGCTCACCGGGCTGGGCGCACATCCTGATCTTCGTCGCCTTCATGGTGCTCGCCCTTCGCACCGTGATGCTGTTCGCGATGGGGTTCTCGTCGACGCTGCTCGAGGTCCTCTCCACCCCAACCAACCCGTTCTGGGTCAACCATCCGACCGGGTCGGTGGTGTTCGGCCTCTACCTCCTGGCCAAGGACCTGGTGGCGCTCGGGGCCCTGGTGGGAGTGACCTACTTCTTCTGGCTCCGGGTGAAGGTGAAGCCAGATCGGCTGACCCGTTCCTGGGAGGCGTATCTCATCCTCGGGTTCATCGCCGCCCTCATGGTGAGCGAGTACATCTTTGGTGCCTCGCGCCTCGTGCTCCAGCAGGAGGGCTTCACGGTCTGGGAGCCGGTCACCTCGGTGGTGGCGCTGGTCCTTTCACCGCTTCCGAGAGGGGTGCTGGTGTGGGCGCTCGGTGCAGCCAGTTTCTGGGTGCACCTGACCATCATTCTCACGTTCCTGAACTTCCTCCCGCTGGGGAAGCACTTCCACGTCATCACCGCGCTCCCTGACGTCTTCTTCCAGAGCCTGAACGGCAGCAAGGCGCTCCCCACCCCGAACCTCGAGGCCGAGCAGTTCGGGACGAAGACCGTCCGCGACCTGACCTGGAAGAACGGGCTCGACCTCTACAGCTGCACCGAGTGCGGGCGCTGCCAGACGCACTGCCCGACGTACATCACCGGCAAGCCGCTGACCCACAAGGGCGTGAACCAGGATCTGAAGCACTGGATCTGGGCGCACCAGGAGGAGGTGGCGAACGTCCACCAGGCTCCGGGCGCCGGCGCCGAGCTGCCATCGATCATCGGCAGCGCTCTGAAGGCGGAGACGGTCTGGGCCTGCACCACCTGCGGCTGGTGCGAGCGGGCCTGCCCGGTGTTCATCGAGAACGTGCCCCGGCTCGTCGAGATGCGCCGCTACCAGGTGCAGGTCGAGGCGAGCTTTCCCCAGGAGATCCAGCGGGTCTTCGAGGGCATGGAGCGGCAGGGCAATCCCTGGGGCGTCGGCCAGGATCGGCGTGACGAGTGGGCCGAGGACCTGTCGCTTCCGCTGTGGGACGGACCGGGCAAGTACGAGTACCTGTTCTTCGTGGGCTGCGCGGGCAGCTACGACGACCGGCAGAAGAAGGTCAGCCGCGCGCTGGTGCGCATCCTCAAGGAGGCCGGCGTCTCCTTCGCCATCCTCGGCAAGCAGGAGATGTGCAACGGCGACTCGGCCCGCCGACTGGGGAACGAGTACCTCTACCAGACGCTCGCCAAGACCAACGTCGAGACCTTCAACGGGCTGGGGGTGAAGGCGGTCATCACCCAGTGCCCGCACTGCTTCAACACGATCAAGAACGAGTACCCTGCCTTCGGGGGGGAATACCGGGTCCTCAACCACACCCAGCTGATCAGCGAGCTCATCCGCGACAAGCGGATCAAGCTGTCACGGGTGAAGGACGCGACGCTGACCTACCACGACCCCTGCTACCTGGGACGGCACAACGGAGTGTACGACGCCCCCCGGCAGGCACTGGCGGCGATCCCCGGGCTCCAGGTGGTGGAGATGCAGCGCAGCCGCCGCGAGTCGTTCTGCTGCGGGGCCGGTGGCGGTCGGATGTGGATGGAGGAGCACATCGGCACGCGCATCAACCAGAACCGCATGAACGAGGTCGCGCTGACGCTCGCCCACGCGAAGGACCCCTCGGTCCCCTTCCCTTCGGCCACCGACCTGGATCGCCCGGGCAAGGTGGGCGACTACAAGGGACCGGGCGAGGGCACCGTCGCGGTCGCCTGTCCGTTCTGCAGCACCATGCTCCGGGACGCGGCGAACGAGACCGGCCGGGAGAACATCGTGGTGAAGGACGTGGCCGAGCTGGTGGCCGAGGCCATGGGGCCCGCGGCTTCGAGCTGAGCCCGGCTCACTTTCCCGCGGGAGTCACCGCCGAGGCGCACCTCTTGAGCGTCGCCTTGTCGAGGGGGAAGCGCTTCTTGAGCGCAGCATCGTCGAGGAGGATCTGAGCCCGGCCCTTCTTTTCTCCGGCGTTCAGGATCAGCGTGAAGGGTTGCGTCTTGTCCCAGTCCGCCATCGCGGCGAACTGGATCCCCTGGTACGAGTTTCCGAAGTAGCTGTAGCTGAGTCCCACGTTGCCGCGACTGACCCGGTCCTTGCCATTCACGAGGGTCATCGTCTTCGGCGCGAGCTCCACCCTGAGGGGTGACTTGCAGTCGGACTTCGCCGGAACCCAGACGCCCAGCTGATCCGCGGGGATCGCGTCGGTCTGGGCGAGCGCCAGCACCGGGAGGAAGACAGCGGCGAGCAAGACCACCCTCGCGGCGATGGCTCGGCGAGACCTGCGCATGGGGAGCTCCTTGGACGGGAACCTTCCCCCGACCATGCGCAAGACGATGGCGAGAACCGTCACCCGGAGCTGCGGCCGCACCGGCGAACCGATCAGGTCGGAAGGCCGAGCTCACGCCAGCGGACCAGACCTCCGGCGAGGTTCGCCACGCGCGAGAGGCCCGCCTTCCGGAGGATGGTCGCGCCCATCGCGGAGCGCTTCCCGGTCTGACAGACCAGCACCACGGGACGACCGGACGAGATCTCGTCCATCCGGGAGCGGAGCTCGTCGAGCGGGACGAGCATCGACCCTTTCACGTGCCCGAGCTCTCCATCGAACTCGGCGCGAGACCGGACATCCACCACCTCGACCTCGCCCAGGTGGCTCGCCAGCCACTCCGGGGCGATCTCCGGGACACCGGCGTAGGTCTCGACGACGGGTCCCCAGCCAGCAGGAGCGGGCGTGCTCCCCGGCGCGGAGCGACCGGCCGTCATGTTCGCCGGAACGGCCACGGCGAGAAGCTTGGGGTGAGGAAGCCCGAGGTTCTCCATGTAACCGATGAAGTCCTCGAGCTTCGCTCCCCCACCCAGGCGAGGATTGTGCTTCCGCTCCTCGCCGATCGTGCTGGAGAGACGGCCCTCGTAGTCGTGACCTGGATGGACCACGCACTCCTCGGGGAGTGCAAAGAGCTGGGTGTGGACCGACTCGAACAGCTGCGCGGCGCTCCCCTGCTGGAAGTCGGTCCGCCCCACCGCCCGGATGAGGAGCGCGTCGCCAGTGAAGACGTGGCGGCGATCCGAGCTGACGAAGCTGAGGCAGCCGGCGGTGTGGCCGGGAGTGGCCCGGACCTCGAGGGCCTCGCCGCCGAACCGCACGAGCATTCCGTGTCTCAGCGGCAGATCGACGTGCGTTGCGCCGTAGGCCTCGGCGAGACCGATGCGGCTCCCGAATGCCTCCTTCATCGCCCAGGCACCGGTCACGTGGTCCGCGTGACAGTGAGTATCGAGCGTGCAGAGCAGCTTGACGCCGAGCTCGCGAATCAGGGCCGCGTCACGCCGGTGCTGCTCGAGGACCGGATCGATCAGCACCGCTTCCGCCGACCCCGGGTCGATCAGCAGGTAGCTGTAGGTGCTCGATACGGGGTCGAAGTGCTGGCGAATCACCACGGCTCGGTCTCCGCCCCGCACCCTACTCGCTTCCACGGGCACTGCTTCAACGGACGTTGAGGTGTAGCGGGCCGCGCACCGGCGCGGCGGGACCAGCGGCACAGTTCGCGGGCACGAGGGCCGGAGCACCGGTCCACTTCATTTTCTCGTGTCGTCCGAGTGCCGTTGCCGCGGTTGCCTCGCATTCCGCGAGACGCCGGAGGACTCGAAGGTCGGGGCAACGGTCAACGGAGACGACCATGAAGCCCGTTTCGACGCCTCTCGCGATCCCCGCCGTCCTCGCATTCCTTGCTGCCTGCGGAGGCCAGCCCGGAGCCTCGCCGCCCGCTGCCGAGACGACGACCTCCGACGATGCACTCGAGGCCCGTCACGACGATCCGCACGGCGGGAAGCACCAGGACGGAGACGACCCCGGGCGAGGCGAGCACGACCGGAAGCACGACGACTGCATGCCTCGCGCGGACTTCGACGAGGTCAGCCCGCGGATCGCGGCGGAGCTCAACATCGCCCGGCGAGCGGTGTGCAAGTTCCGCCGAGTCGAGGCCGCGCTCGAGGCGGGATTCGTCAACACCGGGCTGCCTTGCATCCCCGGGCAGGGCTACCACTACATCAAGAGCGGTCTCGTCGGGATGACGGACATCCGCGAGCCGTCGGTGCTCATGTACGACAGGGACGGGAACCTCAACAGCCCCGAGTGGGTCGCGCCGCTGGATGGGTTCCCGACTCCGCCCGCCATCTTCGGCAGGCAGATGCACGCGGACGACGACCTCGGGCTGTGGATCCAGCACGTCTGGGTCTGGAAGCTGAACCCGGACGGCGTCTTCGAGGACGTCAATCCCCTGGTGACCTGCCCGTAAACTCGATCAGAACAGTCGCGCGAGCCGCCCGACCATCACGGCGGCGGCCACCAGCATCGCGACCGCCACCAGCAACCGGAGCGTTTGCTGGGAGACGCCGTGCGCCAGCGGCGTTCCCACCGCGATGCCCACGGCGATCGCAGCGGCGAGGACGCTCCCGGACACGAGGTCGATCCTTCCGGCCCGCAGGTTGGCAACCGTGGCGACCGCGGAGATCGGCACCTGGATGGCCTGACCCAGCCCGACCGCGAGCAGCACCGGCTCGCCGAGCGCCACCAGGAGCGGAACGAGCAGGAAGGCGCCGCCGGCACCGAGCAGGGCCGATGCAAATCCCGTCAGCAGGCCGAGCCCGACGAGGAGCGCCGGCCCCGGCGGCGTCCGCTCCGTGTGCTCCCTTGGCGGCCGCAGGGTCTGGAGCCCGCCGACGAGCAGAACCCCGCCGATGAGCGCCTGCACGACGGTGCCCGGAACGACCGACAGGGCAGCAGCACCGAGGAACGCACCCGGAGCCGAGGCCGCACAGAGCCAGAGGGCCGGGCGCGCAGCGATCGATCCCCGTCTCCAGTAGAGGGCAACGGCGAGGAGCCCACTCCAGAGATAGCTCCAGAGCGCGACCGCCACCGCGGACTGCACCGGGTAGCCCAGCCCGTGAACGAGGAACGGAACCAGGAGCACTCCGCCGATCCCGGTCGCTCCGACGAGGATCCCGATGATCACTCCCGCCACGCAGAGCGCGACGGCTGCGGATGTCATCGGCTCAGCTCGCTCCGGCCGTCGGCTCCTCGGTCAGCTCCTGCATCGTGCGCCAGAAGGCCACCCAGCCTTCCGCACGGCGTTCCAGCGCCCAGACCTCGACGCCGTGCGATCGCCATTCACTTCCCGCCCGGCCGTAGGTCATGTCGAAGGCGATCTCAGCGAGCGCCGCATTCGGACCACCCTCGATGCTGCGGCGTTCCTCCCGGTAGGACCGCAGACGGCTTCCGGCGAGGAAGTCGCGGTAGCTCTCGATCAGCCGATCGCGCCCGGTGAGCCGCATGCTGAAGCCGGGGAACACGAAGGTGATGTCCGGAGAGAGGAACGGGGCCATCTCCTCCGGACGGCCCTCGCGCCAGGCCGTCTGGATCCGGTCGAGCACGCGCTGGACGGCGATCTCGGTGTCCGCTGGAGCGGGCATGAAGCACTCCCAAACGAAGGGCGCGTAAGGTACCAGCGGCAGCGAGGCAGGTGCCAGCGCGCGCGAGCACCCCGGACCGCTGGCTGACGACGGAAGCCCCCGACTTCAGGGCCGCGGACTCGGGAGACCGCGCTCCACGGCGGCGAGCCTGGCCATCGTCTCGGCGTACAGCGTGTCGACCTTGGTGTGGAGCTGCGTCACCTCGAGGCCGGCCTTGATGTTGGCCGCGTACTCCACGTCGCTCCGGATCCGGTCACTCGCCGCCTGGCGATTCTGGGCGATGAGCACGAAGCAGGAGAGGAAGATGCTTTCCAGCGACGTGGCCATCGTGAGGAACCCGAAGGGGAACGGGTCGAACGGGCGAACCCAGGCGAAGAGCCCCACGTTGAGGAGCACCCAGGTGAAGAAGACCAGGATGTGCAGCGCGAGGAACCTCAGGCTTCCGCTGAACGCCGCCAGCCACTCCGCCAGGTGCTGAACGCCGGTGGTCCGCTGGGCCACCTCCTGATTCGGCGAGACGCTGGAGGCCGTCCGGAGAAGGCGGTCCGCCTCACGAAGCCGCTTGCCGATGACGGTGAGCACGTCCAGAGCCGCGCCGGGGTGCTTCCGGAAGAGGTTCTCGAGAGCCTCGCGGTCGATCTCCACCGTCCGGGTGTCCGCGACGGCCAGCGCATCCGCCGTGCGTTCGCGCCCATCGAGCAACGAGAGCTCGCCGAAGAAGTCCCCGGGTCCGAGCTGGCTCAGGAGCACCCGCGTACCGGTGGTCGTGTCCACCGAGATCTCCACGCCGCCGCTCGCGATGACGTACAGCGCCGCGCCAGGGTCACCCCGGCGGAAGATCCGCTCTCCGGCGGGGAAGTCGCGAAGGTGCGTTCCGGCGGCGAGCACCGCACGCTCGGAAGGGTCCAGCGGCTGGAACAGCGGGACCTCGGCCAGCAGCGATTCCTCGGCGGGCATGGGCGTCCTCCTGGACACCCATTTCTGCCACGGCTGGAGGGGGCGCTACCGGGGATCCAGCGGACCGGTGCCCGGCGGCGGCCGCGCCGGCGCCTGCACCGCCGAGAGTCGCCGGCTCCGGGCATAGACGAAGGTCGCCGCGAGGGCGGTGACCATCCCGAGGAAGCCCGCGAGGTCGACCCTGCCCGCGTCCGCGGCAGCTGCGGCGACGGGGGCGGCCTCGGAGGGCTGCACCTCGAGGGGCTCGGGCCTCGGGTTCGAGCTCCGGATGCGCGCGGCGCGACGATCCTCGCGAGGAGGCCCGGCCATCGCCGGAAGCGAGAGAAGGACGAAACAGAGCGCGCAGCGGCGGAGGCGGGGAGACATCGACGCAGCTCGATTTTCGCTCACGCACCGCGGGCGCGTCACTCGTCCGGCGGTCGAATCCGACGTGGGTGCGTGTCGTTTAGCGCCCCAGCTTCACCAGCTCGTTGCGGCAGATGTGGCACAGCGACGGCTGTTGACGGTCCACATCCGCCAGCGAGGTCGCGGCGAACATCGCGCAGCGCGCATCCTCGCAGTAGCTCAGCCCCACGAGATGTCCCGCCTGGTGCAGTCCCTGGATCTGCACTCTGCGGCGGAAGATCGCGTCGTCCGCTCCCTGGCGCAGGCGGGAGACGGAGAGGATGGCGACGCGGGACTCACGGTCCGCCTCGCCGAAGACGAACGGGCTGTCGGGGACGAAGAGATCCACGTCCGTCACGCCCAGCACGGAGCTGTCCCGGTCCACGAGCGGCACCAGCCGACGCATGATGGCGTTGGAGTGGTACTGGTTTCGGTCCTTGTTGAAGGCGTAGGCCGGAGAGGTCAGGGCCGGTTTTCCGTAGCCGATGGTCAGCCCGAGCTGGGTGGTGAGCGGCCCTTCGAGCTCCCGCAGGAGGCTCAGCGGGGCGTTGCCGATGGCGACCAGCTGGAGCACTCGGGAACCCACGAACGGACCCTCCTACGGACGGCGGCGAGGCTGGGGCGCAAGGATTCGAACCTTGATAGTCAGATCCAAAGTCTGACGTCCTGCCGTTAGACGACGCCCCAGTACGGTCGACAACCCGTCCCACGAGCATAAGTGCTTCCGCAGCCCGTCCCAACCAAAGCGAGCGGTGGGACGTCCGTTACCGTCGTAGCAGCACGTAGACCGCGCCGGAACCGCCGTCGTGGGGGCGAGCGGTGCTGAAGGCCAGGACCCAGCGGGCGATTCGTCCCCGGGTCAACCAGACCTGAACACTGGCTTTCAAGACCGGAATCTGATCCTTGCTGTGCAGTCCACGCCCGTGCACCACGAGCACGCAGCGCTTCCCCGCATGCCGGGAGTCGAGCAGGAACCGTTCGAGCGCGCTCTTCGCCTCCTCGCGGGTGAGCCCGTGCAGGTCAACGTGGCCCTGGAGGGCGATCTCCCCCGTCCGGAGCTTCCGCAGCAGCTGTGGATCCATCGGCGGGAGATGGCCCTCGATGTACTCGTCCGAGTCCGAGAGATCGAACGGTGCATCCCCCGCGACCAGCTCCGCGAGCTGCGCAAGCACCTCCGCGTCCTCGTCCATCCGAGGCGGAAGCGCGGACTTCTTCGCCGGCTCGACGCGACGCACGCCCTGAGAGAGTGGCTGCACCTCCCCCACGGCGGCGAGGAACTGGGCTGCCTCGTCGTTCTCGGCCGGGGGACCCCGCCGTGACGGAGGCGCCGGCTTCGCCGGTCGGGGCGGCTCCGGAGCCTTCGGGACCTTCAACCCCTGGAACGGATTGTTGAACGGCTTTTGCTTCTTCAGATGTCGAGGTTCTGCACGTCGAGGGCGTTCTTCTCGATGAACTCGCGGCGAGGCTCGACCGCTTCCCCCATCAGGAGGCTGAAGATCTCATCGGACTCGACGGCGTCCTCGACTCTGACTTGGAGCAGCGTCCGCGAATCAGGATTCATCGTGGTATCCCAGAGCTGCTCCGGGTTCATCTCGCCGAGCCCCTTGAACCGCTGGATCGCCAGGCCCCGCGAGGCGTCAGCCAGGACGGCGGCGAGGATGTCCTGAACACGGAGGGCAACCCGCTCGTTCTCCTCGAGCTTCACGGTCCAGGGCGCCGGACCCAGCCTGTCGAAGGTGCGGCGGAGGTCCAGCAGCTCGGCGTACTCCGGGCTGGAGAGGAAGGCGTGGTCGAGCACGGTCTCCTTGGGGCTTCCGTTCACCTCGGTGCGGAAGACGAGCTTCTTCGCCTGGTGCTCGGGGTCATCCTTGCGGAAGGCCTTCAGCTGCGTGAGCACCTCGGGGTACCGCTCGCGGAGCCAGGCGTGGACCTTCTCCACCTCGGAGTTCAGGCGGTCCATGTCGAGGAGCGTGGTCTCGTCCACCCGCGCTGCCTGGACCAGCGCGTCGAGGATCCGTGGATCGCGCCGGCGGGCGAGCTTGCTCAGGCGCTCCTCGTAGACCCGGATGGCCTCGAGCAGCGAACGGAGATCGCCGCCCCGGAGGTCACTTCCTCCGTCGGACTCGGAAGCGACGACGGCGCAGCGGTCCACGCCGATGCGCATCAGGTGCTCGTCGAGCGCCCGCTGGTCCTTGAGGAACAGCTCCTTCTTGCCGCGGGTGACCTTGTACAGCGGAGGCTGAGCCACGAAGAGGTAGCCGCGGGAGATGAGCTCCGGCATCTGCCGGTAGAAGAAGGTCAGCAGCAGCGTGCGGATGTGGCTTCCATCCACGTCCGCGTCCGTCATCAGGATGATCCGGTGGTACCGGGCCTTCTCGGGGTCGTAGTCCTCTTTCCCGATGCCCGTCCCGAGCGCGGTGATCAGCGCCAGGATCTCCTGGCTGGTGAGCATCTTCTCGAAGCGGGTCTTCTCGACGTTCAGGATCTTCCCGCGCAGGGGGAGGATGGCCTGGTTGCGCCGATCACGGCCCTGCTTGGCGGAGCCACCTGCGGAATCGCCCTCGACGATGTAGAGCTCGCTCTCGCTCGGGTCGCGGGTCTGGCAATCGGCCAGCTTGCCGGGGAGTGACATCCCGTCGAGCACGCCCTTGCGCCGCACCGTCTCCCGGGCCTTCCGGGCTGCGATGCGGGCACGCGTGGCGTCGCCGATCTTGGCGGCGATCTTCTTCGCCCCGGTGGGGTTCTCGGCGAGCCAGCTGAGCAACTGCTCGTTCACCATCTGTTCGACGAGACCCTTCACCTCGGAGTTCCCGAGCTTGGTCTTGGTCTGACCCTCGAACTGCGGATTGGGCAGCTTGACCGAGATGACGGCAGCGAGACCCTCCCGGGCGTCCTCCCCGGTGGGCGTCTCCTTGAGGTCCTTCCAGAGGGCGTACCGCTCGACGTAGGTGTTGATGGTGCGGGTCAGCGCGCTCTTGAAGCCCACCAGGTGGCTGCCACCCTCGTGGGTGTTGATGTTGTTGGCGAAGGTGTAGATGCGCTCGTCGTACGCGTCGTTCCACTGCATCGCGATCTCCAGCCCGACGCCGTCCTTCTCCGCCTTGAAGAAGACGGGAGGGTGGAGAACGTCCTTCGACTTGTTGAGGAACTCGATGAAGCTGACGATGCCGCCCTGGAACTCGAAGAGGTGGCTCTTCTGGCTCCGCTCGTCGGTGATGCTGATCTTCAGCCCGGCGTTCAGGAAGGCGAGCTCGCGGAGGCGCTGGCTCAGCACGTCGAACTGAAAGTCCGTGGTCTCGAAGATGGTAGCGTCGGGCTTGAACCAGACCGTGGTTCCACGCTTGTCGGTGGTTCCAACCTCCGTGACCTGCTGCTGCGGCAGCCCCCGGGCGTACTTCTGCTGGTACACCTTCCCGTTCCGGGCGATCTCCAGCCGGAGCCACTCGCTGAGCGCGTTGACCACGGAGACGCCGACGCCGTGGAGGCCGCCCGAGACCTTGTAGGCGCTGTTCTCGAACTTGCCGCCGGCGTGGAGCTTGGTCATCACGACGTCGACCGTGTCCATGCCGCGGACCGTGGGGTGCGGACCGACCGGGATGCCACGCCCGTCGTCCTTCACGCTGACGCTGCCGTCGACGTGGATGGTGACGATGATCTCGGTCGCCGCCTTCGCCAGCGCCTCGTCGACGCTGTTGTCCACGACCTCGTAGACCAGGTGGTGCAGGCCGTAGACGCCGGTGTCGCCGATGTACATCCCGGGGCGCTTCCGGACGGCCTCCAGACCCTCGAGGACCGTGATGGAAGAGGCGCCGTACTCGGGCACAGAGGTCCCGACCGCGGCCTGGGCAGCGGGTTCGTGTTCGTTGGTTCCGTTCAAGGGATTTCCGCGGTGTTTTTCTAACACGCACACCCCACGCCCACAAGCCTGTCGCAGGCTTCCAAGTGGCCGCTCTTGCAAGGGAATTTGGCTCCTGACCCACCCCTGGAGGACCGCCTCCGGAGGCCTCAGGCGTCGGCCCGAGGAGACCCCTCGGGCCGGTTCAAAACCTGGCCCAGATCGACCCAGACCGAGGGGTCCGAGAAGAGGGCCCGGGGCAGCTCCCGGTGCGTTCCATCGGTCAGGGTGAGCACCCAGCGCGGGGCCCACCGACCGACCTGCTCGACGGCCTTGATCTGCGGCCAGAGCACGCGCTCCGTCCTGCCGTCGATGGGCCGGGACAGCTCGGCGCCGGCGATGTCCACGCGTACGCCGAAGCCCTCTCGCGGCCGGAGGCGGAAGGCGAGCCAGGCGAACGCACCGCTCAGCGCGAGGCCTGCGACTGCCCGAGCGGACGCAGTGGGGCGGCCCTGTCCGGCTCGCAGCAGCGCGGCTGTGCCGAGGGCAGCTGCGACGACCGCGAAGATCGCCAGGATCGCCCTGAGCCTGCTCGGTCGATACGGAAAGAACCGTGGCGTCATGACATTTTCGAGAAGTCGGGTCACGCCATCCGGACCGGACGGAGATGAGCATCCTCCGTCACCGAGCCGGCGTCGACCCGGAGCCAGAGCGTGTCCGGTCCCGCCGCCCGGGCGACCAGCGACGCGTCGGTGGTGGTGAGGAGGACCTGCGCCCGGCTCTCGGCCACGGTGTGCATCAGGAACGCGTTTCGCTCGGGATCGAGCTCGCTCGAGACGTCGTCGAGGAGAAGGAGCGGTGGCCTTCCGAAGGCCGCGCGCACGTTCTCGATCTCGGCGATCTTCCACCCCAGCACCAGCGCCCTCCCCTGTCCCTGGGACGCGTATGCGCGGGCGCTCCGCCCTCCGAGGGTCATCGAGAGATCGTCCGCGTGCGGGCCCACCGAGGTGAAGCCGCGCTCGCGGTCGCGGTCCAGACGCTCGGTGAGCGCATGCCGCAGCGCTGACTCGAGCCCTTCCTCGGTCTGCGGGTGGTGGGCGCCGAGGTGAAGCGCGGTGTATCCGACGCCCACGTCCGGCAGCTGGGAGATGGCTCGAACGGCGGAGACGGCACGTGGGGCCAGCTCGTCGAGGAGCGCACGGCGTCGCACGAGAACGCGCGCCCCGGTGCGGGCCACGGCCTCGTCGTAGGCCTCCACGTAGCTCGCGGCAGCGTGCTCCTTGAGCAGACGATTGCGGCTCTTCAGGGCACGTTGATAGGCGCGGTGCTCACGAAGGTAGGCGGGGAAGCGGTTGAACACCGCGCGATCGAGGAATGCCCTGCGAATCTCCGGCCCGCCCTTCACCACCGCGAGATCGTCCGGAGTGAAGGCAACCACGCTCACGCCACCGAAGTAGTCCTCGAGCTTCGCGGCCTTCTTCCCATCGACGAAGGCCTGCCGGATGCCCGCGGCGACCTGGACGGAGATCTCGCGTTCGGCGCCGCCGAGGGTGAAACGCCCGGTCACGGTGGCCTGCTCCGTCCCGAAGCGCACCAGCTCGGAGAGCCGGTTCGCGCGGAGGGGACGCAGGGTGCAGAGGAAGTAGACCGCCTCGAGGAGACTGGTCTTTCCCTGACCGTTGGCGCCGACCACGACGGTGGCGTGCGGCGAGGGCCGGAGCCGTACGGCCTCGAGGTTCCGGAAGTCGGCGACCTGGAGGTGCTCGAGGAGCACTACACCCGCATCGGCATGACCACCGCGGTGTAGGTGCGATCGCCCGGAGCGTGGATGACGCCCGGGCTGTGGTCGTCTCCGAGCTCGAAGGCGACCTCGTCGTTCTCCAGCACCGAGAGCACGTCGGTCAGGTAACGGGCGTTGAAGCCGATGGTGATGTCGCCGCCGTCATAGCGGACGTCGAGATCGTCCTTGGCCTCGCCGAGGTCCGGATTCTGCGAGCTGATGCGGAGCTGGTTGGTGGTGAGCCCGATCTTCACCGCGTTCGACTTGTCCACGCTGAGCAGGGCGATCCGCTTCAGGGCCTCGGTGAAGCGGACGCGAGGAATCTGCACCTTGCGCTCGCCTTCCTTGGGGATGACGCGCTGGTACTCGGGGAACTGTCCGTCGATGAGGCGCATCACCATGGTGAGCCCCGGCTTGCGGAACAGCGCCGAGTTCTCGGCGAAGCCCAGGGCGCACTCTGCATCGGGAGCCTCGTCGAGGAGGCGGCGGAGCTCGTGCAGGCCCTTGCGCGGGATGATCACCCCGCCCTTGAGCTTGAAGTCCCCCGCGAGCTCCCGCTCCACCAGCGCCAGGCGATGGCCGTCGGTGGCGACCATCCGGACCCTTCCGCCCTCTCGCGGCTCGAAGAAGACGCCGTTGAGGATGTAGCGGGTCTCGTCGCTGGAGATGGCGAAGGCGGTCTTGCGGATCATCTCCAGCAGGACGGCGCCGGGCACCGTGACCAGATGCGCGCTCTCCTCCTTGGGAAGCTTCGGATACTCCTCCGGGGACATCCCGACGATCTTGAAGTGCGCGCTGCCGCTCTGGAGCTCCGCATACTGGTTGGGGAGCTTGCGGACGGTGACCTGTGGCTCGGGCAGATTCTGGACGATGTCGAAGACGGTCTTGGCAGAGAGGGTGAGGCTGCCCGGCTTGGTGACCTCGGCGGGGTGCTCGCTCACGATGCCGACGTCGAGATCGAAGGCCGTGATCTGCACCCCCGACTTGGTCGCATTGACCAGCACGTTGGAGAGGATGGGCATCGTGGTCTTCCGCTCCACGATCCCCTGGGCCCGGTACAGCGCTCGCTTCAGCTCCTCCGCAGCGATGCGGAATTCCATGTGCCCATCGTCTCCTGCGGAGGAGACATCCGCCCGCTCCGCCAGGGCGTGCGGTGTAGCCCGCACAGGGTGGTGCGTCAAACGCGGCAGCAGGCCCGGGAGCGGAGAGCGAGACGCCGTTGAGGAGACCGGTTCTCGCCTGAGGGCAGCTCTCAGGTCCTCGGAAGGACAGGAGCGGGCTGGCCGGAGATTGAATTTGCGATGCGTTCTCAGTATGGCCTGGCTCGCATGTTCCGGCGTGGGTTCCTCGGCTCTGCAGTGCTCGCCGCGACGCTCGTCCTGGCCTGCGCCCACGCTGGATTCGTGCCTCAGCCGACGCCACTGGACGTGGACCGCGTCCAGCTGGTGGACCCCGGCCTGACCCTGGAGGAGTTGCAGGCGGGCCGGGCCGCGTACGTCCAGCGCTGCAGCAGCTGCCATGCGGTGCACGGGCCGGGCGAGTACCGGGGAGATCAGTGGCCGCCCTTCGTCGCGCGGATGCAGCGGGAGAAGAAGCTCAGGATCCCGGAGCAGGACCGCGTGCGGATCGAGCGATACCTGATCGCGTTCAGCTCGACCTCACCGAAGCCGGTGGATGCGGGTGTGATCGGACCGGCTCCGGTCGAGAATGCTCCTCGGGCCTCGGCTCACTGACCTGCAGGTCGAATTCTCGTTTCCCTGGAGCTGTCGGTCGGTCTCGCGCAGGCTGCGTGCTCGATCCACCGAGGGCTTCTTTTGGATCTAGATCATGGATCTAAGGGGTAGTGGAGGCCGGTCGGGCAAACTTGGGGACAGAGAAACAAGCCACCGTTCCTGCTCGCGATTCTCGATCGGGGTGCTGTGGAGAACCCGGCCTTCTGTCCAGATCGTCACACAGCCGTTGCTCCACGGACGTGGTCTCTCCACACCACGTCCCATGCCGACCCCCAGCTGTCTCCGGAACTTCTCGACACCAGGTGCCAACAGGCTCGCCCCACAAGTTCCGGACAACATGAGCTGCGTCGCGCGGTTCTCCACTGGCTTGCGACAGGGCTCGCACCGGAGACGAACAACATCTCCACACTGTGGAAGGCGGTGGAGGACCGCGCTGGAGCAGGGGTCGGTTACCCGGGTCCCAGCTTGCTCTCGAGCTCGTCCAGCTCCTTGCGGATGCTGGAGTCCACCTCGCGCTGGCGCTCGACCTTGCGCACGGAGGAGATGACGGTCGAGTGGTCCTTGTTGAAGCGGGCAGCGATCTCCGGGAAGGAGCTCCGGGTGAGCTTGCGGGCCAGGTACATCGCCACCTGCCGGGCGTGAGACAGCTGCTTGGTCCGCCGGTCCGCGCGAAGCTCCTCCACCGCGACCTTGTAGAAGCGCGCCGTCTCCCGCTGGATGTGGTCGATGTCGATCGGCCGCTGGGCGGGAAGGATGTCCCGGAGAACCTGGGCGGCGAACTCCTCGGTCACCGGCTGGCCGGTGAGGCTGTGCACCGCGGAGATCTTGATCAGCGCACCTTCCAGCTCGCGCACGTTCTTCTGCACGTGCTTGGCGATGAAGTGGCAGACGTTGTCGGGAAGCTCGAACCCGTCGGCCTCGGCCTTCTTCTTGAGGATCGCGACGCGCGTCTCGTAGTTCGGTTCCTGGATGTCGGTGATGAGGCCCATGGTGAACCGGCTGCGCAGCCGGTCCTCCAGGCCGGGGATCTCCGCCGGCACCGCGTCCGAGGTGAGGACGATGGCCTTGGACATCTCGTGGAGCGCATTGAAGGTGTAGAAAAACTCCTTCTGGGTCTCCTCGCGCTTTCCGAGGAACTGGATGTCGTCGATCAGCAGGACGTCGCACTCGTCGCGGAACTTGCGGCGGAAGTCCGTCATCTTGTGATCGCGGACGCTCTCCACGAACTCGTTCGTGAACTCCTCGCTGGACAGGTAGACGATCCTCGCCGCTGGATTCTTGGAGAAGATCGCGTTGCCCACCGCGTGGAGCAGGTGGGTCTTGCCGAGGCCGGTGCCGCCGTAGATGAAGAGCGGGTTGTAAGCCCGGCCGGGACTCTCGGCGACGGCGGCGGCGGCGGCGGCGGGGAGCTGGTTGCTCTCGGCCACCACGTAGTTCACGAAGGTGAATCGCTCGTTGAGCCGTGGAGGACGCGGCGCGGAGGAGGTCCCGCGCGCCGAGGCCGCCGCCGGGTCGCCCGCGTCGGAGCGGGTCGTGCCCACCACCTCGTAGCCGATGCCCATCGTGGCGCCGTGCACGCGGGAGATCGCGTCCTCCAGCAGGGGGCGGTAGTGATCGTCCACCCAGTCGCGAAAGAAGCGGTCCGGGACGCCGAGGACGAGCGCGCCGTCCTTCACCTCGAGCGCCTGCATCCGGTCCAGCCAGGTCAGTGCATAGGACTTGCCGTCCTCGCGGAGGAGAGCGAGTGTCTTTTCCCAGAGTTCATCGGCGCTTGCAGGCACGGGCGACTGCTCGGGGGAAGCCGACACGAGAGGCGACCTCGGAGGGGAAAACCACGCTCCTGTGATGCGGGGCGGGGGGCGTGTTGTACGACTTCCCGCGGTCGGTTGGGGATCAAAAACAGCGCGACCGGCGTCGGCTGCTCGGCCTGCCGTTCGACCGGCCTCATTGACTCGGTCGAGCGGCCTGGGTTATGCGCGCGACCCTCCCCGAGAGTCGTCCCGAAGTTCTTACCGGAGCATCGCCCCGTGTCGAAGCGCACGTACCAGCCGTCCAAGTTGAAGCGGAACCGAACCCACGGCTTCCGGAAGCGGAACAGCACCCGTGCAGGGCAGGACGTCCTGCGCCGGCGTCGCGCCAAGGGCCGCAAGCGGCTGGCCGTGTCCGCGGCCAAGAAGTAGGGTTGTCCGAGGCGTTTCCCAGGGAGGTCCGCCTCCTCAGACGCCACGACTTCCTGGAAGTCCAGGAACGGGGGAAGAAGGTGACCGCCGGACCGTTGGTCGGTCTGGTGGCGCCGAGCCCGGACGGCAAGTCCCGGCTCGGACTCACGGTGTCGAGCAAGGTTGGAACGGCGGTCGTGCGGAACGCCGTTCGACGTCGGCTGCGCGAGCTGTTTCGCAAGCGGCGCGACCGATGGCCAGGAGGAATGCACCTGGTGGTGGTGGCCCGTCCGAGTGCCAGGGAAGCCAGCTTCGAGGCGCTGGGGCGTGCCGCGGACGCTCTCCTCTCCGCGTTAGAGAACTCTCTGCGTTGAAGCTGCTCGCCTTCTTGCTCTCGTTGCCCATCCACCTCTACCGGTGGCTCGTGTCCCCGCTGCTGCCGCGGGCGTGTCGGTTCCATCCCTCGTGCTCGGCGTACGCCCTCGGGGCGCTCCATGAGCACGGACCCTTTCGCGGCTTCTGGCTCGCGCTCCGCCGGCTCGGCCGCTGCAATCCCTTCAACCCCGGGGGGCTCGACCCCGTCCCGCCCCGTCCAGGGAGGATCTGAACTCCGTGGAGAACAACTCTCAGAAGCGCACGGCGGTGGCCTTCGGGCTCATCTTCCTGCTGACCGCCGTGTACATGACCTGGTTCGCGCCGACGCAGCCGTCTCCGCACGCGGCGGGCGCGGTCGATGCTGGCACGGTCGCCAGCACGCCGCCGCCTCCTGCTGCGGTCACGACTCCGCTGCCGACGGTTCCCCCGCCGAGCGCCGGAGCGTCCCCCGCTGGCCCCGCGGTTCGGACCCTCGAGGTCCCCCGGAAGCTGATCCACTACGTCTTCTCGACCGAGGGGGCAGGGCTGGTCTCCGCGAAGCTCCAGGGTGACAAGACCCGCGAGCAGGTTCCCCTCACCATGGCCCAGGGCTGGGCGCAGATCTTCGGGAAGGACGTTCCGAAGGGTCCGCAGATGGACCTGGCTCAGCCGGTGCCCGGGTCTCCGCTACCGCTCTCGGTCGAGCTCGCGGGTGAGGCGTCGATCCCGGGGAACCTCCGGTACTCGGCGGAGCAGGGCGACCACCGCATCACGTTCGTCGGACGGACCGAGAGCTGGGAGGTGACCAAGGAGGTCTCCTGGGTCGACGACGGATACGAGCTCAGCACTCGCGTCACCCTGCGGAACCTCACCAGCCGCCCACTCTCGGGTGAGCTCGTGCTCCCGTATGGACGGGCCATCGATCCGGCACACGAGGAGAAGCCGAGCTTCTTCGGCGGCGTGGGCAACCTCTCCGACGCGGCGTGCTTCGTGAAGGACGCCTACGAGCACGAGACGGTGAAGGACAAGCTGGAGACGAAGGACCACACCGGTCCGGTGCGCTGGACCGGGATCAACCAGCAGTACTTCCTCTCCGCGATCTTCCCGGTCGGGACCGCGGTCGACGGCCGGTGTGTGCTCACGACATCGGCGACGGAGCGCATCGCGACCGCGCGTTTCCCGGTGCAGGTGGCCCCGGGTCAGGTGCTCACTCGCTCCTTCGGGGCGTTCCTCGGGCCGAAGGACACGAAGACGCTCGCGGACGTGCCGGAGCTCCCGGCGAACCGTTCCTCCGACTCGGCGAACGCTCCGGTGCACCTCGAGCGGGCGGTCGACTACGGAATCTGGGCCGCGCTCTGCAAGCCGATGCTCTGGGTGCTCAAGTGGTTCCACGGCATCGTCGGCAACTGGGGCGTCGCGATCATTCTCCTGACCGTGGTGGTCAAGGTGCTGCTCATCCCGCTGACCCACCGGGCGATGGTGGGGCAGGAGGCGATGAAGAAGCTCCAGCCGAAGATCGAGGAAGTGAAGAAGAAGTTTCCGGAGGACAAGGAACGGCAGCAGATGGAGATGATGAAGGCCTACCAGGAGGCGGGCGTGAACCCCTTCGGGTCCTGCCTCATGATCCTGGTCCAGCTGCCGGTGTGGGCCGCGCTCTTCACGACCCTCCGGAACAGCTACGAGCTGTACGGCGTGCCCTTCACGTCGCACTTCCTCACCGACCTGACCATCAGGGACCCGACGTTCCTGCTTCCGGTGCTGCTGGGTGTCTCGCAGATCATCACCAGCAGACTTCAGCCGCCGGCGCTCGATCCCGCGCAGCAGCGGATGATGGTGTGGTTCATGCCGATCTTCTTCACGGTGATCATGCTGAACTACCCGGCGGGTCTGCTCCTCTACATCTTCACGAACAACATCCTCACGGTGGCGCAGCAGGCGGTCCTGAAACGGATCGTCGGGAGCTCGCCGACGCCGCCGCTGAAGGCAGCGCTGGAGAAGCGGAAGTGACCGACTCACAGGTGGCGGTGGCAGTGGCGGCGGTGGACGAGCGCCGTGCGCAGGCGGTGGCGGCCCTGGAGCAGCTCCTCCGTGCCATGGACATCCCGGCGACGCTGGAGACGAAGGACATGCCGGACGGGGGCATCAGCATCGCGGTGACGCCGAGCGTGGAGCTCGCCGGCGTCGTGTCCGGCCGGCGCTCCCCGGTGGGGGATGCGCTGCAGTACCTGGTGAACAAGCTGGTGAACAAGCCGGGCCAGGAGCGGTTGTGGGTGGCGATTGGTCTGGGTGCCCACCCCGAACCCCGCGGGCAGAGGCCGGCGCGTCCGGTGGCCGCGGCTCCCGCGGCGATGACCAACGGGAGTGCCCCACCGGCGCCGGTCGGACGTGCTGCGCCGGCCCCGAAGAGCGCGGCCCCCGCGCGGTCGCAGGACGTCGACGAGCGCACGCTGGTGGTTGACGAGGACCCGCCGTTCGATCGCGCTGCACGCGTCCTGGCGGAGCGGTCGGCGAGCTCGGGGCGGATCTACGCGGTGGTGACGCTCGGGGCGACGGAGCGCGGCCGGCTGCTGAAGGTCGCGGACGCGGTCGATGGGGTGGGCGCGCGAGCCGAGGGAGAGGGTCGTTTGCGGCGCGTGGTGCTGACTCCGGACAAGATGGTGCCGATGCCGAGGCAGCGCCTTCCGGTGGATGATCTCCCCGAGGACGACTGACGCGAGGAGGCTCGGGGTGGGGAAGCCGAAGGCGCTGAAGGACAGGCTGTTCGGGGCGGCGGTGCTGAAGATGAGCTTCCGCCTTCGCGGCGACGAACAGTCGCCGGCGTTCAAGGGCATCTATCCGGGCGTGCTCCGCGACCTCGAGCTCGAGGACGAGGCGGTGGAGAAGTACATCGCGGAGAATCGGTCCGCGGTGGAGGCAGCCGCCCGGGGCAAGCCGCCGGCGTGAGGCGCCCGTAACGAGGTGTCTGGCACCTCGATAGGTGCTGGCGAGGACGCCTGGCCGGTCACGAGGTGTCTGGCACCTCGGCGGCACCTCGGCGGGCCTCGAGCGCCGGAGCTCGCGGAGAAATCGGAATTCCGAGCCGTTGAGGGGGTGGTTGCCCCCGGGCGATGTCATCGCATTCGTCCCGGAGTCGGGCCCACGATCCCATGCTCGGGACGCAGGGGGCGGGAAGAATCCGACTTCTACGGGTGTCGTCGATGGCACGCTTCTGGCCTGCCGGGACGCCCATGAATGGCTGGCTCGCGGACGCCCGCATCGCTCTCCGTCTCCTCCGACGCCGCCCGGGCTGGACGGCATCAGTGCTGGCGACCCTGGCCCTGGCCATCGGGGCCAACTCGGCGCTGTTCAGCGTGCTCGACAGCGCCCTGCTCCAGCCCATGCCGTATCCGGCGCCCGAGCGGCTGATCCTCATCAGCGAGACGGCACCGTCGTTCCCGGAGATGTCGGTGAGCTATCCCGACTACGTCGACTGGCGGGCCCGGACCCGCTCCTTCGACGAGCTGGGTGTCTTCCGCGGTGGCGAGGTGAACCTCACCGGGATGGGCGCTCCCCGGCGGGCGCACGTCGTCCAGGCGTCGGCGAGCTACTTCCGGGTCCTTGGGGTGACTCCCCTCGTCGGCCGCACCTTCGAGGACGGCGAGGATCGTCTGGGCGGAGCTCCGGTGGCCGTCCTCGGCGAAGCGCTGGCGCGAAAGCTCTACGGCCAGCCGGCCGCGGCCCTGGGCCAGACGCTGCAGATGGACGGGACCTCCACCACGGTCGTGGGCGTGATGCCGTCCAGCTTCCGTGTCGAGCGGCGCCCGGAGCTCTGGGTTCCCGTCGGGCCTCGGATGGTGGGGCACACGGCTGACCGCGGAAACCATCCCGGTCTGTCCGGCATCGCGCGACTGAAGCGTGGGGTGTCATTCGGCGAGGCCCGGCTCGATCTCGAGTCCGTCGGCCGCGCGCTTCAGTCGGAGTACACCGAGAACAGAGCGGTGCTGCCGAGGCCGCACCCGATGCAGCAGCGCCTCACGGAGGACGTCCGGGGCTCGCTCTGGCTCTTGATGGGGGCGGTGGCCCTGGTCCTCCTGATTGCCGCGGCGAACGTGGGCAGCCTGATGCTGGCCCGCGGGACTGGCCGGGTGCGCGAGCTCGCCATCCGCGGAGCGCTCGGCGCGGGTCGCGCGCGGCTGATCCGCCAGCTGCTGGTGGAGAGCCTGGTGCTGGCGCTGCTCGGCGGGGCGCTCGGGCTGGTCCTCGCCGCCGCGGCGATGCGGGTGCTCGACGCGCACCGGCCGGACTCGCTCCCGGACCATGTGGCGCTGGCGCTCAATCTGCGGGTCCTCCTCTTCAATCTCGGGGCGTCGGTGGTCTGCGCGCTGCTCTTCGGGCTGCTGCCCGCGCTGATCGGCTCAAGGACCCAGCTCCACGAGGCGATGCGGCAGGGGGACGCGCGGATGTCCGGCGGTCAGCACCGGCTCCGGGTGGCGCTCGTGGTGGCCGAGGTCGCGCTGGCGCTCGTCCTGGTCGTCGCGGCGGCGCTCACCTCGCGCGCGCTGGCCGGGCTGCTGCAGCTGGACACGGGGTTCGACGGCAGGGGACTCGTCACCTTCCGCCTCTCGGTTCCCGAGTCGCGCCAGCGCACGCCCCAGGAGCTTCGGGACTTCTACGAGCGGATGGTGATCGAGCTCCGGGCGCTGCCCGGGGTGGAGGACGCGAGCTACTCCACGCTCCTTCCGCTCGACGGGCCGTGGGAGACGAGCTTCCGGAGCGACTCCCAGCCGCAGCTGCCGCCGGAGCAGGTGCAGTTCGGTGCGTTCGGAGCGGTCTCGACGGGGTATGCCCGGGCGGTCGGGCTCCGGCTGGTGGCGGGGCGGTGGTTCGCGGCCGGAGACACCCGCGATCGACCCCAGGTGACGGTGATCGACGAGCGCCTCGCCCACGACTTCTATCCCGGTGGCGCCGTCGGGCGACACCTGCTGTCCAATGACGGAAAACAGAATCGTGAAATCATCGGGGTCGTGAAGCACGTCGCCGCTTATGGCGTCGTGGGACGTGAGCCTGCCGTCCACCAGTTCTACCTGGCGACCGAGCAGCTTCCCGAGGAGGCCTACGGACGGAACCTCCGCTCGGTGAACGTCGCGGTCCGGAGTCGCGCCGCGCCGGAGCAGGTCCAGGGCGAGCTGGTGCGGACCATCGCCCGGCTCGACCCGGAGCTGCCGGTCTACGAGATGCGCACGGCGGACCAGCTCCTGGGCGCCTCGGTGGACGCGCAGCGCTTCGCGACCCTGCAGCTGATCCTCTTCGCCCTCCTGGCGCTGGTGCTCGCGGTGCTGGGGCTCTACGCGGTGCTCTCGTACAGCGTGGCGCAGAGGACCCACGAGATCGGCATCCGCATGGCACTGGGTGCACCCCCGAGGCTCGTGCTTCGCCAGGTGGTGGGGCAGGGCGTGACCTGGGCCGGCATCGGGCTCGCGGTGGGGCTCCTCGGCGCGGTGGCGACCACGCGCCTGCTGCGGAGCGTGGTGGAGACCGTCCGGCCTCTCGATCCGCTGGTGTACGCGGCGACCGTGCTCGGCCTGCTCGTCTGCGCGGTTCTGGCCTCGTGGCTGCCTGCCCGGCGCGCCGTGCGGGTCGATGTCTCGGTGGCGCTTCGCGACGAGGGCTGAACGCAGCGAGATCCTGGCGGTTCTGCCCCCTAGGAGGCCTTCCGGTAGCTCAGCAGCGTGCGACCGTCCCCGGTGAGAGGAAGACGGAGCGGTTCGGCCCGTGGAGGGTCCCAGCCCGGCAGGACCGTGGGCTCGGCTCCGCTCCCGGCCATGACGATGAGGGTCCCTCCGGGCCGCAGGTAAGGCGCGGCGAGGCCCGCCCACCTGGTCGGTTCGGCGAGCGCGCGGGAGACGGCGGCATCGAAGGGGGCCAGGCCTTCGACTTCCGGATTCCCCTGGAGCTTCAGGTGGATGGCCCGGACCCGTGGGGCGAGCCGGAGCTGGGCGATGGCGTGCTTGAGGAAGCCCACCTTCTTCGCGACGGCATCGACCAAGGTCACGGAGAGGTCTGGCCGAGCCATCGCGAGCGGCAAGCCCGGGAAGCCCGCCCCGGACCCGGCGTCGAGGACCGTTGTCGTCCCGGGCTCGAGGGCACGAAGGACGGTCAGGGAGTCGAGAATGTGCTTGTCCGCCATCTCGATCGGATCGAGGATGGCCGTGAGGTTGATGCGGGCGCTCCACCGGCCGAGCTCACCCGCGAACCACGACAGCCCGTCCGCCTGGGCTTGGGTCAGGGGCAACCCGAGCGCGCGGCTTCCCTCCAGCAGCATTCCAGAAATCGCTGGTTTCTCCACAGGCACGGGGAAACCTACCGGCTGGAACTCCCGGAAACCACTGGGCTAAGCCGCTGGCACGTTGTTTTCCCCAGGTCTCCCACAGCGTGGCCTGGCGCGCTCTCAGAGACACGCTGCAGGTCGCGGCGGCCAAATGAGCGCTTGTCCTGTTGCTTGCCTGCAACATGGACGTCGCAGGGCCCCCCGGAGGAGCCGAGTCATCTGCCACGTCTCCGGGCGAAATACCAGAGCCCATGTTGGGCCAGTGACAGTTCTGATCGGACCGCAACGAAAACCCACGTTCCACGTGGAACCTCAGCTCGCTTCGCCGCGGCCGCCGTTCACCGCGAGGGTCGGACCCGGACGGCGAGTAGTTCCCTCGACCCACTACGAGGAGTCACTACGAGGTGTCTGACACCTTCGGCCGGGAGGAACCCGCCGACCACGTCGAGGCGCCTCTGCGCAGTGCACTCCGAGGTGCCTGACACCACGGCCCTGGCGCCGTCCAAGGGAGAGGCGGTCCATTACGAGGTGTCTGACACCACGGCCCGACACCACGGCCCCCGGACACCACGGCCCCCGGACCCTCCCCGCGTTCCACGTGGAACCCCACGCCAAGCAGGCTTCCGGCCGGGCCCGAAGTTGCCCTGTCATCCCACCATGCTACGCCCCGCATCCAGCGACACTGAACGACCGGAGGGCTCCGTGGGGCGCGCCATCTGTATCTCGAACCAGAAGGGGGGCGTGGGGAAGACGACCACGGCCATCAACCTCGCCGCGAGCCTTGCCTCGGCCGAGAAGAAGGTCCTCCTGGTGGACATGGATCCCCAGGGAAACGCCGGAAGTGGGCTGGGCCTCAAGCGCGATGCTCTCCACGGGACCGTGTACGACGCGCTCCTCGGGGACCGACCGCTGGCCGACCTCATCCATCCCACCGAGCTTCGCTTCCTCCAGGTCGTCCCCTCCACGCCGGACCTCACCGGCGCCGAGATCGAGCTGGTGAACCAGCCCCGGCGCGAGTACCGGCTTCGCGAGGCGCTGAGCCCGGTCGCGGCCCAGTACGACTACGTCATCCTGGATTGCCCGCCGTCGCTCGGCCTCCTGACCCTCAACGCGCTCACCGCCGCGGATTCAGTCCTGATCCCGCTCCAGTGCGAGTACTACGCGCTCGAGGGCCTCTCCCAGCTCATGCAGACCGTCGAGCTGGTCCGCCGAGGCCTGAATCCAGGCCTGGCGACGGAAGGGATCCTGCTGACCATGTTCGATGGGCGGGCCAACATCGCGCATCAGGTCGCCAACGACGTCCGCGGGTACTTCAAGGACCTCGTCTTCGAGGCGGTCGTTCCGCGCAACGTTCGTCTCAGCGAGTCCCCGAGCTTCGGAAAGCCCATCCTGCTGTACGACATCAAGTCGAAGGGCTGTGAGAGCTACCTCGCGCTCGGCCATGAGATTCTCCGGCGAGATCAGGGCCCGACTGATCGGCAGGCGGCCTGATGACGACATCCGCCATGCCGCCCCCAGGCCCCAGCGATCGCCAGCCAAAAAGAGCGCTCGGCCGCGGGCTTTCCGCGCTGATTCCGCAGGCTTCAGTCCCCACCCAGGGCGATCTCCCACCTTCGGCCGGAATCATCCGCATCCCGGTCGAGCACATCGCCCGGGACCCCACCCAGCCCCGGAAGACATTCGACGAGGGCAAGCTCCGCGAGCTCGCTGAGTCAATTCGGACCCAGGGGATCATCCAGCCGGTGCTCGTCCGGCGCGACGGGTCCGGCTATCGCCTCATCGCAGGCGAGCGGCGCTGGCGGGCTGCGCAGCTGGCGGGACTGCACGAGGTCCCGGCGGTGGTCCGGGACGTCACCCCCGCGGAGGCCTTCGAGCTCGCCCTGGTGGAGAACCTCCAGCGAACGGACCTCAACCCCCTCGAGGAGGCGGAGGGCTACCGCCGGCTCGTCCAGGAGTTTGGTCTCACGCAGGACCAGATCGGCGAGCGTGTGGGACGCGACCGGACCAGCATCGCCAACGCGCTCCGGCTTCTCCAGCTCCCGGACGCAGTGAAGGAGCTCCTCGCCTCGGGTGCGCTCGGAATGGGGCACGCACGCGCCTTGCTCGGCATGGGCTCTGGCGCGGAGCTGGTCAGGACGGCCGAGCGCATCGTTCGTGAGCAGCTGTCGGTTCGAGAGACCGAGCGCATCGTCCGCACCGCGCGTCCGTCCTCGAGCGGTCCATCGCGAAAGCCCGCCGGGAGCACCGCCGCGCGGGCAGTGGTGGAGGACCTGCAGCGACGCCTGGGGACGAAGGTGCGACTCGAGGATCGCGGCGGAAAAGGCACGCTCGAGATCGACTTCTTCTCGTACGAAGATCTGGAGCGTATTCTCGCGCTGCTGCGGCGGTGAGCCGCGGCGCTCAAGGAGCCCGCGCCGCCGCTCGTTCGCTCGAGCGTCATCCCGGGCTTCGCTCCAGGACAAGAGGACTCGATGATGGCGGTGCTGAAGCGCGAGGAGGAGAACGTGGTGGTTCGCGGTGGTGACGTCCACACGCTGCTCGGCAAGGGAAGCGAGTTCGAGGGGAAGCTCACCTTCGAGGGGCAGGTCCGGATCGATGGGAAGTTCTCCGGCCAGATCTTCACCAAGGACACTCTGGTCATCGGTGAAGGCGCGCGAGTGAATGCGGAGATCAACGCCGGCACGGTCATCGTCAACGGCGTGGTCGAGGGAAACATCCGCGCCACCCAGCTCATCGAGCTCCACACCCCCGGACGCGTGAAGGGGAACATGGAGACGCCGTCCCTGAGCATCGACAAGGGAGTGATGTTCGAAGGCTCCTGCAAGATGGAGAACCCGAAGGGTGGCAGCGTGACGCCGACCCCGCTCTCGGCAGCTCCGCCTCCCGAGCTTCCCAAGCGGTGAATGGGTGGCGAGCCGCTGCGGGGCGCTGATCTGCTGCGCGCTCACCGCCGGGCTCGTCGGCGGCTGCACGCGCCCACATCCCGTGGTGGCTCCGACCGAGGACGGCGGTGTCCCCGTGGTCCGGCCATCGGGACTCCTCCAGGTTCCGTCGGGCTGGACCGTCGTGACGGGTGGCGACGGGACGTTGCGCGTCGCGGACACACCGGGTCACGCGGTTCTCCGCGCCGAGCTCCGGAGCGGAATGGGTCTCCCCACGCCCGAGACGCTGCGCACCGGCTTTGCCGAAGGCCTCCGCCGCTGGAAGGTCCGGAAGAGCCAGGCCGTCGAGGAGCCCGGCTACGTCAGCGTCCGCCTTCTCGTCGCCGAGCCAGGTGATGCCGGCACCGAGCAGCAGGTCTTCATGTCCGCGACGGCCCTCGGAACGGACACCCTGCTGTGCGCCTCCCTCCGGGGTGCCTCGGACGCCGCCCTGGACACCATCGAGCGCGTCTGCCGCAACGCCGGCGACCGCCGCGACGGCGGGTAGACGGCAAGCTCCCAGGTGCCAGACACCTCGTTACGCTCCGCAAGCGTGCGGAGTCACGGCGGTTTACGAGGTGTCTTTACGAGGTGTCAGGCACCTCGTAATCGACACCTCGTCATCGAGGGGAACGAGATCACGGACGCGGTCGACGCGCTCGAACGGGCGAGGGGGTTCGAGGTCGGCCGGCTTCTCCAGAAGCGGCGGCGCTGAGCCGCCGCCCGGGCCCGGCCGCGACAGATCAGGTCCGGACGGCGAGGGTCACGGCGAAGTCGCCCGCGCGGTCCGTCCAGCGGACCTCGGTGCGCATCCCGGCCGTGTCGAGCTCGCGGTCGATCTGCGCAGGCGTGAACTTCGCGCTGATCTCCGTCCGCATCAGCTCGCCCTGGCCGAAGTCCACCCGAAGGTCGATGTCGCGGACCGTGACCGTCTGCTGCACGGTGGAGCGAAGCAGCATCTCGATCCATCCCTGGCGTGCGTCGTAGCGCGCCACGTGCTCGAACCGTCCCAGGTCGAAGTCGGCGTTCAGCTCCGTGTTCAGCACCGAGAGCACGTTCTTGTTGAACTCGGCGGTCACGCCCTGCGCGTCGTTGTACGCGGCCTCCAGCCGCGGGATGTCCTTCACCAGGTCGGTCCCGAGGAGGAACGCATCCGCCGGCCCGAGCTGCCGAGCGATGTCCTCCAGAAACCGGGACCGTGGCCGCGGCGCGAGATTGCCGATGGTCCCTCCGAGGAAGGCGATCAGCCGCCGACCACCGCGCGGGAGCAACGGGACGTGCCGCTCGAAGTCGCCCACCACCGCGTGAACCGACAGCGAGGGGAACTCCGAGGCGATCCGCAGCGCCGACCCACGCAGCGTGACCGCGTCGACGTCGAACGGGACGAACCTCCGGAGCGTTCCTTCCCCCGAGAGCGCGCTCAGCAAGAGCCGCGTCTTGTCCGAGGTTCCACTGCCCAGCTCCACCAGGGTGTCGGCACCCGAACGCGCGGCGATCTCCACCGCGCGTGCTCCGAGGATCTCTCGCTCGCGCCGTGTCGGGTAGTACTCCGGAAGCCGGGTGATCTGGTCGAACAGTCGTGAGCCATGCGCGTCGTAGAAGTACTTCGGGGGGAGCTCACGGGGGCGTCGGCCGAGGCCGTGCCGAACGTCCTGCTCGAGCGCCCGCCGCAGGTCGCGGGGCCCGAGCAGCATGTCCCAGCTCACCCGCGGGTGCGGACGCCAGTCGAGTGCCTGTGGGTCGACGTGCATGTCGGCTCGAGCTCCGTGTCTCGCTCAGGCGTCCCGAGCGCACCGAAAACCGGCGAAGATCTGCCGGCGAATGGGGTAGTCCCAGTTGCGGAAGGTGTTCCTGATCGCGTCCGGTGCGACGGCCCAGGAACCGCCGCGGAGTACCTTGTAGTCACTGCCGAAGAAGACGGCCGAATATTCCGGGTAGGGGAACGCGCGAAACCCCGGATACGGCTGAAAATCCGAAGCCGTCCACTCCCAGACGTCTCCGATCATCTGCTCGGCGCCGAACGCGCTGGCCCCGGCCGGGAACACGCCGACCCGGGCGGGCCTCCCGCCGCGCGGCCAGAGGTTCGCACGCGTGCGATCCGGAGGCCCATCTCCCCACGGGTACCGTCGCGTCGTGCCCGCTGCCGTCGCCGCCGCGGCCTTCTCCCATTCGGCCTCGGTCGGAAGTCGCCGTCCGGCCCATCGCGCGTACGCGTCTGCCTCGTACCAGCAGACGTGACACACCGGCTCGTCCAGCCGGAGCGCTTCCCAGGTTCCGAAGCGCCGCTGCTCCCAGCCGTCCGCCTTGCGCCGCCAGAACAGCGGATGCTCCAGCTGCTCCGCCTGCCGGAACGTCCAGCCCTCCTCGAGCCAGTGCGCGCGATTCGCGTAACCGCCGTCCTCCATGAACGCGAGGAGCTGACCGTTGGTGACCGGGTAGCGATCGAGGAAGAACGCGGGGACGTTCACCTCGTGACGGGGCCGCTCGTTGTCGTAAGCCCACGCCTCGGTGCTCCCCATCTGGAACGGGCCGCCCGGCACGTGAACCTCGGGCTCGAGCACCGAGCGCCCCGACAGCGCCACCTCTTCCGAGGGCAGCGGTTCGAGCCGCGTGGAGGTGACGAGCTGAAGCGTCGCCACCAGCGTCTCGGCGTGCTGGTGCTCGTGCTGCGCCACCATGCCGTAGACGAAGCCTCCGTCGAGCAACGGACCGGTGCGAGCCAGGTCCTCGTCGCTCACCGCCTCCAGGCGCCGGAGCGCGCGCGCCCGTACCTGCGCCGCATACGAGAACGCCTCGTCAACCCCGAGCAGCGGAAGCGCTCCCCGGATCCGCCTCGGGTTCCGGAAGGCGTCGTACAGCCGGTCGGTCTCCGGGCCGGACAGTCCGGGCTCGCCGAGCGCCCGGACGAGCCACTGCTCCTCGTAGTTGGCCACGTGTGCCACGTCCCAGATCGCCGGGGACATGAGCTCGGAGTGCTGAGCCACCAGCACCTCGGCGGGGAGGGGCCGCAGCAGGTCAAGGAGCCGGCGCCGGGAAGTCTCCAGCGCCCCCAGCGCGCGGGCCTTCCAGGCGAGGGCCCCGCCGAACTCGCGCGCGTCCATGGACCGTGTCATTCCTCGGCAGGCTGCCCGGCGCAACCCCCGGGCGTAGGCTGACCGCATGGCGAATATCCGCACCCCGGACCCCGGGCTGAAGCTCGACCTCGCCGGAAAGACGACGTACGGCGATTACTTGAGGCTCGACCGCCTGCTCTCCGCGCAGGAGCCACGGAGCAAGCCCGAGCACCACGACGAGCTGCTCTTCATCATCCAGCACCAGACCTCGGAGCTCTGGATGAAGCTCCTCATCCACGAGCTCTCGGCCGCCCGCGCGCTGGTGCGAGAGGACCGCCTCGAGCCGGCCTTCAAGATCCTCGCCCGGGCCGGGCAGATCCAGCGCATGCTCTTCGAGCAGTGGAGCGTGCTGGAGACGCTCACCCCCTCGGAATACCTGGAGTTTCGGTCTGTCCTGGGTCCGGCGAGCGGGTTCCAGTCGGCGCAGTACCGTGCCCTCGAGTTCCTGCTCGGGAACAAGGACCCGTCCTCCCTGCTGGTGCACCGCCAGAGCCCAGAGGTCCACGCGTGGCTGGAGCGGTTCCTCCGGGAGCCGAGCCTTTACGACGAGTTCCTCCGACACCTCGCCCGCCGGGGTCTCCCGGTGCCCCCCGAGCGCCTGGACCGAGACTTTTCGCAGCCTTACGAGCCGCACCCGGGGGTGGTCGACGTCTTCCGGACCGTCTACGCCGACCCCGAGCAGTGGTGGGACGGCTACGAGATGGCCGAGAAGCTGGTCGACGTCGAGGAGCGATTCCAGCTGTGGCGGTTTCGACACATGATGACGGTGCATCGCATCATCGGCTTCAAGACCGGGACGGGCGGCAGCTCCGGGGTCCCATTCCTGAGGCGGGCGCTGGACGTTCGCTTCTTTCCTGAACTGTGGGACGTCCGAACGGAGCTCGAGCCCCCTCCTTGACCCCCGAACGTCCGCCATCGCGCATACACTGGACTTCTCACGCGAGCCCCATGCTTCCCGGGGGTGTCCTTGGACGCACCGACGTACGCGGAGTCGGAGCTGGTCATGAATCGCGCACCCGTGCTGCTCTCGGGTGGCGCGGCGCCGGATCGGGCTGGATGGGCTCAAGAGGCAGCCGAGGTCGGGGGCAGGCCGCTGGTGACGGTCACCCGGCCCGAGCAGCTCGGCCCGGCCCTCCTGCTCCGGAGCGCGGTGCTCTTCGTGCCCGATGTCCTCACGCTCGGTGATGTCGGCCAGCAGATGCTGGTCCGGACCCTCACCTCGCTCGACGAGCGTCCGAAGCTGGTGCTCGGACTCGGCCGCTCCGAGTCGAGCGTGCGCCAGGCGGGTCTCCTGCGCGAGGACCTGCACTATCGGCTGCGGATGGGGCTGCTGAATCTGGATACACCGGGGATGCGCGACGCGATCGCCGCGCGTCGGGCCGAGGCTGCGCGTCGCGCGGCGATGCCGCCTCCGCGCCCGTCTCCCGCACGGATGAAGAGCCCGCCGGCGCTCGCCGCGCGTCCGGCTCCGTCACGTGCTGCCGCTCCGGCCCGGCCGAAGGCGAAAGCTCGCCCCGCCCAGCGAAGCCGTGCGGCGCCCCGCCTCAAGTCGGCGCGGACCGCGAAACCGGCGAAGAAGAGCCGGCCGGTGAAGAAGGGGTCCAAGCGGCGGTGAGCTCGCCGCGGCGGGCGCTGCCCCGGGTGGCTTCCGTCAGCTGGAAGGCCGTTCTGCGAGCCGGCGCGCGTCCGTCAGCAGGCGCTCCATGGCGTCGGAGTCGCTCGAATCGTAATACCCGCGGATCCGACCACGGCCGTCCACCAGGACGACGTGCACTCCGTGGGTGAGGGTCGCGATGTCCCCGGACTCCCGGCTGAAGGCGACGTTGAACCCACGAAGCACCGCCTGCTGCACGTGCCTGCTGTCGCCGGTGAGGAAGTGCCAGCGAGGAGACTGGGCCCCGTTCGCCCGGGCGAAGTCTGCGAGCCGCGCCGGCGTGTCGTACTCGGGGTCGACGCTCACCGACACCAGGTCCACCCGATCGCCCAGCGCGCGCTGGACATCGACCAGGCGCTCGGTCATGCGCGGACACACGTCGGGACAGCGGGTGAAGACGAAGTCGGCGATCCACACCCGTCCGGTCAGTCGATCGGGGCCGAACGGCGCGGCCGTCTGGTCGACCAGCCGAAACTCCGGCACGGTCCCGAGCACCGGTGGCGGCGGGAGCGGGGCCGGCAGCGCGGAGCGAAGAACCGGCACCGCCATCACGAGGGCGAGGAAGGCGGTCCACAGCCAGGGTTGCAGGCTCGGGCGGGCAATGGCGGCGGGAGCAGGGCGTGCGTCCATGACGATGAGCGGCGGCAGTGCTAACTCGCGCCGCAGAGGACTTCATCCGATGCACCGGAACTCGCGACATGAACGGCACGCGCGGCGCCCGGGGCCAGCCCAGGGAGCCGCAGGCCGATGCGCCGGGCACTGAGGAGCGGATCGCCTCGAGAGATGGTGCTGGCGGTCGCGTGGGCGGTCGTGTTCGCGGCGCTGCTCGCGCTGCGCGTCATGTACCAGAGGACGACGACCGTGCCGCCGGACTCGCAGCTGTGGCTCCACATCGGCTCGGTGGCGCTCCTGGTCCTGCTGACGGTGGCCGCGGCGCTGGGGAACCGTGCACCGATGGTAGGGAGCGTCGTGCTGCGCGTGGAACAGGCCGCCGCGTTCGTGGCCATCACCCGGTTGCTGGGGCTCGGAAACCAGCCCGATCCGGGCCGGGCCGAACAGGTCCTCATCGCGTTGCTCGGAGTCCATGCCGTGGGGGCCATCGTGGTGTCCGACGAGCTGTCCACCGCGACTCCGTCCTGGCGGATGGGCCTCTGGGTCCTGGCTCTCAGCTTCGGCGCCCTGACGCTCAGCGTGCTTGCGCGGTGACCCACTGGACGCCCTTCCGGCGCCCTTTTCCTACAGTTCTGACGCAGCGCGCTCTTGATGTTGACTTGGGCCAGTCCGGGCAGCAAAAAGCAAGCGCGCGAAGGGGTGCGAATGAAGCTCGAGTACCAACGCCATACCCGGCAACGGCTGTTCCAGAACGACTTTCTCGAGTTCGCCTCGAACATCCACCCGGTCACGCCGTTCGTGGTCTACATCCCGCTGGTCATCGGGCTCCTCGGTTACGGGCTCCTCCAGGGATTGACGCGCTGGACGGCGGTGGCGGTGTTCTTCCCCCTGGGCTGGGTCGCGTGGGACATGGCCGAGTACGTCATCCACCGGTGGTGGTTCCACTGGGAAGGCAGCGGCCCCTTCACCCGGAAGCTCCACGACATCATCCACGGCTATCACCACATGTACCCGGACGATCCGCTCCGGCTGGTGATGCCGCTCGGCGCGAGCATCCCCCTGGCCCTGCTGATCGGCGGCGGTCTCTATCTGGTCGGTGCCCCCTCGCTGACCATCCCGGGCTTCGCGGGATTCGTCTCGGGCTACCTGTTCTACGACTTCACCCACTGGTCGACGCACGCCCGGTCGCCTCGGACCGCGTGGGGCAAGGCCATCCGCGGCCATCACATGGCGCACCACTTCGCCGACAACGAGAAGAACTTCGGCATCAGCCACCGCTGGATCGACGCGGTCGTCGGAACCCTGCGTCGCCGCGATCAGCGCGATCCCGAGCCCGGTCCGCGCGCGGCGGTGTAAGCGGGCACGCGGCAGCTCTCAGCCGGTCCGCGGGGTCAAAGGCGCCGCATCCCCGATCGTCGGGACTCGAGGCAGCCGGAGGACGTGTGGATCGCGGACGTGCGTCTCCAGCGTTCTCTCCTCGATCCCGGCCTTGAACGCCGCCCAGGCCGCCTGCTGCCGACGCCGCTCTGGGTCCTCGACCGGGGGCCAGATCCGGTCTCGGATCCACTCCAGACCGATGCGAACGCTTGCGCCGAGCAGCGCGGAGCAGAGGTACTGGACCGCCACGGTGGCGATCGTCAGGAGACCGCGCAGGAGCATCTCCCGCATCAGGCCCTCCATGCTCGAGCATCGCGCCCGGGCAGCTTGCAAGGCCAATCAAACCTCCCGGGGAAGCCATCGGTCATCCGTGCGGATGAGCTGCGCTGCCCCGGGTCGTTACTTCCTCTTCTTTGGCCGCTCGGCCCGGGGCTCCTGCGTCGACGCCATCGTTTTCATGGGCCCGTAGCCTCGCGGACCCGTGCGTACTGCCGCTGGTCGAGGATGTTGCCCTCCTTGATGCAGGAGCGTCGAAGCACCCCCTCCAGAACATATCCGGCCTTCTCCAGAGCACGGCAGGACGCGATGTTGTGCGCAAAGGGCAGCGCGAAGATGCGGCTGAGGGCGAACACCTCGAACGCCTCGTCGGTGAAGGCCCGGATCACCTCGGTCATGATCCCGCGGCCCCGATGGGGGGCGCCCAGCCAGTACCCGACCTCGGCCGAGATGCGCTCGACGTCGGTCCCGAGCTTGAGGCCGATGGTTCCCACCGCGTGCCCGTCGACGACGATCGCCCGGTGGGACGACGGCGACCGAGTCGAGGCGTGCTCGATGAACCGCACCGCATGCTCGAGCGTGTAGGGGTGCGGGAACATGTCGCGCAGGTTGCGCCAGACGGTGAGGTCGTTGGCCATCTGCGCGAGCGACGGCGCATCCTCGATGAGGAGGGGCCGTAGCTCGCACCGCTCGAGCACCCGTCGCATTCCCCACACTCTACCGTCCCGGTTCCGGCCCCGGCGCGCATGGCGGCGACTGCGCGTGTCCGCGGGCGTGCACATCGTTGTGCTCGATGCCGGCCATCCTCTTCGACATCGACGGCACGCTCCTCGACTCGGTGGACCTCCACGCCCGTGCCTGGCGCGAGGCCTTCATGGCCTTCGGAAAGGACGTGCCGTTCCAGATCGTCCGCTCGCAGATCGGGAAGGGCGGTGACCAGCTGCTCCCGGTCTTCTTCACGCCGTCCGAGCTCGAGGCGCAAGGGAAGGAGATCGAGCGCTGGCGGTCAGACTGGTTCAAGCTCCGGTACCTCCCGCACGTTCGGCCGTTTCCCGGCGTGCGCCCGCTCTTCCTCGCGCTCCGGGGACGGGGCTGGACCCCGCTGCTTGCGTCGTCGGCGAAGGGCGACGAGCTGGGCTTCTACGTCCGGGTGCTCGAGGTGGGCGACCTCATCGAGGGAACCACGAGCAAGGATGACGCCCCTCGCAGCAAGCCATTCCCGGACATCTTCGCGGCGGCGCTCGACCAGGTGCCCGAGAAGGAGCGCCCCGGCTCGTGGGTCGTCGGTGATTCACCCTGGGACGCGCAGGCGGCCTCGCGGCTTGGCCTACCCATCCTGGGCTTTCGCTGCGGCGGATTCCCGGAGGAGACCCTGCGGGCGTCGGGCGCACGGCCGATCTTCGACGGCCCGGCAGATCTCCTGGCCCACCTCGACCAGTCGCCGTTCGAGATGCGGCGCTAGCTCTTGTGCTGGGTCGGCTGGAAGAGGCCGTTGAACTCGGTCAGGGCCTTGTTGATGCGCCCCTTGAGCTCGTCGGAGAGCGCCTTCTTCTCCCGGATCTCCTTGGGGATCTGCGGATACTTCGACTGCACGAAGTCGATGAGCTCCTTCGCGTAGCGCTGGACGTCCGGCGCAGGCACGTCGCGGAGCCAGCCGCGCTTCTTCTCGTCGTCCCGGTTGGTGGCGGCGTAAATCTGGAGGACCTGATTCTCCTGCGGCATCGGCTCGTACTGGCCCTGCTTCAGGATCTCCACCAAGCGCTCGCCGTTGGCCAGCGTCTCCTGGGTTGCCTTGTCCAGGTCCGAGCCGAACTGCGAGAACGCCGCCAGCTCGCGGTACTGCGCCAGTGCCAGCTTCATGCCGCCGGCGACCTGCTTCATCGCCTTGATCTGCGCCGCCGAACCCACCCGGCTCACCGAGAGGCCGACGTTGATGGCCGGACGGACGCCTGCGTAGAACAGGTCGGTCTCGAGGAAGATCTGCCCGTCGGTGATGGAGATGACGTTGGTCGGGATGTAGGCCGACACGTCACCGGCCTGGGTCTCGATGATCGGCAGGGCGGTCAGCGAGCCCGCGCCCTCGGCGTCGGACAGCTTCGCGGCCCGCTCGAGGAGCCGGCTGTGGATGTAGAACACGTCGCCCGGGTACGCCTCGCGGCCCGGCGGCCTGCGGAGGAGCAGCGAGAGCTGCCGGTACGCGACCGCCTGCTTCGACAGGTCGTCGTAGATGATCAGGGCGTGCATCTTGTTGTCGCGGAAGTACTCGCCCATCGTGCAGCCGGTGTACGGCGCGAAGAACTGCAGCGGCGCGGAGTCCGAGGCGTTGGCCGCGACCACGGTCGTGTACTCCATGGCCCCGAAGCGAGAGAGCTTCTCCACGACCTGCGCCACGGTGGACTGCTTCTGCCCGACCGCGACGTAGATGCAGAAGAGGTCCTTACCCTTCTGGTTGATGATCGTGTCCAGCGCCACCGCGGTCTTGCCGGTCTGACGGTCGCCGATGATGAGCTCGCGCTGACCGCGGCCGATCGGGACGAGCGCGTCGAGCGCCTTGATCCCGGTCTCCATCGGCTCGTGCACGCTCTTCCGCTTGACGATGCCCGGGGCCTTGATCTCCAGCCGCCGGGTCTCGGTGGCGTTGATCGGGCCCTTGCCGTCGAGCGGTTCACCGAGCGCGTTCACCACCCGGCCGAGGAGCGCCTTGCCCACCGGGACCGAGGCGATCTGCTGGGTGCGGCGAACGGTGTCGCCTTCGCGGATCTCGCTGAAGTCGCCCATGATGGCGACGCCGACGTTGTCCTCCTCGAGGTTCAGCACGAGGCCCTTCACCCCGTTCTTGAACTCGACCAGCTCTCCGGAGAGCACGCCCTCCAGGCCGTAGACTCGGGCGATGCCGTCGCCCTGGCTGAGCACGGTTCCGGTCTCGGCAACGGTGACCTTCTTGCCGTAGTCCTGGATCTGCTCGCGAAGGATTCTGCTGATCTCGTCGGCGCGGATGTCCATGGTGTCGTCTGTCGGAGCCAGGAGTGCTTCGGGGA
>Ga0081540_1000138_pt1 | contig 76659 bp, 64 predicted proteins | sample TabmetS2T1R1_FD_71024 | JGI IMG/M metagenome (GOLD analysis project Ga0081540, IMG submission 71024) | Tabebuia heterophylla rhizosphere microbial communities from the University of Puerto Rico - S2T1R1 | ecosystem: Host-associated > Plants > Roots > Rhizosphere ...
ATGGCGAGCTCCTCGAAGCGCTGCGCCGTCGGGATGGACCGCGCCTGGGCGGGCTCCTCGCCCACCACCTGCGCAACACGTGCGACGCGATCTGCGAGCAGCTCGTGCCGCGTCCGGCGGCGCTCGCGGGCTGAGACGCGGACGCTGCCTGCCGAGCAGTGAATGCCCTCGGCAAGTCGCTTCGCCGGCTCGGGCGCTAGAGGAGATTCAGCTGCTTGCCTCGCGTCAGGTACAGCGCCGAGAGCTCGAAGCCGTTCGGATCGACCGCTGTCTCACCTTTTCTGACAGCAACGAAGTATGGCGAGACGTCCACCCTCGCGATGACGTCCCGCCTCGACGTGCAAGCCATGATCAGCTCGAAGACGAGATTGCTCAGGGCGGGCTTCTCGACCCAGAGCTCCTTCTGCCACACCCCATCCCAGTGGGCCCATCCCCAGTCCTCGATGACGTGCAGGCCGCCCGCCCGCAGATGCGGGAACGCGATCTCGAAGGCCGCGCGTGTCAGGGCAAGGTCGTGGGAAGCGTCATCGATGATGACGTCGATGGGCTGGCCCCCGAAGTCGCGAGCAATGATGTCTCGTACCTTCGGCCCGTCGGATTGGCTCACGCTGAAATGAGGGGTGATCCGCCCTGAGAGCCCCGCGCCTGCGAGGAAGTCCAGCAAGGGTTTCTCCGGAGGCCGAAGGTCGATGCCGACCACCCTCCGTGCGCCGAAGTAGCGCTCCAGAAGCAGCAGATTCGCACCGTGATAGATGCCGAACTCGAGCACCCGCTCCATCGACTCACCGGCGAAGAGCTCGGCATACTGCTCGACGAATTTACGGTCCTTCAAAAGGACAAAGTTTTTCCCGCTCGACGTGAACTTGTCGAAGTCCCAGGTGGTGAGCGTGAACGTCAGGTCCCCGACCTGCAGGGTTCGATCGTCACGCCACGTCCCGCTCTCGGGCTTCGGCGCCGCCGGCTGGAACTTCCGCAGGATCTGCTTCAACCGCGTGCGCATGCGACCCCCCCGAGCTCCCGAAGTCTTCGGGGGCTTCACGAGGCGTCTCTACGCCAGCTGAAGACGAATGTCCTCGCTCCTGGCGGCCTTCGCTCAGTGATGTGTCGTCCCAGCCCCGCGCGAGCCGTCCCGGAAGCGAGATGGGGGCCGCGTGCGCTCAGCCGTTTCTGGAGCGCAATCCCCCTGGACATCCGGCGTGTGCCTTGCACACCGGCTAGGACCGGAGGAGCAACGATGGCGCGTGACGGCACCCAGGGCGTACGGGCGAGCGGCAAGGAGGCAGGACTGCTCTCCGGCCTCGCCCGCGACATCGCTTACGCCCTCCGCCAGCTCCGGCGCGCTCCGGGCTTCACCGCCGCCGCAGTCGGCACGCTCGCGCTGGGCATCGGCGCCACGAGCGCCATCTTCAGCCTGGTCTGGGCCGTGCTCTTGAAGCCCCTGCCCGGGGTCGACCCCCGACGCACGGTCACCGTCGAGTCCATCTTCAATGGCCAGCCCGGAGGGGTGTCCCCCGGTGACTTCGCCGAGTGGAAGGCCCGGGCGACGCAGCTGGAGTCCCTCGCGGTGGTCGGTGCCGCCAACTTCAACCTCAGCGAGTCGGGCGCGCCCGAGCGAGTCACCGGTGGACAGGTGTCGGCCGACTTCTTCCAGGTGTTTCGGACCGCGCCGCGTCTCGGGCGGACCTTCGCCCCGGAAGAGGATGCACCCGGGCGCGACCGCGTCGTGGTTCTCGGAGAGGGGCTGTGGCGGCGCCGCTTCGGCGCAGATCCGGCAGTTCTCGGTCGCGGCATCCGGCTCGGGACCACCTCCTACACCGTCGTCGGAGTGATGCCGGCGGGCTTCGATCCGCTCCTGGACCACGCCCAGCTCTGGGTTCCCCTCGCGCTGACCCCCGAGCAGCGCGCCAACCACGACGAGCACTACCTCCAGGCGTTCGGCACGCTGAAGGCCGGGACCACGGTGGAGCGTGCCACGGCGGAGATGCAGCGCATCGCCGAGGACCTGACCCGCGAGCACCCGAGAGACAACTTCGGCCGGACGGTCCGGATCACCCCGGCCGGCAAGTTCCTGGTCGGCGACTCTGCGCAGCAGCTCTGGGTGCTTCTCGGAGCCGTTCTCGGCGTGCTGGTCATCGCCTGCCTCAACGTGGGCAACCTCCTGCTTGCCCGGGGAACTGCGCGAACGCGGGAGCTCGCGGTGCGCGCGGCGCTCGGAGCCGGAGGGCGGCGCATCGTCCGGCAGCTGCTCACCGAGAGCGTGGTGCTGGCCGTCCTTGGTGGTGCGCTCGGAGTGGGGCTCGCCGCGCTGCTGGTCCAGGGACTCCGGGTCACCGCCCCTGACGACGTCCCCCGCCTCGGGGAGGCGACGCTCGACGGAATCGTCCTGGCCTTCGCGCTGGTGGTCACTCTCGGAAGCAGTCTGCTCTTCGGAACCGTCCCCGCGCTCCGCGCGGCGCGGATCGACCTCCACGGCGCCCTCCAGCGCGCGGCTGCGGCGCAGACGGGCAGCGGGCACGATCGGCTCCGCCGTGGACTGGTGGTGGTCGAGGTCGCGCTCGCGGCCGCCCTCCTGGTCGGCGCCGGTCTGCTGGTCAGGACTGCGCTGTACCTGGCCCGCGTCGAGCCGGGCTTCCGCCCGCACGGGCTGCTGTCGGCCCGTCTTGCCTTGCCGCCGGGCGCCTACGACGGCCCGGAGGTGATCCGCGCGGCATTCGGACGGCTGGCCGAGTCACTCCAGTCCATGCCGGGCGTCGAGGCTGCCGCGGTGGTGACCGCGGTCCCACTCGGCGGAGGGCAGACGGGCAACGGGCTCATCGCCGAGGGCAAGTCCTTCGACCCCGAGAATCGCGTCATCGCGCTGCTCCGCGTCTCCACACCGGGTTACCAGCGAGCGATGGGACTTCGCCTGCTTCAGGGGCGGTTCCTGGCCGAGACCGACGTCGCCGGCGCCGAGCGCGTGATGGTCATCTCCCGATCGCTGGCTCGCGCTGCCTTCCCCGGGCAGGACCCCATCGGCAGACGCATCTACTGCTGCGAGGGTGGCCCCCAGAGCCCGGTGTGGAAGACCGTGGTGGGAGTGGTGGAGGACACCCGGGCCGAGGGCCCCGCGGGTCGGATCCAGCCCGAGTTCTATCTCCCGCTCGCCCAGGCGCCCGATGCATCCTGGCGCTGGAATCAGCAGGCGATGGCAGTGGTCGCGCGCAGCCGCGAAGGAGACGCGGGACGGCTCGTCCCCCTGGTGCGCGCGGTGGTCGCACAGCTCGACCCGGGGCTGCCGCTCTATGACGTGGCCACGATGGAGACCCGACTTCACGACTCGACCGCGCTCTACCGGTTCCTCCTCCGCTTGCTCGGCGCGCTCGGGCTCAGCGGCCTGCTCCTGGCGGCGGTGGGGGTGTACGGCGTCGTCGCGTATGGCGTGGCGCAGCGGCGCAGGGAGATCGGCATCCGGATGGCCCTCGGTGCCACCGCGCGCCAGGTGGTGGGGATGACCACCCGGACGGGCCTGCTGCCGGTGGGGCTCGGCCTGGTGCTCGGGCTCGTGCTGTCCGTCGTGCTCGGGCGCGCGATGGCCGGGGTGTTGCGGGGGGTCGGTACTGCCGACGTCCTCACGCTCGCGAGCGTCGCTGCGCTGCTCCTCGCCGCATCCGTCGCCGCGGTGCTCCTCCCCTCGCGCCGTGCGTTGCGCGTCGCACCCTCCGAGGCCCTCGCCGCGGAGTGAGCGAGGACCGAGCCACCCGGCCGGTTTCCGCTGTCAGACCCCTGAGCGATGGTCGATCCCCTGCCTCCGGAATCCCCGGGGGCGTCGCGGATCGCTGAGGGGACACCATGGCCGTGGAAACCAGGGGAGACACGGTGCACCTCCATCCCTTGAGTGTTGGCGAGCAGAGTCCCCCTACAGGTTGAGCTTTCGAGCGGTCAGGCGCTTGACAGCCTGGTCGCTTCGCGGTTTCATCCGTCTCACGCACGGCGGCGCCTCGAAGCCCCCGAGATCCTGACGAAACCAGAAGCTCGCCGCCGGTCCCTTTCCCACCCATTTCCGCGCCGTTTTCGGACCTCCCAACGAGGGAGATCCCCGGGATCCGTGCGCCTTCAACGGTTACTTTGAGGAGAGTCCATGGAGCGTGAGCTGAAGTCCCCGGCGTCGAAGGAGCGAAAGCAGGCCAAGGAGCGGAAGGCGGCAGCGCGTGGCGGCCTCACGCTTCGGCGCTACTTCACCACCCCGGGGGTGGACCCGGCCGATGAGATGGCGTGGGAGTTCCGGACCGCCGGCATCACCGGCGAGGACGGGAAGGTGGTCTTCGAGCAGAAGAACATCGAGGTTCCCAAGTCCTGGTCGATGCTGGCCACCAACGTCGTGGCCTCGAAGTACTTCCGGGGCACGCCGGGAACGCCCGAGCGCGAGACCAGCGTCCGCAAGCTCGTGGCCCGCGTGGTGGACACCCTCACCCGCTGGGGCCAGGAGGGCGGCTACTTCGCCACCGAGACCGACCGGCTGACCTTCCACGCCGAGCTCACCCACCTGCTCCTCCGGCAGAAGGCCGCGTTCAACTCCCCGGTCTGGTTCAACGTGGGCGTGGAGGCCCATCCGCAGTGCTCGGCCTGCTTCATCAACTCGGTCGAGGACTCGATGGAGAGCATCCTCGGGCTGGCCAAGACCGAGGGGATGCTCTTCAAGTACGGCAGCGGCACCGGGAGCAATCTCTCTCCCATCCGGTCCAGCAAGGAGCTGCTCGCCGGCGGCGGGACGGCATCCGGCCCGGTGTCGTTCATGAAGGGCTTCGACGCCTTTGCCGGGGTCATCAAGAGCGGCGGGAAGACTCGCCGCGCGGCGAAGATGGTCATCCTCAACGCCGACCACCCGGACATCCTGGAGTTCATCCGCTGCAAGGCCGAGGAGGAGAAGAAGGCCTGGGCCCTCATCGACGCCGGCTACGACGGAAGCTTCACCGGCGAGGCGTACGGCTCCATCTTCTTCCAGAACTCGAACAACTCGGTCCGGGCGACGGACGCGTTCATGAAGGCGGTGGTGGAGGACCAGGTCTGGCAGACCCACGCGGTCCGCGATGGCCACCCCATGGAGACCTACCGCGCCCGCGATCTCTTCCGGGAGATCTCCGAGGCGGCCTGGCTGTGCGGTGACCCGGGGCTGCAGTTCGACACCACCGTGAACGAGTGGCACACCTGCCCGAACACGGCGCGGATCAACGCGAGCAACCCCTGCTCCGAGTACATGTTCCTCGACGACTCGGCCTGCAACCTGGCGTCGCTGAACCTCATGCTGTTCCGGAGCCCGCTGGACGGCAGCTTCGACGTCGAGGCGTTCAAGCACGCGGTGGACGTGGTGCTCCTGGCCCAGGAGATCATCGTCGGGTTCAGCAAGTACCCGAGCCAGAAGATCGAGGTGAACAGCCACGCCTACCGTCCGCTGGGCCTGGGGTACGCCAACCTCGGCGCGCTCCTGATGGCCACCGGCCTTCCCTACGACTCGGACCAGGGCCGGAACTACGCCGCCGCGGTCACCTCTCTCATGTGCGGCGAGGCGTACCGGATGTCCGCCAGGATGGCGGAGCGGATGGGCGCGTTCAGCGGCTACGCCAAGAACGCCGACCCCATGCTCCACGTCATCGGCAAGCATCGCCGCGCCGCGTACGCCGTGGCGCCCGAGGGGGTGAGCAAGGAGCTCTTCGCAGCGCAGCGCGCGGTGTGGGACGAGGCGCTCGCGGTGGGAAGCGACGTTGGCTACCGGAACAGCCAGGTCACGGTGCTCGCTCCCACTGGCACCATCGGCTTCATGATGGACTGCGACACCACCGGCATCGAGCCGGACATCGCGCTCATCAAGTACAAGAAGCTGGTCGGCGGCGGGATGCTGAAGATCGTCAACAACACCGTCCCGCTGGCGCTGCAGCGGCTGGGCTACAGCACCACCGAGGCGCAGGGGATCATCCAGTCCCTCGACCAGAGGGAGACCATCGAGGGCGCCCCCGGGCTCAAGCCCGAGCACCTTCCGGTGTTCGACTGCGCCTTCAAGCCGGCCAAGGGCGAGCGGAGCATCCACTACCTCGGGCACCTCCGGATGATGGGCGCCACCCAGCCGTTCCTCTCCGGTGCCATCAGCAAGACGGTGAACCTGCCCAACGCGGCGACGGTGCAGGACATCGAGGAGGCCTACCTCGAGGCCTGGAGGCTGGGGCTGAAGGCCGTCGCGGTGTACCGGGACGGCTGCAAGCGGAGCCAGCCGCTCAACACCTCCAAGAAGAAGGAGGAGGAGAAGATCGAGGTCCCGGTGGTGCCGGTCGAGGCGGCCCGCGCGGTCCGGCGGCGGCTGCCGGACGAGCGGCGGAGCATCACCCACAAGTTCAGCATCGGCGGCCACGAGGGCTACTTGACGGTGGGCATGTACGACGACGGCACGCCCGGCGAGCTGTTCGTGGTGATGGCCAAGGAGGGCTCGGTGGTCTCGGGCCTGATGGACAGCTTCGCCACCGCCATCTCGCTGTCGCTCCAGTACGGGGTGCCGCTGCAAGTCCTGGCGGACAAGTTCAGCCACACCCGGTTCGAGCCGTCGGGCTTCACCGGCAACCCGGACATCCCGATCGCCAAGTCGATCACCGACTACATCTTCCGGTGGCTGTCGCTGAAGTTCGATCGGCCGGCCCTGGAGGACGGGGAGCCGGCGGCGGAGGCCGCACCGCTTGCTCCGGAGCCGAAGGCCCTGCCCACGCAGGTACCGGTCGTGGACCCGGTGGAGCCGGCGCCGCGCCAGGCGTTCCTCAACCAGCAGGACGCGCCGCCGTGCCACACCTGCGGCGCGATCATGTACAGGAGCGGCGCCTGCTACAAGTGCAACAACTGCGGCGCGACCAGCGGTTGTAGCTGAGCGGCTGACGATCTTTCGGATTCACTCGGCGGCCCGACGCGCTCCGCGGTGCGTCGGGCCGTCGCACGTCTGCGCCGCCGGGGTGTCGATCCGCGGTCGTGCCATCGCCAACCTGAGTCGTCGAATCCCGAGGGCGGGATTCGAATCCGGCGCCCTCGCAAACCAGTGGCTTCTGTCCCAGTCGAGTGCAGGACCATTCACGGGCAGTTGATCCTAGGTCCCGTCCGGAGCGCCTATCACTCCGTCCGCCGACGTCCGGCTTCGGCGGAGCAGAGGGTGATCCATGAGGAATCTCCCATGGATTTCGAGGGTGGTGGCTCTCGCCGCCGGCCAATGTGCTGGCGAGCCCGGCGAGTCCGCTGATTTCACCAGCTCCCAGGAGGAGGGACCGTGACGACTCTGACCTTCGCCAACGAGAACACGGCGCTCCTCGTCATCGATCCGTACAACGATTTCCTATCCGAGGGCGGAAAGTTATGGGATCGCGTCAAGACTGTTGCGACAGCAACCCATACCGTCCCTCACATGTCGCGACTCGTCGAAGCCGCACGGAAGGCCAGGCTCCGCATCTTCTATGCGATGCACCATCGGTATCGTCCGGGCGACTACGAGAGCTGGAAGTACATTGCGCCGATCCAGAAGGCGGCGATGCAAAGAAAGACATTCGAATACGGCACGTGGGGAGGCGAGATTCGTGCCGAGTTTGCGCCCCAGCCAGGCGACATCGTGGCCCAGGAGCATTGGGGCTCCAGCGGCTTCGCGAATACCGATCTGGATCTGCTGCTCAAGAGACATGGCATCCAGAGACTCATCGTCATCGGACTCATCGCGCACACCTGCGTGGAGTCGACGGTTCGGTTTGCCGCCGAGCTTGGCTACGAAGTGACCGTAGTCAAGGACGCAACCGCCGATTACTCCGATGAAAACATGCACGCCGCCCTCGTCATCAATCTTCCAAGCTACGCCAACGCGATCGTGACGACGGAAGAGGTCATCGAGTCGATTTCTTCGCTCGAGATTCCAAGGAGCGCGAAAGGAGGGCCCCGATAGCTTCTCTATTTCTCGGCTCATCCCAAGCCGCATATTGGAGATCATCGATATGGCGCAGACCGTGGCTGACGTACTATGGAAAATGTTGGAGAGCGCAGGGGTGAAGCGTTGTTACGGCATCGTCGGAGATGCACTGAATCCGACGGTCGCGGCGCTGCGGCGAAACGGAAAGATCGAGTTCATTCATGTCAGGCATGAGGAATACGGCACGTTCGCGGCGGTTGCCGATGCCTATCTGACGGACGGTCCTGTTGCCGTTTGCGGCACCACTGGTCCTGGCAGCGCACATCTGATCAATGGACTGTTTGATGCGCTCAAGGAGCGTGCTCCCGTCATCGCCATTGCTGGCGACGTGGAGACGAGGCTGATCGACACGTCGTCACTGCAGGAGCTCAATCCATACACGTTCTTCGATTCCGCGGCTCTGTACGTCGGACGGGTGGTCAATCCCGAACAGGCGCGTGCAATCTTTTCGACTGCAATTTCGACTGCCATTACCGAGAACGGCCCCACGGTCATTGCACTGCCTGGAGACGTTGCGGCTTCGGATGCGCCCGAGGCCTTCCGCCCGCTGGGATTGCCGGCAAAGCCTGTCTTCCGCCCCTCCGATTCCGACATCGAAAAGCTGGCGGCGATGATCGAGAAGGCAAAGAACATTGCGATCTTCGGTGGCGAGGGCAACCGATACGCTCATGACGAGGTCGTCGAGCTGGCCAGCAAGCTCAAGGCGCCTGTTGGCTATTCCTTTCGTGGCAAGCAGTGGCTCGAACATGAGAATCCCTACGCCGTAGGCATGACGGGTCTCGTGGGTTACGGAGGAGCATACAAGGCAATCAATGGTGCCGATCTGCTATTGCTGCTCGGGACGGATTTTCCATTCTTTGAATTTCTTCCCGGCAACGACGTGAGAAAGGTTCAGATCGACATTCGCCCGAAGCATGTCGGACGTCGCACTGCGGTCGATCTGGGGCTCGTCGGCGATGTCAAGGAGACCCTCAAAGCCCTGTTGCCCTCCATCAAGGAGAGAAGCGACGACCAGTTTCTCAAGAAGCACCTCGATGAGACCAAGGCCTTCCATCAACTTCTGCAGCGCTACGTCGAGAAGGGTCCCGAGATCACGCCCATCCGCCCAGAGTTCCTGGCGGCCACGCTGAGCGAGCTTGCAGCTCCCGATGCCATGTTCTTCATCGACACCGGGACGCCCGTGATCTGGGCGGCGCGCCACATGATGGGCGGCAGGAATCGGAGAATCTTCGGATCGTTCTCCTGGGCCTCCATGGCCAATGCTGCGCCCAATGCTTTCGGCGCCCAACTTGCATTTCCTGGACGACAGACGATCGCTCTATGCGGAGATGGCGGATTCACGATGCTCGCGCTGGGGGACCTCTTGACTCAGGTCGAACGCCGCACCCCTGTCGTTCAGATCATCTTCAACAATGGGGCGCTCGACTTCGTCAACATCGAACAACAGGAGAGCGGTTTCGTCCCCTTCGGTGTCGGATTCAAGAATCCAAACTTCGCCCGGGTGGCCGAGGCAATGGGAGCGAAAGGGATACGTCTGGAAAGCCCCGGCGACGTCAAGGGCGCTCTCGCTGAAGCCTTGTCCTATAGGGATGGACCAGTCGTGGTGGATGCGGTGGTAGACCCGGATGCCCTTTCGTTGCCGTCCCATGTGCCGTTCCACACGGTGAAGGGCTTCACGCTGAGCGTTGCCAAGCAGGTGCTCGCTGGCCGCTTGGACTCGGTGATAGAGACTCTGAAGCGGAACGTCGATGTGGTGTAGCCGTGAGGCGCTGACTTCCGGGTTCTGAGCGCCAGAGGCGTGCTCCATCGACGGCCCGACGCGCCAGTGTGGTGCGCCGGGCCGTCGCCCTTCTGGGCCGATCCGCCTAGGCTCTGACGCCCGTAGGAGCCAAGCAGGAGGACGGGATGGAGGTCTTCTTGACCGGCGCCACCGGCTTCATCGGCCAGGCGCTCGTGCGGGCGATGCGCCGCCGCTCCTGGAATGTCCGTGCCCAGGTCCGAGACATGAACGGCGCGCCGGCCCGGTGGCTCATCGAGAAAGGCGTGCAGCTCGTCCCGGGAGACGTGACACGGCCGGAGGGGATGCGCCAGGCCATGGCCGGCTCAGATCTCGTCCTCCACAACGCCGGGATCTACGAGTTCGGCAGCGACGCTGCCCTGCGCGCGCGGATGGAGGCAGTCAACGTCCAGGGCACCGCGAACGTCCTCGGCGCCGCGCTCGAGGCTGGAGTACCGCGCACCCTGTATGTCTCCACGGTGTGGGCTCTGGGTGCGTCAGGGCCCCTCACCGGCCCGGCCGAGGCGAAGGACGAGGCCCAGCAGCACTCCGGCCTGTACCTCACGCCCTACGAGCGGACCAAGGCCGAGGCGCACCAGGTCGCCCTGGCGCTGCGCGGCCGCGGGCTGCCACTCATCATCGGGATCCCCAACGCGGTATCGGGCGCCAACGACCACTCCGTCTTTGGCTACCTGCTGCGTCTCTACCTGCTTCACGCCATGCCGCCTCTGGCCTGGTCGGCCGACGCCGTCTTCTCCTTCGTCGACGTCGACGCGCTCGCCGAGGGGCTGTGCCTGGCAGCGGAGAAGGCACCGATCGGTCGGGACTATGTCTTCTCCGGGGAGCCGACCAGCTATCGCGAACTCTTCGGCCTCTGGAGCCGCTACCCCGGTGGGGTGAAGCACCACGTGTGGTTGCCGCACGGGTTCGCGCGCCTTCTGCTGTTGCCGCTCGAGCCGATTCAGCGCACGCTCGGCCTCCCGGCCTTCCTCTCGCGCGAGACGGTGAACGCTTCGAAGGCCCACCTCAACTACAGCTCGGCGAAGGCCCGGCGGGAGCTCGGCTGGGGCCACCCCACTCCTGACGTCATGTGGGAGCGCATCGTCCGCCGGGAGCGAGCGCTGGTCGAGGGGCGACGCGGATTCATCGCCCGGATCAAGCCGCAGGCGGTGATCCCCGATTGAGCCGATCCCGAGGGATGCTCCCTGCCGGTGATCGCGACCTGTGCGGCACCACCGGCGGCTGCCGCGTCGCACGTCCAGGTGTGGTGAAGCTCGACCCCGTCATCTGCAGCGCTGAGAGACACAGGCGAGCCTTCCGTTGCAGAAATAGCTGGAAGCCCAGAAGTACCTCCCGCCTCTCTGGCATGCGCACCTTCGACGGGCTGGGTCCGTCTTCAGGCAAAGCATCGCAAAGGACCCATCCGAGCACTGGGCCGCGTACTGCAGCGTCGACAGCTCCGGTCCGCAGCCCTCGCCGTCACCATCAGCCGTCCTGGAGATGAGATCCGCTGGAGGCTCCTCCGTCAACGGCTTGGCTCCCGAGCCCCGTGTGATCTCCGAGGTGGCACAGGCCACAACGAACAAGACGCTCAGGAAGAGCGCCTTGCAAAACGGTGCCTCCGACATCGTGCGTGCCCCTCCCCCCCAGCGCCGCTGGGACGGTTCACCGGCCAGCGGCTGCGATGGGCCCCGACTTCGGCGGTGGGACCCGCTACTTCGGCGGCTGCGCCGGTTCCTTCGACGACGCCACCGTCTTCAGCACCTTGTTCCAGCGAGCGACCTCGCTGTCGACGAGCTTCGCCAGCCCCTCGGGGGTCTGGGCCTTCGTGTCCGAGAGGTCCGCGCCCAGGTCGAGGAGCCGCTTCCGGGTTCCCTCGTCGGCGAGGGCCTTCTGCAGCGCCCCGGTCAGCTTCTTCAGCGCCTCCGGCGGCGTCCCCTTCGGAGCGAAGAGAGCGTTCCAGGCGCTCACCTGGAACTCGGCCAGCCCGCCCTCCTTGGTGGTGGGCACGTCGGGAAGCGCCGGCGACCGCTGCGGGAGCGCCACCGCGTAGGCCCGGATGCTGCCGGCCTGGATCTGCGGCACCAGATTGACGATCTGATCGCACATGTAGTCGACCTGACCGGCGACCAGGTCGTTCAGCGCCGGACCGGTGCCGCGGTAGACCACGCGGGTGGGCTTGGCGCCGATCAGCGAGTTGAAGAAGGCGCAGGTGGTGAAGGACACCGAGCCCACCCCGGCGTGGGCCTCGTTGAGCTTCTCCGAGTTGGCCTTCACGTAGGAGACGAACTCCTTGAAGTCCTTCGCCGGGAAGCTCTTCTTGGCCACGACCAGGATCGGCGTCCCCGCGGCCATGCCGATGGGCTCGAAGCTCTTCGCCGGGTCGTACTTGAGGTCGGCGTACACCGCCGGCGCCGCGCCGTGCGTCCCCATGTGACCCATGATGATGGTGTAGCCGTCGGGCGTGGCCTGCGCGGCACGGGTGGTCCCGGTGGTGCCGCCGGCCCCGGCCACGTTCTCCACCACGATCTGCTGCCCGAGCGTCTTCCCCATGTTCTCGCCCACGATGCGGGCCACCACGTCGGTGGGCCCGCCCGCGGCGAACGGGACGATGAGCGTGATCGGTCTCTCTGGATAGGCGGCCCTTCCCTGGAGGGGCAGGGCCAGGACGACGGCAAGGACGAACAGGCTCGGTCTCATCGCTCCTCCTTCAGACGGTGACTGCGCTGCTGGACTTACTCCACGAAGACCTCTTCGCGGCGGCTGCGGATGCTGGGAAGAACCGCGACCACCAGAACCACCAAACCGGTGAACAGTAGCCAGGCGCTGACCGGCCGGTGCACGAAGATGGACAGATCTCCGCGGGAGATTGCAAGCGCTCGCCGGAGGTTCTCCTCGAGAAGCCGCCCGAGGACGAAGCCGAGAAGCAAGGGAGCGCTCTCGAATCCGAGCCGGGAGGCGGCGTATCCGAAGAGGGCGACCACCGCGGTGAGCGCCACGTCCCCCGGCGAATTGTTCACCGAGTAGATGCCCACGCAGCAGACGATGACGATCGCCGGATACAGCAGCCGGTACGGCACCTTGAGCAGGCGTACCCAGAGCCCGATCAGCGGCAGGTTGATGACCAGGAGCATGAGGTTCCCGATCCACATGCTGGCGATGACCCCCCAGAACAGGCTCGCGTTCCGCGTCATCACCAGCGGCCCGGGCACGATCCCGTGGATGGTCATCGCCCCCACCATCAGCGCCATCACCGCGTTGGGCGGGATGCCGAGAGTCAGCAGGGGGATGAACGAGGTCTGGGCCCCCGCGTTGTTGGCCGCCTCCGGCCCGGCAACCCCTTCGATGGCGCCGCGGCCAAACCGCTTCGGGTCCCGAGCGATCTTCTTCTCCAGCGCATAGGAGGCGAAGGGCCCCAGCACCGCACCGTTCCCGGGGAGGATGCCGAGGATCGCGCCCAGGATCGTGCCTCGCGCGACCGGCGCGGCGGACTGACGGAGATCATCGGCACCGGGCAGCAGCCGGCCGATGCGGCCATGCACCACGTCCCGGGACTGCTCGGCCGTCAGGTTGCGCATCACCTCGGCAAAGCCGAACAGGCCCATCGCGAGGACCGCGAAGTCGATGCCGTCCGAGAGCGAGGCCACCCCGAAGCTCATCCGGTCCGCCCCGGTCTCGAGGTCCTGCCCCACGGTGGAGAGGAGCAGCCCGAGGAACACCATGGCGATGGATTTGGCGATCGACCCCCGGGCGAGCACCACCGCGAAGGCGAGCCCGGCGGCCATCAGCGCGGCGTACTCCGCCGGGCCGAAGAGGAGGGCCACCCGGGTGAGCGGGACGGCGAGCGCGGCGATGATCAGCGTGGCCACGCATCCGGCGAAGAACGAGCCGATGGCCGCGATGCCCAGAGCGACCCCCGCCCGCCCCTGACGCGCCATCTGGTGCCCGTCGATGGTGGTCACCACCGAGGTCACCTCGCCGGGGATGTTGACCAGGATGGCGGTGGTCGACCCTCCGTACTGCGCGCCGTAATAGATGCCGGCGAGCATGATCAGCGCCCCGATCGGCGGCAGCCCGAACGTGACCGGGAGCAGCATGGTGATGGTGGCGATGGGGCCGATGCCCGGGAGCACGCCGATCAGGGTCCCCACCAGGCACCCCAGGAAGCACAGCCCGAGGTTGGGCAAGGTGAAGGCGACCGAGAACCCGAGCGAGAGGTGCCCGAGGAGCTCGCTCATCGCCCGGACCTCACAGGACCACCCACCCCGGCACGACGAAGATCGGAATCGGGAGGTGCAGCAGCGTGCGGAAGAGCAGGATGCAACCGACGGTCACCGCCGCGGAGAAGACGGCCAGCTCGCGCCAGCGAGTCTCGGCGGACGCCGCCCCTGCCACGAGGATCGTCGCCGGACCCGCCACCACCAGCCCGGGGACGCGGATGGTCAAGGCGAAGACCGCCACCGCCAGGGAGATGAACAGCGGCCCTCGCAGCGGCCAGCGGCCGAGTGACTCTCCGGGCCTGAGCAGCGAGAGACCCACGAGCCACAGACCCGAGATGCCCACGCAGATTGCCAGCACCCTCGGGAGCAGACCCGGACCGGGCGCACTCAGCCGGCCGGCGTCGAGCGGGGCGGCCGCCCAGAGTGCGAAGAGCGAGACCGCGAGGAGGCTGGCGCCTGCGACGAGATCCTGCGGGGCCTGGACCCGCACCCTGGCCATCTCCCCTCCCGCCCTGCTGAAAGTTGTGAGCGCATCCAAGGAGCAGCGACCAGCACTGTCAAGCAATCCCGCCCGATAGTAGAGGGAAGCCTCCATGACCCATAGGTCCCGGGCGATCCTTCTCGTGGCCCCGCTGCTCTCCTCTCTGGCCGCTGCCGCCGAACCCCGGCCCTCCTCCGCGCTCGCGGCGCTCCTCGCCGAGGACTGGCAGTTCCACCTCTCGCGCAGTCCCACCTACGCCTCCATCCTCGGTGACCGGCGCTGGAACGACCGGTGGGACGACCTCTCGCTCGCCGGCATCGAGGCGGACCACCAGCACGACGCGGCCTTCCTGGAGAAGCTCTCCAGGCTGACCAAGGGAAAGCTCTCCGAGGCCGACCGGCTGAACGCCGAGCTCATCGGCCGCGAGCACCGCGAGCGCATCGAGGCTCATGCGCTCGGCCTCCAGTTCCTGCCCCTCAACCACATGCACGGGCTCCCCGAGAACACCGGGGAGTTCCCCGGGGTGCAGAACGCCGGCCAGCTCGGAAAGCAGCTCCGGTTCGCGACGCTCGAGGACTACCGGGACTGGGTCGCACGCCTCGAGAGCTTCCCGGTGTACGTGGACCAGACCATCGCCCTCCTCCAGGAGGGCGTGCGGCGGAAGATGGTCTGGCCGCGGGTGGTGCTGGACCGCATCCCGCCCCAGCTCGACACGCTCATCAACGCCGCGCCGACGGCCACGCCCTTCTACACGCCCTTCGACCGGATGCCGGACTCCATCCCCGAGGCAGAGCGAAAGACGCTCGCCCAGACGGCGGAGCGGCTCATCCGGGATCGGGTGCAGCCCGCCTACCGGCGCCTCCGCGACTTCGTGGTCGGCACGTATCTCCCGGCCGCCCCGGCGGAGGTCGGCGTGGGACGGTGGCCGGAGGGCGAACGGCTCTACGCCTTCTGCGCGCGGCACAACACCACCACCGACATCACCGCAGAACAGGCCCACCAGCTCGGGCTGTCGGAGGTGGCGCGGATCCGGGCCGAGATGGAGGCGGTGAGGGCCAGGGCCGGATGGAAGGGCAGCCTCGCCGAGGTCTTCCAGCAGCTCCGGACGGACCCGAAGTACTTCTACCGGACCGGGGACGAGCTGCTCCTCCACTCCCGCGACCTCGCCAAGCGCATCGATCCCAAGCTCGTTCGTCTCTTCGGGACGCTGCCCCGGCTGCCGTACGGGGTCGAGGCCACGCCGGCGGCGATGGCGCCGGACGCGACCACCGGCTTCTACTACCCGGGCGCCGAGGACGGCTCTCGTGCCGGCACCTACTGGGTCAACACCTACAAGCCGGAGACCCGGCCGCGCTGGGAGATCGTCCCGCTCACCCTTCACGAGGCGGTTCCGGGGCATCACCTCCAGGTCTCGCTCGCGGCCGAGCAGCATGACCTGCCGACCTTCCGCCGCCACCGCTACGACGTGGCCTTCGGCGAGGGCTGGGGGCTCTACTCGGAGAGCCTCGCCGACGAGCTGGGGCTGGTGGACGACCCGGCAGACAAGATGGGCCAGCTGGCCTACGAGATGTGGCGGGCGGTCCGGCTCGTGGTCGATACCGGGATGCACGTGAAGGGCTGGACCCGGCAGAAGGCCATCCAGTACTTCATGGAGAACTCGCCTCGGAACGAGCTGGACGTCACGAACGAGGTGGACCGGTACATCGTCTACCCGGGGCAAGCGCTGGGCTACAAGGTGGGCCAGCTGAAGATCCGCGAGCTTCGCACCCGCGCGGAGAAGGCGCTCGGTCCCCGCTTCGACGTGCGCGCGTTCCATGACGCGGTCCTGCTCCGCGGCTCGCTGCCCATGGACATGCTCGAGCGGCGCATCGACGCGTGGATCGCCGCGCAGAAGAGCCGCTGAGCGGTCGCCTCCGCGCCTTCGAGGACCCAGCTCACGCCGGCGCTGGTAGTCCCAGACCCCGGAACAGGTCGCTCAGCTCGCCGCGATGGGTCGCGTCGTGCTCGGCCATCAGCTCCGCGAGCCGGACGATGGTGATGGTCCCCTGCTCTCCGAACCGTGCCGTTCGGGCGAGGGCCCGTGCATCGAGCCCCGCGAGCAAGACGAGGTTCCGGCCCCGGGCCTCGGTGAAGGCCTGCACCGCGAGCGTCAGGTCCTGCCCTGGGTACGCCCGGCGCGCGGCGACCGCCCCGCCATCGAAGTCGTCGAGGACCGGCCCGTCCTCGCGGAGCATCCGTCGGATCCGGAGCGTGTAGCCCTCCTCCTCGAGGTCGCGAAGGTGACAGCAGTGCTCGACCAGCGAGAAGAGCCCGGGTGAGGGCTGGCGGGTCCATTCGGCGCGAGGGAGTCGTTCGGCACAGGCCTGCAGCAGGCGAGGCATCGCGGCGAGCCGGTCGGTCAGGTCACGGGCGAGCATCGAGCCTCCTCCTCCAGCACGCTCGGCGGCCGGCGCCCTCCTCGTCCAGCGGGTCCGACGTGCGGCGCGGATGGTACCGCACCTCTGGACCGTTCACCGTGCTCCGGAGCGCTTGAAGCTCGAGGTGCGGACCACCTCCGCCACCTCCATCTCGTAGAACTCGTACCAGCGCTCGCGGCCCATTCGCTGCGCCTCGAGGTGCCGGGGATACGTCTTCCAGTTCCGGAGCGACTCCTGGTCCTTGAACCAGACCAGGGTGAGCCGCTCCCCGTCCGCGGCGAGGTAGGACTTGTGGGCCACGTATCCGGGCTGCGCGTGCACCCGCTGCTCCAGCTCGGCGTCGAGCGCCTGGTAGTCCTCACCGGCCTCGGCGGTCAGTCGGGAACGGAAGACGATGATGACCATGCGCGGATCCTAGCGAGGGGCGCCCGGAGGTGACCGGTACAGACCAGGGTCGGTTCAGGCGAGCGCAGAGCGGCCGAGCAGCACCGCCCAGCCACCGTTCACCGCGGAGCTCAGGCTCGGGTGATGTCCGCCACGCCGCCGAGGATGAGGTGCTCGAGGAGCGCCTTCTGCACGTGCATCCGGTTCTCGGCCTCCTCGAAGACCCGCGATCGAGGGCCCTCCAGAACTTCCTCGGAGATCTCCTCGCCCCGGTGCGCCGGGAGGCAGTGGAGGACGATCGCCCCCGGCCGGGCCCCGGCCATGAGGGCCGAGTCGACCGTGAAGCCCTGGAAGGCCTTCAGCCGCGCAGCGGCCTCGGCCTCCTGGCCCATGCTGGTCCAGACGTCGGTCACCACCACGTCGGCGCCGGCCACCGCTTCCCGCGGATCCCCGGAGACGGTCAGGTGCCGGCCCGCCCCCTGCGCCTCGCCGGGCGGTGGGCGGAAGGCGGGCGGCGAGCCGAGCTGCAGCGTGAAGTCGAGGAGCGGCGCCGCCTCCAGGAACGAGCGGACCATGTTCCCCGAGCCGTCGCCGACGAAGGCGATCCGCTTGCCGGCCACCGCGCCGATCGCCTCCTCGATGGTGAAGAGGTCGGTCAGCACCTGCACCGGGTGGCCCCCGTCGGTCAGCCCGTTGATCACCGGAATCGAGCTCCAGCGCACGAACTCCTCCAGCCGCGCGTCGGCGGTGGTGCGCATCACGACCGCGTCGGCGTATCCGGAGATGACCCGCGCGGTATCGGAGAGCGGCTCGCCTCGGGCGAGCTGGCTGGTGCCCGCGCTGAGCTCGATGGCGTGGCCGCCGAGCTGGAACGCCGCGGCGGCGAACGACAGCCGCGTGCGGGTGCTCGCCTTCTCCATCAGCAGCACCACCGTCTTCCCGGCCAGCGAATCCTCCAGGTGCCCCTCGCGGCGGCGGCGCTTCAGCTCCGCGGCGCGAGCGAAGAGCCGGCGCATCTGCCCCGCGTCCAGGTCTCTCATCCGCAGGAAGTGCTTCATCGTGAAGCTCCGGACAGCGCGGTGAAGAGCTGCGCCAGCCGTGGCACCGAGGCCGCGAGGGCCCGGGCATCGCTCGCCGACTGACGGAGCGCGGCGATCTGCCGGTCCACCTCGGCGGGTCCGGTGGATCCAGCGCTACGCTTGCCGGCGACGGAAGCAGCCACGTCACCGACCGACGCGAGGGCGGCCGCCAGCTCGGGATCGGCTTCCCGGGCGAGGTCGCCGGCCTGCATCAGCCCCAGCCCCGCGCCCTGCGCCTTCCGCACCACGGTGCCCACTCTCCGGTAGGCGGAGCGAAAAGGGACGCCCGCCCGCACCAGCGCCTCGGCGACGTCGGTGGCCTGGGTGTAGTCGCGGTCCAGCGCCGCCCGGCAGCGGACGGGGTCGAAGCGAACGCGGGGGATGGCCACCCGGAGCGCTCCGAGCACGGCGAGGACGTTCGCCGCCGTTCCCAGCAGCGGTGCCCGATCCTCCTGGAGGTCGCGGTTGTAGCCGCCGGGGAGGCCCTTCAGCGTGGTGAAGAGCTGGACCAGCGCGCCGATGCCCTGCCCACTGCGGCCGCGCACCAGCTCGAAGACGTCGGGATTCTTCTTCTGAGGCATCAGGCTCGAGCCGCAGGCGATGGCGTCATCGAGCACCAGGAAGCCGAACTCGCTGGAGGCGAAATCCACAACGTCCGTGGCCAGCCGCGAGGTGTGGAGCAGGAGCCGGCTCGCGGCGTAGACGAAATCAAGCGCGAAGTCGCGGTCCCCCACCGTATCCAGGCCGTTCCCGGTCAGGCGGGAGAAGCCGAGCAGCTCCTGAGGGATGCGGCGATCGGTCGGGAGCGAGGTGCCGGCGATGGCGCCCACCCCGAGCGGCGAGGCGTCCACCTGGCCGAGCGCGAAGCGAACTGCCTCCACGTCACGAGCAAACATCGCTCCGTACGCGGCCCACCAGTAGCCAGCGCTCACCGGCTGCGCGCGCTGGCGGTGAGTGTAGGCCGGGAGCAGCACCTCCCGATCGGCCTCGGCCCGCGCCGCCACGAGGGCGATCAGCTCGGAGAGGGCCTCGAGCACGTCGGCGCACCGCTCGCGCACGAACAGGCGCAGATCGAGCGCCACCTGGTCGTTCCGCGAGCGCCCGGTGTGAAGGAAGCCGGCGACCTCGCCCAGGCGGCGAGTCAGCTCGGCCTCGACCGCCATGTGGACGTCCTCCTCGCCCTCGGGCGCGAAGATGCCCGCCTCGGCGTCCCGCCACAGACCGACGAGGCCCTCGTGGATGGCCCGGGCCGCGTCAGCAGGGACGATGCCCTGCCGCGAGAGCATGCCGAGGTGGGCCATGGAGCCCAGCAGGTCCTCCCGCAGCAGCGCCCGGTCCTGCTCCAGCGAGCTGGAGAAGGCGAGCACCTCCGGCAGGAGGGAGGGCCCTCCGGCCGCGTCGGTCTTGGCGATCAAGCCCCTCCCCCGTGGAGCCGGCTGTACTCCTGGAGCTGCAGTCCGAGGAGGTTGATGAAGCCCTCGGCGGCGCGGTGGTCGAACTTGTCCTCCCGCCCGTAGGTGGAGAGGAGCTTGTTGTAGACGCCGAACTCGGAGGCGCGGCCCACGGGCTTGAGCGAGCCCTTGAACAGCTTGAGCGTGACCTCGCCGGTGACGAACTTGTTGTGCTCGTCGTTGAAGGCCTGGATCGCGGTACGGAGCGGCGAGTACCAGAAGCCGTCGTAGGTGAGCTGGGCGAACGTCGTGTCCAGCTGCGCCTTGGTCCGCGCCGACAGCCCGAGGGTGGTGAACCGCTCGAGGTCCTGGTGCGCGGCGATCAGGGCCACGGCCGCGGGGCACTCGTAGTTCTCGCGGCTCTTGATGCCCACCACCCGGTTCTCCATCAGGTCGATGCGGCCCACGCCGTGGAGCCCGGCGAACTCGCCCACCTTGGTGATCAGCTGCGCTGGGGAGAGCTTCTCGCCGTTGACGCTCACCGGATAACCGGCCCGGAAGCCGATGCGGATGAGCCCCGGCTCTGCCGGCGCGTCCTTCCACGACTTCGTCCAGGCGAACGCCTCCTCGGGAGGCTCGGTGTCCGGATCCTCGAGGATGCCGCCCTCGATGCTCCTGCCCCAGAGGTTCTCGTCGATGCTGAAGGGGCTCTTCCGAGTGGTGGGAACGATGATCCCGTGCTTGGCGGCGTAGTCCATCGCCTCGTCACGGCTGATGTTCCGCTCCCGCTGCGGCGCGATGATCTTCAGCGCCGGGTCGAGGCCCTTCACCGCCAGGTCGAAGCGCACCTGATCGTTGCCCTTCCCGGTTGCTCCGTGGGCCACCGCGCTCGCGCCGTACTTGTGGGCGACGTCCACCAGATGCTTCGCGATCAACGGACGGCTCAGCGCGGCGCTGAGCGGATAGACGCCCTCGTAGAGCGCATTGGCCTGCAGCGCCGGGAAGCAGAAGTCCTTCGCGAACTCCTCCTTGGCGTCCACCATCTCCATGGCGATCGCGCCGGCGGCCTTCGCACGCTCGGTCAGCGCCTTCGCATCGCGGGCTTCACCCACGTCGGCGTGGCAGCACACCACGTCGTAGCCGTAGTCCTCCGAGAGGATCCTGACCAGCACCGACGTGTCCAGGCCTCCGGAGTACGCGAGGACGATCTTCTCTCTCTTCATGACCTTCTTCCCTTCCGTAGGAGTCCCTGAAGGACCCTGGTGAGCCTCGACGCCGAGGCGGCCTGCACCGGCGCGACGAACACCGTGTCGTCCCCGGCAATCGTTCCCAGCACATCGGGCAGCCGCGCCTGATCCAGCGCCAGCGCGACCGCCTGGGCGGCGCCGGGCGTGGTGTGCACCACGACCAGCGCTCCGTTGTCCCGTACGCCTCGCACCAGCGGGTCCAGCGCCTCCAGCAGCCCCGCGGGTGCCGCCGGGCTCTCGGGAGGGAGCTCGTAGATGGTTCCGCCCTCGGAGAGCGGGGCGCGGCGCGCTCCGAGGCGAGCCAGGTCGCGGGAGAGCGTGCCCTGGGTGACCTCGAACCCTCGGTCCGCCAGAAGAGTGCGCAGATCCTCCTGGGTGGCGACCCTCCCGCCGCGGATGAGGCGGCGGATCGCCTCCCGGCGGGCCTCGGTGGTCTGCTCCTCGCGGCCTCTCATCCGGCGGTCACCAGCGTGCCGACCCCGTGGTCGGTGAAGAGCTCGGCGATGGTGGCGTGGGCCACCCGGCCGTCGAGCACGTGAACCCGCTCCACCCCGCCGGCGAGCGCGCGGAGGATGGCGTGGACCAGCGGCTTGCTCTGACGGGGAACGGCGCCGTCGGCGAGCTGGCGCTCGAGGTCGCTCACCGTGAGCTGGTTGCGGACCTCGCCGCCGGAGATCAGGCCCTTGGCGTCCTGGAGGAGGATGAGCTTCGGCGCTCCGAGGGCGATGGCGACCTCCGCCGCCGCTCCCTCCGGTGACAGGTGGAGCGTCTCGCCTCCCGGGCCAATGCCCACCGGAGCGATGACCGGGAGGTAGTCCTTCTCCATCAACATCTCGAGGAAGGCGCGATTCACCTCCCGGACCTCTCCCATCCGTTCGCCGAGGTCGAGCGCCTCGGCTGCCGGGACGGCCCGGAGCAGCGGCCCGTCCTTGCCAGAGACGCCGACCGCGCGGCCACCACCCGCGTTGAGCAAGGCCACCAGGTCGCCGGTGATCCGGCCGGTGAGCACCATCTCCAGCACGTCCGGGTCGACGGGCGGCATCCCCTCCTCGGGCGGAACCGCGCCGTGCACCACCACCGGACGCAGCCCCACCGAGCGCAGGAGCACCACGTCCTCGCAGAAGCTTGCCCGGAGCGAGCTCTTCCGGAGCCCCTCTCCGCCGTAGCCCAGCACGCAGGTGGTCCCGGAGAAGCGCGAGATGTACTTCAGCGCCTCGACCAGCAGCGTCTGCTTGAAGCCCGGGCTGTAGCGGGTGAGCCGGTCCTCGCGCCGCACCGACCCGTCCGCCTGGGGGACGATGAGCGAGGTGTAGTCGGCGTTGATCTTCACGTAGTCGTAGCTGAAGTCGCAGCCCCAGGCGGTGGCCGAGTCCTTCCCCGCGGAGAGGGCGACCTCGACCAGCACCTCCGGCTCCCGCATCCGGGCCCGCAGCGTTTCCGGGTCGTGCGGCTGCGGCTTTCCGTCGCCGAAGACCCGGATGCCCTGGATGCGGACGTCCGCCTGCTCCGGGTCCACCGGGTAGTCCTGACTGCCGGCGCGTGCGCCCACCGTGGCCAGCACCCGCCCCCAGTTCGGGTCCGCGCCAAAGAGTGCGGTCTTCACCAGCGGCGAGACGGCGATGGCCTTGCTGATGTCGCGGGCGATGGCCGTGCTCGGGGCCTCGGTGATCTCCACGGTGAGGAGCTTGGTGGCGCCCTCCCCGTCGGCGGCGATGTCGCGCGCCAGCTCCGTGCAGACGTCGGTGAGCGCGGCGCAGAAGCTCTCGTAGTCCGGACCGGCCTCACCCACCGGCGAGTTCGCTGCCAGGCCGTTGGCCAGGGCGAACACGCAGTCGTTGGTGCTCATGTCCCCGTCGACGACGACGGCGTGGAAGCTCGCGTCCACCGCGCTGCGCAACGCCCGGGCGAGCACCGGCGGTGGAACGGCCGCGTCGGTGCAGACGATGGCGATCATCGTCGCCATCTGCGGGGCGATCATCCCCGAGCCCTTGGCCAGGCCGAGGATGCTCACCTCGCGCCCGCCGAGGTGGAGCGACCGGCGCGCCACCTTGGGATGCGTGTCGGTGGTCATGATCGCCTCGGCGGCGGGCTCACAGGTCACGACGAGCGACTCGACCAGCCGCGGCAGGCTCTGGGTGATCTTCTCCACCGGGAGGGGGACGCCGATGACCCCGGTGCTCGCGGTGAAGATGGACTCGGGCGAGGCTCGCAGCGCGGCGCCGAGCGCCCGCCGGACCTGCTCGACGTCGCTGCGGCCCTCCTCACCGGTGAGCGCGTTCGCGTTGCCGCTGTTGACCAGCACCGCCCGGACGCCGGTCGCCGGAAGGCGGGGCTCGGCATCCTGCACCGGGGCGGCCTGCGCCCGGTTGATGGTGAAGCAGCCCGCCGCCGCGGCGGGAACGTCACTCACCACGAGGGCGAGGTCCTTCTTCGCAGGCTTGATGCCCGCGTGGAGCCCGGCGAACCGGAAGCCCTGGACGTTCACGGCGAGACTCCGAGGGCGGGCTCGAGCGCGGTGCGCTCGGGGAACCCCAGCATGAGATTGAGGTTCTGGACCGCCTGGGTGGCCGCGCCCTTGAGGAGGTTGTCGATCGACGAGACCACCACGACCCGGCCGGGGTCGAAGGCGGAGTCGACGGTGGAGACGGAGACGGCGGCGCGAGGCGTGCCGACGGTCCGGGAGATGGAGACCTGCTCGGGCGTGTCCAGCACCTCGACCAGAGGCTCGTCTCGGTACGCCGCCCGCAGCGCCTCCGCCGGCGCGCTCGCGGCAATTCCGGTCGCCAGGCGCGCCGAGGCGGTGGAGAGGATGCCGCGCCTGATGGGGAGCAGGTGCGGCGTGAAGGTGAGGCGCACCGCCTTCCCCGCGCCGCGGGCGAGCGACTGCGCGATCTCCGGGGTGTGCTGGTGCCGGAGCACCTTGTAAGGCCGCACGTCGTCGGCGACCTCGCAGAAGCTGTAGGCCTCGCTGGCCTGGCGCCCCGCGCCGCTGATCCCCGAGGCGGCGTCGATGACGATGGACTCGTCGGCCAGGACCCCAGCGCGCAGCAGCGGCACCAGCGCAAGGGCGGCCGCGGTCGGGTAGCAGCCCGGATTGGCGACCAGGAGGGCGGCGGCGATGGCCTTGCGGTCCACCAGCTCGGGCAGACCGTAGACCGCATGCTCGAGGAGCGCGGGCGCCCGGTGCTCGAACCCGTAGTGTCTCGGGTAGGCGGACGGCTCGGCGAGCCGGAAGGCGCCGGAGAGGTCCACCACCTTGACTCCCCGGTCGAGCAAGGCGGGCGCGAGCTCGAGCGACGCCTCGGCCGGGGTCGCGAGCAGCACCGCCGCACAGCCTTCGGAGGCCTTCAGGGCCTGGGCGTTGGACAGGTAGGCCAGCGCACCGACCGCGCCGCCGATACCGGTTCGCGCCCGGACGGTGGCGCCCTCCCAGCGATCGCTGGCGACGAAGCGCAGCTCCACTCCCGGGTGAGCGGCGAGGACGCGGCAGAGCTCGATTCCGGAGTAGCCGGAGGCCCCAATCACCCCGATGGCATACTTATGCATGAGGCGCGCATATCTATACGCCTGCGGTGGCGCGCGCAAGTGACGTCTGCGCGCAGAATTCGGGCTCGCGCAAGTGACGTCTGCGTGCAGATCTCGGGGAGAGGGTCAGGCCCCCGCACCGGGCTCGAGCACCCGGAGCGCGACGTCGGCGGCGGCCTCGAGCTCCTGTCGCTTGACCCCGGCGCGGGCGAGGACCGCGAGGCCATGCCCCTCTGCGGCGAAGAAGCGGGCCAGCGCCCGCACGTTCTCGCGGGCGGCGATCCGGGGGTCTCGCTCGAGCGCCTGCTTGAGCTTGTCCGTGCTGCCCCGGGCGCGTTCGTCACACATTTGTAATGGAACCATCGTTCCAGAATGCACATCAAAGGCCATGCCTCAGGACCCCGGGCCGTTCCGCCCCGGCCGGATGACGAGGGAGCGAGACGAGTCATGAAGCGATTCGAGTCGAAGGTGGTCTTGGTCCTCGGAGGCAGTGCCGGCATCGGGCGGGCGACGGCGCTGGCGTTCGCCCGTGAGGGGGCGAAGGTGGTGGTGGCGGCGCGCCGCGAGGATCAGGGAGTGACGGTGGTCCAGGCCATCCAGAAGGAAGGTGGCACCGCGAAGTTCGTCCGTACCGACATCGCGAGGGAGGCGGACGTCAAGGCGGTCATCGACAGCACCGTGAAGGAGTTCGGCCAGCTCGACGTGGTCTTCAACAACGCGGGCATCGAGGGAAAGGTCGGGCCCATCGGCGGCCTGGGCGTCGGGGACTTCGACGAGACCTTCGAGGTCAACGTGAAGGGAACCTGGCTGGCGATGAAGCACGCCCTGCCCTATCTGGTGAAGACTCAGGGAACCATCGTCAACACCGGCTCGGTGAACGGCGAGGTCGGCTTCCCGGGCACGAGCATCCTCTCGGCCACCAAGGGCGCGGTGCACGCCCTCACCCGGGCCGCGGCCATCGAGTTCATCCCCCAGGGCGTGCGGGTCAACGCCGTCGCGCCTGGACCCATCGAGACCGACCTGGCCGCGCGGGCCTTCGGGGGCGTGGACGAGCTCCGTGCCGCCGCGAAGCAGCTGGTTCCGGTGGGGAAGCCCGGCGCCGTCGAGGACATCGCCGCTGCGACCCTCTACCTGGCCTCGCCGGAGTCCCGGTTCGTGGTGGGGCAGGTCCTCGTCGTCGATGGCGGGATGACGGTGCGCTGAACCGTCCCGTGCCGGGAGATCGTTCCCACCGGCTCAGTTCTCGTTCGTTCCGATACAAGATGCAGTGCGGATCCCAGTGCTCTCCCGCAGGTCCGGGTGCGCGCGCTCCGACGCTCGGCGGGCGTCCGCTTCGCTGGGCCGCTCGTCCCGTTTTCGACCTGCTGTGCACCTCGGGACGGATCCGTCCGGATCAGGTCGGCGGCTGCAGGACCTGAAGCGCGACCTCGGCGGCGGCCTCGAGCTCCTGTCGCCGGACGCCAGCGCGGGCGAGGACCGCGAGGCCATGCCCCTCTGCGGCGAAGAAGCGGGCCAGCGCCCGCACGTTCTCGCGGGCGGCGATCCCTGGATCGCGGGCCAGCGCCTCCTCAAGGCGATCGGTGGAGCCACGGACCGCGGCGAGGACCCGCTCGCGAAGCGGATCCGGTGCCGTGGCGCACGAGCTCACCGACCCGATGAAGAGGCAGCCGCGAGGGCCGCCGGGTTGGGTGACCATCCGGATCAGCTCGCGGAACCAGGCTCGGATTGCCTCCGCGCCCGAGGCCGGAGGCGCCAGCGCTCGCTCGACGAGGCCATTCACCTCACGCCCGTACCGGTCGAGCACCGCGGAGAAGAGCTGGGCCTTGTCCCCGAAGGTGCCGTAGAGGCTCGCTCGGTTCACCCCCAGCGCGTCGACCAGGTCCTGGACGCTGGTCGCCTCGTACCCGCGCTTCCAGAAGACCTCGGTCGCGCGCCCGAGCGCCTCGTCGACGTCGAATTCCCGGGGCCGGGCCATGACCTCCGAAGTGTAACCCCTGGAATTCCGTGAACCACGCCGATTTTATGGAACGATCGTTCCATAATCTGCATCCAAGGCGCCGCATCCGGTCCCGGTCTCCCACCCCGGCCGGGTGACAAGGGAGACGGTCATGAAGCGTTTCGAGTCGAAGGTGGTGCTGGTCCTCGGCGGCAACGCCGGCATCGGCCGGGCGACGGCAGTGGCCTTCGCCCGTGAGGGAGCGAAGGTGGTGGTGGCCGCGCGCCGGGAGGCTCAGGGAGTGGCGGTGGCTCAGGCCATCCAGAAGGAGGGCGGCACGGCGAGGTTCATCCGCACCGACGTGGCCTCCGAAGCAGACGTGAAGGCGGTCATCGACCGAACGGTGAAGGAGTTCGGTGAGCTCGACGTGCTTTTCAACAACGCCGGCATCGAGGGGAAGGCCGGGCCCATCGGAGTCCTGACTGCCGCCGACTTCGACGAGACCTTCGGGATCAACGTGAAGGGCACCTGGCTGGCGATGAAGCATGCCCTGCCGCATCTGGTGCGCACGAAGGGAAGCATCGTCAACAACGGCTCGGTGGTCGCTGAGGTCGGCTTCCCCGATGCCAGCATCTACTCGGCGACCAAGGGCGCGGTGCACGCCCTCACCCAGGCCGCGGCGATCGAGTTCATCTCCCAGGGCGTCCGCGTCAACGCGGTCGCGCCCGGCCCCATCGAGACCGACATGGCCACGCGGGTGTTCGGCGGGATCGAGCATCTGCGTGCCTTCGCGAAGCAGACGGTGCCGGTGGGTACGCCTGGCGTGGTCGAGGACATCGCCGCGGCGGTCCTGTATCTCGCCTCTCCCGAGTCGCGTTTCGTCGTGGGGCAAGTCCTCACCGTCGACGGCGGGATGACCGTTCGCTGAGCCCGGGTGCTCGGGCTGAAGGCCCGGGTGCTATCCGGGCCTCGGCTTTCGCGTGAGCAGGCGAGGGATCACCCACTTGGGGCCCGCGCGTTTGGTGGAAGCCAGGGGGAGGCGAAAGGCGATGGTGGTGCCGGTCCCCGGCTCGCTCCGAGCCCAGATCGTCCCCCCGTGCGCCTCGACGATGCCGGTGACGATCGACAGACCCAGCCCGGTTCCCTGCGACGACCGTCCGCTCCAGAAGGGCTCGAAGACCCGGTCCAGCTCCTCCGGGGCGATGCCCGGTCCGTCGTCGGTGACCGAGCACTGAGCCCAGCCGTCCTCCACCGAGGTCGTGGCGGTGATGGTCCCGCCTCTCGGCGCGAACTTCACCGCGTTCCCGAGGAGATTGGAGAGGACCTGAAGGAGCCGCTCCCGGTCGCCGTCGACGCGCACCAGCGCGGGCGCTTCGATCTGGAGCGCCTGGGACTTCTCTTCGGCGAGCGGCTGAATGGTGTCTGCCGCCTCGCGGACCAGCGCGCTCAGCTCCTGAGGCTCGCGCACCAGCGACAGATGTCCGGTGCGAATCGTCGCCGCGTCCAGGAGGCTGCCGATGAGGGAGTCCATCCGTCCGGCACACCGTGCGATGAACTCGCCCAGCTTGCGAGGCTGCGGGCCAAGCTCCTCGGGCGGTTGCGTCAGCAGCTGGCGTGCAGCCAGCCGCAGAGCGCCCAGCGGATTCTTCATGTCGTGAGAGACGATGGCCAGCAGCTCCTGCTCGGCCCTCAGTGCCTCCATCCGCTCGGTGCTCGTCGCCGCCAGCACCAGGGTGGTGATGCTCGCCACCGCCATGGAGATCTGGAGGTTCAGGAGGCTGAGGCTTGGCGTCGCTCCGATGAAGGGACCATGGCCAGTGAGGGTCCCCCAGACCGCGAAGACCGAGACCAGGAAGAGGGTCGCCGTGGCCGCGCGGGGGCCGAAGCGGAGCGCCGCCCAGATGAGGACCGGAAAGACGAGGTGCGCCTGGCGGAACGGCGTGGGATCGAGGGGTGGGCCGGAGAGGAAGACGAACCAGCTCAGCCCCACCGTCACGACCGCCAGTGCTCCCGCTTCGAGCACCTTGCGCATCGAGGACGCCTGCAGGACGAAGCCGCTCCACGTCAGCAGCAACGGCGCCACGACCAGGGCCCCGAGCGCATCCCCCACCCACCACGCTCGCCACGCCTCGCCCAGCTCCCCGGGTGCGGCGATTCCGCCGGCGCGGAGCACCCCGAGCCCGATGGTCGCGCTGACCATGGTGCTGAGCGCGGCGGCCAGGCCGACCAGGCCGAGGACATCGACCAGCCGGTCCAGCGCGACGTGAATCCGGGCCACGCGCGTGAGCAGGAACGCCGCCAGCAGCGCCTCGAGCGTGTTTCCGATCCCGATCCCGGTCGCCACCCAGAATGAAGCGCCGTTCCAGGCGTTGGCCACCGCTGCTCCGAGCATCACCGCCGGCCAGAGGCGGAGCCCCCCCAGGAGCAGCGCGGCCAGAGCGATGCCCGTGGGGGGCCAGACGAGCGTCGCGAATCCGCTGACCGGGGCGAGCGTCAGGCCCAGCCGCGCCGAGAGCACGTAGGCGACGAAGACGACGACCAGCTCGATGGCCAGAGCGAGGCTGCTCCGCCTCACCTGCCCGCCGACGAGGTCAGGCCCGGCTGGATGTGCATGCGGCCTCACGCCCCTGGTCCCCTTCTGCCGACGAGTGACAGGGTACCCCAACGTTTTGCGGCGTGCGTCGGGTCGGCCCGGGTCCCTGTAACGCCCGAGCGCGGCGGATGTACCCAGCAGGAGGAGGTTCCCGGGATGACCGCCATGCTTCTCGACGCGCACCGCGGACGGCAGATCCAGACCCTCGGGGCGACGGTGCTCCGCCTCAGCCTCGCCTTCCTGCTGGCGCTCTTCGGCATCTTCAAGTTCTTCCAGTTCGAGGCAGACGCCATCCAGCCGCTGGTCAGCCACTCGCCGGCCCTGGCCTGGATGTACGCGGTGTTCAGCGTCCGGACCGCCTCGGCCGTCATCGGGGTGGTCGAGGTGGCCGCGGCGCTCGCCCTGCTCCTCGCACCCTGGTCGCCGAGGTTGGGGGTCGTGGGGGGCCTCGTCGCCTCCGGCACGTTCCTGACCACGCTGTCCTTCCTCGCCACCACGCCCGGTCTGCTCGCTCCGGGCAATGACGCGGCGGGGTTCATCCTCAAGGACCTGGTGCTGCTCGGCGCCGCCCTTCACGTCGCGGGGACGTCCGCCCTCGCCGCCCGGTCGATCCACCCGGGGGTGGCGATGCCCGCGGTCCCGTCGGCTGAACAGTCTCGATAAAAAATAGGCACAACAGCATGTTGTCCTATTGAATACTCGTAGGGGAGCGGCAATATGTCGTTCCCATGGACGACGTCGACTCGGAGATCGTGGACCTGCTCCAGGCCGACGCACGGCTCACGCAGGCGCAGATCGCGAAGAAGGTGGGGCTCTCCCAGCCCTCGGTGGCGGATCGCATCCGGAAGCTCGAGGAGCAGCGGATCGTCACCGGCTACACCGCGAGGGTGGACCCCCGGAAGCTGGGGAAGGACATCACCGCCTTCATCGGGGTGGGCATCGAGCACCCGAAGTACTTCGAGGGATTCGCCCGCAAGGTGATGGGCCTCGAGGAGGTCCTCGAGTGCCATCGGGTCGCCGGCCAGGACAGCTATCTCCTGAAGGTCCGCACCGAGAACACCGGCACCCTGGACCGGCTCCTCACCGAGGAGCTGCGCACGTTGCCCGGCGTGACCCGGACCCAGACCACCATCGTCCTCTGCCCGGTGAAGGAAGAGACCCGGATCAGCCCCCGGAGGGAGCCCGCGCGATGACCATCCAGACTGCCAGACGAATGCGGAGCGTGGCCCCATCCGCGGTGCGGGAGATCCTCAAGGTGGCCGAGCGCCCGGACGTGCTGTCGTTCGCCGGTGGCCTGCCGGCGCCGGAGCTCTTCCCCGCCCGGGAGCTGAGCCAGGCCTTCGAGACGGTGCTCCGGAACAACCCCGGCGCGGCGCTGCAGTACGGCATCACCGAGGGATTCCTCCCCCTGCGGGAGTGGATCGCGGACGGTCTGCGCGCCCGCGGCATCGCGGCGACGGCGGAGAGCGTGATGGTGGTGAGTGGCAGCCAGCAGGGCATCGACCTGGTGGGCCGCGTGCTCCTGGACCCGGGAGACACGGTGCTGGTGGAGAATCCCAGCTACCTCGCCGCGCTGCAGGCGTTCTCCGCCTACGAGGTCCAGGTGGTGGCGCTGCCCGGCGACGCCGAAGGCCTCCAGACCGAGCTCCTCGACGACGCAATCCGCGAGCACCGGCCGGCGCTGATCTACGTCGTCCCGGAGTTCCAGAACCCGCGCGGCACCACGCTCGCCTCGCACCGCCGGCATGCGCTGGCCGAGGCGGCGCGCCGCCACGGAGTCCCGGTGCTCGAGGACGACCCGTACGGCGCGCTGCGCTTCCGCGGAACGCCGTCCACTCCCATCGCTGCGCTCGCCGAGGAGCTCACCTTCCACCTGGGCACCTTCTCCAAGACTCTGGCCCCCGGTCTGCGGATCGGCTGGGCGCACGGGCCGAAGGCGCTGATGCGGACGATGACCGTCGCCAAGCAGGCGTGTGACCTCCACACGGCGACCCTCACCCAGCACGCGGTCGCCGAGCTGCTCCGGACCTTCGACTACGAGGGGCACCTCGGACGGATCCGCGGCGAGTACCGGCTCCGCTGCGAGGCGATGCTGCGCGCGCTGGAGCGCACGATGCCCGCCGGCACGCGCTGGTCGACGCCGGACGGCGGCCTCTTCCTCTGGCTCGAGCTGCCCCCGGGGCTCCGCGACGACGAGGTGTTCCGCGCTGCCATCCAGCACTCGGTGGCGGTGGTGCCCGGGAGCGGATTCTTCGTCGGCCCGGCGCAGCACGGCTTCCTCCGGCTCAACTTCTCCAACCAGAGCCCGAGCAGCATCGAGCTCGGCATGAGCCGGCTGGGGCAGACGCTGCACGAGCTCCTGGCACGGCCCTCGGTGGAAGCAGCCGCAGCTCAGTAAGCGTTGCGGGAGAGGAACCCTCCCAGCGCGGTGCGAAGGAGAATCTTGAGGTCCAGCAGCAGGGACCAGTTCTCGATGTAGTAGAGGTCGTACTCGATCCGCTTCTGGATCGACGTCTGGCCTCGCAGCCCGTTGATCTGCGCCCAGCCGGTGATGCCCGACTTCACCTTGTGGCGCAGGTGGTACTTCGGGATCTGCCGCTTGAACTCCTCGATGAACACCGGGCGCTCAGGCCGCGGCCCCACCAGGCTCATGTCGCCCCGCAGCACGTTGAACAGCTGCGGCAGCTCGTCGAGCGAGGTCCGGCGGAGGAAGGCGCCCACGGCGGTCCGGCGGTCGTCCCCTGCGGAAGCCATGCGCGGCCCGGCCCTCTCCGAGTCCACGCCCATGGTGCGGAACTTGAGGATCCGGAACAGCGCCCCGTCCATGCCCATCCGCTCCTGGGCGTACAGCACCGGGCCGCGGCTGGTCAGCTTCACCGCCAGGGCGATGCCCAGCATCAGCGGCGACAGGAGCAGCAGCGCCAGCGCCGAGAACAGGACGTCGAAGGCGCGCTTGGCCACCAGGTTCCAGCCCTCCAGGGGCCCACCCTGCAGGCTGACGATGGGCAGTCCGCCGAACTCCTCGAGCCCGCCGTAGAGCGTCACGTACTGGAAGAGGTCGGGGACGATCTTCACGTCCACCGTGTGCAGCGCCAGCCGCTCCATGAGTGACTTCATCAGCGGCATGTCCTCGGAAGGCAGGGCGAGGATCACCTGGTCCGCCGGATGCTCCCGGAGGATTCGCTCCAGGTCGTCGGTCGTCCCCACGACCGGTGCGCCCCGGACCGTCGTTCCCGGAAGGAGGAGATCGCGGGAGAGGACGCCGGTCACCCGGAAGCCCAGCTCGCGGTGATTCTCGATGGTCTCCACCACCCGTTCCCCGAGCTCCCCTGCGCCCACCAGGAGGATGGCCTTGAGGTTCAGGCCTCGCCGCCGCACCGACTCCAGCCAGAGCCGGAACGCCACCCGCGTCGCGGCCACCAGGACGAAGGAGTAGCCGGCGAAGAGAGCGAGGGTGAGCCGCGAGTAGCGCTCACGCGTGAAGTAGGTCAGGGCGACCAGCACCAGGCTCGCGGTGATGGTGGCCTTGAACAGCTCGAAGACCTCCTCCAGGTGCGTGCGAACCCGATTGGTCGCGTACAGCCGCGACTGCCGGTACGCCACCGGGAAGAGAATCAGCACGAAGACGAGGGTGACGAAGGTCTCCCGCGGCGGCGGGAGCGGCCATCCGCCGAGCAGGTCGAAGCGGGTGACGTACGCCAGGGCGAAGGCGAGCGTGAGCACCGCCACGTCGATGGCGACCTTGATCGATGTCCAGAACCGCTGCAGCCGGTTGAACACGGTCCCTGCACTACCACGGAAGCCGGTCGCGCAGGTCGGGACGGGCAACGATGAGCGTCTCCACCTTTCGCTGCACGGCAGCGCGGAAGCGCTCCTCGGAGAAGAGCTCGGCGCGGGCGCGGGCCTGCCCCGGGTCGAAGCTGCGCTCGAAGGCCTCGAACCGGCGGAGGGCCTCGACCAGGGCCTCCGGCTCCGGTGCCTCGAAGAGGAGCCCCGTCTCCGAGGTGAGCGTCTCCAGGGCCCCGCCGCGGGCCAGGGCGATGACCGGGCGACCCGAGGCGAGCGCCTCCAGCGGGGCGATGCCGAAGTCCTCCTCGCCGGGGAAGATCAGCGCCCGTGCGCCGCGGTACAGCTCCGGGACCTCGGCGTCGGGCACCTTGCCCAGCCAGCGCACGTTGGAGGGGAGCCCCTCCCGGAGCAGTCGGCCGTCCTGGCCGTCACCGGCGATCCACAGCACCTGACCGGTCCGCCGGAAGGCCTCCACCGCGAGGTCCACCCGCTTGTAGGGAGCGAGGGCGCCGAGCCAGAGGAAGTAGCCACCCGCGGGAGGCTGAGCCTGAACGGGCGCCCCAGGGGACTGCCTCCCGAAGCGAGCGAGGTCCACCGGTGGGTGGATGACGTCCGCGTCCCGTCCCCAGAACTGGGCGATCCGCCGCGCCACGTGTTGGCTGTTGGCCACCAGCGCATCCGGATCGGCCGCAGTGCGCCGGTCCCAGGCCTGGAGCGCCGGCCGGCTCGCCGCGGCCGCCAGCCGCACCGGAAGGCTGGCCCGTCCGGGACCGAAGTACGCGTCGAACTGATCCCACATGTACCGCATGGGCGAGTGCACGTAGGCCAGGTGCGGGATGCCTGCCGGGACGTGGACTCCCTTGGCGACGCAGTGGCTGGAGGAGATGACCAGGTCGAAGCCACGGACGTCGAGGAAGCGCATCGCCGCGGGCATCAGCGGCAGCAGCGTCCGGTACCGGTCCGCGACCCCCGGAATCCGCTGCAGCGGCGAGGTGTGGATCGGGCGCGACTCGACGTCCGGACCGACGCTGCCCTGGACGTGCAGCAGGGTGAAGACCTCCGCGCCGGGGAAGAGCCGCACCAGCTGCGCGAGCACGAGCTCTCCGCCACGGCGCCCGGTGAGCCAGTCATGGACGAGAGCGACGCGCATCGCGGGGCGTTCGAGCCGCTTCCGTGTAGCATGCTCCGGCCTGAGCTCGGTCCTCATCGATCTTCGGATGGTGTCCGGCCGGCTGCACGGCATCGGCCGGTACGCGCTGGAGCTCGCCCGGGTGCTGCCGGCGCTCGCGCCGGACCTGACCTTCGAGGGGCTCGGGCCTCCCGGTGGGCTGCCGGCGCTCGGGCCGCTGACGCCGGACTTCCGCGTGCACCCTGCCCCGGCCGGCTTCCTCTCTCCCTTCGAGCAGCCGGCGCTCGCGGCCGTGCTCCGCCGGCTCCGGCCCACCCTCTTCCACGCGACGTCGTTCTCGGTCCCACTCCTCTGGCGCGGGCCACTGGTGGCGACGCTCCACGACGCCGCGCACCTCGTCCGGAGCGAGGAGTTCGGCAGGCTGACCGCGATCTACTATCGGTTCGTGGTGCGCCCCACCGTTCGCCGTGCACGGGCCCTGCTCACCGTGTCCGAGTTCGCCCGCCGGGAGCTCGCCGGGCGGCTCGGAGTACCGGAGTCACGCTGGACCGTGGTCCCGCCGGGCGTGGATGCGCGGTTCCGGACGCCCACCTCCGAGGAGCGCCTCGCGGTCCGCGCCCGCTACGCCCTCCCGCCGCGCTACCTGCTCGCGGTGGGCAACCCCAAGCCGCACAAGAACCTCGCCCTCCTCGCGCGCATCGCCGCCCGGCTCCCGGTCCCGCTGGTGCTGCTCGCCGGAGAAGGTGTGGCGCGGGTCTTCCCTCGGCCCACGAGGGTGCTCTCCGAGGTTGACGAGGAGCACCTGCCGGCGCTCTACGGCGGCGCCGAAGCGCTGTTGCTGCCGTCTCGCCACGAAGGTTTCGGTCTGCCCGCGCTCGAGGCGATGGCCACCGGGACGCCGGTCCTGGCCGCCCGGGCTGGCTCGCTGCCGGAGGTGACCGGCGGCGCCGCCGAGCTGCTCGACCCGGACGCCCCCGAGGCCTGGATCGCGGCGAGCACCGCGCTGGTGGCCGACCCGCGCCTACGCGCCCGCTGGACGTCCGCCGGCCGCGAGCGGGCCAGGGCCTTCACCTGGGAGCGCTGCGCCCGGCAGACCCTCGTCGTCTACCGCTCGGCCGTGGGCTGAGCCTCGAAGCGCGGCGCCCGGGTAGACGAGCCCCACGCCCCAGACCAGCGCGAACCCGAGCGCCACGCTGGGGTGAAACGGCAGGTAGTGGGCGATGCCAAGCGTCTGGTAGCCGATCCACGAGAGCGCCGCGCCCAGCGCCACCGTGTTCCCCTCCCGCGCCCGGCGGAGCAACGCCCGGAGAAGCGCCACGTGGAGCACCACCCACAGGACGAGGCCGGGCAGACCCGTCTCCGCCCAGGTGGTGAGGGCGATGGAGTGCGCATCACGCGAGAGCTGATCCGTGATTCCGGTCACGCTCGCCCGTCCGAGCGCCACCGCCCGGTAGTTGCCGAAACCCACCCCGAGCCAGGGGTGCTGGTGCACCAGGTCCCAGCCCGCGCCGCGGGCCAGCGCCCGCTCTCCGCCGGCGAAGTTCTCCATCGCCGCCCCCAGTCGGGCATGCCAGCCCGGGCTCGCCAGCGCCGCGACGCCGAGCACCAGGACCAGCGCTCCGAGCACCGTGCGCACGCGGGCGCTTCGCGTCACCGCCACGGCGGCCAGGGCCACGAGGAACACCGCGGTCAGGAGCGCCGCGCGGGCGTAGGAGAGGACGATGCAGCCGAGGCAGGCGAGCGTGAGCGCGCCGGCGAGCACCCGGGTCTGAACCGCGGCCGGCCGCAGGGCGGTGGCGACCGCCGGCCCGAGCGCGGCCACCGAGGCATGGGCGAGCCGCAGGCGGTGGAAGAAGAACCCGCCGGCGGCGTAGCGGTCCTCTCCACCGAACCTCTCGTGCACGCGCTCGACCGGTAGCCGGAGGAAGGCGGGGACGGGGATGGACCAGCGCGCGGAGTTCTGGAGCACCGAGAGCCCGAGGGAGAGGAGGCCGCCGGCGACGAAGAGCGCCGCGGGCCAGGTCCAGCGGAGGACCTGCGCCCCGAGCAGCGCCGCGGCGGCGAGCGCCATGGTGTCCAGGCAGTGCATCCAGAGCGCGGCCGGCGGAAGCCCCGGCGCCCAGTACGCGCGGGCGACGAGCGGGGACACCGCCTGCCATCCACCGAGCGCCAGCGCCGCGCGCGCCGGAAGCCGGGCCTCCGGAGGAAGCCTCACGCCCCGGAGGACCAGCACCGCCGAGACGACCAGCGCGAGGTCGGCGATGCCCTGGAGCAGCCCCTCGGCGAGCCAGAACGCGGCCGCCCACGCGGCGAGGAGCACGGCGGCCACCCGGGCCGTGCTCACGCCCGCGCTCCGGACCACCCTCGCTGCCGGACGAGGCGGCGCACCGAGCCGGGAGGAATCCAGAGCAGCGCCGCGAGGGCCAGGCTCAGCGCCAGGATGGGAAGCGCGGCAGCGACGAACGGCGCCATGCGTCCGGCGTTCACCAGCGCACGGGCGATGACCGTGAGGCCCCACAGCCCCATGGTGACCCCCAGGCCTTCCACCAGGGCCCCGGTCAGCGACCCGCCCCGCCCGGGCCGCAGCGCGAGGGCCACCGCCACGAGCGCCGCCGGAACGCCGGCCAGCGGATAGGTGAAGCGGTTGCCCAGCGCGAGCAGGTACAGCCGGTCGGGGAGCCCCACCTCCCGGCGGGCGCGGATCTGCTGGCGGAGCACCGGGAGCCGCATCTGCTCCGGGCGTCCCGGCCGGATCGCCAGCATCGACGCCGGGATGCCGAGGTCGACCGTCTCCTCGGGCACCTCGGTCAGCTTCAGCCCCCCTCGCCGGTCGAACACCCGCCGCGTCACCCCGTGGAGGCGCCAGAGCGTGCCCCCGGCGTGCTCCATGCCCGCGGCATCCACGCGCTCGGCGAGCTCGAACTCCGGGGTGAGGCGCAGCACGGTGACGCCCCGGAAGCCGGACTGCACGTCGCCACCTTCGAGGTGGAGGATGCGGTCCTGGTGGCGGAACCACTGCTTGCGCTCGAAGTAGGAGCGCCAGTCGCCCCAGCGGTGGAAACGGAGCGCGGTGATCTCGTCCACCCGACGGCTGGCATGCCCCACCACCAGCTCGTCGAGCAGCCCGAGGAGGAGCGCGGCGACGAGGGCGACCGCTCCCACCGGGAGGATGAGCACCCGCCGCCCGAAGCCCAGCGCGAGGATGGCGGTGAGCTCGCCTCTCCGCCGCAGCAGGGAGATCAGCGTGGCGCTGGCGAGCAGGAGCGCGGCCGGTGCGAGCTGGTGAGTCGCCACCACCGCCTTCCACCCGTACAGCTCGAGCACGTCCCGGACCCAGTTGGGGCCCGTGTACGCGCGGGCGCGGTCGACGAAGTCCGCCACCAGGAAGACCACCAGGAGGCCGGCGAGCACCGCGCCGACGAGCACCAGGTAGCGCCGGAGGATGTGGCGCAGCAGCAGCCCGCGCATCAGGCCACCAGTCCGCGCCGAGTGAGGCGCACGAAGAGCCAGGTCCCGAAGGCGCCGAACACGAGGTTGGGGGCCATTCCCGCGAGCCACGGCGCGAGCCGCCCGGCGGTCCCCAGGTTCTCGAAGCTCCGCTCGACGATGTAGTAGGCGACGTAGGCCCCCAGCGCGAGCAGGTACCCGCGAGTGCGGGCCGAGCGCGAGGACATGGCCAGCGGGACGCCGAAGAGCGCGAAGGCCAGCGGGGCCAGCCCCTGGGCGAGCCGGACGTGGAACGCGGTCAGGAAGGGCGCCGGGCTCTTGCCTCCGGCTCGGGCCTCGCTCGCCGCCGCCAACAGCTCGCGCGGGGTGAGCTCCTCCTTCGGCGAGCGGAAGTGGTTCTTCCGGAGGATGGAGTCCTCCACGCCGATGGAGAGGTTCCCGTCGCGGAAGGTGAGCACCGCGTAGTCGGTTCCGGTGTGCTCGGCGCGGTGCACCTCTCCGGCCTTCAGCCCCACCGCGAGCGAGGCCCCCCGCCCCGAAGGGTTCACCGTCCCCTCGTGGGCCAGCACCAGGAGCGGGGCCCGCGGGTCACGGTCGTCATGCACCAGCACGTGCGTCCACACGCCGCGCTCGCGGTCCACCTCCTGGGCGTAGAGCGTCAGGTCGGTGAGGTCCTCGTAGAACACCCCGGGGCGAACGTCCCCGAGCACGTTCTTCTTGATGACCTCGCTCACCTGGACCTTCACCTGCTTGAGCCCCCAAGGCTCGGCGGTCGAGGCGAGCAGGAGCACCAGCACGCCGAGCACGCCGCCCATCACCAGCGGCACCCGGGCCAGCTGCCAGGGAGTCGCCCCGAGGGAGAGCAGCGCCAGCAGCTCCCGGTCCTCTCCCAGCCGCCCCAGCCCGAGGAGGGTGGCCAGCAGGAAACCGACGGGCAGCGACATCACGAGCAGATGCGGGCTCAGGTGAACGACGAGGCGGAGGAAGTCCCAGGGGGTCACCGCCGAGCCGAGCAGCACCTCGGTCCCGCGGAGGAACTGCATCACGAAGAGCAGCAGGAAGAGGAACACCACCCAGAGCACCAGCGGGACCAGCAGCTCGCGCAGCAGATAGCGGACGAGGAGGGGGAGCTCCGGAAACCTCACGTGCGCGCGATCCCCTTGGCCCCGATGTCCCGGCGGACCTGCATGCCGGGAAACGAGATGCGGCTCACCGCGCCGTAGGCGTTCGCCCGCGCCTCGGCCAGCGTCGGGCCCCGGGCACAGACGGTCAGCACGCGGCCGCCGGCGGTCACCAGCGTGCCGTCCCGGAGCGTGGTGCCGGCATGGAACACCTGGCAGCTGCCCCCGATGCGGTCGGCGCCGGAGATGGGCGCCCCGGTGACCGGCGCCGCCGGGTAGCCCGGGCTCGCCAGCACCACGCCCACCGACGCCCCGGCCAGGAGCGCGAACGGCCGCGGGGCGAGCCTGCCCCCGGCGCAGGCCTCGAGCCACGGAAGCAGGTCCTCGCCGAGGGACAGCATCTGGACCTGCGCCTCGGGGTCCCCGAAGCGAACGTTGAACTCGAGCACCGCCGGGCCGTCGCGGGTCACCATCAGGCCGGCGTACAGCGCGCCGCGGAACGGCGTGCCCCGGGCGGCCATGGTCCGCAGCACCGGGGCGATGACCTCCTCGCCCACGCGCAGCAGGGCGGCGGCGTCGAGCACCGGCGCCGGGCAGTAGGCGCCCATCCCGCCGGTGTTCGGTCCCCGGTCGCCGTCGAGGAGGCGCTTGTGATCCTGCGCCGGGGGGAGCAGCGCGTATCGCTCGCCGTCGCACAGCGCGATGACGCTCACCTCCTCGCCGTCCAGCACGTCCTCGAGGACCAGCGTCCGTCCGGCCTCGCCGAGCGCCGCGAGCGCGCGCACCGCCTCCACCGCCTCGTCCGCGCCGCGGGCGACGATGACTCCCTTCCCCGCCGCGAGCCCGTCCGCCTTCACCACCACCGAACCGCGGGCCCGGGCCCAGGCTTCCGCCTCGCTCACCGAGGTGAACGCCCGGCCGGCGGCCGTCCGGACGCCGGAGGCCAGCATCACCTCCTTGGCGAAGGCCTTGCTGCCCTCCAGCCTCGCCGCGGCAGCATCGGGTCCGAACACGGCGATTCCGGCCGCCCGCACCCCGTCGGCGACCCCTGCCACCAGCGGGGCCTCCGGTCCGACCACCACCAGGTCCACCCGGGCCTCCCGCGCGAGGCTCGCCACCGCCTCCGGATGGTCGACGACCACCGGCCTGTTCTCGGCGAGCGCCGCCGTGCCCGGGTTCCCCGGAGCGCAGATCAGCGCGGTGACCTTCGGGCTCTGCGCCAGCTTCCAGGCGAGCGCGTGCTCCCGCCCACCGCTTCCCAGGACCAGAACGCGCATCGGTGTCGGATCAACCCTCCGGCGGGAGAAGGTACAAGGCCCGCCAGGCCGAGGCGTACTCCGGATCGAGGACGATGACACGCTGGAGCCGTTCCCGGGCGGACACGATGGCCCCCGAGCGGGCCTCGAGCTCCGCGACGCGCACCGGGGCCGCGAGGAACCCGGGGCTGAGGGTCTGCGCCTCGCGCAGCGCCCGCTGCGCCCCCTCGGTGTCCCCGCTGGCCAGCAGCGCCGATCCGAGCGCGTACTGGGCGAACCCGCTGCTCCGCCCTCCGGAAGCGACCGCCTCCTGGGCGCGGGCCAGCGCCCCCGCGATGTCCCCGCGTGCACCGAGGAGAATCGACTTCCATCCGAGGACCACTGCCTGCGTGGCTCCGGTCCTGAGGATCCGATCGACCAGGGCCTCGGCGCCCGGCGAGTCGCCCTGGTGGACCCGGAGCACGGCTTCGGCCAGGAGGGGCTGCCCGTCCCGATCGTCCTTGCTCAGCAGCACCAGGCGCTCCGCGGCTCCCTTCAGCCCGTCCCCCGGCCAGAGCGGAGGAATTCCCGGGCCATCGCGGTAGGGATCCGCCTGCAGTGCGGGCGCGACGCTTTGCAGGGCTCGCTCGCGGTCCCCGATCATTGCCCAGGCGGCGCCGGCCCAGAGCCGCGCGTCGGTCCGGCGCGCATCGGCCGCAGCAGCCCGATCGAAGGCCTCCGCCGCAGCCTGCCAGCGCTGCTGCGCCGCGCGCACCCTGCCCTCCACCAGCGCTGCGAGCGCGGCGTCGCCGAGGTGATCCAGGACCGGCGGGAGGTGAGCGGCGGCACGGTCCGGTGCACCCTGGTCCAGCTCCACCAGGAGCGCCTGAAGGTGGGCCTGCACGTCGTCCGGGGCGAGCTGCAGGGCCGCGGCCGCCGACTGCGCCGCGGTGCTCAGGTCTCCGGCGGCCCGGGCGATGCGGGCGAGGCACACCTGCGCCCGAAGTCGATCGCTCCCGGTGAGGCGCCCGCGCTGCAGCGCCTTGGTGAGGATCTTCGCCGCCTCGCCGGGGGCCCGTTCGGCGCCGGCACGCAGGGCTGCCATCTCGATCACCGCCGGCCCGTCCTGAGTGGCGGGGTTCGCCTGCAGCCGCTCGTAGAGCTTGCGCGCCTGCGCGGTCTCGCCCACCTGCCCGAGGAGCCGCGCCAGCGCGCGGGCCGTCCGGGGCTCGTCGGGGTCCGCCGCCAGGCGAGACTGGAGATCGCCCCGGGCCGCGCGTGGCGAGCCTCCGGCCTCGTGCGCAGTCGCCCGGACGTTGAACACCCTCCGCTGCGCCGGATCCCGGTCCTGGACCTCCTGGAGGAGCGAGAGCGCGAGCGCCGCCGAGGAGCCGGCGTAGGCCTCGGCCAGCACCAGCCGGGCCCGGGTTCCCCAGACCGGCGACGGAGCGGCGCCCGGAGGAGGCGTCGGCGCGGTCCCGGCAGCGGGCGGAGGAGGCGGACGGGTGGCGTCCACCGCGCTCTGCCCGAGGGTGCGCGCGCGCTCGATGTCCTTCGGAGCGCCCCGGACGAGCAGCAGGCTCACCAGGCCGATCTGCAGCGGTGGCTTGCGACCGATCCGATCGAGCGCGCTGTCGCCGAGGCGGATCAGCTCCTCGAGCTCGCTCGTCGAGAGCTGGCTGCCGCGCCCGCGGGAGATGGCCTCGGCCCAGAGACCGAGCGCCTCGGGGTTCCGCGGCTCCTGGATCAGCGCCGTCTCCATGGCCCGCTCGGCGGCGAGGTCAGAGGCCTCGGTGTCCAGCGCCAGGTCGGCCTGCGCGGAGGTGATCAGCTCCGCCACCGGACGGGGCTCGGCGGGCGGCTTCCAGGTGGCGAGCCGCGCCTCGAGCCCTTCCGGAAGGCGGGCCTCCACGGGCCGCTTGCCCCCCGGTCGGGGAATGACGTTCGCCACGCGCTGGAGATCGGCCGGGTCGGGCCGGACGCCCAGGTACCGGAGCGCGGCGGACAGGGCGACCGCGACCCCGAGCACCCCGAGCAGCACCCAGAGCAGGCCGCGCCGGTCCGCAGCCGGCATGGTGCGGAAGGCGGTGCGCGGCCTCGGCGGAGGAGTGGGGAGCCGCGTCGTGGCCTCCCCCGTGTCGGGCTCCGCTCCGCGCACGCCGACCGGGCCGCCGCCGCCGGGGCTGACCGCGGCCGGAGCCCCCCGGCCGAGGGCCGCGGCGGTGCGGGCTCGACAGGCTCCGCAGACGCCGCTGGCGAGATCGTCGGCGTCGACGAGCTTCCCTCCGCAGGCTGCACAAGGCTCGGGCGGAGATGCCGCGGGGACCGGCGTCGCCGGAGTGCTGCTCCTCGGAGGCACTCCGGCCAGCGGGCGCGGCGTCCCGGCCGGCGTCGGCGCCGAGGCTCCGCGCGGCGGGGTCCGGGGCGGGACGGCGGGCGGGGGCGAGGCAGGCGCGGAGGTCGGGCGGTTGCCGCCCGGAGCCTGCGTCGGGGGAAGCGGCGTGCGCCTCCACGGGTCCGAGCGGTCGGTCTCGGGCCATTCGTCGGCCTCGGGTCCCCCGCGCGGCTCTGCCGGACCGGGCCCCGCGTCCTCGATGTGGAGGTCACTGAAGTCGAGTGGCGCCGAGCTGGAACCCCCGAGAGAGCCGGGAGCGTTCGCCGCCGCCGGGGCTGGCGGGGCGCTGGCTGGCGCCGATGGCAGGTCGTCGTACGGGACCTGGCTCCGGCCCACCACGAAGTCGAGCTGCGTGTCCGCCTCCCACTCCAGCTCCCCGAAGAGCTCGTCCTCGGGTTCCGGGGTCGGCTCGAGGGGCAGGCTGGTCAGCGCCACCCGGCCGATCTGGCTCTTTCCACCGCTCGGGGTAGCCAGCGGAACACCGCCCCCGGGGCGAAGCAGCTGCGAGTGCTGGCACCGCGGACAGCGCGCACGGGTCGCCCGGGCGACCGCGTCGTCCGGGAGCAAGTACTCGGTGCCGCACTTTTCACATCGGGAGCGCATCCGCGGGCCGGCGTCAGTGCCGGAAGTGCCGCACCCCGGTGAAGACCATCGCCACGTCGTGCTCGTCGGCGGCGGCGATCACCTCCGCATCGCGGACACTGCCTCCCGGCTGCGCCACCGCCCGGGCACCAGCCTGGGCCAGGGCGTCCAGCCCATCGCGGAAGGGGAAGAAGGCGTCCGATGCCACCGCGCTCCCTCGCAGCGCCTCGCCTCCACGCGCGGCGGCGATCTTCACCGAGTCCACCCGGCTGGTCTGTCCGCCGCCCACGGCGAGGATCCGATCGGCCGTGGAGAACACGATGGCGTTGCTCTTCACGTGCTTGCACACCCGCCAGCCGAAGCGGAGGGCGTCCATCTCTCCCGGGGTGGGCGCACGCCGGGTCACCACCTTCCATTCAGTGGAGGGCTCGACGGCGTCGCGATCCTGCACCAGCAGGCCCCCGGAGATGCTCCGGAGCTCCAGTGAAGGGAAGGCCCGGGCACCCGGTGGCCAGGCCCGGCGCGCATCGAGCAGCCGGAGGTTCTTCTTGCCGCCCAGGACCGCCCTCGCGGCCTCGGAGTAGCCCGGAGCGATGACCGCCTCGAGGAAGGTTTCCGCCAGGGCCCGAGCGGTGGGCTCGTCCACCTCGCGGTTCAGCGCCACGATTCCCCCGAAGGCGGAGACCTCGTCGACGGCGCGGGCGATGCGGTAGGCCTTCTCCAGCACCTCTTCCTGGGCCACGCCGCAGGGGGTGTTGTGCTTGATGATCACCGCCGCCGGTCGTTCGGGGAGCTCCAGCGCCAGGGCGAGCGCAGCGTCCAGGTCGAGCAGGTTGTTGTAGGAGAGCTCCTTGCCCTGCAGCACATCGGCGAAGGAGACCGAAGGGCCGGGGGGCTCGCGGTAGCCCCGGAACCAGGCCCCACGCTGGTGGGGGTTCTCCCCGTAGCGCAGCTCCTGCACCTTGCGGAACCCGAGGGCGAGCTCGTCCGGGAAGGCGGCCCCGTCACGCTCGGCCATCCACCCGGCGATGCTGGCGTCGTAGGCAGCGGTGTGGGCGTACGCCTTCCGCTGGAGCCGCCCGCGCGTCTCGGCCGAGGTGCCGCCCCGGCGCAGCTCCTCCAGCACCGGCCCGTAGTCGTCCGGGTCGACCACCACCGTGACCGAGGCGGCGTTCTTCGCGCCGGCGCGGATCATCGCCGGGCCGCCGATGTCGATGTTCTCCAGGATCTCCTCCTCCGTCCCGCCCTTGGCCACCGTCTCGCGGAACGGGTAGAGGTTCACCGCCAGCACCGAGATGGGAGAGATGCCCCCCGCCTCCATCTCCGCCCGGTCCGAGGCGAGCCCGGGACGTCCCAGCAGCCCTCCGTGAATCCGGGGATGGAGCGTCTTCACCCGGCCTCCGAGGATCTCCGGGCTCCCGGTGTGCTCCGACACCTTGCGAGCCGGAAGGCCCGCGTCCACCAGAGCCTGGAGGGTCCCACCGGTGCTGAGGATCTGGAATCCGAGGTCGACGAGACCACGGGCGAAGGGGACGAGTCCCCGCTTGTCGGAGACGCTGAGAAGGGCGATCACGGGTCCTGGAGGGAAGGTCGGAAGACCCGGGACGAAACACCGCACCCTCTCAGCTGTCAACGAACGTCCGCGCCCGCGAGACCGGGGGGTCGACCGCGCCCCGGCGGCGGCGGCGACCTGCGGGCCTTTCAGCGGCGCTTCAGCCTTCGCGCCGCGGAGAATCAGTCCTCGGTGGCTTCCCGGAGCTTCGCCAGGCCGCGGGTCTCCACCTGCCGGATGCGCTCGCGGGTGAGGTTCATGATCTCCCCCACCTCCTCGAGCGTGATCCCGCCCTTCTCAGCGACGTCGAGCGCGCAGGTGTGCTCGAGCTCCCAGATCTCCTTGTCCGGGAAGTTCAGCTTGATCGAGCCGGTCTCGGGGTTCACGTCGAGATAGAGGTTGTGCTTGCAGGAGACGAAGAGGCAGGGACGCGGCCCGTTGATGCAATCGGCCCGGGTACGCGGCCGGTTCTCCTCCACGCTCCGGAGCAGCTCCTGCTCCTCGGGATCCACCTCGCCGGCGAGGCGACGCCGCCGCAGCTCGCGGGCCATCTCCTTGCGAGACATGGTCTTCGAGCGCCGGCGCTCGACCGGAGCTGGTAGCTCGCCCGCGGGCTCGCCGGGTTCCGCCGTCCACTCGGGCTTGGCCTCACTCATCGCTTCCCTCCTCCGGACCGCTTGACGGCGGAACTGGTCGCCGGTGGTGTCACGACAGGTCGCTCCGCTCGACGGAGCCGAGGGCCCGCTGCGCGGTGAGCGCGCTGCCGACCCGTGAGAGATCGGCCACCAGAACTTCGGCGCGCCGGCGCAGGCCACTGAGCTCGCCCTGAAGGGAGCGCCGCTGCTCGCTGGCCAGCGCCCGCTCACCGAGCTCGGACTCGAGCCCGCTCAAGGTCTCGTCCAGGCTGCGTTCCACCTGGTCGATGTGGTTCTTCACGCCGACGAATGACCGGCGGATCTCCTCGAGGGTGAGTCCGGCGGCCATCATCTTCTTGATGGCGTTGATCCGGCGCACCGACTCGACCGGGTAGAGGCCGTGACTGCCGCGGTGCTTGCCCTTGCGGCCGACCCGGCGGCTCCGGGGCAGGAGCCCCGCCTGAATGTACTTGCGGAAGGTGGCCTCGGAGAGGCGGACGCCCTTGGGGCGGAAGATCTCCACGATCGCCCCGGCGGACAGGCCGCGGGCGAACTCGCTCTCGATGCGCGCCAGCTCTCCCGGGTCGAGGTAATCCATTCAGTGTTGGATTGAGAATATCGACTACTCATGAGATGGTATTGAGTGGTTTCCACTCCCGTCAAGAGGGGCTCTCCTGTTCAGGGAGAACCGGAAGGCAGACCGGACCTCAGCGCTCGGTGGGTGGATGCTCGAGGGTCGCGGTGCGGCCCTGCACCAGCTGCACGGTGTACGGAACGGGCACTCCGTCCGGTCCGGTCAGCTCGACCAGGTGTCGCCCCGCGGGCAGCCGCACCGTCTTGCTCCCCTGCACGTAGCCGGCGCGCTTGCCGTCCACGCGGAGCTCGGCCCAGGGCTTGGCCCGGATCAACAGCCGGGCCCTGACCGCGTTGCTCGTCCCCTGCCCCGGGGGCGCGGCGAGCTCGGTCGGCGAGGATGGAGCTGTGCCGGCCGGCTCGGCGGAAGGCGGCGCGAGCGCCTCGCTCGACGCGGGCGGCGGCGCCGGGGGTGGTCCGGGAGTCGGCGATGCCTCGGCCGCGGGCGGAGTCGCAGGCGAGGGTCCGGCTGCCGGCGCCGCGTGGGATGCCTCCGCCACGGGCGGCAGCCCGGGCTCCGCTCGCCACCGTGCAACCACGCCGAGCGTGGTGGCGATCCCCAAGAGCGCAATCGCCACCGCCGCCCGGCGCCGCCGTCCCGTCGCGGCCACCGGGAGGACCTCGGTCGGGCCTGGCTCGGCAACGGACGGGCCCACCAGCTCGGTGGGCTGCGCCGGCGACGGCCCCGGATTGGGCCCCGAGGTCTCGATGGCGGCGGCCGGAGGCGCCGAGGTGGAGAGCGAGATGGGAATGGAGCCGGTCCCCGGCACCGGCTCGGCGACCCCCGCCTCCTCCGGAAACATCCGCCGGAGGAAGCCGCCCACGTCGGTGTCCTCGAGCGAGCGCGCGCCGCCGAGCACCACCTCGGCCAGCGCCCGCTCCAGCTCGTGCGCGGTGGGCCAGCGCCGCTCGAGCTCGCGCTCCAGGGCCCGCATCACAGCCGCGTCGAGCGCGGCGGACACCGCGGGGTTGAGGCGCGCGGGAGGGACAATCAGACGCTCCTGCACCGCGCGCAGCACCGCGACGTCGCCCTCACCCTCGAACAGCCGCGCGCCGGTGAGCAGCTCCCACAGCGTCACCCCGAGCGCGAACACGTCGGTGCGCGCGTCCAGCGCATCTCCCCGGGCCTGCTCCGGTGACATGTAGGCGAACTTGCCCTTCAACATCCCCGACGTCGTGGCGTGCCCGCCCGCCTTGGCGATGCCGAAGTCGGTGAGCTTCACCGCACCGTCGAAGCTGAGCAGCACGTTGTGCGGGGTCACGTCGCGGTGGACCAGGTTCGAGCTCTGCCCGTTGTCGGTGAGCCGGTGCGCGTAGGCCAGCCCGCGCGCGACCTCCATGCCGATCTGCGCGACCAGCATCGGCGGGATGGCCACTCCCCGCTCCTGGCAACGGCGCCGCAGCTCCCAGAGGGAGTGGCCGCGCACGTACTCCATGGCCAGGTAGTAGGTGTCCTCGTGCTTCTCGAAGTCGAAGATGTGGACCAGGTTGGCGTGGTTCAACCGGCTCGCCACTCGGGCCTCGGCGATGAACATCCGCACGAACTCCGGGTCGCCGGCCAGGCCGGGACGGACGCGCTTGATGACCACGTCCTTCTCGAAGCCCTCCGGGCCAAGCGCCGCGGCCAGGTAGATCTCCGCCATTCCGCCCTCGGCGAGCTTTCGCCGGACGACGTACTTGCCGATGGGCGTCCCGGCGGCGAGCGTCATCGCGGAGGTCGTGGCACGAGGAGACGGATACGGTACCGGTCGCCTTCTCCGAGGGTCAATGCAGCGGCCCGGCCCACCCGGGGGCCCACACCGGCGCACTGCCCCGAGGGTGGAAGCGGCGGCTCCCTCAGCTGCAGCTGCGGGTGTAGCTGACCAGGATCTCCGCGCCCGCGGGCGGCGGCGCCGAGAAGACCACCGAGTTGGAGGCCGCGTCGTAGACCCAGCCGCCGGCGGGGGTGCCGTTCACCGTCACGGTCACCCCGGCCGCGTCCGGCGTCCCGCTCAGGGGGAAGCGGGTCTGCGCGGTGAAGGCGCGGCTCACCACGTCCTGGAGCAGCGGGCCGAAGTCGGGGGCGCAGATCGACTCGATGGCTCCACCGCTCCGGCTCGCCGCCTCTCCGTAGCGCAGACCCTGCCCGGAGGCGCTCGGGCAGGTCTGTCCCGAGGGTACGATGGCGTAGAGCGCGGCCCGTCCCGCGGAGCCCGGGCCCTTCAGCTGCTGGAGGAAGCGCACGTAGGTCGAGACCGTGTCGGGCGAGGTGTCGTCGTCATCGCTCACCACCACCACCGCCAGCGAGGCCGTCAGCCGGTAGAAGCCGAGGTTCCCGTCGTTGGCCAGCGGCGTGCCCGGGGCGTCGGCGCTGTTCACCAGTGGCGGGGTGAGCGCTCGCCGCATCGCCTCGAGGCCCTGCTGCTCGAAGGCGCACTCGCCCACCTGCACCCCCTGCTGGAGTGCGGGTCCGAGGTTGGGCGTGGCGTTGGTGAAGATCCGCGTGGAGCTGTTGTCCGCGGGGTAGAGCCGCCCGGCCTCTCCGCCGGAGGCGCCACCAGGGCAGGTGGGCCCGGTGGGCGAGATGCCGGTGGTGGTCACCCCGACGTGCAGATCCACCCCCGTCCCGAGGGCCGCGCTGGCGAAGGTCGGCATCGCGGAGACCAGACGCGGGCTCTCCTCCAGCATCGAGGCGGTGTTGTCGACCACGAAGAGCACGTCCACCTGCCCGGGCTGGCCTTGCACGAACCGATCGGTCTGTGTCGCGCTGCCGCTCGACTCCCCCACCAGAGAGACCAGCAGCGGCGGTGTGAAGAGCGAGTTCTCGATGAAGAGCGGCGAGAGGTTCAGCCCAGGCACCGCCGCGAGGTACTTCACCGAGAGGGTCAGCCCCGTGCCCGGGGCGAGCGTCTGGGGCACCGGAGGCGCCACCGCGAAGAGGAACTCGCCGTCGGTGCTCCCCGCAGCGATGGTCGCGGCGGTCACCGTCACCGGGGCCGCGCAGCCGTTGACCACGTTGATCTCCCGCGTCTGCGCGGGGCATGCGGGGCTGGCAATGCCGAAGTCGACGAAGCCAGGGCTGGCGGAGAGGCAGCTGTTCGCCACCGTCGCCCTGACGGGCAGGGAGATCGGCGGCTGGCTCGTGCCGTTGACCGTGACCATTCCCTGGAAGGTGCCGCCCGACTGGGGCGCCGTGAACTGCACCTCGAAGGTGAAGTATTCGCCGGGCGCCATGCTCAGCGCGGTGACGCTCCCCGCCGGCAGAGAGAAGAGATTCCCCCCGGTGTCGGTCATCGTGAGCTGCTGCAGGAGGCAGACGTCCGCCCCGGCGTTGAGCACCTTCGCTCCGAGCACGGACTGCGAGCCGGGCACCACTGTCCCGAAGTCGAGCGCCGAGGGGGTTACTTGAAGGCTGCAGGGAGCCGAGGCGGCGGCGGTGCTCTGCAGCTGGACATTCACCGTCGTCACCGAGGTCACGATCTCCAGCTGCTCGAAGACGTCCCCGGAGGTCTTGGGCACGAAGCTGACGGGGATGCTGAGCGAGTCACCGGGGTTGTTGAGGGCCACCGGGTAGGCCACCGGGCCGAGCTGGAACTGCGTTCCCGCTCCGGTGAGCAGCGTGGCCGAGTCGACGGTGAAGCTGAAGCCCGGGCCACCACAGTTCCGGACGGTGACCTGCGAGTCGGTGCGGGTGCCCACCGCGTGCTTGCCGAACTCGAGCAGCAGCGGCGCCACGCAGACCTTCGTTCCCCCGCCCACGCCCTTCAGGGGAATGTCCAGCGTGGGGTGGCGCGCGCTGTCCACGTTCAGGACGAGAGTGCCGGTCGCCGCGTCGAGGTGGGTGCTGACATACTTGAGGTCCACGGTCGCCGTGGCTCCTCCGGCGATGACGAGCGGTACGGGCGTTCCCCCGCTCTGGAAGTCGGGATCCGACCCCGCCGCGAAGCTGATCGCGGTGACGGTTCGTGGTTCGGTGGAGAGATTCCGGAGCACGGCGACACCGGTGACGGTGAAGTCGGTGGGGACCAGACCGAAGTCCACCGAGGGTGGCTCGGCGACCAGCGCCTGCTCCAGCCCTTCCCCGGTGAGGGTCACCAGGACGTCGCCACACCCCTTACAGGGAGTGATCGCCAGGGCGGCGCGCTTCACCCCCGCGCGCTGGGGATGGAAGCTCACGTCCTGCGTCCGGGTCTCGCCGGGCGCGAGCGTGAGCGAGGACATGGAGAACTCGTCCGAGCCGGCCCCGACGATGCGGCCGGTCACCTGGACCGGAAGGGAGCTCGGATTGGAGAAGGTGAGCTGACGGAGCTTCTCCGACCCGATCTCGATCTTCCCGAAGTCGAGCGCGGTCTCCTTCAGCGAGGCCAGGGCGTCGATGCCCTCACCCCGCAACCCCACCGTCGCCTGGGGCGAGGTGGCGCTGTCGGTGGTGACGAGCAGGGTTCCGCTCGCCGCGCCGGCCACGCCGGGCTGAAAGACCACCTCGGCCTGGACCACCTGGCCGGGGCTGAGCGCGGTCTGGCCCGGAACGGAGAAACGGAAGGTTCCGGCCGGAGCGCCCTGGATCGTCACCGCGGTCAGGTCCAGTCGCCCGCGACCACTGTTGCGCACGGTGATGGGCAGGCTGCGCTGGTCGTGCACCGCGACCTGCTGGAAATCGAGCGTCCCCGGAGCAAGCTCCAGCGCTCCATCCACGCTCACCGTGTTCCGGCGATCCCCGCATGCGGCGAGCACGCACACCAACACCCAGCACGTGCGCCGAAGTACCCTCCCCATTCTCCCTGTCATCCTCCGGCGCGGAAGCTAGGCAGCGCCCCCCGCCGAGGCAGGAGCCGGACGTCCACCAGATGTCAGTTGACCCGGAGCCGAAGCGCGGGCTGTCATGTCTGCCGTGCACGAGACGACATCCGCGCGCCGGGTCGCCCCCGGACTCGCGCCGCGGCGCGGCCCGTTCCTTGCTCCCCTGCTCGCTCTCGCCGTCTGCGCCTGCGCCTCGGGCAGGAGCGAAGCCAGCGGTGGCGCGCCCGCCTCCGGCTCCATCCCCTCCTTCGTCCGCACCGACGGCCCCTGCTGGGTGGGCGGACGCATCACCCTGGATCCGTCCCTGAGGGCACAGTCCACGGCGGACGAGCTGGCGAACATCAGCTGCGACAACGTGGTGCTGGTGATGAAGACCGACGACGGGAGCACCAAGCTGGTGCACGCCGATGGCGTGCTCGCCGGCGGCTGGGGCGAGTGCCACTACCAGGTCACCGACGTCCCGCCGGGCGGCGCCACGTTCTCCGGCAAGGTGGTGGCGCTCTCGATCCCGGACTACCGGTACTCCCTGACCTCGAAGGCGGACTTCAACGCCGTGAAGTGCGGCGGCTCACTCGCCTCGCTCAACCAGCGCCTGGATTTCGTGCTCACGGTGGCGGACGTTCGGGGTCGGTGACCTTCTTTCGCTCCGCCCACGGCGTCAGCCAGTAGATCATCCCGTTCAGGTCGGAGACGTTGAGGGCCACGAACAGGTCGTGGAATCCCGACAGCTCGCGGACGCCCACCGACACCCCCAGGCGGTCCTGCAGCAGGGAGAGGCCCACCTCACCGCCCCAGTCGGTGCCGCCGTTCCAGTGCACCGCAAACCGCGGGCCGGCGTTGACGGTGAAGCCGCCCAGGTGCAGCGCGGGGCGGAGACCAAACGTGCTGCTGGTCCGCTTGCCGAACTCGATGTCCACGACCTGGAGCGTGGAGAGTATCGAGACATGCGGGCCGAGCCGGAGCACCGGCTCGATCCACGACAGCGCCAGGCCCCCCTGCTTGACGTCGAGCGCCAATCGGTACGGAAGGGCGTGCGCGGCCCAGATGGCCCACACCGGGCCGTCCGCCAGAGGGACGGTGGGAATGGTCGAGGGGTCGAGCGAGAAGCGCACCGTGGATCCGCTCACGTCGGCGCGGGTCCAGGTCTCGCCCGCCGAGAGGCCGAAGAGGATGCCCTTGCGCATGGTGGCCTCGGAGGGACCCGAGGTGAGCTCGATGGTGGTGGCGCGATCGATCCCCCGCTGCAGCGTCTCCCGCCAGAACTGCTTCCGGTCCTCCAGCGCCAGCCGCATGGCCCGTGATTCCGGCCGGTAGCCTGCCTCCGCCAGGGCGGTGAGGAAGTCGTCGAAGGACAGGTCCGAGATGCAGAGCGCCTCCTCGTCGTGTTCGGAGCAGGGGGACTTCTGCGAGAGCAGCACGTACCCCACGATGCCCAGGGAGCCGAGCGTTCGCGGATCCCGGTGGGCGCCGAGCCAGCTCCACTCCGGGCGCTCCAGCTCCTTCGCGGCCCGGGCGCTGCTCCCGAGCCAGGCGGCGAGCTCGGCCCGGGCGAGTGATGCGACCAGGATGAAGGCCTTCTCCGAACGGGTGACGCCGAGGATCTCGGCGACCTGCCGCATCGCGGCGCCCATGCAGCGCTGGGTGTCGAGCTGGGTCGAGTCCAGCTCCCAGCTGTTCGGGAGGCGGACCGGAGTCGCCCGTTTCGTCTCCGCCGCGTCCTGCTCCCGGCAGACGAAGAGCGCCGCGGCGCGGAGCCCATCGTAGATGCCGGCGTAGTAATCGAACTCTCGCAGCGGCCGGTCGAGGAAGCCGCCGAAGTTGGCGAGCTGGGCTCCGGCGAGCGGGCTGAAGCGGGTGGACAGCGCCAGCTGGCGCTCGGGCGTGGTCTCGGAGGAGATGCTGCGCGCGTCCTCAGCCACCTGGTGGGTATCCGCGGCAAGCCTCTGCAGGCGCGGACGGAGCTGCACCAGCCGGTCCAGGCGTCCCCACGCACGAAGCAGCGGACCGTCCACCTCGGAGGGTCGGAGCGCATCCAGGCTGGAGAGGAGCGGCAGGAGCGGGGCGATCCCGAAGAGGTTCTCTTGCGGCTCGGCGCGGACCTCCTCCAGCGCCTTCCTGGCCAGGGTGGGCACGGTGCCGGGCCCGTTGCGCTGCGCGAGCGCCGTCAGGGCATCCTCCAGCTGTGCGCCGGCGACTCGTGCCGAGGACGCCCCGAGCACCTCCGGGCGGACGAGATAATCGAGGACCTCGCGCCGCAAGGTCACCAGCCGTGACTCGGGCAGCTCACCGTGGCTCAGCCCCCCGAGCTGCCCGGCCAGGTACACCTCGAAGAGGGAGACGATCTCCAGATCGTCGGCGAGCCTGTGCCCCATCTCGATGCGGGCACGGGGGCTGGTGGCCGGATCGAGCATCTTCCGCATCGACGCGTGCCGCCCCGGGCTCATGGGGTTGAAGTTCCGCGTCGTGAGGGTCACCAGGTCGACGAGCTCGGTCTCGGAGAGCGGCTGGGTGGCGCGGCCCCGGAGCGTCGCATCGTCCTCGAGCGGATCGCGGACCGCCTCGCCCCGGAAGAACCCCGCGCACTGGCGCGCCAGCGCTTCCGTGGACGCATCGACCGGGCGCGGGCCGAGGCGGCGGAGGCAGCTCTCCAGGGTGCGCGCCAGACGAGCGCGCTCGGCGGGAGTGCCGTGCAGGGCTGGAGGAGGGGCGGCGCTCGGTGGCGGTCCGTCGAGGTCGAGCAGCTCCCCCAGCAGCTGGCCGTACTCGCGGAGGTTACCCGCGCCCGTCAGCAGAAGATTCCGGGTGGTGCGGTTCCATCGCCCGGCCTGCGCCGCCCGGGCGAGCTCGCGGTTGCGGGCGGTCTGGACGAGGTCGCCGGCGAAGGCGAGGAGCGCCCCGGCCCCGCGGAGGCTGAGATCGACCGTCTCTCGCCGCCCAGGGGCCTGGAACCGGCGGATGTCGGGGTCCACGAAGATTGCAGTGAGCGGCTTCAGGACCGGGGCGCGCCAGAATGCCTCCGACTGCTCGAGGGCGAGGCCCACCGGCGCGTTGTCGAAGACGCCGCCGTCCACGAACCGCCGCATGCAGACCTTCAGGGCCCGTCCACCCTGGGCCGCGGAGTGGGCCTGACAGGACAGGCCGGTGAGTGGGGCCGCCTGCGGGCCGGGGCAGGTGCCTCCTGGGGCCTCGGGATCCGTCCCGCAGTCCGCGGCGCACTCGCAGAGGAAGCGGGGCCGGAACGCGGCCGGGAAGGCGGAGGAGGCCAGCAGTGACTGGAGCACCACCTCGGGATGGACCCCCACCCGGCCCATCTCCGCGACGTCGGCCAGGGCGAGCCGGCTCTCGGTGGCATCGCCCGTCGCAGGAAGCGGCTGCCGCTCGAAGCGCACCTGTCCCTTCCCATCCACGTCGAGGAGCAGAGGGAGGACGGCCCGCTGCGAGGTCACTTGAAGCCCGCCCAGATCCCGCTGCAGCGGCCGGACCCGGGTGACGGTCAGCCCCACCGGAAGCCGGCACCCGGGGCGGAAGCTCATGGAACCGCCGGCCAGCGCCCGGCGCACCTCCTCCACCACGGGCTCGAGCGCAGCCGAGGCCAGCACGGCGTCGTCCGGGCGGTACGCGCGGGGATCCTCGGGCAGGAGCGAGTCCAGCCCGACCTCGAGCCACGCGCTCCGCAGCAGGTTGTCGTCGATGCTGGACCGGGCCGCGGACGCGTCGGTCTCGCAGTACAGCGCGGCGACGAGCATCGCGTTGATGCTCCCGGCCGATGCCCCGGTCACGCCCACGAGGCGCGGCACGCGGCGGAGCAGCAGCTCCCGGAGCCCGGGGTCGGCGCGGAAGAGCCGGACCAGCGACCAGTTCAGCCCGGCCTCGTAGGTCCCGAGGCTCACTCCCCCACTCAGGGTGAGCGCATACCCGTCCTCGAGCCGGCCCTCCTCCGCGGGGGAGGTCGCGCCGAACAGGGTCAAGGCGAGGGCAAGCACCATCCGGGTGTCACGCTACCGTTCCGGCAACCCCGCACGTTCACTTTCTCAGGGTTGCATCCGTCACCGATTCGCCACACTCTACGGGGTGAAGTGAGTCGAACGGCACGCTGGATCGAGCTCTCGGTGGCATTCGGGGTCCTTCCCGCGCTGCTCGCCATCTACGCCCGCGGGCTCGCGCTGCCGGTGCTCTTCATCGTCGCCTGGGTCTGCCTCGTGCTGCTCTGGCGCGATCCGACGTTCCAGCGTGACCAGCTCTGGCGCCGCGAGCAGCTCTGGACCTGGCTTCGGGGTCCGCTCGCGCTGGCGCTCGGGGTCGGCACGCTGGCGGCGGTCGGGCTGTACCTGCTCGAGCCCGGGCACCTCTTCGACCTCCCCCGGAATTCCCCCTGGCGCTGGCTGCTGGTGATGCTGCTCTACCCCGTCCTCTCGGTGGTCCCCCAGGAGCTGGTGTTCCGCACCTTCTTCTTCCACCGGTACGGGCGTCTGTTCGAAGGACGCTGGGCGGCGACGGTGGCGAGCGCGACGGTCTTCGCCTGGGCGCACATCGTCCTGCTCAACAGTCTCGCGGTGGTGCTCACGCTGCTGGGTGGCTGGCTCTTCGCCCGGACCTACCTGCGGACCCGGTCGCTGCTGGCCACCGCGGTGGAGCACGCCGCCTACGGGTGCCTGCTGTTCACGGTGGGCCTCGGGCGCTGGTTCGTCACCGGCGGCTGACGGAGACGTCACAGGCTCACCCCGCGTTCCGTCACCTGAGTGACGGAGACTTCCTCTCCCGAGGCGAGGGCCTCGGACGGCCCCGGGCAGAGGACCTCGCCGCGGTGGCCCGCCCGGGACGAGTGCGAGCGTACTGACGTGAGCACCCAGGCCGGTCGGGTCCTCTATCTCGCCCTGGCGGACGCGCGGGGCCACCTCATGCGCGCCCACCTCCTCTCGGAGGCGCTCGGCGATGCGGGAATCGCCGTGGACGTGGTCACCACCTCGCGCGAGGGCGTGCAGTTCCTGGCCTCGATGGGCCATGAGTCGCAGCTCCTCTCCGAGCACTTCCGGGTGGAGTTCGGAAACCGGCACGACATGTCGCGGCGGCGGACCGACGCCCGCGTGTTCAACTACCTCGTGCTCCCCTGGCGGGCGATGGCCGATCTGCGCCGGCTGGCGGTGCTCGCCCGCGGCGCAGACCTGGTGGTGAACGACTCGCTGCATCCGGCGCTGCTCCTCGCTCCGGCGCTCGGCTTCCCCCACCCCGTGGTGCAGGTCTACGGGGAGAACCTCTGGCGGGCGATGGAGTCGAATCTGGACGACCGGGCGCCGGCGTGGATTGTCGAGCGCTACCGCCGCGCGCTCCGCGTGGTGCGCGACCGGGCCTTCGCCCGCATCATCCACACCCTCGGCGACGTCGGTGCGGAGCCTGGCGGCCCCGGACGGACGTACCGGCTGGCTCCCATCGTCGCCCGCCCCGGCCGGACACGAGCCGAGGTGAGGGCCGCGCTGGGAGTTGCCGACGGCGTCCCGCTGGCCGCGGTGTACCTGAACCCGCACTTCAAGGACCTCTCCATCGCCGCGGCGCTCGAGGAGGGTCTCGCGGCGGGCGGCTTCCGGCACTACCTGGTCGGTGAGGGCTACCGAGACCGGTCCGGATGGGTGGGCACGGACGCGCGCTTCGCGGACGTGGTCCACGCCGCGGAGCTGTTCGTCTCCGGAGCGGGGATGGGCGCGCTGGAGCTGGCCCGCAGCTCGGGGACCCCGCTGCTCGTGCTGCTCGGAGATCAGCCGGAGCAGGCGCGCAACGTGGCCGAGCTGCTCCGCCGCGTCCCCGACTTTGCGCTGCGCGAGGTGCTGGTCGGCGATCCCGAGCTTGCCCGCTCCATCGCCACGGCGGCGGCCGCGCTCGCAGGGCGAGGCCCGGCGGGTGGCCCCCCCTCGCGCAGCGCCGCCGAGGCGCCCTGGGTGGAGGCCTTCGTCGAGCTGGTGAGGGCCGCGCGAGTGGCCGCAGCCGGGCGGCGCACCCTCGTCGCGCATCCGCGACCGGCATACTGACCCGGGGTGGCGTCGGCACCTCCGCCACCGCGGGCACCACACCGCCGCACCCGTCCGGAGCGCTCTGGCACGGCTGCTGCTCCTGTTCCCGGACGTGAGCGCCCGCCCCGGTCCCATCCTGGTCGTCGACGCGTCCGCGGAGCGGCTCCGCGCCTCGGTCGCGGTGCTCCGGCATGCCTTCGGGCCTGCTGCGGTGCGAGGAACGACAGAGGCCGAAGACGCCTCCGGCTGGATCGCGTGCGAGCGGCCCTCCGTGCTCGTCACACCGGCCGACACCGCGAGCTCGTCCTGTGCGCCCCTGCTGGAAGAGCTCCGCGGTCGCTGGGGACCCGTGCCCGTCGTGCTGACCCACGGACCGGAGTTCAAGGCGCTCCCTCCTCCCGTCGTCCACCTCCCCGCCCCGGTCGATCCGGTGCGGCTCCGCTCGGAGGTCGGCCGCTGGGTCCCGGGCGCCGGCGCGGGCACCATCGCCACCACGTTGCTGTCCGATGTGATGGCGCTGTACGCCCGCGCCGGCCGGACCGGGGTGCTCGACGTCAAGGCGCCGGCGCGCACCGGCTCGGTGTGGTTCGAGGACGGCGAGCTGGTCCACGCCGCCTGCGGCGCGCACACCGGGGCGACGGCGCTCTTCGAGGTCCTCTGCTGGAACGAGGGCCGGTTCGCCTTCCGCTGCGCTCCGGCGCCGGCGCGCTCGCTCTCGGGGAGCCTGCCCGAGCTGCTCGCCCGCGCCGACGCGGTCTCCTGAGCCTCATCGACGGCGCGTGACTGCGGCTGAAGACTGGCCTCGACGCTACTTCTTCGGCCGGGCCATCGCCTCCGCCAGCGGGAAGGTGAGCGCGCCCTTCTCCACCCACCAGCTGAGGACCTCGACCTCGAGGCGTCCGGCCTTCACCGCCGGGTCCTCCGCCGCCAGCCGTCGCGCCTCTTCCAGCGAGGTCCGGTACAGGCACATGCCGCGCAGCCGAGGATCCAGCTGGTCGTCGAACGGGCCCGCCACGACGGCCTTCCCCGCGCGGGCCATGGCCTGCAGATGACCGATGTGCTGTCGCTGCAACTGCAACGCCTCCGGCTCCGAGAGCTTCGGACCGCCGCTCGCCGGCCGCTTGAGGATGACAAGGCTGTAGCGCTCCATCTCCGGAGGCGGCTCCGCCCCTCCGTCCGGAGCCGGAGGAGCGGCACCGAGCATGAGCATCGAGAGGGCGACTCCCCACCACGCCTGTGGATTCATCCCGTGTCCTCCGCTGCCGGGTTCAACCACACATCCTGCTCTCCGCGAGCACGGTGCAGTGAAGGACCTGGAGGAGGCAATCGACCATTGGCGCGACTCACCCCCGGCGTTAGTGTCCCCGGCGGGGAGGGCGTGACATGGCGCGTGGATGGCTCGTCGCTGCGGTGATCACCACGGGGTGCGCAACGACACCCGCTGTCGCCCCGACGTTCACCTATGCACCACCGCCGGGGACGCGGTTCGTCCGCACAGTCAAGCTGGTCAGCGAGGCCAGCCTGGTGGGCCGCCCCTACCGGCAGCGGGTGGAGCAGGAGTACGTGTGGAACGTCGGGTTCGCCCGGGAGGGTGACCTGACGCTCGTGACCCAGCAACTGCAGCGCGTCGCGGTGCGGTTGAACGGCGCCGACTTGATCGACGGCGAGCGGATGCCGGGCAGCAACGTGTCGGTCGACCTGCTGGTGAGTCGCGAGCCCAGGGTCGTCGAGGTTCGAGGAGCGGAGAGCGCGGCAGCGGCGCTGTCCGGAATGATGTCCCCGGGCATCCAGCGGGCCTCCGCACCGAGGCTCGGGACCGAGCAGGTGAGGGAGATCGCGGTGGCGCGGTTCGAGATGGTGGTCCGGGACGTGGTGGGGCATCCGACCGCGCCGGGATCCACCTGGACGGTCGCCGACACGGACCCGACCGTGAAGCGCAAGAGCATGACCGTGGATCGCCTCGAACCGTGCGGGACCGCCCGATGTGCCCGGATCTCCGCCCAGTACGACGTGGACCCGGCGGCGGCGGCCCGACAGGCGCTGCGCTCGGCAGCGGAGTTCCTCGCCGCGAACGGGGTGAACCCGGCCGACGCCGAGGTGCTCGAGGCCAACATGGACTATCGCGACGAGCTCGTGCTCGAGCCGAGCACCCTCGTGGATCACGGCGCCACCTTCTCGCAGATCGCCAGGGTGACCTTCGCCGGGCCCCGGGGCCAGCAGATCCCCGTCGAGTTCCGCACCCTCCTCGAGCAGAGCTCGACGTTCCCCTGAGCCGCGCCGGGCGGGTCCGCGCCAAGCCGGCGGATCGCGATTCACCGCGCGGCGGCTCCGGTCCGCTGCATCCGTTCAGCGAGCGGGGACTGCGGGCTCGCCAGCGGCAACTCGGGGGCGATGACTTGGCCGATAGCGTGCGTTCCCGATGCGCCGCACTGTCCATCGTCCAGCCCCCACGCCCCGCCCGCCTGCGCCCTGCCTGAGCCTGCTGCTGGTCGCCCTGCTCGGGTGCGCCACCACGAGCACCCCGGGAGGCCTCACACCGGCCGGAGCGCGGGTCCTTCCGCTGGAGTCCGCCGAGGGCCTGACGCTCCTGCGCGCGCGGGCCGAGCCGGTCACCCACGACGGACGGCGTGCGCTGCGGCTGCATGCGCTCGACCAGGCCGGTCCGACGGACGTGGCACTGGCCATCGCCGACGGGCTGGAGCTCCGGGATGGGGAGATCGAGCTGGAGGTTGCCGGTGCGCCGTTGGCGGATGCGCCTGCCGACAGCCGGGGCTTCATCGGGCTGTCCTTCCACGTCTCGCCCGACGGTTCCCGGTCCGAGGACGTGTATCTGCGGCCGAGCAATGGCCGTGCAGACGAGCAGCTGCGGCGAAACCACGCCGTGCAGTACCAGGCGATCCCCGGCTACGGATGGAAGCGCCTCCGCGACGAGGCACCGGGGCAGTACGAGGCCTACGTGGACCTCCAGCCCGGGGTGTGGGTGCGCATGAGGGTGAAGGTCTCGGGCACGCGCGCCGAGCTGTACGTGAATGGTGCGGAGCAGCCGACGCTCATCGTCCGTGACCTCAAGCACGGGGCCGTCGGCGGCGGCGTGGCGCTCTGGGCCCACCGGACCACCGAGGCATACTTCCGTCAGCTGGTGGTCACCGTGCGCTGAAACACGGCGGCACAGGTCTCACCGGCCGTGCTCCGGCCTGGTCGACCGGTGAACGACGGCGCGTTCCGTGCAAGCAGCCGGGGTGGGTGATAGTTTGGTGGCGATCAAACTGTGTCCCCGAACCCCCGACCCGCCCTGACCCTCCAGCAGTTCCGGACCGTCTCCAGGGCCCTCTCCGACCCTCGGCGCGTGGCGTTGCTGGAGTCGATCGGCAGCGCCTCCGAGTACTCCTGCCAGGAGCTCTGCCGGGAAGCCGGCGTGTCGAAGGGAACGGTCTCCCATCACATCGACGTCCTGGTGAAGGCGGGGCTGATCGTCGAGCGCCGTCGGGGGCAGTACATGTTCTACGAGGTCCGACGCGACGTGATCGCCGCCTATGCCGCGGAACTGATCCGACGCGTTGCGCCGACGGCTCGTAACTGAGCGAGAGCAGGCCGCCGGCCACCTTTGGTGGCAGCCGCAGTTTGATGTCCTTAGAACTGCCGGCGTGTCCAGCCCGAGGGAGTTGCCACGCATGCTGCCGTCGCTCGCCGTTCTTCGTCGCCGTCGAATCGCGCCCCTGGTCCTGGCCGTTCTCCTCCTGGGGGCGGGCGTCGTGCTCGCCGCCTGGAAGCACAACAGCCTCGCCGCGGAGCGAGCCGCCGTTCAGCCAGAGCCGGTGGAGGTCGTGACTGTCGCAGTCGCCACTCCGAGGTCACATCAGGAGACCACCACCGCCATCGGCACGGTGCTGGCCCTGGAATCGATCACCCTGAGGAACGAGCTTCCCGGCACCGTCCGCCAGGTGTCCCTTACCCCGGGGGCCATCGTCGAGGCCGGCACGGTCCTGGTGGCGCTGGACACGTCGGTCGAGCTGGCGGACCTCCGTGCGCTCGAGGCGCAGGCCGTGCTGGCCCAGACCACGCTGCGTCGCCACGAGCTCCTCCGGAAGTACGAGGCCACCGCCGAGGCCGAGGTCGATCAGGCCCGGGCTCAGCGGGATGTCTCGAAGGCGCAGGTGGAGCGGCTCAAGGCCACCATCGCCAAGAAGATCATCCGGGCGCCCTTCCGCGCCCGGGTGGGTCTGGCCGACGTCCACCGGGGGCAGTACCTGAACGAGGGGGTACAGCTCACCACGCTCCAGGGCGTCTCGGACGAAGTGAACGTGGACTTCTCGGTGCCGCAGAATGTCGCGGCGAACCTGGCCCTGGGCTCGAAGGTGGAGGTGGTCACCGCGGCGGACGCGCCGATCTCCGCCAGCATCCTGGCGATCGACTCGAGGGTCGACCCGGCCACGCGCAACGCCCTGGTTCGGGCGCGGATCTCAGGGAAGGAGCTCCCGGCCCCTGGCGCCTCGGTGCGTGTGCAGGTCCCGATGGGTGCGACGGGCACCGCGGTGGCCATTCCGGTGAGCGCGCTCCGGAAGGGACCGGCCGGGGATCACGTGTGGGTGATCAAGCCGGACGCTGGGGGAGCACCCCGGGCGCACGAGCAAGCGGTGACCAGTGGCCCGGTGGTGGGCGACACGGTGCTGGTCCTCAAGGGTCTCTCGGCCGGCGAGCAGGTCGCGGCCTCGGGCTCGTTCAAGCTGCGTGAGGCGGTGAAGGTCAGGCCCGCTCCAACCACCGCAACCGCAGGGCTCAACTGAGAGAGGCCGCCTGTGCGCTCCTTCACCGACGTCTTCATCAAGCATCCGGTCCTGGCGATCGTCGTCAACCTCGTCATCCTGCTGGTGGGCTGGCGTTCGCTGAGCGGACTCCCGGTCCAGCAGTACCCGAAGATCGAGAGCTCCTCGGTGGTGATCACCACGACGTATTACGGAGCCAGCGCGGAGACGGTTCGCGGCTTTCTCACGACTCCGATCGAGCGCGCGGTCTCGGCGATCAACGGAGTGGACTATCTCGAGTCCACCAGCCGGGCCGCTCTCAGCACGGTCACCGTGCACCTCAAGCTCGGCCACAACAGCGTCTCGGCCCTGGCCGAGGTGACCGCGCGGCTTCAACAAGTCAGATCGGAGCTCCCGGCGGACGCGGAACCGCCGGTGGTGGAAGTCCAACGCGCCGACCGGCCCTACGCCTCGTTCTATCTGAGCTTCACCTCGACCCAGCGCGACGGGCCAGCGATCACCGACTGGCTGCTGCGGACGCTGCAGCCCCAGCTCTCCACCCTGCCCGGGGTACAGCGAGTGACCTTCGAGGGCGGGCAGCAGCTCGCGATGCGTATCTGGATCGATCCCGAGCGTCTGTCGGCGGTGGGCCTGGCTCCCGGAGATGTGTACGCGGCGCTCCAGCGGAACAACTTCCTCGCGGCGGTGGGACAGACCAAGGGAAACCTGGTCCAGGTGAATCTCCTGACCAACACCGACCTGAGGTCGGCGGACGAGTTCAAGGACCTGATCGTGGCCGATCGGAGAGGCGCCATCGTCCGCCTGAGGGACGTGGCGACGGTGGAGCTGGGGGCCGAGGAGGCGACGACGGTCGCGAAGTATGGGCAGAAGGAGGCGGTCTACCTCGGCGTCTGGCCGGTGGTGGGCGTGAACGAGATCGAGGTCGCGCATCGCCTCCACGCGGAGATGGACCGGATCCGTCCCACGCTTCCTCCCGACATCGACATGCAGATGGCCTACGACGCAACCGTCTTCATGGAGGACGCGCTCAAGGAGATCTCCAAGACGCTGACGGAGACGATCCTCATCGTCGGGATCGTGGTGTTCCTGTTCATGGGCTCGATCCGCACGGCGCTAGTGCCGCTGGTGGCGATGCCCATCTCGCTGGTGGGCGCGGCGATCGTGATGTCCGCCGCAGGCTTCAGCCTGAACCTCCTCACGATCCTGGCCATCGTGCTGTCGGTGGGTCTGGTGGTCGACGACGCGATCGTGGTCGTGGAGAACGTGGAACGACACGTCCGCGAGGGTCGCACCCGGAAGGAGGCAGCGCTGCTCGGGGCGCGAGAGCTGGTGGGCCCGGTCCTGGCGATGACGGTGACGCTGGCGGCGGTGTACACGCCGATCGGGTTCCAGGGAGGACTGACCGGATCGCTGTTCCTCGAGTTCGCGATCACGCTGGCTGCGGCGGTGGTGGTGTCCGGAATCGTGGCGGTGACGCTCTCGCCAGTGATGAGCTCGAAGTTCGTGCAGGAGCACGGGCACGAGACCAGGCTCACGGCGCTGGTGAATCGCGGGTTCGATGCGGTTCGTCGGACGTACGCGCGTCTGCTGGACGGTGCGATCGGGATGCGCTGGGCGGTGGTAGGCGCGGCGGTGCTGGTGATGGTGGCGGCCTGGCCGCTTTACAGCTACTCACGGCGAGAGCTGGCGCCGGTGGAGGACCAGAGCCACATCGCCTTCTTCATGCAGGCGGCGCCGGACTCGTCGCTGGCCGCCACCAATCGCGCGACGCTGGACGTGGTGAAGACCGTCGAGAGCTTCCCCGAGGCCAAGTTCATGTGGTCCCTGACGCAGAACTGGGGTGCGTTCGGCGGGATGGTGACCAAGGACTGGAAGTTGCGCCACCGGTCGACGGAGCAGATGTACGGCGAAGTCTTCGGGAAGGTCTCGCAGGTCCCCGGGCTCCAGGTGTTCCCGCGCCTTGATCCGCCGTTGCCCACGCCGGGGCAGTACGACGTGGAGCTGATCCTCCAGTCGGCGGCGCCAGTGGAACAACTTCAAGATTCAGTCGGTCAGGTGATCGCCGCGGGGTTCAAGAGCGGCAAGTTCCTCTACGTCGACAGCGACCTGAAGGTTGACCTGCCGGAGGCGCGGGTGGTCATCGACCGCGAGCGGGTGGCGGATCTGGGGCTGGATCTTGCCGGGGTGGGCCGGGAGCTGGGAACGCTGCTGGGTGGCCAGTACGTGAACCGCTTCAACTACTTCGATCGCAGCTACAAGGTGATCCCGCAGATCGGGGACGCCGAGCGGGCGACGATCGGCCCGCTGCTGGATCTCAAGATCAAGACTCCCCGAGGGGAAATGGTGCCGGTCTCGTCGTTCACCCACGTGGAGACCGAGGCCGCGCCGCGGACGCTCCAGCGGTTCCAGCAGCGGAACTCGGTGCGGATCTTCGGTGGGGTGAAGCCCGGGATGACGAAAGAAGAAGGACTGAGCGTCCTGGAGACTGCCGCGAGCGGGATCACTGGGCGGGGAATCATCCTCGATTACGCCGGTGAGTCGCGGCAGATCCGTCGCGAGGGCGGAGCGCTGACGACGACGCTCGGGTTCGCGGTGATCCTGATCTACCTGGTGCTGGCGGCGCAGTTTCAGAGCTTCCGTGACCCGCTGATCGTGCTGCTGGGCTCGGTGCCGCTGGCGATCTCGGGGGCGCTGGTCTTCAGCTTCCTGAACCTGACGACGATCAACATCTACTCCCAGGTGGGCCTCATCACGCTGGTGGGTCTGATCGCGAAGAACGGGATCCTGATCGTCCAGTTCGCCAACAAGCTCCAGGAGGAAGGGGCGGCGAAGCTGGCGGCGATCCGTGAGGCCTCACTGACGCGACTCCGGCCCGTGCTGATGACCTCGGCGGCCACGGTGTTCGGTCACCTGCCGCTGGTCTTCGTGACCGGCCCGGGCTCGCAGGCGCGCAACAGCATCGGCATGGTCCTGGTCACCGGGATGACCGTGGGGACGATCTTCACGCTCTTCGTGGTGCCGGTGTTCTACCTGCTGATCGCTGCCGAGCACCGGAAGGAGCCGGTCGCGGAGCTCGAGCCCCAGGGCGACCTGGCGATCGCGAAGTGAGCTGGAGCTCCGCAGGAGGGGGCGCCTCCCTCACGCGTGCCTGTGGCTAGGCGACGGTGCGGGCGGAGATGCTGGTGGGAAGCCGGCGCATGTCCTCGACGACCTGCGCCGCCACGTCCGAGTCGAGGTCCATGATCAGGTAGCCGATCGCCGCGTTGGTGGAGAGGACCTGGGCGTGGATGTTGGCGTTCCGGTCCGAGACCAGCCGGTTCAGATCGCGCATCACGCCGGGCACGTTCTGGTGGACGTTGATCAGGCGCCAGGTGTCGGGCGTGCGCGCGAGATCCACCGGCGGGAAGTTCACCGACCCCACGGTGGTCCCGGTGTGCGCGAAGCGGGACAGGCTGGCCGAGACCTCGCGGCCGATGGCTTCCTGGGCCTCCAGGGTGGAGCCGCCGATGTGCGGCGTCATGATGACGTTGGGCAACCCCCGCAGCGGGGTCTCGAAGCCCTCGGAGCTGTTCGACTCGGGCTCCTCCGGGTAGACGTCGACCGCCGCACCGTCGATGCGCTTCTCCTCGATGGCCCGGGCGAGCGCCTGGAGATCGACCACCGTGCCGCGGCTGGCGTTGATGAGGCAGGCCCCCTTCTTCATCCGCGCCAGCTGGGCGGCGCCGATCATCCCTCGGGTCTGGGGCGTCTCGGGCACGTGGAGGGTCACGAAATCGCTCTGCTCCAGGAGCGCCTCCAGCGACCTCACCGCCTGAGAGTTGCCGAGGGGAAGCTTGGCCGAGATGTCGTGGTAGAGGACCTTCATCCCCAGGTCCTCGGCGAGGATGGAGACCTGGCTCCCGATGTGGCCGTAGCCGACCACGCCCAGGGTCTTGCCCCGGACCTCCTTGGAGCCGGCGGCGACCTTCTTCCAGACGCCGTGATGCATCTCGCGGGACCGGTCACCAAGGTGCCGCGAGAGCATGATGATCTCGGCGATCACCATCTCCGCGACGCTGCGGGTGTTGGAGAACGGGGCGTTGAAGACTGCCACGCCGCGCTTCATCGCGTGATCGAGCGCGATCTGGTTGGTGCCGATGCAGAAGGCGCCCAGGGCGATGAGCGAGTCCGCCGCGTCGAGGACACGCCGGGTGACCTGGGTCTTGCTCCGGATGCCGAGCAGGTGGATGCCCTTCAGTCGCTCGCAGAGCTGGTCCTCCTTGAGGGCGCCGTCGGCGCGGTGAACCTCGAACCCCTCGGCGGAGAGCAGCTCATCCGCCACCGGATGGATCGACTCGAGCAACAGGATCTTCAGCTTCGACATGGAGGAACCGAAGCCTAACCACCGGGGTGACGTTCGGGCAGGACTAACGTCGAGACCACCGGATCAGCTCCGTGCCCCGGGAGCTGCCGTCGCTCAGCCTGTCGGCGCGTCGCCGGCCCGTCTCGACTCTCCGTCGGGACTGGCGAGGACGACGACGTAGTCATCCGGATCCTGGATCCAGATCTCCCGGTGCTGCGGGGCCGGGTTGATGTGCGGCTCCAGGATCACTCGAGCGCCGAGCCGCCTGGCGCGATCCACGGCCGCGTCGAAGTCATCGACCTCGAACCAGAGAAGGACGCCATGGCCGTGGGGCCCCCGGTCCGCGCCCATCAGATTCGGATGCTCCTCGTCATCCCAGCGGTGCAGCTGGAGGAGGAGGGTGTCTCCGCTCATGATCCGGTCGTAGAAGAGACGGTGAGGATGATCCGGATCGGTCCCCGCCGGCACCCCGAGCAGGACCTGGTACCAGGCACTGCTCGCCTTCACGTCTCGGACTGCAATCAAAGGCTGCGGCCTGATGCTCGGTCGAGGACGTTGTCCCATCGAACCCTCAGCCGACTTCCCCGGGACGAGGGGAGCGGCTGCTGCGTCACGATCAGCCGCTGACCGCGGAGTGCCCAGGGCGGGATTCGAACCCGCACACCTTTCGGCGCCACCCCCTCAAGATGGTGTGTCTACCAGTTCCACCACCTGGGCTTGAAAGAGGACGGTCTACGTATCAGGGAGCCCCGGCTCTTTCCAGTCCCCCCGTGACGAGCCAGACCGCCAGCGGGACCAGCACGTTGTCCGTCGCTCGCGGCGCCAGCGCTTCCGCCACCGCCGCCACCAGGCCCGCGAGGAGTACCCGACCTCCGTCGAGTGGTACGCCGAAGAGACCGCCGGCAAGGTCCGTGGCGAAGGCCGCACACACGAAGACCACGACCGAGCCGGTCACGCTCTTCGTCTTCGCCCACGGCACCCGGTAGTGGAGCCTTCCCCAGCGCCGGCCCACCAGCCCACCGAGCCCGTCACCGAGCGCGAGCGCGAGCAGTCCCGCTGCTGCCGGGAATGGTGACCCACCGAGAAGACCGACCGCGGTCCACGCCGCCGCCGAGAACGCGTAAAGAACGAGCCCCGACCACGCCTCCCCGTCGCCCGAGACCGCGCGCTCGAGTGCTCGGGCCGACTCCAGCCTGGGCGCGAGCACCGGCACCGCGACGAGCAGCGCACAGCCCGTCAGCGCGACAGCCACCGGCGGCCAGGGCGAGTGCCACATCCCCCACCCCAGCGGCCACACGCCCGCGCCCACGTGCAGCAGATCGCGCACGGAGGTCCGCGGAAGCCCGCGTCCGGCGAGCCACAGGCACACCGCCAGCCCCCCGGCGAAGATCACCGCCCAGACGAGGACGAGCAGACCGTCGTGCACGGCCGCCGAGCCTCGCACGCTGCGAGGAACCGGTTTGCTACTTCTGCGCGGGTGCAGGCGCCGCCGGGGCCGGCGACGTCGCCGGAGCTGGCTCCGCGTCCGTTGCCTTCGGGGCTGCCTGGGCAGGCTGAGCGTCGCTTGCCCTCGGTGTCGGCGCCGCAGCCGGAGCCGTCGGGGCGGGTGCAGGCGCTGTCACCGGCGCGGGCTTGCCCGTGATGCTGCTGGTCACCGAGCTCCGCACGCCCACGAAGGACAGGCCGAGCGAGGTCAGGAAGAACAGCCCGGCGCACACCGCGGTGACCTTGCTCAGGACGGTCACCGCGCCGCGGCCACCGAACGCCGATGTCGCGGCTCCGCCGCCGAGCGCAGCCCCCATTCCCGCGTCCTTCCCCGGCTGGAGGAGGATCACGAAGATCATGAAGACGCAGAGCAGGACGTGGAGGATGGTGAAGAAGACGACCATGAGAGGGCGGGCACCCTAACGGGCAGCCGGCACTCCTGGCAAGTCCACCGCTAGGTCGCGGCGGCCACGATCGCGAGGAATTCCTGGGCCTTGAGGCTCGCTCCGCCCACCAGCGCCCCGTCGACGTCCGCCTGCCCGAGCAGCTCGACCGCGTTGTCGGCCTTCACCGAGCCCCCGTAGAGGATCCGGACAGACTCCCCCACCGGACGGCTGAACAGGCGCACGAGGAGCTCGCGCACGTGGGCGTGGACCTCCTGCGCCTGGGCCGGGGTCGCGTTCCGTCCGGTGCCGATGGCCCACACCGGCTCGTAGGCCAGCACCACGTGGCTCATCTCCTCCGCCGCCACGCCGGCCAGGCTCCCCTGCAGCTGGCTCGAGCACACCTCCAGCGTCCGCCCACCGTCCCGCTCGGCCAGCGTCTCGCCGATGCACACCACCGGCTTCAGCCCAGCGTGCAGCACCGCGCGCGCCTTCTTGCTCACCCAGGCATCCGTCTCGCCGAAGAGCTGCCTTCGCTCCGAGTGGCCGACGATGACGAAGCTGCACCCGAGCGCCCGCAGCATCCCCGCGGAGATCTCCCCGGTGAATGCCCCCTGCGGTTCCCAGTGCACGTTCTGGGCGCCCAGAGCGATTCCGCTTCCTGCGAGCGCCCGCGACGCGGACTCCAGCGCGGTGAAGGGCGGAGCGACCATGACCTCCGCGCGTCCGGCCGTGTAGTCGTCGCGGAGCTGCTGGATCAGCTCCACCGCCTCCGGACCCGTCCGGTGCATCTTCCAGTTTCCGGCCACCAGCGGCTTGCGGCGTGGCGAGGTCATCGACGCCTCCAGCTGCTCAGGACTCGAGTGCCTTCACTCCGGGCAGCTCCTTGCCCTCGAGGAACTCCAGCGAGGCGCCGCCGCCGGTCGATACGTGGGACATCTTCTTCGCGAGGCCGAATTCCTGCACCGCCGCCGCGCTGTCGCCTCCACCCACCACCGTGGTCGCGTCCTTCAGCCCGGCGATGGTCTCGGCCACGGCCTTCGTCCCGGCGGAAAACGCCGACACCTCGAACAGCCCCATCGGGCCGTTCCAGAGCACGGTGTGCGCCGGCCGGAGATGCTCAGCGAAGAGCGCCCGCGTCCGCGGACCGATGTCCAGGCCCATCAGCTCCGGCGGGAGCGCCCTCTCCTTCACCTCGCGAATCGGAGCGTTTCCGGTGGGGTCGATGCTCGCGATGTGGTCGATGGGCAGCACCACCGCCTTCCCGAGCCGGTCGGCCGCCTCCAGCGCCCGTCGCGCCACATCCAGCTTGTCCGCCTCGACGCGGCTCTTCCCCACCTCGATGCCCTGCGCCTTCAGGAAGGTGTAGGCCATCGCCCCGCCGACGATCAGCGAGCTCACTCGGGGGAGAAGGTTCTCGATCACCTTGATCTTGTCCGAGACCTTCGCCCCGCCCAGCACCGCGACGTAGGGCATCGCCGGCGATTTCAGCAATCGGCCGAGGAACTCGAGCTCCTTCACCATCAGATAGCCGGCCGCCCGCTCCTTCACGAACGGCGCCATTCCCGCCGTCGAGGCATGCGCGCGGTGCGCGGTTCCGAACGCGTCCATCACCCACACGTCGGCGTTTTCCGCCAGCTCCCGGGCGAAGGCCGGATCGTTCGCCTCCTCCTCTTCGTGGAAGCGAAGGTTCTCCAGCAGCACCACCTGGGTGGGCGTCTGGTCCTTCACCATCTTCCGCACGCCGTCACCCACGCAGTCGTCGGCGAGCAGGACCTCGTACGGCTTCCCCAGCAGCTCGGACAGCACCCGCGCTGCCGGCTCGAGCGAGAGCTTCGGATCCGGCCCCTTCGGCCTACCCAGATGCGAGGCCACGATGAGCTTGCCGCCCATCTGCAGGACCTTCTTGAGGGTCGGCAGCGCCTCGCGAATGCGCGTGTCGTCGGTGACGTTGCGCTCCTCGTCCAGCGGGACGTTGAAGTCCACCCGGACGAAGACGCGCTTCCCGGTCAGCTGCAGATCGTCAATGGAGCGGAAGGACACGGCGCCTCCCCCAGGGCCTCAGCCCTTCGACAGCACGAGCTTGGTGAGGTCGACCATTCGGTTGCTGAAGCCCCACTCGTTGTCGTACCAGGCCATCACCTTGGCGAGGTTCCCGTCGATGACGAAGGTGTTCGTCGCATCGACGATCGCCGAGTGCGGGTTCCCGTTGTAGTCCACCGAGACGGTCTCTGCCTCGCTGTACTCCAGCACGTTCCTCAGCGGCCCCTCGGCGGCCTTGCGGTACGCGGCGTTGATCTCCTCGGGCGTCGCCTTCTTCCCCAGCACCACCGTCAGGTCCACCAGGCTCACGTTCGGAGTCGGCACCCGCACGCTGACCCCGTGCATCTTCCCCTTCAGCGCCGGAAGCACGTCACCGATCGCCTTCGCGGCCCCGGTGCTGGTGGGGATCATCGACAGCGCCGCCGCGCGGGCACGGCGCAGGTCCTTGTGGGTCAGGTCCAGGATGCGCTGGTCGTTGGTGTAGCTGTGCACCGTCGTCATCAGGCCCTTCTCGATGCCGAAGGTGTCCAGCAGGACCTTCGCCGTGGGCGCGAGGCAGTTGGTGGTGCACGAGGCCGCGGAGACGATGGTGTGCTTCGCCGGGTCATACGCCTCGCTGTTCACCCCGATGGCGATGGTCACGTCCGGGCCCTTCGCCGGCGCGGAGATGATGACCTTCTTCGCCCCAGCGCCGAGGTGCTTGCTCGCGCCCTCGCGGTCGGCGAAGCGCCCGGTGCACTCCAGCACCAGGTCCACGCCCATCGACTTCCAGGGCAGCTTCGTCGGGTCCTTCTCCGCGGTGAAGGCGATGGTCTTTCCGTCCACCGTCATCGCCGTGTCGGTCGCCGAGACCTGACCCGGCCAGGTGCGGTGCACCGAGTCGTATTTGAAGAGATGGGCCATTGTCGCGGGCGCGTCGAGGTCGTTGATGGCGACGAACTCGATGTTCTCTTTCCGCGCCAGCGCCGCCCGGAGGATGCAGCGCCCGATCCGACCGAACCCGTTGATCGCGACTTTCATGGTGGCCATGGGGCGGTCCATTAGGAGAAGCGGGACCGGAATTCAACGCTCGGGAGCACACGCGTTGACTGCTTCCCGCCCGCGGACTCAGTCTGTGCCGCTGTACCCGTCCGCATGACCGCGCCCGCCCCAGTTCCGCTCCGCAAGCCGCCCTATCCGCCCCGGCGCGGCGAGGGGTTCTGGGCGTCGGCCATCCATGCCTGGAACGGCCTGGTCCACACCGTGATGCACCAGCCGAACATGAAGGTCCACGTGGTCTCCGCCATCCTGGTGGGACTGGTTGGGAGCGGGCTGCCGCTCGGCCTCGCGGAGAAGGTCACGCTCATCTTCTGCGTGCTGCTGGTGTTCTTCGCCGAGATCCTCAACAGCGCGCTGGAGACCCTGGTGGACCTCGCGACCCAGGAGTTCGACGAGAAGGCCCGGGTCACCAAGGACGCGGCGGCCGCAGCGGTGCTGGTGCTCTCCATCGGCTCGGTGGTCATCTTCGCCGCGCTCGTGGTGCACAACTGGCACGCGGTCCTGGCCAGCGGCCCACGCATCGAGCGTCAGGTGCTCTTCGGCATCCCGCTGGCCGGATGCGCGGCGCTGCTGATGCGGGACCGGCCGCGGCCATGGCTCCAGGACGGGTTGGCCTTCGCCGCGGGCCTCGTCCTGGTCGGAATCCTGGCGACCTGGACCACGAGCGTGGTCTTCACCGCAATGACCGCGGGGCTCCTGGTGCTGGCGCTGGCGGCGGCCCGGGAGCGGGCCCGTGCGCGGGCAACAAAAAACCCCGCGGCCACGTGACGGCTGCAGGGTCGACCTTCCAAAAACTGCTTCCACTCGCCCGGGCCTCTGCGCCGGAACCTGTCCGGAGCGTTCGCGTCCGGTCGAGGGAAACTGCCTAAAGTGTAACGCAGCCCATGCCGTTGTCTATGCGGCCGGGCGGTTCTCCTCGGTCGGATGTGCCGGGGAGGCAGACGGGGTCTTGTCCGCCTCTCTGATGTCCGTGGCGACGAGATCGATCAGCTCCGTCGCCACTGCAATCACCTGCGTCGGGGTGTAACCGCTGGAACGCAGCTGATTGAAGAACGTCCGAGCGAGAATCTTGGTGGCCTTGGCGTCGGTGCTCACGGGCGGGGCCAGGGTGCCACACCCGTGCCACCACCTTCCATCATTGCAACCACCTGAAAACCCTGAAAACCCGTCCCAGGCTGCGACTGGTGGGGTGCGAAGGACTCTGCGCACTGCCAACTGGGTGCGCCGGACCCTGGGCGATTGCGCCGACCCCCCTTCGCCTCTAACACCACGGGCTTGCCCTACCGCATTCATCACGTCGCGCTCTGGGTCGGCGAGCCAGAGACGCTGCTCCGCCGTCGCGCCGCCGAGTCGCTCGGGGTTCGCCCGGACGACCTCGCCACGGTCCGCATCATTCGCTCCGTCCTGGATGCTCGAAAGAAGGGGTCCCCCCGCTACATCCACACCGTCGAGGTGACCTTCGCCGAGGGTCGGGCGCCGAAGAAGCTCCCGACCGGGGTGACCGAGACCGAGCCACCGCCCCCTGCTCCTGAGAAGGTCCGCGCCCCGGAACGCCGCCCCATCATCGTGGGCACCGGACCGGCCGGGCTGTTCTGCGCGCTCGGGCTCCTCGAGCGCGGTGTCCCCTCCGTCCTCCTGGAGCGTGGGCGGGAGGTGGTGCAGCGCCGGAAGGACGTGGCCCGGCTGATGCGGGACGGGAGCCTCGACCCGGAGAGCAACATGAACTTCGGGGAGGGCGGCGCCGGGGCCTACACCGACGGAAAGCTCAGCACGCGCATCAACCACCCACTGGTGCGGAAGGTCATCGAGACCTTCGCCCGCTACGGGGCGCCGGAGCGCATCCTGGTGGACGGAAAGCCCCACATCGGCTCGGACCTCCTGCCCTTCGCGGTCGCCCGCCTCCGGGACGAGCTCCTCGCCGGCGGCTGCGAGGTTCGCTTCGAGACCCGGGTGGAGGACGTTCTCTCCACCGACGGCCGCGCGCTGGGAGTGCTGCTCCACGACGGCCGCCGGCTCGACTCCGACCGGGTGGTGCTGGCGCCGGGGAACAGCGCCCGCGAGCTGTTCGAGCGGTTCGCCGCCGACGGTCGCGTGGCGATCGAGGCCAAGCCCTTCGCCATCGGCTTCCGTGCCGAGCACCCCCAGGGGCTCATCGACTCCATCCAGTACGGGACGGCGGCGCAGCATCCCGAGCTGCCGCCCGCGGACTACAAGCTCGCCGAGAACTTCGAGACCGGCGGCGAGATGCGGGGCGTCTACTCGTTCTGCATGTGCCCCGGCGGCATCCTCGTGCCCACCCCGACCGAGGATGCGCTGCAGTGCACGAACGGCATGAGCAACAGCCGTCGCAACGCGCGGTACGCGAACGCGGGCATCGTGGTCTCGGTCTCGCCGGCGGACTTCGCCCGCGCCGGATTCCACGGCCCCCTCGCGGGGCTCGAGTTCCAGCGCCACTGGGAGTCCGAGGCTTACCGGCTCGGCGGCGGCCGTTTCTTCGCCCCCGCGCAGACCATCCCCGACTACCTCGCCTCCCGGAAGGGCATGGCTCCCGGCGGGACCAGCTACCGGCCAGGGCTCACCCACGCCGACCTGAACCCGCTCTTCCCTCCCGAGCTGACCGCGGCGCTCAAGGCCGCGCTGCGCCGCTTCGACCAGAAGATGCGGGGCTTCGTCAGCGCAGAGGGCAAGCTCCTCGGCATCGAGAGCCGCACCAGCTCACCGGTGCGACTTCCGCGGGACGAGTCGCTCCAGTCGGTGTCGGTCCGCGGCCTCTACCCCTCCGGGGAGGGATGCGGATATGCCGGGGGAATCGTGAGCTCCGCCATCGATGGGTTGCGCATCGCCGAGCAGATCGGCCGGGAGCTCGCATGAAGTACCGCGTGCGCACTCCCGAAGGGGAGATGGAGTTCGCGTCGCTCTACGACATCTCCAACGCGCTCCGGAACGGGCTGGTCGATGGAGAGGACGAGGTGCTCGCGCCCGGGCAGACGACCTGGGTGCGGGTCGACGAGCACTCGGCCCTGAAGACGCAGGTGCGGACACGGACCGGGCCCCGGCCCCGCAGCGTCCTGAGCGGGCTCGAGCTCGGCGCCACCCTCGCTTCCGCGCTCGTGGCGCTGACCGGCATCTTCTCCGGCTGGAGCTACTGGGTGGTCGGTGGCGCGCTCGTGGTCGCGGTGTGGCTGTCGACTCGGCTGGCGCTCCGGGCCGCACGGGTCCGGTCCTCGAACCGGGTAGACTCCCGGCGTCGATGAGCCGCCGTCTCCTCCGCGCTCTGGTCCTCTCGCTCGCGTTCCACGCCCCCACCGCGCGGGCAGACGACGTGTACGTGTGGATCGACGCCTCCGGAGAGGCCCACTACACCAACGACCTGGCGAGCATCCCGGACAAGGCCAAGCGCACCGTGCGCAAGCTCGAGGGGAGCCCCGACGCCGTCGCCCCGAGGAGCGCCATTCCCGGCGTGGAGCGGGAGAAGACAACGGCCAAGCCCGACCCCGAGACGCAGGACGCGAAGAAGGCCGACCCGGAGCAGCCGCCACCGCCGCAGCCCATCGAGGAGAGCATCCGCGCTCCCCGGGAAGACGAGTCGGTCAACGAGGAGCAGTGGCGGATGATGTTCCGCAAGGCCAACGAGCGCGTGCGGCGCGCCGAGCGGAAGGCACAGCGGACCCGCGAGGCGCTGGCGAAGCTCCCCGGCCAGGACCTGACCTCCTACGACTACGCCGGGAACGTGGTGGTGGACAGCCGCTACCAGTCGCTGAAGGTCCAGCTGGAGGAGGACGAGTACCAGCTGAACAACGCCCGCGAGGAGCTGCACGACCTCGAACGCGCGGCGGCGCGCGAGGCGGTTCCGCTGGAATGGCGACGCTGAACCGCTCCTAGGTCCAGAGGCCGCGCGGCGGACGGGTGGTCCATTCGCGCCGCGGCCGAGGCGCCTCGTCCTTCCGGAGCAGCACACAGAGGCCCATCCCGACGACGAACCCGCCGACGTGGGCCCACCAGGCAACGCCCGCGGCCGCGACCCCTGCCCCCGGAGACAGCGACGCCGTCCCGTTCGCCAGCTGGGTGAGGAACCAGATCCCGAGGAACACCACCGCCGGCAGGTCCACGATGAAGATGAGGACCAGCGTCCGCACGCGCGCCCCGGGGTACAGCACCAGGTAGGCCCCCAGCACGCCGGCGATTGCCCCCGAGGCGCCGATGGCCGGCACCCGCGAGTCCGGGAGCACCGCGCCCTGGATCAGCATCGAGGCGGCCCCGCACACGAGATAGAAGAAGAGGAAGCGGAGGTGGCCCAGCCGATCCTCGACGTTGTCGCCGAAGACGAAGAGGAACCACATGTTGCCGATGATGTGGAGCCAGCCGCCGTGGAGGAAGTTCGCGGTGAGCAACGGAACGAAGCGCCAGGGGTCGAGCGGGGCTCCGCCCGCCTGCTCCCATCCGAAGAATCGCCGTGGGATGAACCCGAACACCTCGATCGCCGCGTCGAGTTGACCCGAAGCGCCGAGGCTCAGCTCCCAGAAGAAGACAAGGACGTTGATGACGATGATCCCCACCACCACCGCGGGCCAGGTGGCCGAACGAGGGCTGTCTCGGAGCGGGAGAATCAACGACGTCTCTCCTAACTCGTCCGGCCCCCTGAACGCACGGGTCTGGTAGGGTCCGCCGCCCGTGACTCCGACCGACGTTCAGTCCAGCGAGACAGCTCCCGGCGACGAGGTGGTGCGCAAGGTGTACGTGCGCGACCTGCGCGACAAGCAGCCGGTACACACCGTGTTCAAGGTCACTCGAAAGGCGCGCGCGACCGCCCGGAGCGGAAAGGTCTTCCTCATGGTGGGCCTCGGGGACCGGTCCGGCGAGGTGGACGCGCGCGTCTTCGATCAGGTCGATGCGATCGAGCCAACCTTCCAGACCGGGGACCTGGTGCTGGTGCGCGGCCACGTGACGCAATTCCAGGGCAAACCGCAGATCCTCCTGGAGCAGGTGGACCGGCTGGACCCCGAGCCGATCGACCCGGCGGAGTTCGAGGTGCCGCCACCACCGCCGCCTCCTCCGGCACCGGCTGCCGCGGCGTCGCCCGCACCGGTGCAGCCACGGCCGGCCCACGAGGCATCTCGCCCGGCGCCCGACGGCGCGCGCGCGGTGGCGCAGATCCGCGAGCTGGTGGAGCGAGTGGCCGATCCGCACGTCAAGGCGCTGCTCCTCTCGTTCCTCGACGATCCGGTGGTCGCCCAGCGCCTTCCGCTCGCTCCGGCCGCGAAGGGCATCCACCACGCGCATCGCGGTGGCCTCGCCGAGCACATCCTCTCGGTGATGCGCCTCGGGCAGCGAGTGACGGACCACTACCCGATGCTCGACCGCGATCTGGTCACCGCCGGCGCGCTCCTCCACGACATCGGCAAGGTACAGGAGCTGGCCTGGGAGGGAGGGAACACCCGCTACACCGACGAGGGTCGGCTGGTGGGGCACATCGTGATGACCGCGCAGGCCATCCGGGAGAAGGCGGCGCGCATCGCGGGCTTCCCGCCGTTGCTCGAGGCGCACATCACCCATGCCGTCCTCGCCCACCACGGCCAGCTCGAGTACGGCTCGCCCAAGGTGCCGATGACGCTCGAGGCGTACGTCGTGCACGCGATCGACTCGCTCGACTCGCGCATCGACAGCTGGCTGGACCTCATGGCGCACGACCCGGGCGAGACCTGGACCGAGCAAACCAAGCTCTACGAGCGCCACCTCTGGAAGGGACCGGCGCCGACCGCGCGCGGACGCTCCCCCGTGGAGGGACGTGGACGGCGGTCCGAGAAGCGAAAGCGCCAGCGCGACCGTGGAGGGGCCCCTGCCCCTGCCCCGGCGCCCGCATCCGCTCCGGCCGCACCGAAGCTCAGCTTCAAACCCCTGGAAGCGCTCACCGGGGAGCCGGTGCAGCCCCCCGCGCCGGCCGCGCCGGCTGAACCGTCCGAGTCCGAGGAGACCCCGGTGTCCGACCGGCCTCCCGACGCCTGATCAGGGTCAGAAGCACCGCAATTCTTCTCCCGGGCTGGATCCGGCAGAATCCCCCACCCACAGGGATGAGCCCGAAGCTCGGAGATCGCCTCGTCGCCGCGGGTCTGGTCACGCGCGAGGCCGTGGACCAGGCGCTGGAGCAACAGCGTCTCACCGGCCATCGCCTCGGCGACTCGCTGGTCGAGATGGGGCTGCTCGGCGAGGCGGTCCTGCTCCGGTTCCTGGCCTCCGAGCTGAAGACCCGCTACGTCCCGGCGGAGAAGCTCGCCCGCGCGCAGATCCCGAGCGAGCTCCTC
>Ga0081540_1000139_pt1 | contig 76578 bp, 83 predicted proteins | sample TabmetS2T1R1_FD_71024 | JGI IMG/M metagenome (GOLD analysis project Ga0081540, IMG submission 71024) | Tabebuia heterophylla rhizosphere microbial communities from the University of Puerto Rico - S2T1R1 | ecosystem: Host-associated > Plants > Roots > Rhizosphere ...
GGTCCGAGAGCGGCGTTAGCGTGAACCTTCATCCGGGTCCTCCTTGGCTTGGGCGTCAGAACCGCAAGCCTCCGGGAGGGCCCGGATGCCTCTCAGCTGTTCACAACGTGTGTGGGCGGGTCACCTAGGCCGGGACGCCCCTGTTGATCACCCTCGTGCCCTTGGCGGGCGCCAGGGTGATGTTGCGGACCCGGACCGGTTCGTCCCTGTCGCCGGCGGCGCGCAGGTCGGCGCGGGCGATGAACTCGCGCAGGATCAGCCGCATCTCGTATTCGGCGAAGGCGGCGCCGATGCAGCGGCGGACGCCGCCGCCGAACGGGATCCAGGCGTAGTTGTCGGTCTTGCCGTCGAGGAAGCGCTCGGGCCGGAACTCGCGCGGCGCCGGGAAGACGTCCTCGCGGTAGTGGAGGGCGGCGATCGCCGGCAGCACGAAGGTGCCCGCCTTCAGGTCGTAGCCGCCGATCGTCGCCGGCCCCTTCAGCTTGCGGGCGACGTCGACGATCACCGGCCGCGAGCGCAGCGTCTCCTTCACCGTCGCGTTCAGGTACTCGTCCTCGCCGGCGGCGATCGAGGCGCGCAGCCTCGCCAGCACCTCCGGGTTGCGGACCAGCCGCTCGACCGCCCAGGCGAGCCCGGTCGCGGTCGTCTCGTGGCCGGCGCCGAGCACGGTGATCAGCTCGTCGCGCAGTTCCTCATCGCTCATCGCCCGGCCGTCCTCGTCGCGGGCGCCGAGCAGCAGCGAGAGGACGTCGTCGCGCTCCTCGTGGCCCGGTTCGGCGCGCCGCATCCGGATCTCCTCGTAGATGAAGGCGTCGAGCCGCTCGCGCGAGCGGACGAAGCGGCCCCAGGGGCTGAAGCGGCCGAGGTTGGCGCGCATGAACGGGAAGGCGGTGATCACGCCGACGCGGCGGGCGAAGTCGTCGATCAGAACCTCGAAGCGGGCCAGCCGCTGCTCGTCGTGGACGCCGAAGACGGCGCGCATGATCACCGCCAAGGTGATCCGCGTCGTGTGCGGCCGCAGGGCGAAGGCCTCGTCGAGCGGCCAGCTCTCCATCTCGCGGCGCGTCATCTCGACGATCAGCTCGCCATAGCGCTGGATCCGCTCGCCGTGGAACGGCGGCAGCAGCAGCTTGCGCTGGCGCATGTGGGGCTCGTCGTCGAGGGTCAGCACCGAGTTGGGCCCGAGCGCCGGCTCGAGCACGGTCGCGTTCGCCTCGCCGGCGTGGAAGACCGACGGCGCGCCGGTGAAGACTTCTTTGACCAGCTCGGGGCGGGCGACGTAGACGATCGCGCCGAAGGTCGGGAAGCGGACCGTGAAGATGTCTCCGTAGCGGCGCTGGTAGCCGGTGAGGAAGCCGAGCGGATCACGCAGGTAACGGATCGCCTGCACGATCGCGGGCGAGTTGGGCCCGGGCGGCAGCGCGGCCGGGGCGCTTCGAACCTGACCCTGGGGGAGGGTGGCCTGCTCCATTCGGTGTAGAGGTTAGCGCGATGACTGGCTGATCAGCCAGTCGGCCTAGAAGACGATCGTGCGGTCGCCGTCGAGGAGGACGCGGTCGTCGAGGTGGGCGATCACCGCCCGCGCCAGCACCAGCCGCTCGATGTCACGGCCGATCCTGACCAGGTCTCCGACCTCGTCGCGGTGGCTGACCCGGGTCACGTCCTGGTCGATGATCGGGCCGGCGTCGAGCTCGGCGGTGACGTAGTGGGCGGTGGCGCCGATCAGCTTCACCCCGCGCTCGTGGGCGCGGCGGTAGGGATCGGCACCGACGAAGGCGGGCAGGAAGCTGTGGTGGATGTTGATCGCCGGCGCTCCGAGCCGGCCGAGGAAGCCCTCGGAGAGGATCTGCATGTAGCGGGCGAGCACCAGCAGATCGACGTCGTCGAGCAACTCGAGGATCCGCTGCTCCGCCTCCTCCTTGTTCGCGGGCTCGACCGGAACGTGATGGAAGGGGACGCCGACCGAGGCGACCTGCTCGGCGTGATCGGGGTGGTTGGAGACGACCGCGACCAGCTCGCCGCCGAGCTCGCGGTTGCGCCAGCGCCAGAGCAGGTCGGAGAGGCAGTGGTCCTCGCGCGAGACCATCACCGCCACCCGCCGCCGCTGATTCGACTCGGCGAAGCGATGCTCCATCTCGAACGGCTCGGCGACCTCGGCGGCGAAGCGGCGCTCGAGCTCATCTCGTTCCGCCTCCGCCACGGCGTCGAAGACCATGCGCATGAAGAAGCGCCCCTCATCGGTCGAGTGCTGATCGACGTCGACGATGTTGTGGCCGGCGTCGGCAAGGAAGCCGCTGACCGTGGCGATCAAACCGGGACGGTCGGGGCAGGCGAGCAGCAGCCTGGTCGTGGGCGCCTCTGGCATCGGCCGAATCATCCCGTTTTCGCGCTCTTGGAAGCGCCATGGGCCAGGCACAACTGTGATCGGCCTCACACATAGAACTTGACAACCTGGCAAGTCTTACGCGCTTGCTTACGAAACGCACATACTTGGTCCCGGTTCTCGTTCTCGCCCTTGCCTTTCCGACCGCCGCATCCGCGGCTTCGGATTCCGGCTCGGTGGCGATCTCCGAAGCGCAGGCGGTGCTGACGCCGCTGCAGCGCTCCATCGCTCGCTACCGCCATCTCGCCCACACGATCGGGTACCGGGTCAAGGCCGAGTACCACGTCGCGGTGCGCCGGGCGCTGCATGAGAAGTACGCCCACCTGCCGGGCGGCGTCTCGATCGGGACGCTGGAATCGATCGCTTCCTGCGAGTCCGGCGGCGACCCGCGGATCGTCTCCTCCGACGGCGCCTATCGCGGCAAATACCAGTTCGACCAGGGCACCTGGGAATCGGTCGGCGGTCACGGCGACCCCGCCGCGGCGCCCGAGATCGAGCAGGACTACCGAGCGGCGTTGCTCTACTCGCGCTCCGGCTCGAGCCCCTGGCCCGTCTGCGGCTAGGCGATCGCGATCGATGCGGCAGTTGACCGTCCCATAGACGGCAAAGTGCCGCATCGATTCAGGTGCCGCCCGCGGGCAGCCCTACGATGCCGCTGATGCCCGAGGAGAAAGTGCCCGCGCCCGACGCCGGCGGCCCCGCTCGCAAACCGCCGAAGGAGGCGATAGCCGAGGCGAGCGTGCGGGCGCCGACCCGCGGCAACCGCAAGCTCGAGTCGTTCCTCGAGGCGGTCAACACCGACGACCAGGTGCGCACCTGGTGGTACATGGCCCAGGTCCACGCCGAGCGACTTGGCATGTCCGACCACTCCTGGGTCCACATGCAGATCGTCCTCAACATCGCCCTGCGACTGCTGCGGCTGCTGGTCAAGGCGGGGGTCGAGCCCTCGGTAGTCGCCGACCACGGGATGCGCGACCGCGACGCCGAGGTCGTCGTCGCCGGCGGCGCCCTGCTCCACGACATCGGGATGTCGATCCACCGCGCCGACCACGAGACCTACTCGCTGTTCCTCGCCGGCGGTGCCCTCGACCGGCTGCTCGCCGGCGCCTACAAAGAGCCGGAACGGACGATCATCGCCTCCGAGATCCTGCACGCGATCATCGGCCACCGCCGTCGCGGCGAGCCCTACACGCTGGAGGCGGGTGTCGTCCGCGTCGCCGACGCCCTCGACATGGCGCAGGGCCGGACCCGGATCCCGATCGAGTCCGGCCACGAGGGGATCCACTCGATCTCCGCCGCAGCGATCGACGAGGTCCGGATCGAGGCCGGGGAGGAGCGCCCGGTGCGGATCGAGATCCGGCTCAACAACTCGGCCGGCATCTTCCAGGTCGACGACCTGCTGGCGACCAAGATCCGCGGCACGCCCCTCGAAGGCAAGGTCGAAGTCGTCGCCGAGGTCGACGGCGAGACCGAGAAACGCCTGCTCAGCGGCTTCCGGCTGGGCTAGGAGAGGCGCTCGAGGTCGTACCTGCGGCGTTCCTTGCGCTTCTCGAGCTTCCCCTGGATCAGTGACATCACGATCACGAGGACGACGAAGAAGCCGATCACGCCGAAGCAGAAGAAGGTGACCGTCTTGTCGGTGGTCGGGCCGGCAAGGCCGACGCCGTTGTCGGCCAGCGCAGCCGGCGCCGCGACCAGCATCAGCGCCAGAAACGACAGCAGGGCTGCGACGGTCCGCTTCACGGGCGGGAATCTACCGCAAGCGGGGGCGGCGGCGCCTGGCGTCGCGCGCTCCCCGTAGAGTCCGGCGCCGATGTCGACCCTCGAGGCTCTTCTCCTCGGGGTGGTCCAGGGACTGACCGAGTTCCTGCCGATCTCCTCGTCCGGACACCTGATAATCGTCCCCTGGCTGCAGGACTACACCTTCCTGCTCGACCACCCGGAGTTCAACAAGACCTTCGACGTCGCCCTCCACGCGGGGACCCTGGTCGCCGCGGTCGCCTTCTTTCGGCGCGAGGTCGTGCAGCTGCTGCGGGGCTTCTTCGAGGCGGTCCGCCAGCGCTCGATCGTGACCGCCGACCAGCGCCTCTCGGTGGCGATCGCGATCGGCACGATCCCGGCGGTGATCGCCGGCGGCCTCTTCTCCGACTTCATCGACAACCACCTCGGCGAGCCCTGGATGATCGCGATCCAGCTGATCGTCTTCGGCGCCCTGCTCGGCTACGCGGACCGGATGCCGCAAAGGCGCTCCCTCCAGGGGTCGCGGCTGCGCGACGGCTGGTACATCGGCCTCGCTCAGGTGCTGGCCCTGGCGCCGGGCACCTCGCGCTCGGGGATCACGATCACCGCCGCCCGCTGGCTCGGCCTCGACCGCGACGCCGCCGCCCGCTTCTCGTTCCTGCTGCTGATCCCGATCGTCGCCGGCGCCACCGTCTTCAAGGGCATCGGCGCTGTCAAGGACGGGCTCCCGGACGGCGTCGCGGGACCGATGATCGTCGGCACGATCGCCGCCGCCGTCTCCGGGTACTTCGCGATCTCGTTCCTGCTGCGACTGGTCAGGACTTCTAGCTACATGCCCTTCGTCCTTTATCGCTACGCTGCAGGGGCAGCGATCCTCCTGATCATCGCCACCGGCCTTCGCCCCGCCACCTTTTGAGCTTCTTTACCGCAATTTCGGCCAGATCGAGTTGTGAAAAACCGGTTAACGCGGGGTTTTCGCGCATGGCCTCCCCATACAATCGCGACGACTTGTCGAACGTCCTGCCAACCACCCCAGCCGGAGGTGCCGAATTTTGAATCCGACCCAGGCAATCCGGCTCGCGGTGATCGACACCGACTCCGGTTTCGTCACAGTCCTGGCAAAACGGGCGGAAGCCGCGGGCTGGCAATTGCGTCAGGCGTCGGGTGCCGTTCCGCCGCAGGAGCTGGTGGCGATGAAGCTGAACGCGCTGCTGCTCGACCCGGCCCTGCTCGGGGAGGAAGGCTGGTCGTATCTGGAGCGCGTTTGCGGAATGCTGCCCGACCTCGGGGTGATCGTCTGCACCGGTCGCTCGACCGTCGCCCAGCGGGTCCGCGGTCTGCGCCTCGGGGTCGATGACTGGATCACCAAGCCCTGCCATCCCGAGGAGGCGATGGCGCGGGTCGAAGCGGTTTCGCGCCGCCGCCGCCGCGGCCGCCACGAAGTCGAGTCGGGGCCGCTGGTCGTCGCCGATCTGGAGATCCGCCCCGACCAGTTCCAGGCCTTCGTCTCCGGTGACAGCCTCGACCTGACCCGGCGCGAGTTCGAGCTGCTGCAACTGCTTGCCGAGGCCAAAGGCCAGGTGCTCGAGCGCGAGACGATCTACCAGCGGGTCTGGGGCTATGCGATGGCCCACGGTGATCGCTCGGTCGACGTCTTCATCCGCAAGCTCCGTCAGAAGCTGGAGAAGCGCTCGCCGAACTGGCGCTACATCCACACCCACTTCGGCGTCGGCTACCGCTTCGATCCGGAGCTCGCCCCCGGCGCTCTCGAGGAGCCGATCAAGGTCGTCGATTCGGACCCCGTCCCGGAGCCGGCTTCACAGGTCGTTCACAGCAGTTTCACTTTGGGGTAACCGTCTCAGGCACGGATAGCGGCATGCTCGGCCATCATGGCGATCGGAACCGGGCCCTCCTCGCAGTTGCCTGCTGGACGTCTCGAGATCCGGCCTGAGGAGCACGCGGCACTGGTCGACGGACGGCCGCTGAGCCTGACGATGCGCGAGCTGCAGCTGCTGGTCACGCTCGCGTCGCACCCACAGCGGATCATGACCCGCGAGGAACTGTTCGCCGAGGTCTGGGGATCGGAACCGCGCCGCGAGGACCGTTCGGTCGACGTCTACGTCAGCCGCCTCCGCGCCAAGCTCGGCAAGGCCCTGCCGGACATGCAGCTGATCCACACCCACAACGGGATCGGCTATCGCTTCTCGCCCGATGGATGAGCCCGCGCAAGCAGGGCTTTTTACATCTTTTTTACATCCCCGACACAGCCGGATAACAAGGTCCGGGGTGGCCGTTGGGACGCTGGTTCGAAGCGCCTACCAGGGGGTAGGTGCGGCCCCGATTTACCGAAAACTCGTTCAACGACAAAGGGAGACTGATGTCTGGCACTAGATGGATTGCGGTACTCGTCTCGGCCGCGATATTGGCGCTCGGTGTTGCCGCCTGCGGCGGCAGTGACGACACCACCAGCGGCGGCGGAGGGTCCTCGGCGGGCGGTGAACTGTCCGGCGAAATCGCCGGTGCCGGCGCCACCTCGCAGGAGGCCGCGCAGGAAGCCTGGATCGCAAACCTCGAGGCCGAAAACTCCGGCGTCACGATCTCCTACGACCCGGTTGGCTCGGGCGGCGGCCGCGAGCAGTTCATCGCCGGCGGTGTCGCCTACGCCGGCAGCGACGCGGCGATCTCCGAAGAAGAAGGCGAACTGAAAAAAGCGGTGAAACGCTGCGAACCGGGTGAATTGATCGAGATCCCGGCTTACGTCTCGCCGATCGCGATCGCCTACAACCTGCCCGGCGTCGAAGAACTGCAGCTCGAACCGGAAACGCTGGCGAAGATCTTCGCCCAGGAAATCACCGAATGGAGCGACCCGGCGATCGCCAAATCGAACCCCGGCGTCGAACTCCCGGACACCCGGATCACGCCGGTCAACCGTTCGGACGCCTCCGGCACGACCCAGAACTTCACCGAATACCTCTCTGAGGTCGTCCCCAGCGTCTGGAAGGACGAACCGAGCGACGAATGGCCGGTCAAGGGCGGCGAGGCCGCCCAGGGCACCTCGGGCGTCGTCGCCGCGATCGAAGCCGGCGAAGGGGCGATCGGCTACGCCGACGCCAGCCAGGTCGGCGAACTCGGCGTCGCCAAGATCAAAGTCGGCAAGGAATACGCCGAACCGACGCCGGAAGCGGCGGCGGCGATCCTCGAGGAGTCCCCGGAAGACAAGGAACTCGCCGAGGACAGCTACATGTTCCCCTTCAAGCTCGATCGCAAGACCGAAGCGCAGGGGACCTACCCGATCGTGCTCGTCTCCTACCTGCTGGCCTGCACGAAATACGGCTCCGCCGACGAAGCCGCGGTCGTCAAGGGGTTCCTCGAATACGTGGTCAGCCCCGAAGGGCAGGAAGCGGCCGCCGAAAATGCCGGCTCCGCTCCGCTCTCCGCCTCGCTGACGAAAAAGATCACCCCCGCGGTAGAAGCGATCGAATAGCCCGATGGCCCAGGTCGATACCACGACCAACGCGGGCCAGGTCCTGGCGGCGGCGTCCGGAGGACGCCGCCGCCCAGGCGACCGCATCTTCAGCAACACCGCCGTGATCGCGGCGGTGACGATCCTCGCCCTGCTGGCGGGGGTCGCGATCTTCCTGATCGCCGAGGGCCTCCCGGCCCTCACCCACGATGCCTCCGAACTGCCGGGCGGCAAGACGTTCATCGACTACGTCGCGCCGCTCGCCTTCGGCACCGTTCTCGCCGCCGCCTTCGCGGCGATCATCGCCGTGCCCCTGGCGGTAGCCACGGCACTGTTCATCACCCACATCGCGCCGGGCCGGGTGGCGATGACGCTCGGCTACCTGGTCGACCTGCTGGCGGCGATCCCGAGCATCGTCTACGGGCTCTGGGGCATCTTCGTCCTCGGCCCGGCAGCGGTCCCGGTGATGAAGTGGCTGGAAGAACACTTCGGCTGGTTCCCTCTCTTCGAGGGCCCGGCCTCGACCACCGGCCGGACGATGTTCGTCGCCGGCCTGGTCCTGGCGGTGATGATCCTGCCGATCGTCTCCGCCGTCGCCCGCGAGGTCTTCGCGCATACCCCGCGCAAACTCCAGGAAGGGGCGCAGGCGCTCGGCGCCACCCGCTGGGAGATGATCCGGATGACGGTCCTCCCGTTCGGCAAATCGTCGGTGATCAGCGGCGCCATGCTCGGCCTCGGCCGGGCGCTCGGCGAGACGATGGCGGTGACGATCATCCTCTCGGTCTCCGGCATCGTCACCTTCAACCTGATCAGCCAGGCGAACCCGTCGACGATCGCCGCCAACATCGCCCTCCAGTTCCCCGAGTCCTCGGGGCTGGCGGTGAACACGCTGATCGCGACCGGCCTCGTCCTCTTCGCGATCACCCTGGTGACCAACATGGTGGCGCGGGCGATCATCGCCCGCCAGCAGGGAGGCGAATAGAGATGGCGACGATCAGCGAGCGACCCGGCGGCAGGCTGTCCGGCGGCATCCTGCCGAGCTGGGCGCCCTACGGCGTCTTCGCCGGGTCCTGCGCGCTCTCGGCCGCGGTGCTTGCGGCGACCGGCGTCTTCACGATCGCCCTGATGCTGGTCTTCGGCGTGGTCGTCGCCTGCCTCGCGATCTACGCCTGGTCCCGGGTCGTCGAGGGGCCGCGGCGGGCGCTCGACCGCACCGTGACGATGGCGATCGCCGCGGCCTTCGCGCTGGCGATGATCCCGCTGATCTCGCTGCTCTACGAAGTCGTCAAGCGCGGCCTTCCCGGCCTCGACTGGGAATTCCTCACCACCGACGCGCGCGGCAAGATCGGCGGCGGCGGCGCCGCCCAGGCGCTGGTCGGGACGCTGGTGATCACCGGCGTCGCGGTCGTGATCTCGGTCCCGATCGGGATCATGGCGGCGATCTACCTGACCGAGTACGGGACCGGTCGCCTGCGGCGGGCGTTGACCTTCTTCGTCGACGTGATGACCGGCATCCCCTCGATCGTCGCCGGCCTCTTCGCCTACGCGCTGTTCGAGATCTTCCTCGGTCCCGGCATCCGCCTCGGCGTGATGGGCTCGCTCGCGCTCTCGGTGCTGATGATCCCGATCGTGATCCGCTCCGCCGAGGAGGTGCTGAAGATCGTCCCCAACCACCTGCGCGAAGCGGCCTTCGCGCTGGGGACGCCGAAGTGGCGGACGATCACCAAGGTCGTCTTGCCGACCGCCTTCGCCGGCCTCGTCACCGGGGTGATGATCGCCACCGCGCGGATCATCGGCGAGACGGCGCCGCTGCTCGTGACCACGGGCGTGGTCGACACGATCAACACCAATCCGTTCGAAGGCCGGATGCAGAACCTCGCCGTCTACGCGTACAACGAGTACCGCTCCCCCGGAGTGATGAAGCAAGCGTCCTACGATCGAGCCTGGGCGGCGGCCCTGGTCCTCATCGCTATCGTGATGATTCTCAACGTGTTGGCTCGCTTCGTGTATCGGCGCTACAAAACCGAGATCCGCTAGCCAGTGGAAGGAAGAAGGTTGAGATCCATGTTCGGAGCCTCAGATACCAAGCGAGCCGAAGCCGAGTCCGCGGCGGAGGGCAAAGCCGTGGCCAGCGGCTCGACGGGGACCACGGCGCCGGCGACGACGGGGTCCGAGGGGGCCGTGGCGCGGCGGATCGAGGCCCGCGAGGTCAACCTCTACTACGGCGGCTTCCACGCGGTCGAAAACGTGACGATGACGATCGAGCCGAACAAGGTGACGGCGCTGATCGGCTCCTCCGGCTGCGGCAAGACGACCTTCCTGCGCTCGCTCAACCGGATGCACGAGCTGACCCCGGGGGCGTCGGTGAAAGGCGAGATCACCCTCGACGGCGAGGACGTCTACGCCGCCGGCGTCGACCCGGTCCGGGTGCGGCGGATGATCGGGATGGTCTTCCAGCAGCCGAACCCGTTCCCGACGATGTCGATCTACGACAACGTCGCCGCCGGGCTCAACCTCAATGCGAGCAAGGTGAAGAAGGCGCAGAAGGACCAGATCGTCGAGCGCAGCCTGCGCGGCGCCAACCTCTGGGAAGAGGTCAAGGACCGCCTCCACAAGCCCGGCTCGGGGCTCTCCGGCGGCCAGCAGCAGCGCCTCTGCATCGCCCGCGCGATCGCGGTCGAGCCCGAGGTCCTGCTGATGGACGAGCCCTGCTCGGCGCTCGACCCGGTGGCGACGCTCGCGGTCGAGGACCTGATCGCCGAACTGAAAAGCCACTACACGATCGCGATCGTCACCCACAACATGCAGCAGGCGGCGCGGGCCAGCGACATGACCGCCTTCTTCAACCTCGAAGAGTCGGGCAAGCCGGGCCGCCTGGTCGAGATCGGCCAGACCGAGACGATCTTCACCAACCCGACCCAGAAAGCGACCGAGGACTACGTCAGCGGTCGCTTCGGCTGATCGCGAGGCCCTGGACCTTGCCGGAAGCAGCTACCCGCGGGGAATACCAAGTGGAACTGGAAACGCTCGAGGCCAGCGCCCTCGACGGGCTCAACCTCGCCAGCGCGGCGCTGCAGCGGACCCTGGAGGCGATCCAGCACCAGGACGTCGAGCTGGCCGAAATCGTGATCGCCGACGACGACCGCATCGACGGCCGCTACCTCGAGGTGCACCAGGCGCTGATCACGCTGCTGGCGACGCAGTCGCCGGTCGCCACCGACCTGCGCCTGATCTCGGCGTTGCTCCACGTGCTGAAGAACGTGGAGCGGATGGGTGACCAGTGCGTGAACATCTGCAAGCTGATCCCGCTCACCGGCCACGAGCCGCCGGCTGACGAAGGGATGGTGAAGTTGATCCTCGGCATGGGCAGCCAGACCCGCTCGCTGATCACCCAGGCCAAGCACGCCTTCGCCGAGCGCGACGTCGAGATGGCGCGCGACCTGGTCCGCCAGGACGACGTCGTCGACGACCTCAACCGCGACTGCTTCCGGTTGGCGCTCGACCTCGGCGACGACGCCGACAAGCGCGAGTGGGCGATGACCATGCTGCTGGCGGCAAGGGCGATCGAGCGGATCGCCGACAACGCGGTCGACATCGGCGAGCAGGTCGCCTTCGTCGTCACGGGGTTGTTCAGGGAGTTCGAGGATGCGTCCCACCCAAGTGCGTAGCGGCGGGCGGGTCCTGCCCCCAGGGGGGACACCTGCGGGCGAGGTTTACGTTCTCGGTGTCCCCCCTGGGGTCACCCGCCCGAGCTGCGTGTCCGATCCGACGCGTTTGGGAACATGAGGGACACCCCCTCGATGCTCTGCGCCGCCATAGATATTGGGTCCAATACGACTCGCGTGCTCGTCGCGGAGCCGATCGACGGTCAGATCAAAAAGGTGATGGAACAGCGGGCCTACACCCGCATCAACAAAGCGATCGACGCCGGTGGCGCGATCACAGCCGAGAAGATCGCCGAGACCTCCGAGGTCGTCGCGACCCAGGTGCGGCTGGCCCGGGAGCTCGGCGCCGAGGAGATCCGCGCGGTCGCCACCGCCGCCGTCCGCGAGGCGACCAACGGCGAGCAGGCGGCGCGGGCGATCGCCGCCGCAGCGGGGGTCCCGGTGGAGATCCTCAGCGACGACGAGGAGGGCCGGCTCTCGTTCATCGGCGCGACCAAGACCCTCGGCCACCCGGCCGAAGGGACGGTCGGGGTCGTCGACGTCGGCGGCGGCTCGACCGAGGTGATCCTCGGCACCGTGCCCGGCGGCGCCGAGACGGTCCGCTCCTGGCGCGTCGGCTCCGGTGTCCTCGCCGACGAGCTGATCGCCTCCGACCCGCCCTCGGCGGCCGAGATCCGCAGGGTCCGCGACCGCATCGACGACATCTTCGAGGGCGTCGAGATCGAGCGCCCGACCCAGGCGGTCGCGGTCGGCGGCTCGGCCACCTCGCTGCGCCGCCTGGTCGGCGCCGTGCTCGAGTACGAGACGCTGGAGCGGGGGATCCGCGTGCTCTCGGCCGATCCCGCCGCCGAGGTCGCCCGCCGCTTCGAGCTCGACCCGCAGCGGGTCCGCATCCTCACCACCGGCGTGCTGCTGCTGGAGAAGGTCTCCCAGCTGCTCGGCCAGCCGCTGCAGATCGGCAAGGGCGGCCTCCGCGAGGGGGTCATCCTCGACCTCCTCAACGGCCAGGCCAACGGCTCCTCGCCGGCCCGCCTCGCCGCTTAGGGCGACTCTCCTTCGCGTTTGCAACATCGGCGCCCCCTTGGAGGGGTCAATGTTGCAAGGGCGCGGGCTGCCGACCTTGATCAGGCGACGCTTCCGAACTTGACCCCACTCTGGTGTGGTCGATGTCGGAAGCGCGCGAAATCGAGTGGCTCGAGCCGCAGCCGACCAGCGCCAGCAACGCCCAGCCGAGGGCGAGCAGCGTCGGCCCCCGCGCCCGCCGCCGGCCCGGGTTTCGGCTCTGCCTCTGGCTGACGACGAACCAGGCCGCTCCGACGACGGTCAGCGAGCAGGCGACGAAGAAGTTGAGCCGCAGGCCGAGGATGTGATGCGCGGGGTCGACACGCAGGGACTCCTCGAAGATCCGGAAGGCCGAATAGCCGGTCACGTAAAGCGCGAAGAGGCCCGGGGGGCGGATCCGGCGGTGGTGGCCGAGCCAGACCAGGAAGGCGGCGAGGCTGAGGTTCCAGATCAGCTCGTAGAGGAAGGTCGGCTGGAAGGTCTCGTAGGCCGCGTAGCCCTCGGGTCGATTCCCCGGTGAGATCTCGAGTCCCCAGGGGAGACTGGTGGGGCCGCCGAACAGCTCCTGGTTGAAGTAGTTGCCGACCCGGCCGATTGCCTGGGCGACGAGCAGTGCCGGCGCGGCGGCGTCCATGAAGGCGGCGACCGAGACGCCGGCGCGGCGCAGGCGCCAGATCCCGACCACGGTGCCGGCGGCGATCCCGCCCCAGATCCCCATGCCGCCGTCCCAGACGGCGAACGGCCCCCACCAGTGGGCCGGTACTTCGCCCATGCTGGTCAGGTCGAAGTAGAGCCGGCCGCCGACGAGGCCGGCGGGGAATCCCCAGAGGGCGACGTCGTAGACGGTCTCGCGCGAACCGCCCTGGGCCTCCCAGCGCCGCCGCGTGATCAGCACCGCCGCGGCGAGGGCGACTACGTAGAGGACGCCATATACGTGGACTTCGAAGGGGCCGACGCTGAGGCCGCTCGACGCTGGGCTGGGGATCGAAGCGCTCACTTCAGCATTGTCCAGGGTTGGGCTCGATCACGCGAAGTTCACACCTCCTTTGCAGGCGGTTCACAAGTTTTCCCTGCAAATAGCCGAATCTTTGGATGACAAGAAGGAATAGAGAGAGGGAGACACCGATGACTTCCCGTGTTGACATGCACTGTCACTCCACCGCCTCGCAGTTCTCGAAGCTGGGCGTTCAGCGATCGCTCGGACTGCCGGAGTGCGCCACGCCTCCCGAGGAGGTCTACGAGCTGGCCAAGCGGCGGGGGATGGACTTCGTGACGATCACCGATCACGACACGATCGAGGGCTGCCTCGAGTTGGAGGACCGGCCCGACTGCTTCGTCTCCGAGGAGCTGACCGCCCGCTTCGCCGGCGAGCCCCAGGCGGTTCACGTCCTTTGCTACGGGATCACTCCGGGAGACCATGAGTGGCTGCAGGCACATTCCGGCGATGTCGAGGCCTGCGCCGCATACCTTCACGAGAACGGGATCGTCTGCGCGCTCGCGCATCCCTTCTTCAACGTCGCCGCGCCGCTGACCCGGCGTCACCGGCGACGCCTGGCGGAGCTCTTCCCGATCTGGGAGGTCCGCAACGGGTCGCGGGCCGCCGAGCTGAACATGCCCGCCGTCGTCTACATCGAGACGCGCGGCGGAACCGGCATCGGCGGCTCCGACGACCACGCCGGCGTCGACATCGGCCGCACCTTCACCGAGGCGCCCGATGCTCGCACGCCGGAAGAGTTTCTGAACCACCTGCGGGACGGCAACGCCGAGGCCGCCGGCGAACAGGGCAGCGCCGCCAAGTGGACCCACGCGGCGATGGCCCTTGCCACCCGCGCGCTTTGCCTCGACCCCGATCAACCCGCTCCCACCGCAATTGACGCCGGTATGCGGGAGGAAAAGCGGTGGGAGGCGGCTGAGCGGAGGGAGGGGCCCGATCCGGCGGCGATCCTGAAGATGGCCGAACGGGTGATTGGCGAGGGGTCGCAGCGCGAGGGCAAGGTCGCGACCGACCTCTGCCCGGACGACGCCCGCAATCTGCTCGAGGCCTGGCTCGACGGAATGGGCCTGGAGCTGCGCGGCCGCGAGCTGATCGCCTACCTGCAGTCCGACGGCTTCTCCCACGCCGAGCTCTACCGCCGCGCCCGTAGGATCCACGACCGGCGCCTGCGGGCGGCGATCGAGGACGGCACCGGCGCCTTTACAAGGGGCGACTTCCCGGCGGCGGTCAACGGCCTCTTCCAGGCCCTGCTGCCGGCGGTGCCCTACGCGCCCTCGACCGCCTTCCTCGCCGCCGAGAAGGCGAAGCTCGGGGCTGCCGACGGGCGGCCGCGGCGGGTGGCGCTGATTGCCGACGGGATCGGCTCGATGCACGGCGTCACCCACACGATCGAGCAGATCCGCGAGCGCGGCGTACCGGACTTCGAGATCCAGGTGATCGGCACCGATCCCGGGGTCGACCGCCGCTTGCCGGCGGCCGCCGAGCTTGAGCTGCCCTTCTATGAGGGGATGGTGCTCGGCGTCCCGGGTCTCCCCGACCTGGTCGAGACCTTGGCTGAAGGCAACTACGACCTCGTTCATGTCACTGCCCCGGGACCAGCGGGGATCGCCGCGACCCTGCTCTGCCGGATCACCGGCGTTCCCCACATCGCCAGCTACCACACCGAGCTCGCCGCTTACGCCGGGATGCGCAGCGGCCAGGAGCACATCGAGGCGCTGGCGAAGCTCGGCCTTGGCGCCTTCTACGGCGCGCCCCGCCACGTGCTCTCGCCGAGCGTCTCGGCTGACGCCTCGCTGGTCGAGCTCGGCACCGACGCGGCCAAGATCGGCCGCTGGGAGCGGGGTGTCGACCTCAGCCGCTTCGACCCGGCGAAGGCCGACCGCGGCGCCTACCCGGGCGAGATCAAGGTCCTCTACGCCGGTCGTCTGACCCGCGAGAAGGGGGTCGACCTGCTGGCCGAGAGCTTCCTCCGTGCTCACAGCTCCGACCCTCGCCTGCACCTGCTGCTGGCGGGTGGCGGCCCTGAGGAAGGGGAGCTGCGGGAGAAGCTCGGCGAGCGCGCGACCTTCCTCGGTTGGCTCGGCGGCGAGGATCTGGCCCGCGCCTACGCCAGCGCCGACGTCTTCCTCTTCGCCAGCACCACCGACACCTACGGACAGGTGATCGTCGAGGCCGCGGCCAGCGGCCTGCCGGTCGTCGCCGTCGCCGAGGGCGGCCCGGCGGCGTTGGTCGAGAACCGCCATACCGGGCTGCTCTGCCGGCCCGATCCCGACCACCTGGCGGGGGCGCTGTTGCAGCTCGCGTCGGCGCCGTTGCTGCGCCGCCAGCTCGGCACCTCGGCCGCCCACGCGGCCCGGATGCGGACCTGGGAGCGGTCGCTCGACCAGCTCGCGAGCGGCTACCGGCGGGCGCTCGACGGAGCCCCGGTGGCGGCCGAGCAGCAGTTCGTCCAGGTCGCCTGAGAGCAGGGGGAAAGCGGCGGTGGCGGAGTACGATGGATCGATCGACGATCCCGCTCTTTACTTCAATCGCGAGCTCTCCTGGCTCGACTTCAACCAGCGGGTTCTCGAACTGGCCGAGGACACCGAGGTGCCGCTGCTCGAGCGGCTCCGCTTCTGCGGCATCTATGCCTCCAACCTCGACGAGTTCTTCATGGTCCGGGTCGCCGGGCTCTTCGACCAGCTCGACGCCGGGATCGACGCCCGCGGGCCCGACGGGCTCGCACCCTCGGAGCAGATCGACGCGATCCAGGCTCGGACCCTGGAGCTCGACCGCCGCCTGGTCGCCTGTTTCGGCGGCGTCCTGCGGCCGGCGCTGGAGCAGCAGGGGATCCGGATTCTCAACCTCGAGACCGCCAACGACGAGGAGCGGCGCGAGATCGACGCCCGCTTTCACGAGCAGGTCTTCGCGGCGCTGACGCCGCTGGTGATCGGGCTCGGGCGGCCCTTTCCCTATATCTCGAACCTCTCGCTCAGCCTCGGCGTCCTGCTCCGCGACACCGAGAGCGGCACCGAGATCATCGCCCGCGTCAAGGTGCCGAAGGAGCTGCTCGGCCGCTTCCTCCCGATCGGCGACGACGGCAAGACCTTCGTGCCGCTGGAGGAGGTGATCGCCGCCAACCTCGACGTCCTCTTCCCGGGCATCGAGGTGATCGACCACGGCTACTTCCGGGTCACCCGCGACGCCGACTTCACCGTCTCCGACGAGGCCGACGATCTCCTGCGCGCGGTCCAGGACGAGCTCCGCCGCCGCCGTTTCGGCGAGGTCGTGCGGCTCGAAATCGCCGCCGGGATGAACCCGAAACTGCGTGAGCAGCTGATCGCGGCGCTGCGGCTGGAAGACCGCGAGGTCTACGACGTCGGCGGCCTGATCGACCTCGGCGACCTTGGCGCGATTGCCGACGTCCCCGGCCATTCCGAGCTGCGCTACCCGTCCTGGTCGCCGGTCACCCAGCCGCGCCTGCAGGGCGAGGACGGCGAGCCGGTCGACATCTTCTCCGCGATCCGCCAGCGCGACCTGCTCGTCCACCATCCCTACGACTCCTTCTCGACCTCGGTCGAGCGCTTCGTCGAGCAGGCGGTGGCCGACCCCGACGTGCTGGCGATCAAGCAGACGGTGTACCGGACCAGCGACGACTCGCCGTTGGTCCCGGCGCTGATCCGCGCCTCCGAACGCGGCAAGCAGGCGGTCTGCATGGTCGAGCTAAAAGCGCGCTTCGACGAGGAGGCCAACATCCACTGGGCGAAGTCCCTGGAGGAGGCCGGCGTCCACGTCGTCTACGGCATCCCCGGGCTGAAGACGCATGTCAAGGCGATCCTCGTCGCCCGCCGCGAGGGCGAGCGGGTGCGCGAGTACGTCCACATCGGCACCGGCAACTACCACCCGAAGACGGCTCGCCTCTACACCGACTTCGGTCTCTTCACCGCCGACCCCGACATCGGCGCCGATGTCGCCGAGATGTTCAACTTCCTCACCGGCTACGGCCGCCCGGCGGTCTACCGCAAGGTGCTGGTCTCGCCGACGACGATGCGCGATCGGATGATCGAGGAGATCGAGCGCACGGTGGCCGCTCATGAAGCCGGCGAAGAGGCGCGGATCGCGCTGAAGATGAACTCGCTGGTCGACGCCGGCTGCATCCGGGCGCTCTACGCGGCCTCGCAGGCCGGGGTCAGGGTCGACCTCAACGTGCGCGGGATCTGCTGCCTGCGGCCGGGTGTCGCCGGCATCTCCGAGAACATTCGCGTCGTCTCGGTCGTCGGCCGCTTCCTCGAGCACTCGCGCGTCTACTCCTTCCGCCGCGGCGAGGAGACGCGAGTGGTGATGGGGTCAGCGGACCTGATGCCGCGCAATCTCGACAGCCGGGTTGAGCTCGTCGCCCCGGTCGAGGACCCGGAGCTGAAGGCGGAGATGCTCGACGTGCTCGAGCGCTGCTTCGCCGACAACACCAACTCCTGGGAGCTCGACGCGGCCGGGGTCTGGACCCGGACGGTGCCACCGGCGGACGGGCGGCGCAGCGTCCAGGAGGAGCTGCGGGAGCGCTATGCGGCCCGGGCGGCCGAGCAGCTTGCGGCGGCGGCCGGCTAAAGACCGTCTGTCTCTTCCGTCACTAGGATGGCGCGGTGGCGCGCTTTTCGCTCCTACCTCGGGATGACAGCTTCTTCGATCTCTTCATCGAGGCGGGGCAAAACACGGTCCACGCCGCGCGCCTGCTCGATCAGACGATGCAGAGCTGGCCCGAGGACCAGGAGCTGACGCGGGAGATCCTGCAGGCCGAGCAGCAGGGCGACCGGATCACCCACGACATCATCCAGCGCCTTAATACGACCTTCGTCACGCCGATCGACCGCGAGGACATCTACGGGCTCGCGACGCAGATGGACGACATCGTCGACTTCACCGAGGAGGCGGCCGACTTCCTCGGCCTCTACCAGATCGAGGCGCCAATGGAGCAGGCTGTGGCGCTGACCAAAGTCCTGGTTGCGGCCTGTGAACAGCTCGCCGCGGGGCTCGAGCAGCTGCGGGACTTCAAGGGCCTCGACAAATACTGGATCGAGATCCACCGGCTCGAGAACGAGGGGGACCGGATTTCTCGCGACGCCGTCGCCTCGCTCTTCTCCAATGGGATCGACCCGATGGTCGTGATCCGCTGGAAGGACATCTTCGCGGTCCTCGAGAACGCGATCGACGCGACCGAGACCGCGGCTCAGATCCTCGAGGGAATCGTCATCAAGAACTCGTGAGCCCGCCGGCGTGAGCTCCGACTTCGTGATCGCCGCCGTCGTCGTGGCCGCGCTCGGCTTCGGCTTCACCAACGGCTTCCACGACACCCTCGACTTGGTCGCGACCGCGGTCGCCGGCGGTGCGGGGTCGCCGCAGCTGGCGCTCGGGGTAGCCGCCGTGCTCAACTTCCTCGGCGCCTTCCTCTCGGTCGAGGTCGCGCAGACGATCGCCACCGACGTGATCGACCCGACCGCGATCAACCCCGCCGTCGTCTTCGCCGGGTTGCTGGCGGCGATCGTCTGGAACCTCGGGACCTGGAGTTTCGGCCTGCCGTCAAGCTCGTCGCACGCCCTGATCGGCGGCGTCGTCGGTGCCACCCTCGCCGCGGTCGGCACCGCCGGAGTGGTCGGCGGCGGCCTGCTCGACAAGGTGCTGCTGCCGGCGCTGGTGGCGCCGCTGCTCGCCTTCGCCGGAGCGCTGGTGCTGATCGTCGTCTTCTACCACCTGTTCGGCAGGCGTCGCCCGGGCACCGTGATTCGCGGTTTCCGTGTCGCCCAGCTCGGCTCGGGAGGGCTGCTGGCGCTGGCCCACGGCGCCAACGACATCCAGAAGACGACCGGCGTGATCATGCTCGCGCTGATCGCCAACGGCACGCTTGGCGCCGATGCCGACCCGCCGCTGTGGGCGACCCTGGCGGCGGCGGTGGCGATCGCGGTCGGCACCTACGCGGGGGGGTTGCGGATGCTGCGGACTACCGGCACCCGGATCATCAAGATGGACGCCGCCCAGGGCTTCTCGGCACAGAGCGCGGGAGCGATCGTGATCCTTGTCGCCACCTTCCTCGGCTTCCCGATCTCGACCACGCACGCGATCAACGGCGGCGTGATGGGGGCCGGGGCGACGAAACGGCTTTCGCCGGCCCGCTGGGGGATCGCCGGCAACATCGTCACCGCCTGGCTCCTCACCCTGCCGGCAGCGGCAGCACTGGGTGCGGCGGCCTACGGCCTGATGCGGATCGCTGGCACGGGAGCGCTCGGCCCGGTTCTGCTCGCTGCCGTTGCGCTGCTCCTCTTCGTCTCTCTTTTCCTCCGCCGCGTGCGGGCCAGCGCTCCCGCGGCCGGCTGAGCTGTCGGGGCTTACAATCTGAACATGCGCAATCTCCGCACTCTGCGCAACGTGGCGATCATCCTGCTGCTGGCGGTGCCGGTCGCTTTCGCGCCGCACGGCCACAACGCCACCCACGCGATCCTGACGGCGATCACGATGGGGTTCCTCGCCGGGATCTCCTGGATGCTCTACACCCTGAGCCGCCAGAACCAGCTGACGCTGGCGACCCTCAACGACGGTCGGCGGGCGATCTTCTACGGCGCCTTCGGCCTGCTCGCGCTACTTGTCGCCGGCACCACCCGGATGTTCGCCCACGGCAGCACCACGCTGCTTTGGATCGTGCTCTTCGGCGCCGCGATCGCGACGATCTGGAAGATCTGGGCCGAGGCGAACAGCTACTAGGAGGGTCTTGCTGCGGGTCGCGGCTTCGCGACTGAGAATTCACCGAGCTGGTCCGATTCGCGCGTAACGCGTGCGCAGTTGCCTGGAACGGTGGAGCGGTGCCGTCACCAACCGCCAGCAGCTACAGCCACCGGGAGAGCGGCACCGCGTCGGTCGAGTTGATCGCGGTGGTGCCGTTCCTGCTGCTGGCTGTGTTGGTGGCGGCGCAAATCGCGCTTGCCGGCCAGGCCCTGTGGTCGGCGAGCGTGGCCGCGAGAGCAGGCGCGCGGGCGGCGCTGGTCGGGGAGGAGGACCCGGCCGGCGTCGCCCGCCGGGCCTTGCCTCCGGCGCTGCGCGCCGGAGCTCAGGTTGACGACTTGGGTGCGGTCTCTGTGCGGGTGCCGGTGCCGCCGCTCTTCCCGCATCTGCCGCAGGCGACGGTGGCGGCGAGCTCGAGCCTGGAAGCCGGCGATGGCTGACCAGAGCGGCCAGGCCTCGGTTGAGGTGGTGGCGGCGATCCCAGCGCTGCTGCTGGCGGCGCTGGTGGCCTTGCAACTGCTCGCCGCCGGCTACGCGATGACCCTCGCCGACGGCGCCGCCGAGGCCGGCGCCTTGGCGCTCGCCTCCGGTGGCTCGGCGACCGACGCCGCTCGCGGCGCCCTGCCCGGGTGGGCTGACGACGCGGTCGCCGTCTCGGTCACTGGCGGCACCGTCTCGGTGCGGTTGCGGCCGCCCTCGCCCTTCTCGGTGCTGGCCGATCGTCTCGCCGTCACCAGTAGCGCCAGCGTCAGGCCCGGGCGATGATCGCTGCCAATCCGTTGGTCGACGCGCCGACGGTTCTCGTCACCGCGGTCGGTGCCGCCGAGGGGTCGCGCCCGGCTGCCGCCGCCCTCGCCTGTCTCGGGGCAGCCGCCGAACGAGCGACGCTGCTCGTCGATGTCGGTGGCCGGCCGCCACGCCCGACGCTGCTCGCTTCCGCCGCTGCCCGCGCGCTCGAGGAGCGTCTGGCGGCGCACCTGCCGCTGACGCGAGCCGCCGCCCGCGGCCAGACCGTCCACATCGCGGTGCCGGACGAGCCCGAGGGGCTCGAGGCCGCCGCCGCTGCGGTCACCGTCGCACGCGGTGCCTTGGCCGCCATTTATCTGCCGCCGCCTCTGGTTCGGACCGTTGCTGAGGGCGCCGTTGGTCTGCGGCCTTCGGGCGTCCTGCTACGCGCCGACCTCGGTGCCGATCGGCCACTGGTAGCGATGCTGGTCCGCGACTTGCGTGATCGCGGTCTGCGCGTCGCCGTGCTCAAGTCCCGGCTTGCCTGGGTCGCCGAGCGCCGCGCCCTGTTCGGCGCCTTGGCGCCCGGCAGCGAGCTACCGGACCGCCTCGTCCGGCAGCTCGCTGGGCCCGGCGTCAGTAGGGATTCGTCGGATAAGGAGACGGAGTGGGGGACGGCGACGGAGTCGGAGACGGGTACGGGTTCGGAGACGATTCGGGCTGGGGCTGAGGTTGCCCGCTGACTTTCGCAACCTTGGCGGCGTGCCAGGTGCCGACGTCCTTGATCCCCTCGCCGTTGGCTTCCCCCTTCTTGATGTCGCCGTTGAAGCTGTAGAGAGGGAGGCCCTTGTAGGTGACCTGGATGCGGCCGTCGGGGCGCATCCGAGTGCCGAAGGTGACCGGGCCGATCGGCTTCACGCCCTTCGGCACGACCAGTGGCTTCCAGGACGCGAGACAGCCAGGGTCGGTGCAGATGAATTTCCCTTTCGTCTCGGCGCTGAGGCTGTAGAGGGTGCGACCGCGGTTGGTAGCGAGGACGGTCTTGCCGAGCGAGCTGATTTCGGTCGTCTTCGCGACCGTTTTCGTGCTGGCGGCAGACGACGAGGCGCCAAGTCCGGCGGCGAGGGCGCACCCCAGAACCAGGATGAGAATCGGGACCCGAACCGGGTGGGGGAGCGGTTTGCGGGTTCTGGTCGGTCGCGGCATCAGTCCTCCTCTAGAAGCTTGGTCGCCCGGTCCTACGGAGCCCAACCCGGAAAGGTTCGAAACGCACTCCGCAAGCGCCTTGGCGAGGAGTCAGGGCAGGCGCTGATCCTCGCCCTCGGCGGTGCCCTGGGCCTGATCGCCGCCGCCCTGGCCCTGGTCGCGATCGCCGGTGCCGTTACTGGCAAAGGCCGGGTCCAACGCGCCGCCGACCTGGCGGCGATCTCGGCGGCACGGTCGATGCGCGATGACCTTCCGCGCCTACTGGCGCCGGCGCAGCTCCCGAACGGCCTGCCCAACCCTGCCCACCTCGACCAGGGCGCCTATCTGGCGCGGGCGCGGGCGGCGGCCTTCACCGGCGCTCGCGCCAACGGGGTGGGGCCCGACCGGCTGCGGGTTTCCTTCCCGGACGCCGACTCCTTCGCGCCGGTGCGGGCCGAAGCGAGGGTGATGGCGGCGGTCGAGGGCGGGGGAGGGGTGGTGGTCGAAGCAGCGGCGGTCGCCGAAGCCGGCGCCCCCGCGGGCGGCGGCGAGACGGCGATCGCTAGCGGCGGCGGCTACAGCGGGCCGCTTGTCTTCCGCAACGGCAAGGGCATGCGCCCTGACGTCGGCGCCGCCTTTGACCGCATGGCGCTCGCCGCGCGAGCCGACGGGATCGCGCTGTTGGTCGTCTCCGGCTTCCGCTCCGACGCCGAACAGGCCGCACTGTTTGCCGCCCACCCCGATCCGAAATGGGTGGCACCGCCGGGACAGTCGCTGCACCGCTGCGCGACCGAGCTCGATCTCGGCCCGGAATCCGCTTACGGCTGGCTGGCCGCCAACGCGAGCCGGTTCGGGTTCGAGCAGCGCTATTCATGGGTGTCGTGTCCCTTTTTTACGAGTAGGGGCTGAGCCGGGACCACGATCAGGCTTTCGGCCTGCCCGCGCCGTTCGTGAAACTCGTAGTCCTCGATTTCGGCGTCGGTCGGTGCCGGTTCCCCGGCCTCCTTCCAAGCCTGGAACAGCGCGAGCGCGTTGCCCTCGGGCACGTCGCGCGGGAGCAGGACCGGCAGCACCGCGACTTCGCCATCGCCGACCCAATCGAGGCGGAATTCCGCGAACTCGCCGCGCAGCCGCTCGTTGAGCGAGGCGACCGATTCGTCGCCGGTCGTCACCGCGCGTTTGAGGTCGCTCCAAACGTCGAGCATCGCGTCGTCGGCGTCGGCCGACTCCAACTCGGCGACGGCGGCCTTGCGGGTGCGGACCTCGGTGGCCTTGACCTTTCGCTGGTCGGCAAGGGCCGCCTTGGCGTCGGCGGCCACCTGGGCTGCGTCGGTGTTCCCGGCCTCGATCTGGCGCAGGTAGTCGTCCTGCACCTTGGCCGCCAGCCCGTCGAGCCGGTCCAACTCGCTCTCGGCCTCGCCGAGCAGGGACCGCGCGTCGGTCACCGCTGCGGTGCGGGTGGTCTGGATTTCGATCCGCCACGCCTCGGCATCGACAAAGAGGCGATCCAGATGCTCGACCACGGCGGGGTCTACCTGCTCGGCGTCGATCTTGGGCTGGTCGCACAGGCCGGTGTTGTCCCTGACGTTGACGCAGATGTACTGGCGTCGGCAGGTGCCGTCCCTCCGCGTGTAGGGGCTGCGGACGGCATAGAGCCGCCCGCCGCAGCGGTCGCAGACGGCGAGCTTGGAGAGGACGAACCGCGTGGTCGTCCGACCTCCTCGCCTGCCCTTGCTGCCCCTGGCCCTGTCCCGCTTGGACCGCAGGCCGACGATCCGGTCGTATCGCTCGGGCGCGATCAGCGGGACGATGTTCGTCTCCTCGATCACTTCGGCGGGACGGTCGCCCACGGCGGGCCGGACGATCCGACCGGCGTAGCCCTGGTTTTCGATCACGGCCTGAACGCCGCGCCGGTCCCACGGCTTCCCCGACTTCTTGCGGAAGCCCTCGCGGTTGAGTTGCTTGGCGACGGTGCCGTCGGCGTTGCCTCCTTCGGCGAGGTCGAAAAGTCGTTCGATCACCGGGGCGCGGCCGTCGCGGTCGGGTTCGACGGTGCGGCCGACGATGCGGTCCTGCTTGTCGCGCTCGACCACCAGCACCAGTCCGTCCTGGACCGGGCCGCCCGGACGGGTGCCCCTGTCGTACTGGCGCTGCTTCCCCGCTTTCGTCGCCTCACTGAGATCGGCCGAGTATTTCTCGGCCATTTTCGACGCCATGCCGATCCCGGCCTCGTCCTGCACGTAGAGGTCGTCGAGGACGCTGCGGATCGTGACGCCCGCCCGCTTGAGGCGCGTGTAGACCTCAAGGAGACTGCGGGCCTCGTCCTTCTTGCCGGACCCCCTGGCGAGCCGGTCAGATTTCCAAACCCAAAGCTCGGCAGCGCCGAACTCGGCCGCCGCCCGTTCGACCGCCTTGAGGGCGGCTTCCAGTTCCGGGCCTCGGTCGCCCTTGTAACCGCTTTTCTTCTCCTCTGAGAAGGGACCGGCGAACTCGAAGCGGTCGGCGTCGTCGGGCTGGCCGGCCACCGTCCGGGCGCACTTCGTCAACTGCGTCGAGATGGAGTCGTGGTCGTCCGCCGTCGATTTCGATGCGTAGACGACGAACGGCAGGCGTGCGGCCATCAGGCGGCCTCCGTCGTGTCGCCGAAAGATCGGCGTAGGGTTCTGGGTCGCATGGAGATGTTCCCTCCGTGTCTGCCCCGGTGGCGTCCTACCGCTGCCGGGGCGCTTGTCGATTTGCGGTCGATCTTAAATCCGCGAATTTCTCCCGTTGCGGTCACGATTTCCGGCCCTTCCGGCGGCGGTGGGCGACGGCTTCGATCGCTTCCGGAGAGACCCCGCCGAGCGGCACGCGGCCGCCCTCGGTCTCGGCGAAGAATTCGCCCGACTCGTCGCGCACGACAGCGCCCGCGAAACAGGAGCGGCGGTCGTTCTCGTAGACCCGAATTGTCTTGCCGATCAACTCGGCGAGGGCGTCCTGCATGGTCGTCCTTCTCTCTCCCGGGAGGACCGAAAGTCCGGGGTTGGGTGAGTCCTCCGAGCACGACCCGGCGGGCGAGATATAGGCCCGCGAATACCACTCATAGGGTATCAACGGACCCCGCTCAGATCGGGGGGTCTGGACGCCCTCAGACCGCCGCCGAAGCCTGCTCCTCGTCGCGGTGGTAGCCCGCTTCGATGACGGGAAGACCAAGCCTCCGCCGGTATTCGCCAACGGTGTTGCGGCTGATGCCGCCGATGGCCACCGCGACCCTTTCGTTCGTCCAGTCGGGGTGTTCGGCGACGATCTTCGCGACCCTTCGCTTGGAGTCTTCTTCTCGCCGTTGCGGTCCCGCTGGGATGCCCGCCTTGCGGCGCACGGCGTAGACGGCGGCGCGATGCACCCCGACCGCATCCGCGACCTTCGGATCGGAGTCGAAGCCGCTCGCCAGGGCATCGATGATCTGTTCGCGGACCTCTGGCGACACGTCCGCCCTGGAGGGGCGCTTCGGGCGCGGCGTGTTCTCTATTCCCAGCGCGGTCCGGTCGGCCCTGACTCGGTGAATCGGAACGTCGAGATGGTCGGCCACCTGCTGGTCGTGCCAGTCGGGGTGTTCCGCGAAGGTCTCGCCGACCCGTTTGCGACGGACCTCGGCCTCGCGCGCTTGGCCCGATGCGAGTCCCATCGCCACCCGGACGGCGCGGACGGTTTCCATAGCCAGTCCCTCGTCGTCGGCGATCTCCAAGTCCCGCTTGAAGGTCTCCTGCAACGTCCTCTCGACCCGCTCGCGCTGTTCGGCCGAAAGCATGTCCTCGGGTCGTTTCGGCTTCGACTTCGGTTTGTCTGGGCGTCGAGCGCTGCGGTGCTGCTTCTTCGTACTTCGACCCCTGATCAGTCGTTCTCGCAGCTCGTCGGCGGCCTCCATGCCATCGACTCGCCGCGCCACTTCGATCCGACAATGGGGGCAAATCCCCGCCTCCCACAACGCCGGTTCGGGGAACGGCTCTCCGTCCATGTGCCGGACGCTGAGGCCACAGCCCTCGGTGCAGTCCCACGCCGCTCTGACCTCCCTCTCGGCAGTCAAGCAGCACCCCCCGTATCTCCCCCGGAGGGGGACCGAAGGCCGCCACGCGGCCGTGGTGGACCCTCTGAGAAGGGATCAGGCAACGGCAGGAGACCCGCGCGTCGGGGACCACCGAGGACAATCATCGCGGCGTGGTGTTCGTTAGCTGGATGAGCCGGGGGACGAAAGGCAAGCCGTTGCGGGGGACGGTCCCAGCCTCGCCATCCGACCACGACGACGCCGTCGTCGCCGGGGACGGACTCGACCGCCCGGATCACGTCGGCCTCAGTCGGCATCGAGACCGTCCCGGTAGATGAACGTCGGCCGGTCCTCGTCCGGGTCGGGCGGGCCGTTCGGGTCGGCGGTGGTCATCAGCAGTTGCGCGGCTTTGATTCGGATCTGCCAGTCGGGGTCCCCGTTCGACTTCGTCGCCGACAAGCCCGATTCCAAGGTGGCTTTGGCGTTCGGCATCTCGGCGAGCAGGGCGTCCCGCCGCTCTTTGACCTGGGCGGCGAAGTCGGCGCGTTTGCCCCACCGCTGGATCGTCTTCGCCGAGACCCCGACCTCGGCGGCGACGCGCTCGCCAGTCCAGTTCCTACCGAGAAGGTCGGCGGCGCGGACCTGCTGCGGCGTCAGGGGTTTAGGTGTCGTCGGTGTCAACGCGCTCACCTATCTCTACCGCGAGCCGGATCGCGTCCTCGGTAACCAGTTGGCGCAGGTACTCCGAGCGCCGCAGGCCGCGCATCTGCGCGAGGGCGTCGATCACGTCGCCGAACGCCGGGTGGACTCGGAATGTGACCGCCGTCACGGCCGATCCAGTCCCTTTCGGGTCAGGGAGCCGTTCGGGGCGATGCAGACGGTGTGCCGTCCGTAGCGGACGCTGAACACTTCGGCGCAGACCGTCCCGTCCGGTTCTCGCCTCGGCTCCTCGGCGAGACCGTGGGGGTTGGTCGGGTCGTCAAGCAGTTCCTCAAGCTTTCGTTCCTGAGCGGTGGTGAAGCCCGTTTTCGGTGCCGGTTCCCGCTCGGCGTTGAAGTCAACGTCGGCGCTTTCCTTGGCGACCCGACCTTTCCGGGCGAGCGCCGAGCCGATGCGCTCGGCGAGGACGGTCATTTCAGACGGCGCGGTGTCGGCGGTGAATGTCGTCGGTGGTGAAAGCTGCCGCGCCGGTCTGCGTCGGATTCAAGACCTCACGGATCGCGTCCCCATCGTCCCCGGAGAGGGCGGTCTTGATGCGCTCGGCGTCCATCCTCTTGCGCTCGACCTCGAGGTCGGCCATGTGTTCGCGTTCGCAGGCGCGGACGGCCTTGTCCGCAGCCCGCGATTCGGCTTCGGCCTCGTCAAGCTCCCGCTGAAGGTCGGGGTCGCGCAGCTCGACGCCACCGCCGTTGCCGAGGACCGAGACCACCAGGCCGCGCTCCTCCACGGCGGCGAGGAAGGCAGTCGTCAGCTCGCGCTCGCGGGCGGGACGCTCGGCGATGGGGGTCGCCTCCGGTTTGCGGAATCGGATCGCGTCACCGTAGGCGAGCAGATCGGCGGTGACCTCGCGGGCGGCGGTGTAGCTCTCGCTGCGGAACGCCATTCGCGCGGCGCTGGCACGCGCGGCCGCGGCCTCGGCGCGCTCCTTCAACGTCGCCAGTTGCTCGGTGAAGCTCCCCCCGACAGCGGTATCGGCCAAGACTCCGCTTGCATCGGGGGAAGTCTGGGAAGTCTCCACGGCTAGGACCCGAGAACCTTGCGGACGGACCCGGCCGCCGAGTCTTCTTCTCCGATGAAGCTCTTGCCGACGCGGGTCTCCATGATCTCCCCGTACGCCAGCCAGAAGTCCCGATCTGAATTGAGGTCGGGCGAGGGGTCGCGGCCTTCGGTCTCCCGAAACGCCTTCAGCAGCTTTTCGTGTTCGATCCGCATCGCCTGGACCGGACTCGGGACCGACTCGCCGGCACCGGCCGCCCGTTGGAGCGACTTCGCCAGGCTGCCGGTCACGTCGCCCTCGACCGTGTTCCACGGGCGCTTGGGCTGAGACAGGTCGGGGAGGATTCGGGGGCGGGTTGCCACGAAATGACACTACGCCGGGGTGCCCTCTTGAGGTAACACTTCGTATTACCGCGACCGTGCAGCCGGGGGTAGTGTCACTCCAAGCCTCGCGGCCTCTCACCGCGAAGGACCAAGGCACGTATAGAGCTTGCGTGCCGCCACTGTCGGCGCCCCCTGGAGACGAAGCCCATAACCAACCGGGGGGCGCCGAGTATCTACCAGGCGAGGACGCCGCGAACAGAACGAGCCCGCCGCCTCGGAACGTCCCCGACGTGACCCCGGCAGACGTATGCGCTGACCCGCTCGCCAGGACCGACGCGAACAGGCTGCGTCAGCCGTCCGCGCTTGTGGACGAGGACGCCGAGGTCGCGCAGCCCGCGCAGGTGGCGGCGAAGCTCCGCGTCGTCGCGGCAGTTGAAGAACTTCCGCGCCTCGTCCCGGCCGACGACGGTCACACGGAACGGCTCGGTCGGCGTCGGGCGTCCCCGGCGTGCCTGCTTGCCCTTGCGGAAGTCGGGAATTTCGTACGGCACAGACTGTGACCCTACGCGAGACGGCCGAACAATCTTCACTGTACGTGGTTACTTTTGTGATGCCACTGGATCGCACACGGAGTGCGGTCGCCAAAGAAAGAGGAACCAGTGGCAGAGAAAGCGACTCACCAGAGGATCGCCGAGGAAGTCGTCTCCAAGTGCAAGGCGTCGGTTCGCAAGGGACTGACGATCACGCCGAAGTCGTCGTACTCGATCATCACCGACGAGGACGGCTGGCTCGTCCGCCTGACGCCGAAGATCGCCGAGTTCTCCAAGCGCCGCATCACCGAGGACGACTTGGAGGCCGCCGGTCTCATCGACACCGGCAAGGACGGGATGCACCGGAAACACTGCCTGGGCGTGGCGGCGGTACCGGCCAGCGCCAGCGAGGGCAGGGAGGTAGCGAAAGTCACGACGCCGGAAGGCGCGGGGCTGGAAGAGATGACGGCCGCCGTCGAGCGAGCGGCGAAGAAGCCGAAAGCCGCCGCCAAAGCTGCGGCGTCCTGATGGACTCCGGGCCGCGCTCCTACTTGGTGGGCTTCCCGCGACCGGGCGGCGGCGGTGAGCGCCGCTGCCCGGACTGCGGCGGGCGTCCCGACGATCCGCAGCACGCACCCGAGGAGGGCGAGGAGGTCGGCGACCTCTGCGCCCACCCGATCCACGACGACGGAGGGGAGTCGTGATCGTCCTGCGGATCGTGCTCGGGATCGGGGTCGTGATCTGGCTGGCGTTCTGGGTGGCCGTGGTGGTCGGCCGCCTTGAAGCCGATCCAGTGGCGGCGTCGATCGGCCTCCTCATCTTCGCCGGGTGGCTGCTTCTGCGGCGGCGCGGCCGGCGCGCGGAGAGTTAACCCGGATCGACGGCGGAAGGCCGCCAGGCGGGTCGAGGAGGCCGGGGCGACCCGGCCTCTTTCGTGTCGGAGATCAGTCGTCGTCGGGCGCGTACGACCACGCCGCCCACGCCCACGCGACCAACCCGCCGACGACGGCACCGACCTTGCCGAACAGGCTGCCGACCGTCGCCCCGGTGGTGAGCATCGCGGCTTCCCACTGGATGCGGTTCCTGTCGATCCGGTGGGGTTGCTCGCTCGCGGGGTTGGCGACGACGGCGAAGTCGTCGGACAGGGTGATCTCATCCTCGATCACCAGGCGGTGAAAGGTTCCGCCTCCCGGCTGCGGGGTGGAGGTCACATGCACGCTGCTCACAGCTCCCAGGATAGGAGGCCGGTCGGCCTATTCCAGAAGCTCGCCCGGTTTGACCTCGACCGCCTTCGCCAATTTGAGGACGGTGGAGACCTGCGGGTCGCGTTTGCCGGACTCGATCCGGCTGACCTCGCCAGCTTGGACGCCGCTGCGTTCGGCGACCTGTTCCTGCGTCAGCCCCAGCTTGTCGCGGGCATCCCGCAGGTTTTGGCCGAGCGAACCCACGTCGGGAATCGTCGTCGCTGGACGAAGGAATCTCCATGTAAAACTTCACAAGTCATTGGGTAGTCTTCGCCATCCCCTGTCGGCGACGAGGGCCGATCCCGATCCCCGACTTCGAGGGCCGAGACCGGCCCTCCCGCCACTCACCTAACCGTGCTTCAGCACTTGCACAGAAGGCGTAATCCGCACGTCCTGCGTGATCTTCATCAGCGCTCACCCCCTTCCCGAATGAGCCCTGGCCTCTGGGGCGCCAGGGGGGGCGCTAAATGCTAAGGAGAATTCCAGTGTCAGGTGAACGCCTGACGCGAGGCGCATCCCGACCGCGAGGTCGATCTATGCTCGGTAATCCCTGACTAGCGGGATTCGTTCGATTAAGAGAGGAGAGGTGTCTTGTCAGAACACAAAGCGGAGGCGCGGCCACTTGTTGAGGCCGTTTCGTACGCGCTCGCCAGTCCGATCCGCATCGAGATCCTGACCGCGTTGAACGAACAGGCGTACAGCGTGAGTGAACTCTCGAAGCTCCTGCACTACCCCGTTAGCACGGTCGGGCACCACGTCGAAGAACTCCTCAAGTCGAAGTCAATCGAGGTCGCCTACACCAAGCAGCGAAGGAACTTCACGCAGAGCTTCTATCGGGCGGTCGAGATCGCGTACTTCACGGATGAGGAAGTCGCGGCGATGTCGCCGGACCAGCGCAACGAATTGTCCGCCCTGATCCTGCAAGCCTCGATGGCCGAGGGGTTGGCCTCGCTGCAAGCTGGGAAATTCCGCGACGACCTCCGATTGTTCCTGGCCTGGCGATGGTTCCACGTTGACGACGAGGGCCGTGAAGCCATCGCCGACGAGCAGGCGCGACACTGGGCGCGGGTGGGGGAGATAGAGGCCGAATCGAATGCTCGTTGCATCGAGTCGGGCGAGGAGACGCGGTCGATCATCGTCGCCTCGCACGGATTTGAACGGTGCCGCGCCGCGCCGCACTCGCTCAACAATCTCGGCACCCTCGGCGATCAGGAGACGTGAGGCAACCTCCGTTCTAGAAATGGGTATGGACTGGCGCGTTCCGATCTGGAACCGTTCAGCACTCAGCCGTTTCGAGTGCAGGGACACCTTTTGACCCCCCGCAGTCGCCGGTCCCCCCGGAGCAGCGAGACCTCCCCTCTCGTAGTCGTGAGGCGGCCTCGCCGCGCCGGGGTGACCGGGCGGCTGAGCCACCCCATGACTTCCTCCAACGCCACCCGCCCCGACGACGGCGGGGACGAGCTGCCCTTCGACTGGACGGCGCTCGTCCCCGCCATCGTCCACCCGATGAGGCTCGCCATCCTCGAAGCGATGGCCTGGACGGGGCGGCCGATCTCAGCGACGGACATGAAGCGAATCCTCGAAGAACGGGTCTCCGTTTCCCACGTCTCGTACCACTTCACCGTCCTCGCCGAAAAGAGGGCTGCATTCATCGAGCTCGTGGACAAGCGCCAGGTTCGAGGCTCCCAGGAGAAGTTCTATTTCCTTCGCGGAATGAAGCCGCTGCCGTGACGGCGATCACGATCACAGCCGAGCAGCGGGACGCCCTGTACGAGCAGCTGATGATTCGGCTGAGCGGGATTGACGACGTCTACATCTCGTACCGACAGGGTGATTTCGAGGCGACCGAGCGCTTCGGCCGCGAGTTCGCCGACAACCTGCTTCTCGTGCTGGACGACCTCAAGCTCGGTGACGGAACCGGCGAGGACGTGGAGTTGCGAACGCCGCCCGACGTGCTGCGGCGGGTGATGAGGCGAGTCGTCAAGGCGGCCGAAGCGGAAGCCGAGACCGAAGCCGAGGCACGGGCCGAAGCGGAGACGTATCGGAAGCAGAACCGGCTCGTTCAGGAGACCTGCCGGTCGGTGTTGGCCCGCCTCGAGGTCGGCTAGGAGTCGGCGTCCACGACGGCGGCGAAGTCGCCCTCGTCGTCGGGGACGAACTTCAGGGTCTCGTTGTCGGCGTCGAGGACGATCCGGCCCGTCGCGGTCGTCAGCGAGCCGGGGGTGACCCGCGACCCGCCGAGGGTCCGGGCGTCCGGCGTCCCGGCCGAGGCGACGGCGCGGCCCTTGGCGTTCATGTTGGAGATCTCTACGTCGATGCTCATGGTCAGATTCTGCCGCGAGGGTCGCCGGTCGTGGCGCGGTGCAGGTGCGCCCACCGCTGGAATTCGTCGGCTTGGTCCGAGACCGCGCCGTCTTCTAGTCTCGCCGTCGTGACAGAAACCACCGAGCAGATCAGGAAACACATCGCCGTCCTCTCGAAGTTCGAGACCGACTACCGCGAATTCATCCAGGCGCTGGAAACGGACGCCAAAATGGGCGGGCGCTCCGGGTGGTCGGAGGCCAAATACGCCGAACGAAGACGGGAGCTACTGCGGGACGCCGTGCGGGCCGACATGGCGATCAAGGCGTCGGGCGTCGGCGGCCTCGTCTTCACCGAACCACCAGCCATCGGCGGCGGCGTCCGGTCGAGCGACCTTCCCTCGCAGATCTTCGACTTCATCGACACCGGCTTCTACAGCGACGGCATGGACTTCCAGCGGGCGCTGCTCGAACGGATGCCGAGCCAGATTGCGGGCCTGGAAGTGCGGCTGGAAGAAGCCGAAGCGAGGCGGGACCGGCCGGTCAGGCTGCCGAAGCGTCCTCAGTTTCGCTGGGGCTGGCTCAACCACCCCTGGGTGATCGGGGTCGGCGTGACGGTGATCGGCGGCCTGATCGTCGCCGGGGTCGTCGCCCTGGTGAGCGCCGCGTAGTCGATCCCTTCTCTGGGGGCGGCGGCACCGGGACGGGGTTCCGTCTGGCGGTGGTGCTGGACTACGGAGTGCGGACTCGGACAAGGCGAAGCGCCCCCGAATCACCGTGACGGCCAGGGCCGAAGACGATCCCGGTACAGCCGCCAACCTTTTCGCCCAGGAGGCGACAAGGAGATCTCCGAAGGATCGTTCCGAGAACTGATCAGAGGCCCGCCGGTGTCCAAAGCCGCGCGGGTCTTCTTGGTTCTGGGGAAGGACGAGCGCCTGAGAGGCTACGGATCGTGGCGGGGTGGCTGGGCACAACCGGCGTCGATTGGCTTCCACGGGTCCTGGTGGGACTCTGGTGGTGGCTGGAGGGTCTGTCCCGACCCGACGCCGACCCCGGATACGCTCACGCGGTGTCAGCGGGGGAAATCGTCTCCATCGTCGTCGCCCTGACGGCGCTCTTGGTCGCCGCCGCCACGCTGTGGTTCACGGCCCTCCAACCCGCACGGCTCAACCTCACCTACCTGAGCGAGCACACCCGCATCGGCGAGGGAGGCGAGAACGGCGTCCCAAACATCTGCACGATCCGCGCCTTCATGGCGCTCACGAACTCGGGGGCGAGAGCGGGGCTACTTGAGCGGCTGTCGTTCTTCGCTCACTTCACGGTGACGCCAAGCTCGGCCCTCATGTTCGCGGTCGGCGCGAGGGAGCGGAAGGGCCGGCCGGAGGGGTCCATGTTCCGGCTCGACGGGACCCCGCTCACCTGGCCTCGGACCGTCGAGTCCGGCGACGTGCGGGCGCTCGAACTCGACTTCGAGATGGGCGGCGACCTGCTCCGTGCCCGCGACGAGGGGTGGGACGACCTGACGCCGGTCGCCGAACTGGTGGCGCAGCTTGAATGGGTCTCGATCAACGTCTACGCGACGTATCGGGCGAGCGGCGGGTTCGCGTCCCGATGGGCCGGATACCTGTTCAGGCAGCGGGTCGAGAGCGGGAATTTCTATGTCCCCGGCGCTCACCTTCGGCGGGCGGCGTCGTCCTACTGGTGGGAGATCGGCCGTGAAGACCTCGCCAAGATCGTGGACGCGAGCTTCACCGGCCGCGACGTGGACAAACTCTAGATCTAGACCGGCGTCACTTCCAGAAGGCGAGGCCCTGCGGGACGGGGTCGTGGCCCGTCGCCAGGGAGACGATCAGGTAGACCGCGAGGGCCAGGGCGACCACCAGCTTGATCGCTTCCCGCGCGGTCCAGAAGAAGAATTCCCGCTCCTCCCAACGCCGGTCGAGCGGGGCACGTCCCGTTGATTGCTTTCCAAACAAAAAACACCTCCTGCACCTTTTCCCTTTGGTGCGGAGGCGTAGAGATCCCGCATCAGAGGGAGAACCAATAGCGTTCCAAGCCCCGGATTCACGATTGGGCCTGCTGGAGTTGGCACCTCTCCCCGGACAAGGTCCGAGGCGGTTGCCGGGGCTTCACTGGGCCAGTCCCTCCACCCCTCTGAATGCGCTTATGTAGGCGACGACTTTAGCGCCGGATGACAACCCTCGCAACCGGCCGGACACCCAGATTTCGAGTCGCCGAGAATTTGACGACGGGCATAGCCCTGGTGGCGGTCGGCTCAGGTCATAGGGAAGTGACCCGGGGGGAGGGAGCTAAGCGGCCTCGGCCCTCACCAGCACCGACCGGACGGCGGTGTGGTGCCAGCGCCCGCCGCCCTTCGCCGGAATGCCGTCGCCGTTGAGGGCTGCGGCGATGGCACGGTACGACTTGCCGCCCTGCTTTCGCAGGCGCTTCATTCGCCCAAGCACCCGCTGCTCGTCGGGCAGCTTCACCAGCACGGCGTCCCTGCCCTCGCCCCGTCGCTCCCACCCGTACGGTTCTTTGCCGCCGACGTAGCCGCCGCCCTTGGCCTTGACCCGCCGCGCCCGTTGCAGCCGCGAGGAGATCAGCGCGCCCTCTAGCTGGTGGCCCGCGCCCATGACCTGACGGACGAACGTCCTCATCGGGTCGTCGGGGTCGTCCTCCAATACCAGGCTGTCCCTGGCAACCTCCCAGACCTGGGCGGCTGCGGACCAGGCACGCGCCAAGATGGCCTCTTGGACGTGCAGGGCGCGAGCCAGTCGCCCCAGGTCGCGCATCGCCAGGGCGTCACCGTCGCCATCCTCGATCAGCCCCAGCGAGTCGAGCAGCCCGTCCCGTTCGAGCGCGTCCAGTTTCCCCGACTCGCCGCCGTCGACGAAGACGGCGACGACCTCGTGACCGTGGGCCGCTGCCCACTCCCTGATTTCCTTCTCCTGGGCCTCGATGCTTTCGCCTTCGGCCTGCTTCCGGGTACTCACCCTGGCGTAGCCGACGATCCTCATCTGGCCTCCCTTCGTGGTCGATTTCGACCACACCCAGCGTAACTTCCTGTACAGGAGTTGGAACAAATGTCCGACCCCGGACGGACGGGCGGACTGGCGAGCCAACGCGGACCCCACCCCGCCCCTACGCGCGCAGGCGCGAGACCTCGCTGCGCCGTCGTACCCCGAGTCCTCAGATTGTCATCGTGATCGTCACCCACATCATGTTGAGATCAATGCGGATCAGGGTCCGCAACTCACCTGAACCGCGATCTCGCCCACGCCGAGATCAACACCCCTTTCAGGGTCTACGACCGCACCGTGAGCCACTTCCCGCGCCTGAGCATTGGGGAAAAGTCCGGTTCAAAGCGACAAATACCGGGCGGTTGTCTGGTAAATCACGCGAATGCAAGGTCCCTCGGATGCTTGCCACTCGGAAATGTCCTACGCTCAACGCTAGGCGGCTGAAAAGTCCCGAATCGCCTGAACGCGATTCAAATGGACCTTTCCGCCCAAATTCAACGCCGTCCGATAGTCGCGGCAGCCCCATGACCCAGGTGCTGCTGACCGCCCTGTCGCTGAGCCCGATAGCCCTCGGGATCGCGGCCGTGGTGTTCGTGCTTGAGCGGGGGCCGGTGATCGGCGTCAAGTGGATCGAATTCTTCGAACGCCGGGACGCCTACGCCGAGAAGCGGCGAGAACGTCTAGCAACTACCGGGTCCGTAGGGGAAGCAGTCGCCCCGTTCGGGGGCGGTGCTGTCGGTGCTGCTGCTGCCGGTGGCGAGTCCGACCACCCCGTAGATCAAACCGCCGAGGACGGCGAGCAGAAACAGGATCGCCAGCGCCTTGCCCAGGAACTCGGAGGCCCGGAGGTCCAAGACCTCCTCGAAGAACCACAGTGCGAACCCGAGGGCGGCGACCGCGATCACGACCCAGACCCACGTCGGCATAGCAAGACTTCTACCAGGGGTGCCAGGTGACGACAAAGGGCCCCTATATGTGGGGGCTTCCGCAAATGCGGCGAGAAGGTGCGTCTGCCTCGTCCACTTGAATCGTCGTCGCAAAGGGGTACGACGAACAGGAGGGGCAATGTCGCTCAGGGACGAAATCGAGGAGACGATCAGGTCCGAGGTCCAGCGGGAGAAGTTGACCGCCGGGGACGGCAGCGTCGGGTCGATTGGGTCGGACCCGGCATCGCAGATCAAGGAACTCCGAGGCATGGTGCAGGGTGCCCTCGCGGCGACGCTGAAGCTCGCCGACGAGGTCGAGCGGCTGCGCGCCGAGTAGCCGTCGCCACCGCGAACAGCGGAGGCGTGATCGGAGTGACTGCCTTTGACGCGACCCGTCCTGTTCAGGTGATCACCCCTTATGTCGTGAACAGGTCTGAACAGGTGCTCGAAATGGCTTCTTTTCCCTTGTTCATCAGGCGTGTCCTACGCCTCGGACACCACCTGTTCAGGTGATCACGACCCTATGAACAGGTCGCTGAACAGGTGGCCGCGACCGGGACCGGCCGGTAGACGCTGGCCTTGCCCTCGTTGCCGTCCTCGCCCGGCTTCGCGACGGTCGCCTCCCCCGCCGCCACCAGCGCTTCGAGGCGGCGGCGGGCGCTCGACTTGCTGACGCCCGCGATCCCCTCGAACTCGGAGACCGTCAGCTCGCCGCGCTGGGCCACGATCAGCCGGTCGGCCAGGTGGTCGGCGTCCTCGTCGGGGGCGACCTCGAGGTCGTCGGCGACCACCGCGTAGGCGGTGCCGTCCTCGCTCAGTTCGACCAGCTTCTCCCAGGTCGTCGCGCGCAGTCGGCCGAGCGACTTCAGCCGCCGGACCCGGCCCTTGCCCCTCCGGAACATGTCCACGTTTATGTCGGCCGCCCCGGCGATGGACGTGCTGCCCCTCGACATGTTCTCGTCGCTGCCCGACCCCTTCCTGTGGTGGTGGTCTATCCAGGCCGCGAGGCGGTCGGCGCGGCAGCGGTCCTGCAGGTACTCGATCGCGCGGGCAAGCTCCGTACCGGCCTCGTCCTCGATCCCGGCGGCGCGGCTGATGTTGTCTACGAACACCAGGGCGCGGCCCTCGGTGACCGCGATCTCCACGAGCGCGCCGACCTTCTCCTCCCAGGTCTTCGACGCGAGTTCCCAGTTGTAGACGACGCGGGCCTGCTCGACGCCGAACAGCCGCAGCTTCTCGACCATCGACTCGGGCGGCTCCTCCGTGAGGATCACCGCCGTCGCGGGACGGGAGGTCGGCCCGAAGCAGGTCTCCTCCCCCCGCTCCAAGCTCCCGATCACGTACTGCGCGAGCGTGCCCTTGCCCACCTTCTCGCGGGCGGCGACCTTGACCGTCCACCCCGGCGCGACGAGGCCGGGGACGAGCCAGTCGATTTCGGCGGGCGACTCGTTCGTCAGGTCGCGGGCCAGTCGCCCCGGCAGGGCCGGGCGCTCGCGGTCTTCGCGCTCGCGGTCTTCGAGTTCGACGTAGGCGACGGCGGCCCGATCTTCGGCAGCGGCGCACCACTCGTCCAGGCCCAGGACGCCGACGCCGAACTCGGCGAGGTTCCAGTCGAGGACGGCCAGTAGGCCGTACTCGGTGTAGCCGGGATTCGGCACCGAGCCACCGCAGACCGGCGAGCTGGTTCGGGCGTCGGCGACGAGCCAGCGGGTGGGGTCGTCGTCGGCGGCGGCGAGCCGCAGGTCTCCGCTGACGCAGACTCCGTCCGCGTCCGTCGACCAGCGCTCGGCTGCCGTGAAGTTCGGGGCTGCCTGAGTAGGATCGTCTCTGAGTTCGTTCATGTGTTCTTTCGTGGTGCGGAGGCCGTCCTTGCCGGGGCGGCCTTCTCTGTGTCAGGTCTCCCCGCCCGCGCGACGGCTCCGGTGCGGGTAGCGGTTGATGTCGTCGGGAACGCCGGTCACGGCGGCGATGCCCGAGGCGATGAGGCTCTGGACCGACTGGTTGCGCTCGCGGGACAGCTTCTTGAGCGCCGCGTGCTGGCCTTTGCCGATCTTGAGGTTGATGCGGTCGTGTGGGGGCGCTAGGTACATATTTGATTATCGGGTTGTGTGCCTTGTCGGGGGAACTTTTCTTCGGGGTCCAGACCGCCACCCCGGCCCGCCTGGCGGCCGTTCGGGGCGAACCCGATGGGTTGGGCGGGGACTAGGCGTAGGCCCACCGGGTGCGGGGGGCGTGGGGGAGGATCGGCACCCGAAATCGGGCCAGTTCAAAAATGGGTCGCAACACCTGGGAGGCCTGGCATTTCGGCTACACGGCGGGCCCGGCGCCGTGCTCGGAGGCGGCCGACTCCATCGGCCCGGGGGGCGATGGGACCCTGGCCGGCTCCGGCCCGCTGCCCCCGTTCGTGCCACCGGAGTTCCGGCCGATGATCCTCACCGCCGCCGCTCACTGGAGCGTCTCGGCGGCGCTGCTCGCCGGTCAGCTGATGGCCGAGTCGGGCTTCGACCCCAATGCCGGTTCGCCTGCAGGCGCCCAGGGAATTGCCCAATTCATGCCGAGCACCGCCGCCTCCTACGACCTCCGCGACCCATACGACCCGGCCGAAGCGATCGACGCCGAGGCGCACCTGATGTCGGATCTGATCCGCCAGTTCGGCTCACCGGAGCTGGCTCTCGCCGCCTACAACGCCGGCCCCGCCCCGGTCGAAGCCTGCCACTGCATTCCCGCCTATCCGGAGACCCAGGCCTACGTCGCCCGCATCCTCTCCCTGCTCGGCGAGTCGGGAGCACTGGTGCTGCCGACGTTCGAAGTCAGGCTGGTGGCCTGATGCATTCAAATGCAAGAATGCACATACCGATGCGAACGACCGTCGAGATCAGCGACAGCACCTACACCCGTTTGCGGGCAAGTGCCGCCGAGCGGGGCATGCGCGGTTTCTCGGCGATCGTCGAGGAGGCGCTCCAGCGCTACTTCGAGCATGGCCTTGAGCCCGACCTGGCCCCAGATCTGATCGAGGCTGAGGGTGCGTGGAGCGAGGCCGACGTCGCGGAGTGGGAACGGGCTCGGGAGGAGGCGTGGGCGAGTTGGCCGGGGCCGTCCTCGACTCCGATGTCCTGATCGACTACCTGCGCGGCGCCGGGCCGGGTCGTGATCTCGTCCCTTCTCTGGTCCGGGGCGGGGGCTACCGGGTTACGGCGGTCACTGCCTTCGAGCTCGCGTTGGGGGCGGCCTACCGCCGTAACCCTCGCCCAGTCCACGCCCTGCTCTCGGTGCCGCTTCTTGCCTTTGGTCGCAGGGCAGGGCTGCGAAGTGGGGAGTTGCTCGCTGAGCTGCGCAAACGCGGCTTCCCTGTCGACTTCCGCGACGCAATGCAGGCAGGGATCTGCCTCGAGGCGGGTGCGAAGCTGGTGACCCGCAACGTCGCCCACTTCGAGCGCGTCCCCGGTCTCGACCTCGCCCATCCCGACGAGCTGCTCTAGATGATTGATTCCACGACCAGGCGCACCTGGATGACCCGCCTGGCGAGAACGCAGTTATGCCCGGATAGCGGGCATAACTGCGTTCTCGGCGCGGTTCTGCTATTCGACCTCCCTGCGTCCTTTGCCCCGCTTGGTCCGGCGCTCGCCAGCCGCACACGCGGGTTTCGCTAGTCCCTCCTAGTCAGGTCGAATGACCTCGCCGTGCAGCGCTTTCAGGGCGGCGACGAAGATCTCGGAGAAGGTGGGGAAGGGCTGGATCGTGTCGCGCAGGATCTCCAGCGGGACCCGGGCGCGGATTGCCAACGTCGCCTGCTGCATCCACTCGCCGGCCTCGGGGCCGAGCGCGTAGGCGCCGGTCAGTCGCTCGCCATCGCTGAGCAGAGCGAGGAAGCCGTTGGACTCGGCGTAGGCGCGGGTGTAGGTCGCCGTCTTCGCCACCTCGGCGACCTTGCTGGTGGCGCTGAACCGGCCCTCGCCCTCACCGACCGAGGCGGCCTGGGGATCGGTGTAGACGACGCGGGGAACGGCTTCGTAGTTGGCCTCGCGCGGTTCGCCGAGGATGTTCGCGGCAACCACCTCGCCCTCGTACTTGCCGACGTGGGTCAGCGGCCATTTGCCGTTGACGTCGCCGATCGCCCACAGTCCCTCTCCTGCCCGCAGGTTCGCGTCGACCGGGACCCCGTGCGGGTCGGCCTCGATGCCGACGGTCTCCAGGCCGATTCCCTCGACCCGGGGCCGCCTGCCGGTGGCGACGAGCAGGCGGTCCCCCCGCAGCTCCGTCCCGTGCTCGAGCTCGAGCACGTAGTCATCGCCGTCGCGCCGTGCCGCGCTTGCGTGCTGGCCGAGGACGAGCTCGATGCCTTCGCGCTGCAGGACCTCGCCGAGCGCTTCGCCGAGGGCCGCCGGCTCGCGGGCGAGCAGGTGCTCGGCGCCGTCGACCAGCGCGACCTCGCCGCCGAAACGCCGCACGGCCTGCCCGAGCTCGACCCCGACCGGCCCACCGCCGAGGATCAGCAGCCGCCGCGGCACCTCCTTCATCCCGGTCGCCTCGCGGTTGGTCCAGAGGCCGTCGAGCTCGCGCAGGCCCGGCACCGACGGCACGACGGGGTCGGCTCCGTTGGCGAGCACGATGTGATCGGCGGTGTGGCGCACGCCGTCGACCTCGACCGCGCCCGGCCCGGCGAGCCGGCCGTGACCGCGCAGCAGGTCGATGCCGTTATCGGCCAGCCAACGCACCTGGCCATCGTCGGAATAGTTCGAGACCATGAAGTCCCGCCAGGCGAACGCCGCCTCGACGTCGAGCTCGGCGCTGGCGGCGGCCTCGCGGGCGGCGTGGACGGCCTCGCCGGGGCGCAGCAGGGTCTTCGAGGGGATGCAGGCCCAGTAGGAGCACTCGCCGCCGACCAGTTCGGGCTCGACCAGGGCGACCTGCAGCCCTCCCTCGGCCAGGGCGCCGGCACAGTGCTCGCCGGGCGAGCCGCCGCCGAGGACGATCGCGTCGTAGTCGCTGGCGCCGCTCATCTTCCCGGCGCCCGCGTTTTCACCTCTTGCACGAACCAGGTGTTCCCGTCCGGGTCGCTGAACGAGACGAAGGAGCCGTAGTCGCTGCGCTCGGGGTCCGGGCCGGCGACCCGCTTGGCGGTTCCGGCGTGGTGGAAGATCCCGCCCTCGTCGTGGAACGACTCGCTCACCTCGACGCCGAGGGCGAGGAGCTCGGCGCGGGCGGCCTCGATGTCGCGGACGACGAGCTGCAGGCCGTCGAGAGAGCCCGGGGGAGTCGAGGTGATCCCGGTGCCGATGATGATCGAGCACTCCGAGCCAGGCGGGGTGAACTGAACGACCCGGAAGTCGTCGCCGTCGACGTAGTCGATGTCCATCCGGAACCCGAGCGATTCATAGAACGCCTTGGCGCGATCGACGTCCCCGACCGGGACGATCACCACCTCCAGCTTCATCTCCACGACTGCCTCCTCCGCTTGTGTTGGATCGAGCCCTTGCCGCCGGACGCTCCGAGCCTAGACCGGTCGACACGCTGTGGCAACGGGTTGCTTTGATGCCCCGGTGGGTATGTCATCAGCGGCTGACTTCAACTTGGTCGCGGACGAAGAGGAGACAGGATGGCAACGCCGTTCACGCACAAGAAGCTGACGGAGGTCAAGGACTCGGCGCCGGAATTCGGCCTCGGCGGGGACGCCGAGGCGCGGTTCGCCAAGGACGACCTCGAGGGGGCGAGCACCGGCCTCAGCCACCATCGCGTCAAGCCCGGAAAACGGCAGGCGTTCGGCCACAGGCACGACGAGGCGGAGGAGATCTACGTCGTCCTCGCCGGCTCGGGCCGGATCAAGCTCGACGACGAGATCGTCGAGATCGAGCGGCTCGACGCGATCAGGGTCGCCCCCGCGGTGACCCGCGCCTTCGAGGCCGGTCCGGGCGGCCTTGAAATCCTCGCCTTCGGCCCGCGCCATGACGGCGACGGCGAGCTGGTTCCTGGTTGGTGGACTGACTAGACTGGCGCTCGATGTCGTCCGTCGAGGTACAGGGAGTCGAGGGCATGAAAGCCCTGGTCGGCCAGGAGGTCGGGCCGAGCGAGTGGCGCACCGTCACCCAGGCCGACATCGACGCCTTCGCCGACCTCTCCGGCGATCACCAGTGGATCCACGTCGACGCCGAGCGGGCGAAGACCGAGAGCCCCTACGGGACGACGATCGCCCACGGCAACCTGACCCTGGCGATGATCGACGGCTTCCGCGGCAAGCTGATCTCCTCGACCGGCTTCGCCCTCGGCGTCAACTACGGCTGGAACAAGGTCCGCTTCCCGGCCCCGGTCCCGGTCGACTCGAAAATCCGCGTCGGCGCCGAGCTCGTCTCCTTCGACGAGGTCGGCGGCGGCTGGTGGCAGGCCGTGACCCGGTTCACGGTCGAGGTCGAGGGCGCCGAGAAGCCCTCCTTCGTCGGTGACTCCGTCACCCGCGTGATGGCGCCCGCCGCTTAGAGGCTCGAGCCGCGATTGCTGAATCTGGCCGGCTATAGGCGGTCGAATTCAGCAATCGCGGTCTTGCGCGGCTATTTGACGACGAGGGTGCCTTCCATGCCCGCTTCGCGGTGGCCCGGGACGGTGCAGAAGAAGGTGTAGGTGCCGGGTTTGAGGTTGACGGTGGTCGAGTCGGAGCCTTCGGTCAGCTCTTCGGTCTGGCCGAGGACTTCGCCGTTTTCGCTTTCGATCGCGACGTCGTGGGGGACGGGTTGCGAGTTGGTGAAGTCGACCGTCACTTCGCCGGCTTCGGTTTCGGCTGATTTGGTCGTGTAGGCGAGGCCGCTCGAAGCGGTTTCGAATTCGAGCGTCGCCCCGGCGCCCTTGGTGCCGCCTTCAGCTTCTTCCTTGCCTTCGGCTTCGCCGCCTCCGCCCGCTTCTTCTTCGGCGGTCGTTTCGGCGGGTGCCGTTTCGGAGGTGGTCGAGCTCGAGCCGCCGCAGGCGACCAGCGCCAGCGCGGCCACGACGAACAGCAAAGCGACAACGGCCTTCTTCATGGCGATCCTTTCTCCCGGGAAACCAGTCCCATGACTGTAACTCGCGGTACGGGCGAGCTGTCGGCCCGGTTCAGCGGCCGTGGAACTCGGGCTTTTCGCCGGAGAAGAAGGCTTTGACGCCTTGGCGGAGATCTTCGGTCGCCATGCTGTCGGCGATCCCGTGGCGCTCGAGCTGGAGGTGGTCGGCGATCCCGTTCTCGATGCTGACCCCGCAGAGCAGTTTCGCCATCCGCACGTAGTGGGGTGCCATCGCCCCCAGCTTCTCCGCCTTCTCCTGCGCTTTCGCGGCCAGCTCCTCGGCCGGCACGACTTCCGACACGAGGCGCTCGGCGAGGGCGTCGGCGGCGCTCATGTTGGGGTCCTCGAGCAGCAGCTCCAGCGCCCGGCTCGGCCCGACCACGCGGGGCAGGAAGTAGGTCATGCCGCCGTCCGGGGAGGCGCCGATGCGGCCGTAGGCGGGAGCGAAGAAGGCGGTCTCGGCGGCGATCCGGATGTCGCAGGCGAGTGCCAGCGAGAAGCCGGCCCCGGCCGCCGGCCCATTGACGGCGGCGATCACCGGGTAGGGGATGCGGCGCAGGTCGATGATCCCCTGGTGGAGGACGTCGGCGCCGTGGCGGACGCTCGCCGGCAGGTCGACCGCGTCGGATTCGGCGCCTTTCTGGAACCAGTTGACGTCGCCGCCGGCGCTGAACGCCTTGCCGGCGCCGGTCACGATCAGCGCCCGCAGCGGCGCCTGGTCGGCGCACCAGGAGAAGGCGATCGGCAGCTCGGCGATCATTTCCGGGCTCATCGCGTTGAACGCCTCCGGCCGGTTCAGGGTCAGGGTCCCGACCCCGCCCTCGCCGATCTCGATCGTCAGCGTCGTCAGCTCCGGTGGACTCCCGTTCTCACCGCTCATCTCGCTCCCGTCCTCCCGTCGTTGCGCCAACTCTGAAATTGGCTGAGTGGCCGGGAGCCTACCCTTTTGGTTCGTGGCCGCAGCCGACAGGAGCCCAGACCAGATGAACCGCGCCGAACGGCTTGCCGAGCGCCGCCGCGAGCTGCCCGACCAGCCCGGCGTCTACCTCTTCTACGGCGCCGACGGCGAGCTGCTCTACGTCGGCAAGGCGCGCTCGATCCGCAAACGCGTCGCCTCCCACTTCTCCGGCGGCAACACCCGCCTCACCTCGCGGGTCGACCGCATCGACACCCTGGTCACCGCCAACGAGGCGGAGGCGCTGCTCGCCGAGCAGAGCTTCATCAAGCGCCACCGGCCGCATTTCAACATCCGCCTGCGCGACGACAAGTCCTACCCCTACGTCGCCGTCAGCCTCGACGAGGACTACCCGCGCGTCTACTTCACCCGCGAGAAGCACCGCTCCGGGCGCGCCTACTTCGGGCCGTTCTCGAGCGCCAAGCGGGTGCGGGAGACGCTCGACCTGCTCGGCAAGCTGTTCCAGTTCCGCACCTGCGAGGGGGTCGAGCCCGGCCGGCGCTCCGGCAGCCCCTGCCTCGACTACTACATCAAGCGCTGCGGGGCGCCCTGCGTCGGCTACGTCAGCAAGGAGGAGTACCGGCGCAACGTCGAGGCGATCGTCGACTTCCTCTCCGGCCGCTACCGCCAGGTCGAGGCCGAGGAGCAGGCGAAGATGGAGGGCGCCGCCGGGGCCGAGGAATTCGAGCGGGCGGCGATCCACCGCGACCGCCTGAAGGCGATCCGCTCTCTGTTCGAGCGCCAGCGGGTGGCCGGCGGCTCGGTCGGGACCGCCGACCTGATCGGGGTCGCGGTCGAGGGCGCCGACGCCAACGCCCAGGTCTTCCAGGTCCGCGACGGGATCCTCGCCGAGCGCCAGAGCTTCTACCTCGAGAACCAGGGCGAGCGCGACCTGGCCGAGGTCGCCGAGGAGTTCATCGGCCAGTACTACTCGGCATCGCCGGCGATGCCGGCGATGATCGTCGTCGGCCCCTACCTGCGCGACCGCGCCGACCTCCTAGCCCAGGCGCTGAGCGAGAAGCGCGGCGCGGCGGTCGAGGTGCGGGCGGCCGAGCGCGGCGACAAACGGCGGCTGCGCGAGCTCGCCGAGCGCAACGCGAAATTGGCGCTCGACCAGGACAAGCTGCGGCGCGAGCACCGCCGCGCCCGCCGCGTCGAGTCGCTGAGCTCGCTGCAGGAAGCGCTGGCGATGGACGAGCTGCCGGTGCGGATCGAGGGCTTCGACATCTCGACGATCGGCGGCGAGCACACCGTCGCCTCGATGGTCGTGTTCGAGGGGGGTGCGACCAAGAAGGCCGACTACCGGCGGTTCAAAGTGCGGGGGGACCTCCGCGACCCGTACCAGCTTGGCGAGGGCCCCGACGACTTCGCCTCGATGGAGGAGGTGCTCGCGCGGCGGATGAACCGTTACCTCGAACAGGCCGATCTCTCGCCCCACGACGGCAAGCGCGACGCCAGCTTCGCCTCGCTGCCCTCGCTGATCCTGATCGACGGCGGCAAGGGCCAGCTCGCGGCCGGGATGCGGGCGCTGGCGCCGTTCAGCGAGCGCGGCGTCACCGTTGTCAGTCTCGCCAAGCGCGAGGAGGAGGTCTATGTCCCGGGCCGCTCGCAGCCGCTGGACATCCCGCCCGAGTCGGAGGCCAGCAAGCTCCTGCAGCGGGTCCGCAACGAGGCGCACCGGTTCGCGATCGACCACCACCGCGGGCGCCGCGACCGGGCGATGACGGGGTCGGTGCTCGACGAGCTGAAGGGCGTCGGGCCGGCGCGCAAGCGGGCGCTGCTCCAGCACTTCGGCTCGCCGGAGCGGTTTCTGGCCGCCACCCGCGAGGAGCTCGAGGCGGTGCCCGGCCTGCCTGGCAAAGTAGGGCGCGAGATACACGAGCAGCTCAACCGGATTGGCTGAACGGATGGCGGACGACAACGGCGCGGTGGCAGCGGACAGCGGCGTGACCCTGGTGGTGATCACCGGCCACTCCGGCGCCGGCAAGTCGGAAGCGATCGCCGCCTTCGAGGACGGCGGCTACTTCTGCGTCGACAACCTGCCGCCGCGGATGATCGGCAGCCTCGGTGAGCTCTTCCGCCACGAGGGCAGCGGCGTCGAGCGCGCCGCGATCGTCTCCGACGCCCGCGGCGGCGAGTACTTCGAGGAGCTGGTCGAGGTGATCGACGACCTCCAGGCCGACGGCCTCAAACCTACCCTGCTCTTCCTCGAGGCCGACGAGGAGACGCTGCTCGACCGCTACAAGGAGACCCGCCGCCGCCACCCGCTGGCGCCGGAAGGGCGGATCGTCGACGGGATCCGGGCCGAGCGCGAGCGGCTGGCGCCGCTGCGCGAGCGCGCCGACATGGTGATGGACACCTCCGATCTCACCGGCGGAGAGCTGCGGCGGCGGATCGCCGAGGAAATCCTCGGCGAAGAGGAGGGCGGCAAGCTGGCGCTGACGCTGCTCACCTTCGGCTTCAAGAACGGGCCGCCGCGCGACGCCGATCTCACCCTCGATGTCCGCTTCCTGCCCAATCCCCACTACGACCTCGAGCTGCGGCCGCTGACCGGGATGGACGAGGAGGTCCGCGCCTACGTCGAGTCGGGGACGCAGGCGGGGGAGTTCTACGGCCGCCTGCTGCCGCTGCTCGAGTTCCTCGTCCCCGCCTACGTCGCCGAGGGCAAGAGCCACCTGACGATCGCGATCGGGTGCACCGGCGGCCGCCACCGCTCGGTCACCGTCGCCGACCGGATCCGGCGTGACCTGGCGGGCCGTGAGGACGTGATCGTCCGGGTCAAGCACCGCGACGTCGAGCTCGGTGGCTGAGCGTCCATAGACTGGGCGGGCTTTGCCCACCTCCGTCATCTCCATCAAGGGCCTGCGCATGTCCTACGGCGAGACCGAGGCCGTGCGCGGCATCGACCTCGAGGTCGAGCGCGGCGAGGTCTTCGCCTTCCTCGGCCCCAACGGCGCCGGCAAGACGACCACGGTCGAGATCCTCGAGGGCTACCGGAAGCGAACCGGGGGGGAGGTCAGCGTGCTCGGCGAGGACCCGCAGTCGGCCGGCCGCGGCTGGCGCGCGCGGATCGGGATCGTCCTGCAGGCGAGCCGGCTCGATCCCTACCTGACCGTGCGCGAGTCGCTGGCGCTCTACGCCGGCTACTTCGAGGCGCCGCGGCCGATCGACGAGGTGATCGCCCTGGTCGGGCTCGAGGCAGAGGCGGAGAAGCGCGCCCGCAGGCTCTCCGGCGGCCAGCAGCGCCGCCTCGACGTCGGCATGGCGCTGGTCGGCGACCCGGAGCTGCTCTTCCTCGACGAGCCGACGACCGGCTTCGACCCCTCCGCCCGGCGCGCGGCCTGGGAGGTGATCGCCGGCCTCCGCGACCTCGGCAAGACGGTCTTCCTCACCACCCACTACATGGACGAGGCGCAGCGGCTCGCCGATCGGGTGACGATCATCTCGGCCGGCCAGATCGTCGCCCGCGGCACCCCCGAGGATCTCGGTGACCGCGAGAACCAGCCGGCGACGATCCGCTACCGCGCCGGCGGCGAGGACGTCGTCGTCGAGACCCACAACCCGGTCCAGACCCTGAACGAGCTGACCGGGGCGGCCCTGGCCAGGGGCGAAGACCTCGAGGGGCTGGAAGTGACGCGGCCGACGCTCGAGGACGTCTACCTGCAGCTGACCGGCGAGAACGAGTCGGAGGCGGCGGAGCGGGAGCCGGCGTGAGCCTCGTCCTGCACCAGTTCCGCTACGACCAGAAGGCCTTCTGGCGCAACCCCGCCTCGGTCTTCTTCACGGTTCTCTTCCCGGTCGTCCTGCTGCTGATCTTCGGCGCGGTGTTCGGCGACAAGAGCGTCAACGTCGAAGGGGTCGAGATCAAGACGACCACCTACTACGTGCCGGCGATCATCACCCTCTCGGTGATCTCGGCGACGATGCAGAGCCTGGCGATGTCGCTGGTGATCGCCCGCGAAGACGGCCGCCTCAAGCGCAGCCGCGGCACGCCGCTGCCGCCCTGGGTCTTCATCGCCGGCCGGGTCGGCAACTCGATCGTCGTCGCCCTGATGATGCTGGTCCTGCTGGCGCTGATCGGGCGCGTCCTCTTCTCGGTCGCGATCCCCTGGAGCCAGCTGCCGGAGATCCTCGTCGTCCTGGTGATCGGCGCCGCCTGCTTCTGCTGCCTGGGGATCGCCCTCACTGCTGCGATCCCCTCCCAGGACGCCGCCGCGCCGATCGTCAACGCCCTGCTGCTGCCGCTCTACTTCCTCTCCGGGATCTTCATCCCCGACGACGAGCTCTCCAGCGGCGTGATCAGCTTCGCCAACCACTTCCCGGTCCGCGACTTCTTCGAGGCCTTCTTCAAGGCCTACATCCCGGCCGCGCACGGACCCAGCCTCGACTGGGGAAACCTCGCCGTGGTCGCGATCTGGGGCGTCGCCGGGCTGCTCGCCGCCATCTACTGGTTCCGCTGGACCCCCCGCTCCGGCTAGCTCCTATAGCCTCCCCGCCGCGATGCTCCACCACGTCCTCCTCGAGGTCGCCGATCTTGATCGCAGCGCGGCCTTCTACGACTCGATGCTGGCTCCGTTGGGATGGCGCCGCCATTTCGAGGAGGATCAGACGATTGGCTGGGGAATCGCCAAGCCGGTCTTCTTCGTCGCCGCCCACCACGACCCTAGACCCGGCTTCGGGCTGCTGAGCTTCTCGGCGCTCGGGATCGTCGCCGTCAAGGCGGCCTGGGAGGGGGGCCTCAACGGCGGCGGGGTCAGCGTCAGCGAGCCCGGCGAGCGACGGTCGCACGGCTCCGGCACCTACTCGGCCTTCCTTCAGGACCCGGACGGGTACGAGATCGAGATCACGATCGGGTCCGACTAGTCGATTCGTGATCATCCCTAGGATCGACGTCTCGCCAAAACCAATCTCAGGAGGCATCACTTCATGGCTGTGAAGGTCGGCATCAACGGTTTCGGGCGGATCGGGCGGAACGTCTTCCGCGCGGCCCACGCGGCGGGCGCGGAGATCGATTTCGTCGCCGTCAACGACCTCGTCGACACGGCCACGATGGCGCACCTGCTCAAGTACGACTCGATCCTCGGCCGTTTCCCGGGTGAGGTGGCCGAGGCCGGCGACGCGCTCAGCGTCGACGGCAAGGAGCTCGAGGTCCTCTCCGAGCGCGACCCGGCGGCGCTGCCGTGGGGGGAGCTCGGCGTCGACGTCGTGATCGAGTCGACCGGCTTCTTCACCAAGCGCGAGGATGCCGCCAAGCACCTCGAGGCCGGCGCCAAGAAGGTGATCATCTCCGCCCCGGCGACCGAACCGGACGTGACCGTCGCCCTCGGAGTCAACTTCGACGACACCTACGACCCCGCGCAGCACGACGTCATCTCCAACGCCTCCTGCACGACCAACTGCTTGGCGCCGCTGGCGAAGGTGCTGCACGAGGCGTTCGGGATCGAGCAGGGCCTGATGACGACCATCCACGCCTATACCGCCGACCAGCGCCTGCAGGACATGCCGCACAAGGACCCGCGCCGCTCGCGCGCCGCGGCGCTCAACCTGATCCCGACGACGACCGGCGCCGCCAAGGCCGTCGGCCTCGTGCTGCCGGAGCTGAACGGCAAGCTGAACGGATTCTCGATGCGGGCCCCGGTCCCGACCGGCTCCGCCGTCGACCTCGTCTTCACGACGCCGGACCCGCTGACGTCGGACGAGATCAACGCCGCCCTGAAGGCGGCCGCCGAGGGGCCGCTGCAGGGCATCCTCGCCTACACCGAGGACCCGATCGTCTCCACCGATATCGTCGGCGACCCGCACTCCTCGATCGTCGACGCGCAGTCGACGATGGTGATCGGCGACGGCCGCATGGCCAAGGTGATCAGCTGGTACGACAACGAGTGGGGCTACTCGAACCGCTGCGTCGAGCTGGCCGGCAAGGTTCTGGCCTAACCGGGTCGGGACGAAGCCGATGGCCGGCTTCACCAAGGCGAGCGTCCGCGATGCGCAGGTCAAGGGCCGGCGGGTGCTGGTCCGGGTCGATTTCAACGTGCCGCTCGCCGACGGCGAGGACGGCGGCCGCGTGGTGGCGGATGACATGCGGATCCGGGCGGCGCTGCCGACGCTCGAACTGCTGCGCGAGCGCGGTGCGGCGCTGATCCTCGCTTCGCACCTCGGCCGTCCCGGCGGTGAGTTCGACCCGGCGCTCTCGATGGCGCCGGTGGCGAAGCGCCTCGGCGAGCTGATCGGCACCGAGGTGAAGCTCGCCCCCGGGGTGATCGAGGGCGACGTCGAGCTGCGCTGCGGCGCGCTCGGCCCCGGCGACGTGCTGCTGCTCGAGAACACCCGCTTCGAGCCGGGGGAGACGAAGAACGACCCGAAGCTGGCGGAAGGCCTGGCCAGCCTCGCCGACGTCTACGTCAACGACGCCTTCGGTGCCGCCCACCGCGCCCACGCCAGCACCGCCGGCGTCGCCCAGTACATCCCCGGCTACGCCGGCCTGCTGCTGGAGAAGGAGGTGACCGAGCTCTCGTCGGTGGTCGAGGCGCCGCAGCGGCCGCTGGTAGTCGTCCTCGGCGGTGCCAAGGTCTCCGACAAGGTCGGCGTCATCGACCGCTTCCTCGAAGTCGCCGACGAGATCCTGATCGGCGGCGCGATGGCCTTCAGCTTCTTCCGCGCCCAGGGCAAGCCGGTCGGCGACTCGCTCTACGACGACGAGAGCGTCGCGGCCGCCAAGGAGGCGCTGGCGAAGGCGGAGGACTCCGATTGCGAGCTGGTGCTGCCGGTCGACCTCGTGCTCGGCCGCGGGTTCAGCGCTGAGACCGAGACCGACGGGCTCGACGGGGTCGAGGTCCCCGACGGCTGGATGGGGCTCGACGTCGGGCCGCGGACCGCGGAGCTGTACGGGAGGGCGGTGGCCGAGGCCGGGACGGTGCTCTGGAACGGGCCGATGGGGGCCTTCGAGCTGGAGCCGTTCGCGGCCGGGACCAGGGCGGTCGCGGAGGCCGTCGCCGCGGCGCCGGGGACGACGGTGATCGGCGGCGGCGACTCGGTCGCCGCGATCCGCAAGTTCGGCCTCGAGGGCGAGGTCGACTGGCTCTCGACCGGCGGTGGAGCATCCTTGGAGTTGCTGGAGGGCAGGAAGCTGCCCGGAGTGGAAGCGCTGATCGACGCGAAAGAGGTCAAGACGAGGGATGCCTGACAGAACCCCCTACATCGCCGCCAACTGGAAGATGAACAAGACCGTCGCCGAGGCGGCCGAGTTCGTCGACGCGCTGCTGCCGCGGATCGCCGCCACCCAGCACGACGTCGTCATCTGTCCGCCGTTCACTGCCCTCGCCGAGGTCGTCCAGCGTCGCTACGGGACCGCAGTCAAGGTTGCCGCCCAGAACCTGCATGAGGGCGAGTCCGGCGCCTTCACCGGCGAGGTCTCGGCAGCGATGCTGGTCGAGCTCGACGTCGAGGCGGTCGTCCTCGGGCACTCCGAGCGCCGTCAGCTGTTCGGCGAGACCGACGAGGCGCTGGCCCGCAAGGTGCCGGCGGCGCTCGCCGCCGGTCTGGAGCCGATCCTCTGCATCGGCGAGGCCAAAGAGGCGCGCGACGGGGGGGAGACGGAGACCGTTCTGGAGCGCCAGCTGCAGGCCGACCTGGCGCAGGTCGAGCCCGGCGACGTCGATCGCGTCGTGATCGCCTACGAGCCGATCTGGGCGATCGGCACCGGCGATGTCGCCACCCCCGAGCAGGCGCAGGAGACCTGCGCCTTCATCCGCGATGTGCTGCGCGGCCGCGGCGCCGCCGCCGACAGCGTCCGCATCCTCTACGGCGGCTCGGTCAAGCCCGGCAACGCCGCCGAGCTGCTGGCGCTGCCCGACGTCGACGGCGCCCTGGTCGGCGGCGCCTCGCTCGACGCCGGCGACTTCGCGGCGATCGTCGAGGCTGCCTGAGGTGCTGTCGTGACCCTGGTCCCGTCGCTGGCGCTCGTCATCCTCGACGGCTGGGGACTGGCCGAGCCGGGGCCGGGGAACGCGATCTCGCTGGCCGAGACGCCGGTCTTCGATCGTCTCTGGACCGAGTATCCCCACACCCAGCTCTCCGCTCAGGGCCGCGACGTCGGCCTCCCCGACGGCCAGATGGGGAACTCGGAGGTCGGCCACCTCAACCTCGGCGCCGGCGCGATCGTCAAGCAGGACCTGGCCCGGATCGACGACGCCGTCGCCGATGGCAGCTTCTTCGACAACGAGGTGCTGCTGGCCGCCTGCGACCGCGCCCGCAACAGCCCTCGCGGCCGGTTGCACCTGCTTGGCCTCGTCTCCGACGGCGGCGTCCACTCCGGCTGGGAGCACATCGAGGCCTGCATCGAGCTCGCCTCGCAGGAGGGGGTGCCGGACCTCGTCGTGCACGCCTTCACCGACGGCCGCGACACGCTCCCGCACGGCGGCCGGGGTTATCTGGGAGAGCTCGAACGCTGGCTGCGGGCGGCCGGCCGGGTCGGCACTGTCAGCGGCCGCTACTACGCGATGGACCGCGACACGCGCTGGGAGCGGACCAAGCTCGCCTACGACGCGATCGTCCACGCCGAAGGGCAGCGGGCCGCCGGGGCGGCCGAGGCGATCGAGGCTTCCTATGAGGCCGGCCAAACCGATGAGTTCGTCGTGCCGACGGTGATCGGCGACTACGACGGCGCCGCCGAGGGCGACGTCGCGCTCTTCTTCAACTTCCGCCCCGACCGCGCCCGCCAGATGAGCCGCGCCCTCGCCGAGCCCGGCTTCGACGAGTTCCCCCGCGCCGGCGGCCCGGTCCTCGAGCTGACGACGATGACCGAGTACCGCAAGGGATGGCCCTACCCGGTCGCCTTCCCCGAGCAGCGGCCGGCGACGACCCTGGCGGCGACGATCGCCGCCGCCGCCGGTCGTCAGCTGCACGTCGCCGAGACCGAGAAGTACGCCCACGTCACCTATTTCTTCAACGGCGGCGTCGAGCAGGAGTACGAGGGGGAGGAGCACTGCCTGGTCGAATCCCCGCGCGACGTCGCCACCTACGACGAGAAGCCGGAGATGAGCGCCGCCGCAGCCGCCGAGACCTTCGTCAAGCACTGGAGCGAGGGCGGCTACCGGTTCGGGATCATCAACTTCGCCAACCCGGACATGGTCGGCCACACCGGCGTGATCCCGGCCGCGGTCGCCGCCGTCGAAGCGGTCGACGCCCGGCTCGGCCAGGTGGTCGATGCGGTGCTGGTCAAGGGCGGCGCCTGCATCGTCACCGCCGACCACGGCAACTGCGACAACATGCTCGAGCCCGACGGCTCGCCGAACACCGCCCACTCGCTCAACCCGGTGCCGCTGATCGTCACCGCCGCGGGCCTCGAGCTGCGCGCCGGCGGCATCCTCGCCGACGTCGCCCCCACCGCCCTCCAGCTCCTCGGCATCCCCCAGCCGGGGGCGATGACCGGCAGGAGCCTGATCGCGTGAGGGACGTGCCCCGTCCCTTACGAACTCCCTCGTTTGACATCGGGGCGGTCAGGGTCCCGCCAAGGGGGTGAGGCGCATGAGATGAGGCGAGGAAGAGGCCAGCGCCTGGCGCAGGCTTCTTGGCCTGAAGCAGGGGGAGCAGCAGTTTGAACCGCCGGGGCACCCAGGCCACTCAATGACCGGACGCGTTGTGACCGGGCAGGTGGACGGAGAGCACGTTGTCTACCTGTCGAGGGGAACGGCTAAACGCTTGGGTAAACGCCTTCGTGGCCGTGGCAGTCCTTTGTGTCGATATGCGGAACAAAGGACTGCCACGCGACTCGCAGCTGGGCGCGGCGCCCAAATAGGGTGCCGGGGGTGCGAGAGGACTCCCAACGACTCCGGTTCGAGATCGAGGCGCGGGACGGGCCGGCGCGGGCGGGGACGATCCACACCGCCCACGGGCCGATCGAGACGCCGGCCTTCATCCCGCTGGCGACCAAAGGGAGCGTGCGGGGGCTGGATGGGGACGACGTTGCCGCGCTCGGCTACCAGCTGATTCTCGGCAACACCTACCACCTGTTCGTCTCGCCCGGCCCCGAGCGAATTGCCGCCGCGGGCGGTTTGCACGGATTTATGAGTTGGGAGCGGGCGCTGATCACCGACTCGGGCGGTTTCCAGGTCTTCTCGCTCGCCCACGGCGGCGTCGCCAACGAGGTCAAGGGCTCGGGCCGTTCCGGCGGCCACGGCTCGAAGGTCGAGATCACGGAGGAGGGGGCGCGCTTCCGCTCCTACCGCGATGGCAGCGAGCTGTTCATCTCGCCCGAGGTCTCGATGGGCGTGCAGGCCGACCTCGGCTCCGACATCGCCCTCGTCTTCGACGAGTGCACCCCGTTCCACGCCGACCGCGAGTACACCGCGCGCTCGACCGAGCGCACCCACCGTTGGCTCGACCGCTGCCTGGCCTGGCACGAGCAAGAAGGGCCGGCGCGCCAGGCGGTCTTCGGGATCGTCCAGGGCGGCGTCCACGAGGACCTGCGGCGCGAATCGGCCCAGTACGTCTCCGAGGCCGCGGTCGACGGGATCGCGATCGGCGGCACCCTCGGCCGCGACAAGGAGGAGATGGCGGCGGTCCTGGCGCTGACCGCGCCGCTGCTGCCCGAGGCGCCGGCCAAGCACCTGCTCGGGATCGGCGAGGTCGACGACCTGCTCGGCGGCATCGCCCTCGGCCTCGACGTCTTCGACTGCGTCGTCCCGACGCGGCTTGCCCGCCACGGCGTCGCCCTCGCGCCCAAGCCCGAGACGCGCTGGCGGCTCGATCTGCGCAAGTCGGGCTTCGAGGGGGCCCGCGAGCCGCTCGTCGCCGGTTGTCCCTGTCTGGCCTGCCAGCGCCATGACCGCGACTACGTCAGCTACCTCTCCCGCGCCGAGGAGCTGACCGCGGTGCGGCTGATCGTCCTCCACAACCTCACCTACATGCGCGAGCTGACCGACCGCGCCCGTGCCGCGATCGCCGCCGGCCGCTTCGCCGACTACCGCGCCGCCGTCCTCGCCGGCGCTGCCCCCTGGGACGCCTAAGCACTTCGCCGAGGTTGCATTTGGTCCCGGTATGCGGGACCAAATGCAACCTCGGCGAAGGGAGAAGGGCTATTCGCCTTCTTCCTTGTTGTTGTTGATCAGGTCCTTGAACTCTTCGACGACCTTGTCGACGGTGTCGCCGGCGACCTTGGTCACCTTCACCCCGGCCGCCTTGTCGGTGGTGACGATGACCGCGGTGGCGACCGCGGCGGCGACCAGGGCGAGGGCGACCAGCGCCAGGACCCAGCGGACGAAGGTCGAGAAGCCGGAGCGCTTCTTCTTCGGCGTCGCCGCCCGCGCCGCCACCGGAGGCGGCGGAGGAGGGGCGACGCGCGGCTGCGGCCGCCGCGTCGGCGAGGCGGGCCGGTACTCGGTCTGGGCCGTGTCGCGACCGAGCTGACGGGTGGTCGCGGTGTCGCCGCCAAGGACCTGGGTCGGCGTCGCGCCTTCCTCGTGCGGCAGCGTCACGTCCTCGCCTTCGAGACCGAGCCGCAGCCCGGTGGCGAGCTCGTCGGCGCTCGCGTAGCGCCGATTCGGGTCGCCCTCGAGCGCGCGCAGCACCGCGGCGCCGAGCGGTGCCGGCACCTCGCCGTTGTAGGTGCTCGGCGGCAGCGGCTTCTCGTTCTGCTGGCGCACCGCCAGCTCGGCCAGCGAGGATCCCTCGTAGGGCAGCCGGCCGGTGAGGAACTGGTAGAGGACGACGCCGAGCGCGTAGACGTCGGTCGCCGGCGTCGCCTCGTCGCCGCGCACCTGCTCCGGGGCGAGGTAGGCGGCGGTCCCGACCACCGAGCCGACCTGGGTGATCCGGGTCTGCTCGATCGCCCGGGCGATCCCGAAGTCGGTCAGCTTGACCGTCATCTCACCGCCGCCGACCGGACCGCCGACGACCATCAGGTTGCCGGGCTTGACGTCGCGGTGGATGATTCCGCGCCGGTGGGCGTAGTCGAGGCCGGCGCAGGCCTGGATCCCGATCTCGGCGGCGACCTCGGCATCGACCGGGCCGTGGCGCTGGAGGATCTGCGCCCCCGAGCGGCCCTCGACGTACTCCATCACGATGTAGTGGCGGCCCTCGTCGACGCCGGTGTCGTAGACCTGAACGATGTTCGGGTGGATCAGTTTCGCCACCGCCAGCGCCTCGCGCCGGAAGCGGGCGACGAAGCGCTCGTCGTCGGAGAGGTGCTCGGCGAGGATCTTGACCGCGACCGTGCGCTCGAGGATCCGGTCGGTCGCCTTGTAGACGTTCGACATCCCGCCGGAGCCGAGCCGCTCCGCCGTCTCGTAGCGGCCGGAAAGCGTCCCCGCCTCCATCAGTCCCCGCCTTCCACGGCGGCGCCGGGGCCGACCCCGCCGGAGTTGCCGCCGTTTTCGGTTTCTGCCGGTGGCACTTCTTCTTTTTCTTCCTTCTTTTCCTGTCCCGGGGGTTCCGGCGATTCGGCCGGCGGGCCCGTTTCCTTTTCCGGTTTTCCTTTGTCCGGTTTCTCTTTTTCGGCTTTCTCCTGCTGTTCTTCCGCTTCTTCTTGGGCTTCGCGTTCGGCTTCTTCGGCTTCGAGCAGAGCGGCTTCTTCTTCCTCTTCGCTCGGGACTTCTTCGCAGGAGGCGACGACTTCGTTGAGCCGCGCCGCGCCTTCGTTCAGCGCATCCTTCAGCTTGCCGGCGACGCCATCCAGTTCGGCGACCTGGTCGGTGACCGAGCCGGCCACTTCGCTGGCCCCTTCGCAATCGCCTTCGCCGACCAGCGTACGCACTTCGTCGAGGTTCGCGTTCAGTTCCTTGGCGGCGTTCTCGGGCACCAGTTCGTCACCGTTGCCGCCGCAGGCGGAAAGGCCCACCGCGAGCGCGGCAAGCAGGGCGAAAGCGGGCAGAAATGCGCTCAGGCGTCGCATGGGTTCGAGTCTAGACAACACATTGGAGAGTGGATTTACCCTGCATTTGCGGTTCATCAGCGACTTTTCTACCTGCCGATCGCCAGCCGCTCGGCGAGGGCCGGCGGCAGGCCGGCGGCGAGGATCGAGGCGGCGGCGGCGGCGATGTCGTAGGCAACGCGGTGAAAGCGCGCCGTCCACTCGTCGGTGTCGAGCTCCAGCCAGGCGGCGCGCGGGTCGCCGTCGCGCGGCTGGCCGACACTGCCAGGGTTGATCAGCCAGGCGCCGTCGTCGACGTCGAGCAGGGCGCCGTCGCCGGCCTGGGCGCCGTGGGCGTAGCCGTGCCGGGCGCGGCCCTCGGGGCGGGTGAAGAAGAGGGCGACGTGCGAGTGACCGATCAACCCGATCCGCTGCTCCTGCGCGTCGAGCCCCGCTTCCGCCTGATCGATCGAGAGCACGTACTCCCAGATCGGGTCGCGAGGGGAGGCGTGAAAGAGGCCGAAGCCCTCATGGTCGAGCGCCGGGCTGAGTCCGGCGAGGAAGCTGGTCGTCCCCTCGCTCACCTTCTCCCGGGTCCACTCGACCGCCGCCTTGGCGGTTGCCGAGAAGGTGGTGACGTCGAGCGCGCCGAGCACCGCAAGGTCGTGGTTGCCATTCAGGCAGACATCACTGCGCTCGCGCACCAGGGCGGTGCAGGCGTCGGGATCGGCGCCGTAGCCGACGAGGTCGCCGAGGCACCAGACTTGGTCGACGTCGGCCTCCTCGATCGCCTCGAGAACGGCTTCGAGGGCGGGCAGATTGGAGTGGACGTCGCTGATCACGGCTACGCGCAAGCGGTCAAGCGTACCCGGGGCCGGGCGGACACTTACGATTGACCGGTGAGCGCCACCGATTCGATCACCGCCCTGCGCGGGGCTGTCGACGAGGCCGCCCGCGCCCTGCGCGACGGCGAGCGGACCGAGCCCGCGCCGACGCTCGACCGCCCGCCGAAGCCGGAGCTGGGCGACTACAGCTCGAACGCGGCGATGCTGCTCGCCGGGCCGCTGGGGGACAACCCGCGCGCGGTCGCCGAGCGCCTGCGAGCGGAGCTGGAAGGCAATCTCGGCGGCGCCGACCTCGAACGGATCGAGGTCGCCGGGCCGGGCTTCGTCAATCTCTTCCTCTCCGACGAGTGGTACCGGCGGGCGCTCGCCTCGCTGGCGGCCGGCGACAGCCTCCGGCCCGCGCCTGCGGCGGCCCCGGAGAAGGTCCTGGTCGAGTTCGTCTCCGCCAACCCGACCGGGCCGCTGCACGTCGGCGGCGGCCGCCACGCTGCCTACGGCGACGCCCTGGTGCGGCTGCTGGAGGCCGGCGGTAACGAGGTCAAACGCGAGTACTACGTCAACGACGCCGGCGCCCAGGTCGGCCGCTTCGCCGACTCGATCGCCGCCCGGATGGAGGGCAGCGTGCCGCCGGAGGACGGCTACGCCGGCGACTACGTGATCGAGATCGCCGACCGGATCAAGGCCGAGGGGGGAGACCCGGGCGACCGCGAGGCGCTCGGCCTGCGCGGCATCGAGCTCGTCCTCGAGGGAGTCAAGGCGACCCTCGACCGCTTCGGCGTCAGCTTCGACGTCTGGTTCCACGAGCGCGACCTCTACACTCGCGGCGAGGTCGACGCTGCCCTCGCCGACCTCGACCAGCGCGGCCACACCTACCGCAGCGAGGACGCGGTCTGGCTGCGGACGACCGATTTCGGCGACGACAAGGACCGGGTCCTGTTCAAGGCCGACGGCGACCCGACCTATCTGACCGCCGACATCGCCTACCACTGGGACAAGCTGCAGCGCGGCTTCGACCGCCTCGTCGACGTCCTCGGTGCCGATCACCACGGCTACGTCGGGCGGGTCCGGGCGGCGATCGCCGCCCTCGGCGGCGATCCCGAGAAATTCGAGGCGCTGATCATGAACCTCGTCCATATCGTCGAAGGCGGCGAGCGGGCGCAGATGTCGAAGCGCAGCGGCGACTTCGTCTCGCTCGACGAGCTGCTCGACGACATCGGCGTCGACGCGGCCCGCTGGTTCATGCTCTGGCGCAGCCACGAGACGACCGTCGACCTCGACCTCGAGCTGGCCCGTAGCCAGTCGAACGAGAACCCCGTGTACTACGTCCAGTACGCCCACGCGCGCATCGCCAGCATCCTGCGCAAAGCCGGGCCGGGGGCGGAGACGGTCGCGGCCAGTGCGCGGGCCACCCCCTTCGAACCGAGCGAGAAGGCGCTGATCAAGCGGCTGCTCGAATTCCCGGAGGAGACGGTCGAGGCAGCTGCCCGCCGGGCACCGCACCGGATCTGCGCCTACTCGACCGCGGTCGCCGCCGACTTCCACGCCTTCTACCGCGACTGCCAGGTGGTCGGGGCCGAGGGCGAGGGCGTCGAACCCTCGCGCCTCGCTCTCTGCCTGGCCGCGAAGCAGACGATCGCCGCGGCGCTCGGCCTGCTCGGGATCTCGGCCCCCGAGCGGATGTGATGCCCGGCGGGCGCGGCAAGCTGCCCGTCCTCGCCGAGATCTCCGGTCCCGTCGCCGGAGCCGAGGGGCATTGGGCGCTGCGGGCGGAGGACCTCGAGCGACTGGGACCGCTGCGCGAGCGGCTCGACGGCCACCGGATGCTGCTGGTCACCGGCGCCGATGACCCGGCCCGGATCCTGGCGACGACGGTGGCGAGCCTGGCCGCCGCCGGCGGGCGCCGTACGGCGCTGCTCGACTGCGACCTCGCCCGCCCGCGGCTCGCCGCCGACCTCGGCCTGGCGCCGACGCCAGGCCTGCACGAGTACCTGCGCTGGGAGGCGACGCCGCCGGAGATCCTGCAGACGCTGGTCCTCGCCGGCCCCGCCTCGGGCGCCGGCGAGCCGCTGGTCTGCATCTCCGCCGGCCGCGACGCCCGCGATCCCCGCACCCTGCTCGGCCTGCAGAGCTTCCGCCACATGGCGACCAAGCTCCGCAGCGCCTACGAGCTCGTCGTCTTCGCCGGCCCGGGGCTCGGGGAGGGCGAGGGCTCGCTGCCGGCGCTGGCCGCGCAGGCGGACGGCCTGCTGGCGGCGATCGCCCCCGGCCAGGACGCGGGCCGCAGCGGCCGCGAGCTGCGGGCGGCGCTCGGGCGCCTCGCGGTGACCCCGCTCGGCGCCGTCGTCGTCAGCGGCTGAGGCGCTTTCCTCCCTGACGGGGAGGAAGAAAGCGCTTCGTCAGAGGTCGTAGCGGCCGAGGTCCTCGTCGAGCCGTTCGTTGTCCTCGCGGCTCGGCCCGGCGCTCGCCGCTGCCGCCTCGCCCGGGCCCGGCCCGGAGGCGCGCCGCCAGCGCAGGATCCCGAAGGCGAGGGCGCCCGCGGCGACCACGAAGGCGACGATCGGGACGACGTAGGCGGAGAGGCTGAAGCCCGAGTCCTGCGGCAGGGCCAGGACCTCGTCGCCGTACTCGGCGACCAGCGCGTCCTTGATTTCCCCCTTGCTCTTGCCTTCGTCGACCAGCCGCTGGACGAAGGCTTTCTCGCGCTGGGCCTGCGGCGATTCCGCCAGCTCGAGCAGGGTGCCGCAGACCGGGCACATCACTTCGGCGGAGATCTCGCTGAGCGAGGTCTGCGGTTCGGCGGCCCCGGCGGCGGGGGCCGCGAGCAGCAGGGCGAGGCCGATCACCGCGATCGCCTCCCCGGCGCGCCTGATCACGACCGTCCCTTGATCAGCGCTTCGACTTCGCCCAGGCTGCGCTCGCTGATCGGGCCGGCGGTCAGCCACCGCACCCTTCCTTCGGGGCCGACGAGGAAGTTCTCCGGCACCCCGGTGGTTCCGTATTCGTCGCCGTACCTACCGTCGCCGTCGTGCAGCTGCGGATAGCTCAGTTCGTACTTGCGGGCGAAGCTGCGCCCGTCGTCGCTGAGGTCCTCGGTGTCGATGCCGAGGACGGTGAAGCCGGCGCCGCCGTGCCGCTGCTGGAATTCCTCCAGCTCCGGCGCCTCCTCCTTGCAGGGATCGCACCAGGAGGCCCAGAAATTGACCAGCACCCACTGGCCGCGGTGGTCGGCGAGCGATTCCCGGCCGGCTGCCTCGAGGCGGGGCAGGGGCCCGTCCGGGGCCGCTTCGCCGACCGCGATCCGGGATGAGCCCTTGCTGGCCAGCCCGTAGACGAGCAGGGCGACGACGGCCAGCACTGCGAGGACAGCGATCAGGGAGCGGGTGCGCACGGAGGAGCAACCTTAAATACCGCCCGCCTCCGGCAGCCCCCTCGCAGCAGGCGCGCGGCCCTAGAATCCCCCCAGCGCGGACGTAGCTCAGTTGGTAGAGCGCGAGCTTCCCAAGCTCGAGGTCGCGGGTTCGAGACCCGTCGTCCGCTTAGGCGACGGCCTGCAGGGGGACTCGATCGGGCTCCGCGACCTCGGCCGAGGTGGGCGCTTCGACGGGGAGCCGGTAGAAGTGCTCGGTCGCGCCGCGCACCTGGCGCTCGCGCACCAGATCGATCAAGTCCGCTTTCGCCAGCTCGGTGACGTGGTAGTTCGTGTTGCTGAGCGGGATCTGGAGCTCGTGGCAGAGGTCGCTGGGGGACATCGTGCGGCCGCCGTCGATGCCGAGGATTTCGAGGATCGAAACCCGCAGCGGGTGGGCGGTGGCTCGCGCCAGACGCTCCCAATTGACCGGCAGCGAGCCGCCTCCGTTGCCGTTTGAGCCGTTGCCGTTCGTGGTGTGTCCGTTGTGTGGCTTCATGATCGCTGAGTGTCCATTCGTGGGGGGCATAGGCACGAGATTACCAAAAATTATTGACTCAAGTCATTAAAATCAGGTAGAGTCGTAATTGGGATGTTTCCTTGGAGGGGAAATCCAACCGGCCCGCCAGGGCCGCGATCCGGCGCTCTGGCTGCGCTGATGCTCACCATTTCTTTATTGGTACCCGCTGGTGCCGCTGCCGACACCGCCGGGATCATCGCCCCGAGCGACCCGCACAGTCCCCAGGTCGATTCCGGCTGGCAGGCCGGTACCTGCATCACCGACGCGCCGACTCACTGCAGCGTCGCCACCCAGCCCCAGTTCTTCGAAGGCGCCGCCGCCCATCCCCAGGTCGGCTTCACCCAGTTCATCGTCAAGAACGAAGCGACGCCGCTGCCGGCCAGCCAGAAACCGGTCGGAGAATTGAAGGACGTGCACGTCGACCTGCCGGTTGGCCTCAGTGTCAATCCGGGTGCGACCCCGCGCTGCCCGATCGCGACCTTTGAAGCGGGCGCCGGCGGCTGCCCGCCCGGTTCGAAGGTCGGGGTCAGCGAAGTGACGGCTTCGCCGCCGCCGCTCTATGTCCCGGTCGGGCCGGCCGAACCGCTGACCAAAGTGCCCGTCTACAACCTCGTCCCCAAGGACGGCCAGCCGGCCCGCTTCGGGCTCGAACTCGCCGGCAACGAAGTCTTCCTCGAAGCCAGCCTCGCCTGGGAGGGGGATTTCCACGAGGGGTTCTCGATCGCAGTCCCGAAAGCGCTGCCGATCCCCGGGATCGAAGGGCTGATCCTGCAGAACCGGCTGGTCTTCGACGGCCGCTCCGGCGACGGCACGTTCATCACCACCCCCAGCACCTGCCTCGGCGAAGCCTTCAAACAGTCGGGCAGCATCTACCCGACGCTGCTGCTGGCGGCCTCCTACTCGGAAGAGGAACAGCCCGGATACTCCTTCCCGCAGAGCGCCTTTCCCCAGTTCGAGTCGCCGATCCCGCCCGGCACCGAACCAAAGAGCTGCAACACGATTCCCTATAAACCTGAAGTCGAAGTCCAGGCCGGCACCGCGGCGACCAACTCGCCGGCGGGCGCCACGGTCGAGATCAAGGTCCCGCACATCACCGGCGGCGGCAACCAGGACAGCTCGGTGACGAAGGAAGCGACGGTGACGCTCCCGGTTGGCATGGGGATCAACCCCAGCGGCGCCAACGGCCTCCAGGTCTGCACCGACGCCCAGTTCGGCAAGGGCGTGAGGAGGGAAGCGAGCGGCTGTCCGCCGCAGTCGAAGATCGGGACGGTGACGATCGAATCGCCGCCCCTGCCGGAAGGCAGCCTGACCGGGGCCGTGTTCGTCGGCCAGCAGCTGAGCCGCGACCCGCTCTCCGGCCAGGAGTACCGGATCTTCATCGAAGCTGGCTCACCCCGCTACGGGCTCGTCGTCCGCCTGATCGGCAACGTCCGGGCCAACCCGGTCACCGGCCAGCTTGCGACGACGATCTCCGACACGCCGCAGGTCCCGTTCACTTCCTTCCAGCTCCACTTCGATCCCGGCGCCCGGGCGGTCCTCAGCAGCCCGCCGACCTGCGGTCCGAACCCGACGACGACCTCGATGCTCCCCTGGTCGACGGAAGCGATCGCGCCCTGGAAAGGCGCCACCGCCGCCACTCCCAGCTCCAAATTAACCCTTGCCAGCGCGCCGGCCGGCGGCGGCTGCGCTAAGACGATGACGGAACGGCCGTTCGCGCCAGCCTTCGCCGCTAGCCCGAAATCGAGCAAGGCCGGTGCCTTCAGCCCGGTCACCGTCCACATCTCCCGCGGCGACGGCCAACAGGAGCTGAAAGGCGCCGAAATCACGCTGCCGCCGGGGATGACCGGCAAGCTGGCGGGGATCCCCTACTGCAAAGCCGCCCAGCTCGCGGCCGCCGCCGCCAACGCCGGCAGAGCTGAGGCCGCCGACTCAAGCTGTCCGGACAAGAGCCTGGTCGGGACGGCGACGGTCGATGCCGGCACCGGCCCGGCGCCGCTGCGGATCGGCGGCAAGGTCTTCCTCTCAGGCCCCTACCACGGGGCTCCTCTCTCCCTGGCAGTCGTCACCCCCGCCACGGCCGGGCCGTTTGATCTCGGTACGGTCGTGGTGAGGGTGGCGCTGTTCGTCGACCCCGAAACGGCGCAGGTCCGCGCCGTCTCCGACCCGATCCCCGACGTCTTCGGCGGCACCCAGCTCAGCGTCCGCAACGTCGACGTCAACCTCGATCGCAACCAGTTCACTCTCAACCCGACCAGCTGCGACCCGCTCGAGACCGCGGCGACCCTGCGCGGAGGCGGTGCCGACCCGGCCAACCCGGCCGCCTTCAGCTCCTTCGCCGCCGCCGACCCCTTCCAGACCACCAACTGCGACCAGCTCAAGTTCCGGCCGAAGCTCAGCACCCGCCTGTTCGGCGGCCGCAAGCAGGCGGCCCGCTCCGGCCACCCGAAATTCCGCGCCGTTCTCGTCGCCCGCGACGGCGACGCCAACATCCGCCGGGCGGCGGTGACCCTGCCGCACTCGGAGTTCCTCGACCAGAGCCACATCGGCACCGTCTGCGTCAAGGCCAAGCTGGCCGCCGACGACTGCCCGGCGCGCTCGATCTACGGCTACGCGTCGGCGCAGACGCCGCTGCTCGACGATCCCCTCGCCGGACCCGTCTACCTGGTCCCGTCCGATCACGGGATCCCCGATCTGCTGGCCGATCTGCACGGGCAGGTCGACATCCGCCTGCGCGGCGAAATCAGCTCCGCCAAGGCGCGGATCAAGACGGTGTTCCCGCTGGTCCCCGACGTCCCGGTCAGCAGGTTCGTGCTGACGATGAAGGGCGGCAAGAAGGGCCTGCTGGAAAACTCGCGCAACCTCTGCGCCGGTCCCAACTTCTCCTTTGTCAACTTCAAAGCCCAGAACGGCAAGAAGCTGAAGAAGAAGAAGCTGCCGCTGCGGATGCCGGCCTGCCACGGCAGGAAATCGAAGAAAAAGGTCAAGGATTGATTTCCGCAGACGCTGGGTAGCCGGGGCCAACGATGAGGAGCCGGGGACGGGGACGAGTTGCAGGAGGGATGGTCGGCGTGCTGGTGCTGGCATCGCTGCTGCTCGCGACGACCGCGAGCAGCGCCGGCGCCGCCTTCGGAATCGCCAAATGGGAAGCGGGGACGTGCGCGTTCGATCTGCCCGAATGCACCTACTCGAGCCCCAGCGCCCAGTTCTTCACCCAGGCCGCCGGCCACCCGTCGGCGGGCCTCACCGACTTCACCGTCAACACCAACGGTCTCGGCAGCCCCGAAGGAACGCTGTCCAGGGTCCGCGTCGATCTCCCCGAGGGCCTCAACGTCAACCCGCAGGCGGTGCCGCAGTGCCCGAAAGCGACGTTCGAAGCCAACCCCTCGAGTTGCGCGGCGAGCAAAGTCGGGACCAGCACCGTCTACTCGATCTCCAGCCTGCTCCCGGTTCCGGTCAGCTTCGACGTCTACGACCTGGTGCCGGACAACGGCTCGCCGGCGCTGTTCGGGTTCCGCGCCGAACTCTCGCTGCTCGGCCTCGGCCTGGTCAACCTCGGCAACGTCTACCTCGTCGCCGACATCGACTGGGCCCACGACTACCACGAGGGGTTCACGATCGAAAACGTGCCGACCCAGCTGCCGCTGGTTCGCAATCGCCTCGTCTTCGACGGCACGATCGGCAACAGCTTCATCACCGTGCCGAGCCCCTGCAACGGTGACACGACGACTGGGCTGCAGCTGACCTCGACCACGGGCCAGACCGACTCGGCGAGCACGACCCCCGCCGGCCCCGGCCGTGTGATCCCGATCGACGGCTGTCAGAAAGTCCCGTTCGGCCCGAGCATCGCCGGGACGGCCGGCGGCGTCACCGACTCACCGGCGCCGGTCAGCGTCGCTCTCAGCGTCCCGCAGAGCTCGCCCGGCAACGCGATGCCGATCAACTCCTCGACGGTGAAGCAGGCCGCCGTCTCGCTGCCGCTCGGCGCCGGCCTCAACCCCGCGGCCGCCGAACCGCTCGCGTTCTGCACCGATGCCCAGTTCCGGAAGGGGCAGACGGCGCCGGTCGCCTGTCCCGACAAATCGAAGATCGGGACGGTCTCGATTCAGACCCCGGTGCTGCCGCCCAACTCGCTGCCCGGCACCGTCTACCTCGGCCAGCAGCTCAGCCGTGACCCCGAATCCGGCGACGAGTACCGGATCTTCATCGACGCCGAGTCCGCCCGCTACGGGATCTCGGTACGGCTGGTCGGCAACGTCTTCGCCAACGCGAAAACCGGGCGCCTGACGGCGGTGGTCAAAGCCGCCCCGCAGGTCACGTTCAGCAACTTCACGCTGCAGTTCAACGGCGGCGACCGGGCGCCGTTGACGAGCCCGCCGATCTGCTCGAACACGATCAACACGGCGCTGACCCCCTGGTCCGGCCAGGCGCAGGCGAGCCCGACCGGCAGCATCGTCCTCACCAACGCGCCGGGCGGCGGGCCGTGTGCGAAAACGATGGCCGAACGTCCCTTCGCCCCCGGTCTCGAGGCGTCGCCGAAGAGCAATCAGGCGCTCGCCTTCACCCCCTTCACGGCCCACCTGACCCGGCCGCAGGGCCAGCAGGAGCTGAAGGGGATCGACGTCCACCTGCCGCCGGGGGCGACGGCGAAGCTCGCCGGCGTTCCCTACTGTCCGCCGAACGAGATCGCCGACGCCGCCGGCCGCGCCGGCGCCGCCGAGAGGAAGAACCCGAGCTGCCCCGGCGACAGCCAGGTCGGCGTCGCCACGATCCAGGCGGGCACCGGCGGCTCGCCGCTGCAGATCGGCGGCAACGTCTACCTGGCCGGTCCCTACCAGGGTGCGCCGCTCTCGCTGGCGGTCGTCACCCCCGCCGTCGCCGGTCCCTTCGACCTCGGCACCGTCGTCGTCCGCGTGCCGCTGAAGCTCGACCCGGAAACCGCGCAGATCGAGCCCGACACCGAAATCCCCGACGTCTTCGGCGGCGCCAAGCTCGACATCCGCTCGATCTTCGTCAACGTCAACCGCAGGGAATTCACCCTCAACGGGACCAGCTGCGCCCAGCACGCGACGGCCGGCGTCCTGCTCGGGGGCGGGGCGGACCCGACCAACCCCGCCGCCTGGGCCACGGCCAAAGTCTCGGATCCGGTCCAGCTCGAGGGCTGCGACGCGCTCGAGCTCAGGCCGAGGTTGAAGCTGCGGCTGTTCGGCGCCACTCACCGTGCCCAGCACCCGCGGCTGCGGGCGGCGCTCAGGGCGCGCAAGGGGGACGCCAACATCGCCCGTGCCTCGGTCGCCCTGCCGCACGCGATCTTCCTCGACCAGGCCAGCCTCGGGACCGTCTGCACCCGGCCCCAGTTCGCCGAAAACGCCTGCCCGAAGAAATCGATCTACGGCAAGGCGCGTGCCTTCACGCCGCTGCTCGGCAAGCCGCTCGAAGGGCCGGTCGTCCTCCGCTCCAACCCGAGCCACACGCTGCCCGACATGGTCGCCCATCTCGAAGGACAGGTGGATATCGACCTGGTTGGCGTGATCGACAGCTTCAAGGGCGGCATCCGCACGACCTTCAACACCGTCCCCGACGTCCCCGTCGAAAAATTCATCCTCACCCTGCCGGGCGGCAGGCACGGCCTGCTCGTCGCCTCGACCAACCTCTGCAAGCAGCCGCCGAGGGCGATCGTCAAGTTCAAGGGGGAGAACGGCAGGAAGATCCACCGCAAGCAGAAACTGCGCACGCCCTGCGGCAGGAAACACAAGGGACATGGGAAGAAGGACAACCACTGACGGTTGCTTAACTTGCTTCCCGATCGGGTAACCGGCTAAGGTCGGCCTCAGGGAGTGGGGCTTTGGGAAAGGCTCCGGAGTTGTTGGGTTAGTACCAGGGCGCCACGCAGGGGCGGCGAGTTGTTTGCTCATGCGACATCAGAGGAGGGACTGGTTGATGGCTAGGCGCTCGATGATCCTGCTGGGAACCGTGGCCGTGGCGATGCTGCTCGCCGCACCGGCTGCCCACGCCGCGTTCGGGATCGAAAAATGGGAATCGATCACCTGCAAAGAAAACGTCGATACGCCGGCACTGACGAATCCGCCCGTGCCCGTCACCGGTCTCAAGCCGCTGCCCCAGGACCCCGGGCAGTGCACCGCGGCGACGGAACCGAAGTTCTTCACCCAGGCTGCCGGACACCCGAATTTCGGGATAACCGACTTCACCCTCAACACGTTCCCCAACGGCAGCGGCGTCGGCGGCTTCCCCGAAGGCTTCGTCAAGAAAATCGTCGTCAACACGCCGGAGGGCCTCAGCGTCAATCCCGAAGCCCTGCCGCAGTGCACCGTCGAACAGCTCAAAACCGCAGCCTGCCCACCCACCTCTCTTGTCGGCATCAACTACCTGACCGTGGCGGCAGGGTCTCCGACCGAAGTGCCAGCCTGCAAAGGATTGCCGGACTGCCCGCAGGCGCGCGTAGCCCTGCCGGTCTACAACCTGGTCCCCTTCGAAGGCGTGCCCTCGATGGTCGGCTTCCTGACGGAAAGCGGCCCGACCTTCATCGTCGGCTCGCTGAGCCCGGTCGACCAGCACGTCATCTTCACGATCGATCCGGTCCACGCGCCGGACCCCGGTCCACCGGCGAGCCCGCCCTTGGTCGGCTCGCGTCTCGTCTTCTTCTCGAACAAAGCGACGAACATCAACCCCGCTGCCAATGGCACCTACCTGACGATGCCGAGCAACTGCGCCGGGGGGCAGACTTCCACCCTCGACGTCGAATCGTACGGGCCGCCGTTCGCCGTTGAAAGCCTCAGCGCCCATGCCTCGTACACGACGTCGGTCGGCGCCAGCGGCTGCGACAAAGTGCCGTTCGAACCGGAAATCAAAGTCACGCCGGACGGGCCGAAGAACGTCGACTCGCCGGAACCGACCACGGTCGATGTTGGCATCCCGTTCGACAAAACCAAAGAAATCGCGAACTCGTACCTGAAGGTCGCCCGTGTGACCCTGCCCGAGGGGATGGGCATCAATCCTTCCTCGGCCAACGGCCTGCAGGCCTGCACCGATGCCCAGTTCGGCTACCACACGAACAACCCGATCGGTTGCCCGGCGGGGTCGAGGATCGGCACCGTCGAGGTGCAGACGCCGTCGCTGCCGCCGAACTCGCTCGGCGGCGACGTGTACGTCGGGCAGCCGCTGAAAAACGGCCCCAACCAGGGGCAGGGCGGTGAACAGTTCCGCATCTTCATCCACGTCTCCTCGACCCGCTACGGAGTCAACGTCCGCCTGATCGGGAAGGTGCTCGCCAACCCGCTCAGCGGTCAGTTGACGGCGTTGGTCGAAGAAAACCCGCAGGCCACGTTCCGCAACTTCCGCCTCCACTTCTTCGGCGGCGACAAGGGAACGTTGACCTCGCCGCCCACCTGCGGCCCGAACACGACGACGACGCAGTTCACGCCGTGGTCCGGACAGGCCGACGGCACTCCAAGCCAGTCGTTCACGCTGACCGGCCTCCCCGGCGGCGGCGCCTGCCCGAGCACGCTGGCGGCGCGGCCGTTCACGCCCTCCTACACGGCGAAGACCGACAGCGCCAAGGCGGGCTCCTACAGCCCGTTCCGGGTCAACCTCGGCCGCAACGACGGCCAGCAGGAGGTGAAGCTGATCGACGTCACCCTGCCGAAGGGCCTGACCGGCAAGCTCGCCGGTATCCCCTACTGCGAACCGGCGACCATCGCGCAGGCAGAAGCCAGGACCGGAGTCCAGGAGATCGCCTCGCCGAGCTGTCCCGAGAAGAGCTTCCTCGGGACGACGACTACGGCGGCCGGCACCGGTAACGCCCCGTTCAAGATCAACGGCAATGTCTACCTGTCCGGTCCCTACAAAGGGGCGCCGCTCTCGCTGGTGGTGATCACGCCGGCGGTCACCGGGCCCTACGACCTCGGCAACGTCGTCGTCCGGGTCGCGCTCGAGGTCGACCCGCTGACGGCGCAGGTGAACCCGGTCAGCGACCCGATCCCGAACGTCTTCGACGGGGTCAAGCTCGACATCCGCTCGATCGATTTCAACATCACCCGCAAGAAGTTCATGCTCAACCCGACCAACTGCGCCAAGCAGGCGACCGCCGGGACGATCAACGGCGGCGGCTCCAACCCGGCCAGCTCGGCGGCTTGGAGCTCGTACAAAGTCAGCGCCCCATTCCAGGCGACCGCCTGCAACGAGCTCGGCTTCAAGCCGAAGTTCCACGTCCGGCTCACCGGCCCGACGACGCGGGCGAAGAACCCGAAGATCCGCGCGATCCTCGAAGCCGGCCACGGCCAGGCGAACATCCTCCGCACCGCGCTGACGCTGCCGCACTCGCTGTTCCTCGATAACAGCCACATCGGCACCGTCTGCACGCGGCCGAACCTGGCGGCGCATACCTGCCCGCCGGACTCCGTCTACGGGTTCGCCGAAGCGAAGACGCCGCTGCTGAGCAAGAAGCTGAAGGGCAAGGTCTACCTCGTGCCCGGCGGACACACCCTGCCCGACCTGGTCGCCGACCTGCGCGGTCAGGTGGAGATCCAGCTTCACGGGGTGATCAGCTCCCAGCACGGCGGCCTGAAGACGGTGTTCAACGAAACGCCGGACGTGCCGGTGACGAAGTTCATCCTCAACATGAAGGGCGGCAAGAAGAGCCTGCTCGTCAACTCGACCAACACCTGCAGGGCGAAGCAGCGGGCCGTTCTCAACATCAAGGGCCAGAACGGCAGGAAGCTGGTCAACAACCGCTTCGGGCTGAACATCAAGGGCTGCGGTAAGGGGAAATAAGGCAGGCGACAACGCATCCTGGGGCACCGGCACGGGCGGGCGAATAGCCTCCGCGCCGGTGCGCCCGTCGCTCTCAGTCCTGATCGTCGCCTGGAACAGCAGCTCCGAGCTGCGGCGGACGCTGCCGGCGCTGCTCGAGGAGGTGGTCGAGGGCGACGAGCTGATCGTCGTCGACAACGTGAGCGGCGACGACTCGCTCGAGGTCGTCGAGGAGCTGGCGCCGGCGGCGAAGGTGCTGCGGATGGGCCGCAACGTCGGCTTCGCCGCCGGCTGCAACCGCGGCGCCGAGCAGGCCGGGGGGGACCTGCTCGTTCTCCTCAACCCTGACGCGGTCCCGCAGCCAGGCTGGGGCGAGGCGATCCGCCGGCCGTGGCGGGAGGGGCGCGGCTGGGCGGCATGGCAGGCGCTGGTCGCCAACGGCGATCGGACTGAGATCAACTCGGCCGGCAACCCGGTCCACTTCACCGGCATCGTCTGGGCCGGCGGCCACGGCCGGCCCGTCGTCGAGGCGCCGCCGGCCGGCGAGGTCGTCTGCCTCTCGGGTGCCTGTCTGGCGATCCCGCTCCCGACCTGGCGGGAGCTCGGCGGCTTCCCCGAGCGCTTCTTCCTCTACCACGAGGACGTCGACCTCTCGTTGAGGTTGAGGCTTCGCGGGGACACCCTTGGGATCGAACCGGCCGCGGTCGTCGCCCACGACTACGAGTTCGGCGCCAGCGCGCACAAGTGGCGCTGGCTCGAGCGCAACCGCCTTGCCTTCCTCGTCCGCGACTATCCGGCCGCGCTGCTGGCGCTGCTGGCGCCGGCGCTGCTGGCGACCGAGCTCGCGCTTCTTGCCGTCTCAGCTTCCGGAGGGTGGGGAGGGCAGAAGCTGGCGGCGAACCTCGAAGCCCTACGCTGGCTGCCGAGGCTGCTGCGCGAGCGCCGCCGGATCCAGCGCACCCGAGCGGTCTCGGCATCCGAGTTCGCCGCCTGGCTGACTGCCGACCTCGACTCTCCCTTCATCGTCGCCGCTGCCCGTTCGCTGCCTGCGCGGGCGGTTCTTCGCGCCTACTGGGCCGCCGTCAGGGCTCTACTAAGAATTTAGTAGCTGGTTTGACAGCCGCCATCCGGCGTGGTCTCATAGCTGCCTCAGCTTGGAAATACATCGTCCGATCGGGGTACGATGCAGTCCAAGCGGGACAGGGAAAAGGGAAATCGCCCTCGCGGGCCACCAGCGACGGCGACGAATCGGGGGAGAGGGACTTGAGAGCAGACGCGGCGCACCGCTCGGCACACGCGAGGGCAGCGATTTGGGCGGTCGGTGTAGCGATGGTCGCATTGGCGGTGCTCGGTTGGGGGGCGGCTGCGGCCTCGGCGGTCGTCTGGGAACCCGTGAAGCACTTCGCGCCGGAAAATATTCCGTCCCCGCCTCCCAAAAAACCGTCGGAATTTCCAGAAGACACGCAGCTTGGCGGGGTCAGCGGAATGGCGGTCAATCGCACGGGAATGGGAGGGGTTACGCCAGGGACCCTCTATGCGGCGGGTTACAACAAAGGGGCGGTGCATGTGGCCCGGTTCTCGCCCGGAGGAGAATTCGAACTTGACTTGAAAGGGTGTGGACCGAAATCCGGAGGATCACCGCCGCTGAAATGCCCACCCATTCCGGCGGCGCCGTCGACGGGAATCGACGTCGACATCAACCAAGCGACTGGCGACGTCTACGTCTTTGATGGAGATGAAACCCCTGTGATCCGCGTCTACAAAGCCAACGGGATCAGCCCGATCGCGCAATTCGGCGAACTGGAAGCAACCGGAACGATCGCGACGAGCCCGGCGAAATTCCACGGGGCAAAGGGAGTGGGGGGCATCGCCGTAAACGACGAAGGTGTCGTACTCCTCTTCGATCTGGACAAAGAAAACCATCATCGGCTGATGATCTTCAAGCCGAAAACGCCAGGAGTGTTCACCGAATACGAATACGGAGGAGAAATACTCGGCGGCACGTCGGCTGCAGCGCTGCCGCAGATGCCGGTGCTCGACGACGCCGGCAACATCTACACGGCGGAAGAAGGTGCGATCGAAATGCACAGCTCGATCGGGGCGCCGCTATGCAAATTCGACGAACCCAAACGCGGCATCACCTCGATCACCGTGGACCCGGTGAGCAAAGAAGTCCTTTACTACAACTACAAGGACCGCAGAATCCATCAGCTCGGCCCTTGCAGCGAAGGCAAATTCGCGCCGATCGCCTCAGGTGAATTCAGCGCGGCGCCGCCGCGGTCGGAAATCATGGCGATGGCCTTGAACCCGACGCTGCCGTGGCAGACGGGCCGCCCGGGGGGAATCCTCTACGCAGGGGCACCGGAAGAATGCCCGGCAATCGGCGCCTGCGCGGAAGAAGCCATCGGTCAAAGTTCCCTCGGCTACATATTCGCGCCCCCGGTCAGTCACGAACCGGTAGTCGAATCGGAGTTCGTGTCGAAAGTGCGGCAGACCAGCGGGACCCTGAACGCGATGGTGAATCCGAAAGGGGCCTCGACCACCTACGTCTTCCAGTACCTGACCTTGGCCGAATATGAAGCAGGCCTCAAAACCTTCACCGGCGCGACCGAAGTGCCGCTCGGTGGCGGCGTGCTCAGCCCCGGCCAACAGGCGGTGCAGGCGTCGGTGACGGTCTCGGGCCTCTCGCCTGACACCGAATACGTCTACCGGGTGATTGCGAGCAGCAAAGAAGGCAGTGACGAAGGTTCCGCGCAGAGCTTCCGCACTTTCCCGTTGACGGTTGGCACGCTGGTCGACGGCCGCGCCTACGAGCTGGTGTCTCCGGTCCAGAAGAACGGCGGCGAGGTCCTCCCCTCGAGTCCGGGGCAGGCCAGCTGCGGGACCGAATGCAAGCCCGGCGCGGCGGCAAACCGCTTCCCGGCCGTCGTCGCCGCTGACGGCAACTCGGTCGCCTACCAGGGGCAGCCGTTCTATTTCAACGACGGCGCCGTCGAATACGACGAGTACGTCTCGACCCGCAGTGCCTCCGGCTGGCAGACCGCGAACCTCAGCCCGCCATTGGTGGGCCAGCTGGGCGAAACGGGGTTCCAACCCTTCAGCCTCGACAGCAGCCTCGGGTCGGCGATCGTCTACGCGCACAACGAAGCACTGGCCCCCGCGGCCCCACCTAATTACCGGAACCTCTTCCTCGAGCAGACCTCCAACCGCTTCGGTCTCAGTCCGCTCCTGACGAATGCCAACGCGACGTTGCACCGCCCGCCGGGCAGCGGCACCGAAGCACTTGAACTTATCTACGCCGGCGCCTCCTCGGACTACTCGCGTCAGTTCTTCGAAGCCAACGACGCTCTGACGGGCGAAGCCGAAGACGGCGGTGCGAGTAAGTTCAACCTCTACGAATGGTTTGGCGGACAGCTTCACGCCGTCAATCTGCCGTCTGGCAAAACGGAAGCCATCCCTGGTGCCGCCTTTGGCTCCGGCTTCCTGCTCGGCAGCTTGGCGCCCCCGGCTGCCAACCTCTCCCACGCGATCTCCAGCGATGGCTCGCGGGTCTTCTGGACCGGCGCCGACGGCAAGACCTACGTTCGGATCGGCGGTGCCCAGACGCTCGAAATACCCGGGCCCGGCAGCTGCAAAGAAAGCACGCCCTCATCCTCGCGAGTCTGCTTCCTCACCGCCTCAGCCAATGGCTCGGAGGTGCTTCTGTCGAATGGGCAGCTCTACGAACTGAACGCGGGGGGCAATGCCTATGAAGCAACCACCGACCTGACCGCGGGAAAAGGCGGCTTCCAGGGGATCTCCGGGCAAAGCGAGAGCCTCTCCCACCTCTACTTCGTCGACACCGAAGTCCTCACCGGCGAAGAACAGAACAGCGCCGGCGACAAAGCTCAACCCGGCGGCTTCAACCTCTATTCCTGGCAGGGCGGCGTCAGTAAATTCGTTGCCACCCTGTTGAGTGTCGACAACACCGAAACCGGCGACTGGTCGGCGGCGGCGGTGCGCCGCAGTGCCGAGGCGAGCCCGGACGGGCGCTGGCTGGCGGTCAGCTCCAAAGCCGAGCTGACCGGAATCAACAGCATCGGTGCCTGCGTGCTCGATCCGGACCAGAACAAATACGTCGACCCGGGCCCCTGTCGCGAGGTCTTCCTCTACGACTCCCAAAGCGGGAAATTGAGCTGCCCCTCCTGCAACCCGACCGGTGCGCCTCCGCTCGGGGCCTCGATCCTGAGGACCCAGCTCCAGGCGGATGGGTGGCTGTCCCAGCCCCGCTATTTGACCAACAGCGGCCGCCTTCTCTTCGACAGCCGCGACGCCCTCTCTGCCCTCGACACCAACAACGGCGTCGAAGACGTCTACCAGTTCGAGCCGCAGGGCGTTGGCAGCTGCACGGAAGCCGGCGGCTGTGTCTCGCTGATCTCGAACGGCCGGGGGGCTTTTGACGCCAACTTCCTGGCGATGGATTCCTCGGGGGACAACGTCTTCTTCACGACTAGGAACCAACTCTTGCCTCCCGACGTCGACCAGCTGCTCGACGTCTACGACGCCCGTGCGGGCGGGGGAGTCGCCGAACCCGAACCCCCAAATGTCTGTCAGGGTGAAGGGTGCCAGCCTCCGTCTCCTCCGTCTCCACTCGACCCGACCTCGAGCTCCACCAGCGTCGAAGGGCCCGGGAACGCGACCAAGACGAAGCAGAGCAACAAGAAGAAGAACAACAGCAAGAAGAAGAAGAAGCAAAAGAAGAAGAGCAAGAAGAAGCCGGCCAGGTCGAAGCGGGGAGGCTCGAAATGATCCGTCGTGGCGCCTTCGCGCTTCTTTCCCTGGTCCTCTTCGCAGCTTGGCTGCCGTCATTGGCCCAAGCGGACTTCGGCTTCGTCCCCGGCTCGGTCAAGGTCTCGGCGCTGAATACCAAAGGCTCCGTTGCGAGCCAGGCCGGCTCGCACCCGGACTCCTTCACTGTTGAATTCAAGCTGAACCAGGAAGCCAGCGGCCACACCGAAGGCGGCGAAATTCGGGACGTGATCGTTGACCTGCCGCCCGGGTTCGTCGGCAATCCCGAGGCGATTCCTGCCTGCACGCGCCAGCAGTTCGAGGGAGGCAGCCCCCATTGTCCGGGGGCCTCCCAGGTCGGGGTCGTCCGGGCGATCGCCTTCGGCTTGGGCGAAGCGATCGATCCGATCTACAACGTCGAACCCCAGCCCGGCTTTACCGCGCAGCTCGGATTCAGCGCCTTCAACTTCGTTCCGCAGGTGTTCACCTCGGTTCGCACGGACGAAGGCTACGGGCTGAGAACGGTGGCTCCGAACCTGCCGGTCGAGATCAGCACCGTGCAGGTCACGATCTGGGGTTCCCCGACCGAACCGAGCCACGACTTCGAACGAGTCTGCGCCGAAGGCTCCGGAGCGGCGGAAGTCGGCTGCAAGGCCGGCCCGCCCCCGTATGAACCGTTCCTGACGATGCCGACCAAGTGCAGCCCGTTCGAAACCACGGTGCGGATCGACTCCAAACAGGAACCGAAGCAGAACCCGCTCGAATACATCAGTAAAACGGTGCAGCTCGAAGACGCCGGCCATCACCCGGCGCCGATCGTCGGCTGCGACGCGGTCCCGTTTTCGCCGAAGAAGGTGACCGCGACCGCTGTCTCTTCGGGCGAGAGCCCGAGCGGGCTCTCCTTCGGCCTCGAACAGCCCAACGAGGGCCTGCTCGAACCGAACGAACCGGTGCGCGAAACCGAACCAGTGACCGAAACCGAGGCCGAGAAGATGGAAGTGACGCTGCCTGCCGGCCTCAGCGTCAACCCCTCCGCCGCCGGCGGCCAGGGAGTCTGCCGCCTGGCTCAATACCAAGCCGCAGCCTGCCCCGACGACGCCAAGGTCGGCACCCTGCTCGTCCACACGCCTTTGCTCGACGAAGCGATCGAAGGCTCCCTCTACCTAGCCGCCCCCCACGAAAACCCCTTCAATTCCCTGCTCGCCCTCTACATCGTCGGCGGCGTGCCGAAGAAGGGGATCGTCGTCAAGCAGGCCGGCGTGGTGCACCCGGATCCGGTCACCGGGCAGCTGACGACGACCTTCGACCATCTGCCCCCGGTCCCCTACTCCTCCTTCGAAGTCAAGCTCCGCGAAGGCCCCCGGGCTCCCCTGATAACCCCCCAGCTCTGCGGCACCT